>Ga0308165_1000951_pt1 | contig 44514 bp, 44 predicted proteins | sample PhyWR2_FD_201032 | JGI IMG/M metagenome (GOLD analysis project Ga0308165, IMG submission 201032) | Phyllosphere microbial communities from UC Gill Tract Community Farm, Albany, California, United States - DLSLW.R2 | ecosystem: Host-associated > Plants > Phyllosphere > Unclassified | place: USA... | reverse complement strand
TGGCGGTTGAGAATGCGGACTTAAAACATCCAGGTACTTATCTACCATCTAAAAGAGATACCCCAGCAACCGACGCAGCACTGGCAGATATTCGCAACAAGGCGCGTGCAGAGGGTATCTATTTCACCGCTAATCGCCTCTTGGGCGCTTGGGATTCTGGCTTTATTGACTCTCCGAGCAAAGAAGTTATCGACGTTGCCCGCATGATTCTGAGCGCTGCCGAAATGCTGAAAGACGCAACCGAAGGCGATTTTAGCCGCAAGTTCGCTGATGAAATCATGGAAGAGATGAAGCCGCAGCTGAGCAAGGAGTCAGGCCAATGAAACGCCGTCAATTTGAAGCAGGAACTCGCTTTCTTCTGGATACAGCAAATCACCGCCTGGAAGTTATCCGTGATGATGGGCTTTATCGTCACCTGCGTATGAAGCAGCCCGGCACCAATTGCTATTACTACGATGTAATCACTTGGCCTGGTTATCTGACAGTCACCGGCGATATGGGAACTTGGACGTTTTCTCGTATCGCTGACATGTTCAACTTTTTTGGTGTCTGGGACGGTGAAATAAATACCGGCTATTGGTCTGAAAAACTGGAGGCTGGCGCGAGATGCTCGGCTCGAAATCTACTGGCTGAGGAGTACGATCATGATGCCTTCTGTAAAAGCCTCAAAGAATCGTTAAGCGAGTATCTTGAGGACAGCGAAGAAGATGAATCAGAAGATGACGATTGGGACGATGACGACGATACACCTGACAGTGATAAAGCCATCGTTCGTGAAATAGTCCGTGACTTGTGTCGTGCAGAGTTCAGTAATGATTGGGAGGCGTATCAGGCAGTTTATAACGCTGATTGGCCTGAAAGATTTAGCGCTTGGGACCTTTGCGACGGCCTGATATTTAAAACCTATACCAGTCATTTCCGCTGGATTTTATTCGCTATCACATGGGCTATCAGTAAATACCACAACACGAAGCTGGTAGAGCGATCAATCACTACTTTTCTCGCATTCAAGGCGGTGAGCAATGACTAAATCACTCAATAAACGCTGCATTCGTCGCTGGAAAGTTCGCTTCAAAGGTATGTGCGACTCGAAAGCTAGCTCTTGCTGGCGAAAGCATCACCTCCGTGGATACATTCGTGAGTGCGGGTTAATAACTGCATACAGCATGGCTGAGAGCATGGCCTATAACAATGCTAAGGCTGATTTTGGCATTACTGGCTGGTCTCCTGAATTCCATTCCTGGTATGACGAACGCCGTAAACAGTACTACCAGGAAGCTATGGAGTTTCTCTGTAAAAAGACCACTAATGACGAAATCGACGAAGAAATTGATAACGAACTGGAGGCGTGGAATGACTAAACCACTCGAAGCGCTGATTAGTCGGGCTAAACACATTGTAGAAAATGGCGGGTTACTGGCTCGTGACACATCGCTCGCACTGATAGCCGCGCTGGAGCAGTCGCAGGAAGAAAGCAAAATCCAACTCAAAACCATAGCTAGCGTTACTGAGCTGTGGAACGATGGGCGCTTGCGCATAGCAGAGCTTGAGGCCAGCCAGTTGGTCGTTAAGCGGCCTGAGCAATACCCGGACGATAGTGACCTATCTTTCTTCATTGATTTGTACGACGTAGGTTGCGAGGAAAATTTACGTTTTGCTATGTGGCTGAAAGAGTTACGCCGCCGTAGAGCTGGCGGCAAAGTTCAGGGGGGTGACAATGGCTAAGTCAGCAGCAGAGCGTAAAGCCGCGCAACGGGCGCGGCAATCTCAATCAGGTGAGCGTAAGTTAGAGCTGGCGCTCGACAGCCAAGAGCTGGATATGCTGGCACGTAACTGTGCCAGCCGTCGACCAGGGCGCGAGCCTTATGATATGGCTGAGTATGTTGCGCTGCTTATTCGTCAGGATGATGCTCGACTAAAAGCGAGGATTAAATCAATCAGTAAGCAGAAGTGTGGTAAGTGTGGTGACCAGGTGCCAGTGGAGTCATGTCCGTGTACCGGTGACAGTAATTGCTGGGTTACTTTGGGCTGGCATGATGTGAAATTACCTTTGTGACATGTCACTGGAACAATGCTATTCATTCCAACAATCACTAACACAAACAGTGCAATCCCTGACTTTATACGATAACGCAGGGATCGCTCTTCTTTTATTTAAACTCATATATGAAGGAATCAGTTATCTCCAGACCATTTATCATTGAGTTAGAAATACGCATGTCAATATAGCGCATTCCACCGGGCCCTTTCATCATACGATACACAAACGAAGACTCGCCTTTTGCTTCGATGCTTTCTAAAGGTATAGGTTTATATCTCTTTGATATTGATGAATTATTTATTTTACTAATTTCTCTGTATATGTTTGAAGGTCCTAATTCGTTAAAATTATTGACAATTAATAAATACTTCCATATTTGATCGGGAAAGAAAAACCACATAGCGGCATCAATTTTTATGTGCTGTTTTTTTAATAATTCTTTGAGCAAATAACGTCCAGAGAACTCCATATCCTTAGACAATTCTCTGCCAATTACCAGTGTGTTCTTAGCCATTTCAAAACCCCAGAATTTTGGTCATCTGCTGCAGTAATCAAGTCTGCAGCCATAGTATCGCTGATTGCGTTGTCATAGCGGTACTGCTCGCTCCAGTCTTTAACTGTCGACCAATAAATCTCTAAATCTGGATCCGCTTGAAATGCATTATTCAAAGCTTGATGTAAGTTAGCTATGCGGAGCAATTGCGCAAGATCATGTGAATAAGATTCATTGACGACCTTTTTATTTGGAAACTCATGCATCAAAAATGATTTAGCTATACAAGCTTTTAGCGAACACTCAACAGCATAGCCGCAAAGATAATAAGCACCATGATACAATCCATTAGCAAAGAGACATTTTGCCTCTACTAGCCGTATGCTTGATAAAGATTCAAGATCTGTTTTATTCATATACTGTAATTTAACACCATTAGACAAAAAACTATCTATAATGTAGCGAACTGGGTTTAAACAGCTCCGACGCTGATTTACACAACAATCAATCAGTTTAGTCGGAATAGTATATAGTAAAAAAAACAATGATAAGACGCCTTTTGGCAGTTTTCTTTTACATGTTACCATAACCAAAATGGTATTTATTTTGGTGGTAACGATGCCAGCAGAACCGAAAACGCATAAGCGAAAGTCTACGCAGTTCAAGCCTCTTACAGCGATGCAGGAGGCTTACGCACAATCTTACGTCCAATCACCAGAGAACCAGACTCAGGCAGCAATCAATGCTGGATTCTCACCAAAGACAGCCCACACAAAAGCCAGTGTCATGATGCGTGACGAGCGCATACAGAAGCGCATTGCCGAACTGATGGAAGAGCGCAACAAGCGCCTGCGTGTCAGTGCTGATTATGTTCTGCTTCGCCTAGTGGAAATCGACCAGATGGACGTGCTGGATATTCTCAAAGACGACGGCACCCTGAAAGCAATCAGTCAGTGGCCAAAGATATGGCGCACCACATTAAGCGGCTTCGACCTGTCATCAACCATCATGAACATGAATGAAACCACGATGGAAACCATCCTCAAAAAAATCAAATGGCCTGACAAGGTGAAAAACCTTGAGCTTATCGGTAAGCACGTCGATGTGATGGCGTTCAAAGAGCGCATGGAGGTCAATGTCAACGTAACGATTGCTGACCGTATGGCGAACGCCAGAGCGCGGCTTAAAGCGCGTCAGGGCGGTGAATGATGAGTGCCTCTACCCTCTCCCCCGAAGAACAGCTGATCGAGGACATAGCCGGGTTCACGCATGATCCTCTGGGCTATGCGCTCTATGCGTTCCCGTGGGGTGAGAGTGGCACAGACTTGGCTCACGCATCAGGGCCTCGCCAGTGGCAGGCTGAAACCTTCGAGGAGATAGGCGAGCACCTGCGAAATCCTGAAACCCGGCACCAGCCGCTTATGCTCGGAAGGGCATCCGGTCACGGTATAGGTAAGTCTGCGTTTATCTCGATGCTGATCAAGTGGGGCATGGACACCTGCGAGGATTGCAAGGTGGTGGTGACCGCTAACACAGAGAACCAGCTCCGCACAAAGACATGGCCTGAAATCACCAAGTGGGCGAACCTGGCTATCACAAAAGACTGGTTCACAACGACCGCTACAGCGATGTACAGCAATGACAAAGGCCACGATAAGCGCTGGCGAGCCGATGCTATTCCTTGGTCTGAACACAACACAGAGGCATTCGCCGGGCTTCACAACGAGCGCAAGCGGATCATTGTCGTATTCGATGAAGCGTCGAATATTGCAGATCTGGTGTGGGAGGTAGCCGAAGGGGCGCTGACGGACGAGGACACAGAAATCATCTGGGTGGCATTCGGTAACCCGACACGTAACACCGGACGTTTCCGTGAGTGCTTCCGCAAGTACCGGCACCGCTGGAAGACGAAGCAGATTGATTCCCGCACCGTTGAGGGTACAAACAAGCAGCAGATTAATAAGTGGATTGAGGACTACGGCGAGGACTCCGACTTTGTGAAAGTCCGTGTACGTGGACTGTTCCCTGATGCCAGTGAAAACCAGTTCATACCGTCAGGACTGACACAACCAGCCGTTGGCAGAGTGATAACCGAAGCACAGGTACAGCATGCCGCAACCATTATAGGCGTTGACCCATCCCACCAGGGCAAAGACCCGGCTGTAATCTATCTGCGCAAAGGTCTGCACTGTAAGAAGCTGGGAGAATACCCACGCACCACGGATGATGTCTGGTTTGCTAAGGTGATTGCCGACTTTGAGGATCAGTACCAGGCTGATGCTGTATTCATCGACTATGGGTATGGTACCGGACTGAAATCGGTCGGGGATAACTGGGGGCGAACGTGGCAGCTGATACAGTTCGGAGGTGGTACATCCGACCCTGAAATGGCTAATAAACGCGGCGAGATGTACAAGTCTGCCCGTGATGCTTTAAAATTGGGCGCACAACTGGATAGTCAGAACTTGGCTGATGAACTCAGTGCGCCAGAATACAAAGTACGCCTCAAAGACAGCCGTAAGATTTTGCAGGACAAGGACGAAATCAAAGAGATGCTTGGGCGCTCACCTAACGATGCTGATGCCTATGTGCTGACCTATGCGTTCCCTGTGGTTAAGAAGCAGTTTGCAGCACCGGGTCAGCAACAAGGTAAGGCGTTAACAGAATACGATCCCTATGCCTGAGCAACTACCAGATATCATCTGGTAGTTCGATATGTGAATTCCCATATCGAGACTTGGCGCGGCTCTCAGGTAAAATAAAACCCGCACTTGGCGGGTTCGGTGTGACATGTCACGGTGTTAGTCATTACTATCTGGCTTAAGGATTAGCGACATGTCTGGTATTTTTAGTTTATGAATATCATCCTTAAACATTTCAAGATAATAATCAGCATCTTCACGTCCTGCTGAAAACAATCCAATTAATGCAAACAGTGTTTCTTTTACGCTGCGATGGAGTTGCGCTTTCGCTAGGTATTCGGGGGAGAATTTTATGGCTCCATAGCGAGAAAAGTGATCCTCCAGCCTTCCGTTCTCTATGTATGCTTTTACAATGGCATTCATGTGCTCTCTTCTGATGGTAAGAGATATATCCATATCGACTAACGAATCCTGCACAGGAAATAACACCTCTCCTTCAATTTTCATGCTCACCTCACTTAACTGGTAATAAAAAGTCCACCTAGCGACCCGTAATGTAATTCACTGCTCCAGTCTTACGGCTTCCACCTTAAAAAAACGCCCACCGAAGTGGGCTAATGGGAGCAATGAGTCATCCGTGACGGGGTAGCAATGGATTGGGTTGTGGCGCCAGGCGCTGATCTTCTGGTTGTCTCAAGGGACTGCAATTCACCACAACAGAAATAGCACTCCTAGGAATGACGCAGATTGGGGAACTAGCCCGTTACGCCAGAATGCTATTGCTGTTATGAGTTGTAGCGGTGGTGCCTCCACCTGCCCGGTCGGCTAATCCGGACGACGATTTAGACTATTTAAAACATGTCCCATAAATTTTATGGATTGCCTCGTCACGTACGCTGGTCGCATTACCACAACACCAGGCACCGTCCATTTGCGTTTAACTGCCAACCACATAGTGAGAGGGAGTTTTGAACGATGCCTGCTGTTGCGTCCTCGTCTCTTCCGAGGTGTCAAACCGAATCGCCGTGATGGTTAATCACGTACCCACCTGCTAAGGCGGCTTGCACATTCCGTCTACCCGGTAAGTGAATGCAACAATCAAGGGACACCACCGGAACGCTAATGACGCATGTGCCATACGCCATTTAATTACCATAAAGGTAATAATTGTATCTATTGATGTCAATAATAATTACCAAATATATATTATGTGGTTTAATTGGTAGTAATTTAATCCATCCGGAGTTATCGCTACATGTGCGGATTCAGCAAACCATCAGTACCGAAAGCGCCAGCAATTCAGGCTGTACCTCAGGAGCAGGATTCTGCCGTTGTTGGTGCGCGTGATGAGGAACAGCGCCGCCGTCGTGCTGCATCTGGTCGCAATTCAACGCTACTCACTGGTGCGGGAGGCGATACGTCAGCAGCCAATACCAGTGGCAAATCGCTGTTAGGCCAGTAACGGAGTTACGACAGTGGCAGAAACCATTAAAGAGCAACTGACAAAACAACTGGCGCAGCTGGATAGTGATCGCAGTTCTTTTGTCCCTCACTGGCGCGACCTGAGCGATTTCATTAATCCTCGTGGTTCGCGCTTTCTGGTTTCTGACGTTAACCGTGGCGACCGCCGCAATAACAAAATCGTTGACCCTACAGCCACCATGGCAAACCGCACGCTGTCGTCCGGGATGATGTCAGGCATTACCAGTCCTGCACGTCCGTGGTTCCGCCTGGCAACGACTGACCCGGATATGATGGATTTCGGTCCCGTTAAAGTGTGGCTTGAAACCGTCCAGGCTCGCATGAACGAGATGTTCAACCGGTCAAACCTGTATCAATCTCTGCCGCTTCTCTACAGCAGTCTCGGCACATACGGTACTGGTGCGCTGGCTGTACTGGAAGATGATGAGGACGTAATCAGGACTCAGGTTTTCCCTATCGGTAGCTATCACCTGGCTAACAGCCCACGCGGTAACGCTGACACTATCTTCCGTAAGTTCTCTATGACAGTTCGCCAACTGGTAATGCAGTTCGGCCTGAATAGCGTCAGCACAACCGTTAAGGGAATGTGGGAGAACGGTTCATACGAGCAATGGATTGAAGTCGTTCACGCCGTATTCCCGAATATCAACCGCGATACTGCGCGACTGGATAGCAAGAACAAGCTATTCAAATCAGTTTATTACGAGTGCGGCGGCGACAGTAATCAACTGCTGCGCGAATCAGGCTATGACGAATTTCCTGTTATGGCTCCGCGTTGGGAAGTGAACGGTGAAGATGTTTACGGATCGTCTTGTCCGGGCATGATTGCATTAGGCCAGGTTAAAGCGTTGCAGCTTGAGCAGAAACGTAAAAGCCAGCTTATCGATAAAGCCACTAACCCGCCAATGGTTGCGCCGTCCTCACTCAGAAACCAGCGCGTATCACTGCTGCCGGGTGACGTTACCTATCTTGATGTAATGTCCGGTCAGGATGGGTTTAAGCCTGCCTACCTCGTTACGCCTAATACCGCTGACCTGCTGGCTGACATTCAGGATACGCGTCAGGTAATCAATTCGTCCTACTTCGTCGATCTCTTCATGATGCTGCAAAACATCAATACGCGCTCTATGCCTGTTGAAGCGGTGATCGAGATGAAAGAAGAGAAGCTGCTGATGCTGGGCCCGGTGCTTGAGCGCCTGAACGATGAAGCCTTAAACCCACTTATCGACCGCACATTCTCGATGATGGTCAAAAAGAACATGCTGCCTGAACCTCCGGATGCCATGCAGGGTATGCCGCTCAAGGTCGAGTACATATCTGTAATGGCTCAGGCGCAGAAATCTATTGGCCTTTCCAGCCTGTCACAGACAGTTAACTTCATTGGTCAGCTCGCGAAATTTAAACCTGAGGTGCTCGACAAGCTTAACGGAGATCAGACCGTTGATACATTCGCCAGCATGTCTGGTGTCTCCGCTACCGTCATCCTTCCTCAGGAACAAGTCGAAGCTGTACGACAGCAGCGCGCCCAGCAGCAGCAGCAAGAGCAAGCCATGCAAATGGGTATGGCGGCAGCTCAAGGCGCTAAGACTCTCAGCGAAACCCAAATGTCAGATCCTAGTGCTCTTAGCGCTATGGCATCAGCAGCAGGAGGCCAGCCGCAATGAGCGACTTAGACGACGAGCAGCTACGCGCAGCAAGCCAGATCAAACAGCGCGACCTGGAAGCGCGTGACCGCGACGACATTAAGCACCTGATGGATAGCAAGCAAGGTCGCCGGGTTATCTGGTGGATGCTGGAGAAAGGCCATGTATTTGGAACAACATTTTCACCAGTAGATCCGCATATCTCAGCATTCAACGAAGGGCAGCGTAGCCTGGCACTAGCGCTATTCCAGCGTGTTGTGAAGCACTGCCCGGAACAGTATTTAACTATGGCCGCAGAGGCCAACAAACAGGAGCAAGCATGAATCTCTTTCAACGTCTTTTATATCGCCGCCTCTGCACTGAGCAGCCAGCTGATGGGGGCTCACCTCCGGCAGCATCAGAGCCAGCGGTACCAGTAGTGCCAGGAGCTGAGACTCCGCCAGAAGCAACAGAGCCAGAGACAGTAATCAAGCCTGGCGATGAAGAAAAACCAGATCCGACAAAGCCTGACCCAGGCAAAGAACAGAAACCAGAAGGTGCGCCAGAGAAGTACGAATTTGCCGCTGGTGAAGGTATCGAGCTGGACGGTACCGCAATTGAAGCTTTCGAGCCTGTAGCCCGTGAATTGAACCTGACCAATGAGCAGGCGCAAAAGCTGGTTGATATGTACCCGAAAATCATCGCCAGTCAGGAGCAGCGTCAGGCCGAAGCCTGGCAGCAGCAAACCGAACAATGGGCGGCTGACGTTAAGGCAGATAAGGACATTGGCGGTGACAAGCTCCCTGCCAATCTTGGCGCAGCACAGCGGGCTATCGACCAGTTCGGATCGCCTGAGCTTAAAGAATACCTGAACGGTACCGGACTCGGTAACAACCCTGAACTGGTGCGGTTCTGCGTGAAAGTCGGCAAGGCCATGTCTGAGGACAGCATGGTGGATGCCGGTAATAGTGGCCAGCGTAGTGCGGCCGAAGTTTTGTACGGCAAATAAGAGGAAATAAATTATGGCTGTTAAAGGCGTAATTGCGCTGACACTTGCTGACTGGGGTAAGCGCGTAGACCCGAATGGCAAGATTGATAAGATTATCGAGTTGCTGGGTCAGACTAACCCGATTCTGCAGGACATGCTGATCGTTGAAGGTAACCTGCCAACAGGTCACCGCACCACCATTCGCTCTGGCCTGCCATCTGCAACCTGGCGTTTACTGAACTACGGCGTACAGCCAAGCAAATCAACCACTGTTCAGGTCACTGACAGCGTAGGCATGCTGGAAACTTATGCCGAAGTTGATAAGTCACTGGCTGACCTGAACGGTAACACCGCAGAATTCCGTCTGTCTGAGGATCGCGCTTTCATCGAAGCGATGAACCAACAGATGGCGCAGACCCTGTTCTATGGTGATTCCAGTATCAACCCGCAGCAGTTCATGGGCTTGTCCTCTCGCTACTCCAGCAAGTCAGCAGGTAATTCACAGAACATCATTGATGCTGGCGGTACCGGGACTGATAACACCTCTATCTGGCTGGTGGTTTGGGGTGAAAACACCGTTCACGGCATCTTCCCGAAAGGCCAGAAAGCAGGCTTGCAGATGGAAGATAAAGGCCAGCAGACGCTGAAAGATGCGAATGGTGGACAGTTCGAGGGCTACCGTACTCACTACAAGTGGGATAATGGCCTTGCTCTGCGTGACTGGCGTTACGTTGTCCGTATTGCGAACGTTGATGTAAGCGACCTGTCAGATCCTGCCGCAGCGGCAAATATCGCCAAGCTGATGATTAAGGCGCTGCACCGCATTCCTAACCGTGGCATGGGTCGCCCAGTGTTCTACATGAACCGCACCATTGCACAGGCGCTTGATCTCCAGTCTCTGGATAAAACATCTCTGGCTATCTCAGTTAAAGAAACTGAGGGTGAGTGGTGGACGGCATTCCGTGGCGTTCCAATCCGTGAGACTGACGCGCTACTGGAAACCGAAGCCCGCGTAGTTTAACCCCTGACTTAAACCAGCGGCCCTTACCGGGGCTGCTAACTGGAGAGATGAATATGATCCTCGACAAGCTGTTGATGTTCTCCGAAGCGCAGGCGGTTACGGTTACCGCTGCTTCGACTGATGTACTTGATTTGGGGCCTATTGATGGTACCCGCCGCGATATTGGCGTAGGCCAGCCGCTTGAGTTCTTCGCTCAGGTGAATACCTCCGCCGCTGCTGCTGGTGCTGCCACCGTCAATATTCAACTGCAAACCAGTGCAGATAACGCCGCCTGGAAGACTCTCGCCACCAGTGGCGATCTGGCTCTGGCTGCTCTGACCGCTGGTAAGCGTGTTGTTTCGCTCAAGGTACCTACTGGCGTACTTAAATTCCTGCGCGTTAACTACGTTGTTGCTACTGGTCCTCTGACTGCTGGCACGTTCACTGCAGGTATCAATCTGGATGTGGATAACAACACACCATATCCGACCCGCTCAAAAATCACCGGCTAAGGGGATCTGATGTCAGAGAAAGCAAAGTACCGCGTTCTGCGCCTGTCCCATATTCATAACAAGCTGTGGGAAGAAGGTGAAGAAGTGGAGTATGACGGCATCCCAGGCTCTGCACTTGAGCCGCTAAATGATGCAGCCATACAGGCAAAGGCAGCGATTAAAAGCGGTTTAGTTATCACCGCTCCGGTCTCTGCGAATGCCGGTTCAGAATCGACTCACACTGATAGCGACCTTGAGAAACTCCGTGAAGAGTACGAGGTGTTATTCGGTGAAAAGCCGCACTTCAACACTGTTGCTAAAACGCTGAAAGAGAAGATCGACGAGCAGCGTCAAAAGCTGGGCGTTTAAGCCTCAATAAAACAAAGGGGGCTTCGGCCCTCTTTTTGCAGGAGCGTTATATGGAACTGGTCAATCTAAAAAAAGGAACAGACAGCTATCAGGATGAGAACGGCGAGACTAAAACTCGTGACGACTACCCGTGGGGGCTGTCCATCAATCTTGATAACGAGACGCTGAAAAAGCTTGGTTATCCGCCTCAGCCTGTTGGTACCGAAGTGATGATTAATGCCAAGGCGACTATCAAAAGCATGTCATCCCGTGAAGATGATAATGGTGTTCGCTATGACGCCAGCCTGCAAATCACCGATATGGCAATCTCTCCAGCCTCAGGCGAGCAAACAAAGACCGCAGCAGAAACCCTGTACGGCGCTGGAGGTGATTAATGGCCTCCGTTATCGAGATCTGCAACATCGCCCTGAGCAATATCGGGAACAGCCGCAGCATTAACAGCCTGGAAGAAGCCAGCAAAGAAGCCGGTGCATGCAGTCTGCACTTTGATGCTTGCCGTGATTCTGTCCTGTCAGACTTTGACTGGAACTTTGCCACTAAACGTGTGGCGCTGGCTGATACAAATATGCCGCCGTCAGACTGGCAGTATGCCTATCAATACCCGTCTGACTGCTTACGCATCACTGCAATTATGCTGCCCGGCGTTCGCAATCCTACAGCCGCAATGCGCGTTCAGTACGAGACAGGCATCAGCGAGGATGCAACAGGACGCCTGATTTATACGGATCTGCAGTCAGCCTGGCTGAAATATGTTTCCCGCATCACTGACGTGAACCTGTTTGATGCCATTTTCTCTGAGGCTTTGTCCTGGCGATTAGCTGCCGCAATTGGCATGCAGGTTACAGGTAGCGCGGATCTCGGCAACAACGCACTGAATATGTACCGGTCATTAATTCTGAGTGCTGGCGCTCATAGCATGAACGAGAGCCAGGAGCCGCAGTTACCGGAAAGTGAGTTTACTATGGCGAGGTTATCCTAATGGCCTTTAGCTGGATGCAGCCTAGCTTTGCTGGTGGTGAGATAGGCCCGTCACTGTACGGGCGCGTTGATATGGCTAAGTATCAGGTCGCACTACGCAAGTGCTCTAACTTTGTCGTGCGCCAGTACGGCGGCGTAGAGAATCGCCCAGGCACTAAATTTGTGGCCGCAGCAAAATTCCCTAACCGTAAGTGTCGCCTGATCCCGTTCCAGTTCTCTACAGTGCAGACTTACGCGCTGGAGTTCGGGCATAACTATATCCGGGTGATTAAAGACGGCGGACTGGTTCTGGATAGCAATAACGCCATCTATGAGGTGTTGACGCCATATGCTGAAAGCGATCTGTTCCGCATCAAGTTTACTCAGTCTGCTGACGTTCTCACGGTTGTGCACCCATCGCATCCACCAATGGAATTGCGCCGATATGCGCACGATGACTGGAAGCTGGTGGCTATTGAAACCGCTAACGGTCCGTTCGATGACATCAACATTGATAAGGCCGTGACTGTCTATGCAAGCGCCAGCACTGGCACAGTAACCCTGACCGCCAGTAAAGCGACATTCAGAGCCGAGCACGTTAATAAATTATTCTATCTGGAGCAGCCAGCGGTTGATTCCGTCCCGGTATGGGAAACCAGTAAAAGCACTGCAATTGATGATGTTCGTCGTGCCGGCAGTGCTTACTACAAAGCTATAACGGCAGGGACTACCGGAACGCTTCGCCCGTCTCACACCGAGGGTATGGCCTGGGATGGCTGGAGCGGTGACAGCGGCATCCAGTGGGAGTACCTGCACTCTGGTTTTGGTGTTGCCCGTATAACCTCCGTAGCTGCTGATGGCCTTACCGCTACAGCGACAGTGATTTCATACCTTCCGTCACAGGTGACCGGATCCACTAACGGGAGTTACAAGTGGGCTCACTTCGCCTGGAATGCCTCAAACGGTTATCCCGGTACCGTTGTTTATTATCAGCAGCGCCTGTTCTTTGCGGCCTCCACTGCGTATCCGCAAACCATATGGGCTAGCCGTGTCGGTGATTATAAGGACTTTGGCAAGTCGAATCCTGTACAGGATGATGACCGCATTCAATGGACGTACGCAGGGCGCCAGGTTAACGAGATCCGCCACCTGATAGACGTAGGCTCATTGCTGGCGCTTACCTCTGGCGGTGAGTTCACCGTGAATGGTGACCAGAACAAGGTGCTTACGCCTGCATCCTTCTCGTTCAGCTCTCAGGGTTCTAACGGTGCCAGTGACGTTCCGCCAATTGCCGTAGCCAATATCGCGCTGTTCATCCAGGAGAAAGGCAGCGTTATACGTGACCTGGCCTACTCATTCGATGTGGACGGATTCCAGGGCAATGACCTCACCATTCTGGCTAACCATCTTTTCCAGTCGCACCGTATCGTTGACTGGTCATTCTCTATCGTCCCTTACTCAGCCGCCTGGTGTATCCGTGAGGATGGCTTGTTGCTGGCCTTAACCTATCTGCGCGACCAGCAGGTTTTCGCCTGGGCTCCGCAGCCATCACCGGGCAAATTCGAGAGTACTTGCAGCATAAGCGAGGGTAACGAGGACGCTGTTTACTTCACCGTCCAGCGAACTGTTAACGGTCAGACAGTCCGGTATATCGAACGCCTGGCCAGTCGTCTGTTTACCAGCGTGACTGATAGTTTCTTTGTTGATTGTGGCCTGAGCTATGACGGGCGCAATACTGATGATTCACGCGCAATCACTATCTCAGGTGGCGCTGATGACTGGAGTTACACCGAGGAATACACGCTAACCGTTGCCAGCAGCGGTATGTTTTCTGCTTCTGATGTTGATGCACAAATCCACATTCCCTACACCGAACCGGATCCCGATACGGGTGAACCGGTCAGCATGACGCTTCGCTGCACAATCTCATCAGTGGTTAGTGATACCCAGGTGACCATCTACGCAAGCCGTAACATCCCTGAATCCTTGCGCGACACCGATTTAACTGAGTGGAGCCTTGCCCGTCAGAGCTTTGGTGGCTTGTCTCACCTCGAAGGGCAGACAGTAAATATCCTCTCTGACGGTAACGTTGAGCCTCAGAAAGTTGTTGAAGATGGTGCTATTACGCTCGAATCACCAGGTGCTGTGGTTCATGTCGGGATCCCTATAACGGCTGAGTTTGAAACGCTGGATATCAATATCAACGGCCAGGAAACGCTGCTCGATAAGAAACAGCTGATCCCCGCCGTAACGCTGGTTGTCGCTGCCAGCCGTGGAATATGGGCCAGCACTCCGGGCGGCAAGTGGTACGAATATCCGCAGCGTGAATTTGAGTTCTACGACGACCCTGTGACGGATGCAACCGGGAAAGTTGAGGTAAAACTCGATAGCAATTGGGATAAGAACGGTCGGGTAAAAATCCGTCAGACCGACCCGCTTCCACTTTCTGTACTGGCTGTCATCCCTCGGTTAACCGTAGGGGGCTACTGATGATTAACGCGCAGATAGTCAGGGCAACTCCTGAACACATCGCAGAAATAATCCCTCATGTACGTCAGGCCGACATTCAGGAGTTTATCGCCGTGACAGGTCACACACCTGAGCAGGTGCTGAATATCGGGCTGGCAGTATCAACAGCGGCATGGGCTGGCCTGATTAACGGGCAGGTTGTCACAGTCTTTGGCGTTGCTCCCGCCTCAATGCTCGGCGGTCATGGCATCCCCTGGCTGGTCGGTACCGACGCGCTGGAGAAATACCAGCGCACATTCCTGCGCCGCTGTCGCCCGGTGGTTAAAGCGATGTTGTCAATTTACCCGCAATTAGAAAACTACGTTGATAAACGCAACCACGTAGCAAAAGCCTGGCTGCATTGGCTGGGATTCACGCTTGAAGAAGCCGCGCCTTATGGCATTGCTGGCTTGCCATTCCACCGCTTTCACATGGAGAAAAAATAATGTGTGAACCTACTACCGTCCTGGTTGGTGCATCACTCGCATTATCAGCAATGTCAGCATACGGTCAGTATCAGCAAGGGCAAAGTGCCAAAGCTGTTGCCAGTCAGAATGCAAACATTGCCGATGCTCAGGCACTGGATGCTGTTAATCGAGGCAACGCCCAAGCAGAAGAAGTGCGCCGCCGTAATGCTCAAGCTGCTGGCTCTCAGTCTGCATCTATGGCAGCCAACGGCGGAGATCTGACCTCAGGCTCTAACCTCGATATCTTTGGCGATACCGCGCAGTTCGGAGCGTTGGACACGCTAACCACTGTCAATAATGCGCAGCGCGAAGCCTATGGCTATCAGGTTCAGGGTATGAATTCTATCGCAGAGGGAAATGCCGCCAAGCAGCGCGCTAACGCAGGCGTAGCACAGACGTTATTAACTGCCCCTATCAATGCTTATGGCGCTTACAAGATGACTGGTAGCGGATCAAACCCATTCCCGGCAAGCAAGGCAGCACCAATAACCGCAGCTGTCGGAACTAAAACCGGACGATAAGAGGAAATTATGCCAGTAGTGCCAACAGTGACAGGCCGTCAGGTTGAAAGTCGTGGCGTTCAGACCGGAGGATTTCAGACTGTACAGCAACCTAATCTCGGTGATGTGATCGGTGATGTAGGGCAAAAATATGTCGGCCTGTTTGCGGAGGCAAAACAGCGCGCTGATGTTGCCGTATCTCAGGATGCGGCCTTGCAGTTAAGCCAGTTCTCCAGTGATTTGATGACGCACCCGGAAACCGGATTACTTACTCTGCAAGGTAAGAATGCCATCGGTAAGGGTCAGGAATACGCTCAGCAGCTTGACGCCAGAGCACAAGAGCTGGCAAGTACCCTCCCTGAATCAGCCCGGGCGGGATTTCTTCAACAGGCACAGCAGCAGCGTACACAGTTCGCAACTCAGGCCGGGCGTTATGAAATAGGCCAGATCAATGCTTATGAGGAAGGTCAGTTTCAATCGGTATTGCAGAATAGCGGTAAGACTGCTGCATCGATGTATGGAGATAGTGCTGCTTATGTCTCAGCTAATCGGGCCGCATTCCAGCAGATAGACGATTTCGGCGCAGCGCATGGCTGGAGTGAAGAGCAGGTTCAGGCAAAGAAAGTCGAGTTTAAAGAAAAGGTCGCAGACTCAGCCCTGTCTCAGTGGTCAGCTAATAACGCAACTGCATTCGTCCAGAGTAACGGTGAGTTAAGCGATACTGCATCCGGATCGCGCAGAGCGTCAGCAAGCCAGTTTGGTGGCGAACCTAACTCAACTAAAGGCATGGTGAAACAGGGAAATATTAACCTGTTCAACAGGCCATCCGTTCAAAATGATGACGGTACAATCAGTACTGTCAGAACAATTTCTATCGGGACCGATGAAGGTGAAGTGCTAATCCCTACTGTCAGTGATGACGGCAGAGTTATGTCTGATGATGAAGCTATTGATACCTTTGAGCGAACCGGTAAACATCTTGGGATATTTGATAGCCCGGACGATGCAACTGCTTACGCTGAAAAGTTACATGACCAGCAGGATAATTATTACACCAAAGATGACGACAACAGCCCTCGGGGTATTCGTAACAACAATCCCGGCAATCTTGAGTACAGCAAAACAAATCCGTGGGTAGGCCAGATGGGTGATGATGGTCGCTTTGCTAAGTTTGAAACCCCTGAACATGGCATAAGGGCCTTAGGTCGTAACCTTTTGTCATATCAGCGACAGGGTGTTGATACGGTCGGAGAGATAGTAAATCGCTGGGCTCCGGAGAAAGACGGTAACAACACAGCGGCATACATCAAGGCTATGTGTGAACGCCTCGGTGTATCCGCAGATCAGCCGCTTGATGCTTCTAACCCTGATACTCTACGTGCCTTGTGTGCGGCAATCATCCATCATGAAAATGGCAGCCAGCCGTATAGCGACCAACAGTTATCCTCAGGCGTAAGCGCAGCTCTTGGGCTATCAAACATACCTACCAACACCAAGCGTTATACAGGTAATGCGGCGTTCGATGCAGCTTCGCCTGAGGCACAGGCCACTTTCATGCGCCAAGCGGAACAGGTCAATAAGCAGCAGCAGGCAGAATACAAAAATCAAATTGGTGAGCAGGTGCGCGATGCGACAGCGGCCTATATGCGCGGCGTTGAATTTCCTAACCCACCAGATCAGTCAGCTTTTGTTGCTGCTTTCGGTGCTCGTGAAGGTAATCAGCGTTACACCGAATTCCGTAACACTCAGATTGCCGGCCAATACATTGGCTCATTCCGCAACATGCCTACCAGCAGTATCAATGCGTATGTAGATCAGTTGCGCCCTGGAACAGAAGAAACAGGCGAAGGTTATGCTAACCGGGCGGAGCTCTACGACAGTGTAGTGAAGGCAGCTAATCATGTCATCAAACAGCGTAATGCTGACCCTGTACAGTTCTCTCTGGCAGCAGAGCAGACAAAACCGATAGACCTGAGTAATCAGGCCGCTTTTGGTCAGAGCGTAGGATTGCGCGCATCACAGGCCGTGGATCTGGCTCGCAGCTACGGAACGCCCCTGACATTCTTCTCTAAGGCTGAGTCTGACCAAATCGGTACCTTCTTCCGTGACGCCCCTGTTTCTCAGCAGTCCGCATATCTCGATACCATTAAGCAAAGCACTGGTGGCGGTCAACTGTATATGGCAGCACTGCAACAAATCAGCGCTAACGCACCAGCGGCAGCCGTTGCCGGGATCCTGATGGATAAGCCCGGAGGAGTGCTGGCGCAAAAGAACTGGTTCAGCTCTGATGTGTCTGTTTCTCCGGAGTCAGCAGCGCAAACAATTCTGGCTGGCTCAGCTGCTCGCAAAGGTTCTAAAGACGGGAAAGGTATTCCGATGCCGAAGGATACAGAGCTACGTCCAGAGTTTGCGGATATGGTTCAGGATGCCTTTGCCGGTGATTCAAATGGTGCTGCTATGGCCTATGAAATAGCAAAAGACTACTACGCTGGGGTTATGGAGAAAAAAGGCGTGGTGTCTGGTGAGATTGAAGGTGATACCTGGAAGCAGGCCGTTAACGTGGCTACTGGCGGCATTCATGATTATAACGGCCTCGGTAGCGTCCTGCTGCCGTGGGGCATGTCATCTGAGCAGTTTGATACGCAGATTAACCAGGCATGGAAAGAGCAAGTTACAGATACAGGTATTAACGCCCCACCAGGCCAGTACGGACTGCAAAGTTATGGCGATAGTCAGTATCTGATCAAGCTCGGTACCGGATACCTGACCAAACAGGATGGGACACCCGTTGTTATCGACCTGACACAACAGAAACAACGTTTTGCCGGAGGCATCCCACAATGAGTTACTTCGGACTTAACCCGGTAAACCAGAATCAGCAGCTCGATACCGCGGCATCTAATCCGGTTAGCGCAGCCAGCACCGATGTTGGTTTCTTCGATAACGCCCTTTCCGCTGGTGCTGATGGGCTTTACTCCGGACTGGTGGCTAAACCAGATCAATTGCTATGGGCTGGGCTGGATAAAGTAGTGTCTCCTGTCGCTGAATTTGTTAGCCAGGCTACAGGGATCACTGATTCATCACCTGCGTTCATCGCAGAGCAGCGGAAGCTGGCACAACAACAGGTTAAACGCTTAACGCCTGACGCTGCCACAACCGGTACCGCAGGACAGGTATTGCATGGCTTATTTGATATGGGTGGCCAGGCGATAGCGGGTACGCTTATTGCGGGTCCGCTGGGTGGCGCTGCTGCTGTAACAGCATTACAGGGGTTCTCTGAATTTGAGCAGCTCCAGGCTAAGGGAGTGGACTTCGGTACCGCTCAGGAGGCGGGTTTGATTCAGGGCATTACCGCTGGTGCAGGTACTCTGATCCCTATGAGCCTGGGACTTCGTGCGGGAGGTGCTATAGCAGAAAGTGTTGGTGCTCAACTGGCCGGTTCTGGCGGTAGCGCTGCGCGTAATGTTATTGCTACCGCTGCCAGAGCTGCGCCTGATATTGCTTACGCTGCAGGTACAAACGTGGCCTTTGGTATGGCGCAGCGTGGCCTGACAGCGCAAACGCTCCGCAAAGGTGGCTATAACGAAATGGCGAATCAGTACGATGTATTTGATCGCCAGTCTATCGCCATTGATGCAGTGCTGGGCGTGGCATTCGGCGGTGTTGGTCGGTTTATTAACTCCAGAGGCGAGTCAGTCAAAGCCCCTGAGCTCACGCCTGCTGATGTTGATGCGGCGCTGGCTGCAAACTCTGCGCATCACGCAGAGATAGACACTGCTCCTGGCGTTCCTGTTAATGCCCTGTCTCGCAATGCTCATGCCCAGGCCATTCAAAAGGCAATGCGCGATATCAGTGAAGGAAACCCCGTTGACGTAGCCAGCATTGTTGAATCGTCCTCATTCCATGCTATTCCATCTCGGCGCAGTTCTATTACTCAAGCATTAGATGATGTTCTTGATGTGACTGATAAGGGATCTGCACAGCAGAGAATGAGCGCTCTATCGCTTGAACAGCAACCCGGTACAACAATTGATACTCAGGCACTGGCTTATTACAGGACAGCAGATGTCGCACCGGAACCATCACCTGTAATTGATACGCCAATTTCTGCAAAAGAAACCACGGCCAGACCGACGCAAGAGCAGGCGGTCGATACCGATACACGCGCCGCTGAGGAATCATTAACGTCAACACCAGACATGATGATCACTCTTCTTGATGAAGAAGGTAACACGCAGCAGCGCAGTGCCAGAGAAGTGCTTGATGCCGCTAATCGTGAGCATGAGCAAGCAGTTAAAGATTCCAGCCTGTTTGATGTGGCTGTTGCGTGTTTTCTGAGAGGATAATTTTATGAGACAGGAATGTATTCAGGCAGTGCAGCAGGCCGCGCAGCGTAACTTAACCGCCAGCGAAATAAAGAATATTGAAGACCGTATCTACCGGAACATGCGCCAGCTTGCGCGTAATGATCCTGCGTCATGGCGACATATGACAGATGCAGAACGCTTGCGCCGCGCTGGGCAACTGGCCTCTGATGAGTTGCAGCAGGAAGCCGGGCTGAAAAAACACCGTGTAGCACTAACCATTCTTGCCAGAAAACGACTGGATGATTTTATTAATAGCTATCAAGGAAAAGACGGAAAACTGGAAGCTCTCAACCGGACGATTGCCTTTCATGCTGATGGAAAAGCTAATTTCCTGTCTGTTGAGTCACGCGGTAAGGCCACGCGAGATTATGCCCTGAGCCAGTTACAAGAGGCTTTCGAGGCTGTGGATCCTCGTTTCTTTGGCCTGTTTGAAGATGAGGCTGGAGTAAGGGATCTGGCCTATGAAATCCGGGGGCAAAAAACAAATAACACCAAAGCACAAGCTGGTGCAAAAGCGTGGAAAGAAACCACTGAACTATTACGCCGCCGTTTCAATGATGCAGGTGGTGACATCGGTTATCTTGAGTCTTGGGGGATTCCACAGCATCACTCTATGGATAAAGTTGGCCGAGTTTCAAAGGATAAATGGGTAAGTGACATAATCGGCAAGCTGGACCGTAAGCACTACACTAAGGAAGATGGTCAGCTGATGAGTGATTCAGAGCTTACCGCTTTCCTGGGTGAGGCATATAACACCATCGCCACTGGTGGCCTTAATAAACTTAGTGATAGTGGAATGAGAGTATCAGGATCCCGCGCCAATCGTGGCAATGCTTCACGTCAGATCCACTTTAAAGATGCTGACTCGTATCTTGAGTATCAGCAGCAATACGGTGACCGTTCACTATGGGAAGTTATGGTAGGCCACCTGGAAGGTATCAGTAAAGATATTGCCCTGGTTGAAACCTACGGGCCTAATCCCGACCATGTATTCCAGTCTTTGCTGACAGAGCTTAAATCTGAAACAGCCACAGCCAATCCATCACGAACCGGTAAGGTTGTACGCCTGGCTAATTCAACAGAGAACCTTTACAACTTTATATCTGGCAGAACACAGCCAATAGCTAACCCACATATCGCCCGGTGGTCTGACAATATCCGTAACTGGATGGTTGCCAGCCGTTTAGGATCTGCCTTGTTAGCCTCATTCTCTGATCTCGGTACGATGTACCTGTCTGCCAAGGTTACTAATTTACCAATGAATCAGCTATTCAAGAACCAGCTTGAGGCAATGAACCCGGCAAACAGAACTGAGTTAGCCAGGGCTCGCCGTGCTGGTCTGGCAATGGAATCCTTACTCGGCAGCGTTAACCGCTGGGCAATGGATAATATGGGCCCGTCAAAGGCGCGGTGGGCTGCTACTGCTGTTATGCGAGCAAGTGGGCTTACCGCATGGTCAGACGCCCATAAGCGAGCCTACGGCGTCACAATGATGGGGAGCATTGGCGATGTTGTTTCGCGCACTCCAGACCTCGCTAGCCTTTCCCCGGGTGACCATCGCATACTTCTAAGTAAGGGTGTAACTGAGCGGGATTTCTCTGTCTGGAAGCTGGCTCAGCAAGAGGATTGGGGTAACGGCAACACCACTATGCTCACGCCTGAAAGCATTATGCGCATACCTGATGCAGCGGTTAAACACCTGGGCTCACCAGAGCGCGTTAAATTTGATGCTATGCGCCGCTTATTAGGTGCTGTAGCCGAAGAAGTTGATATAGCTGTCATCACCCCAGGTGCACGTGAGCAGATGGTTACAGGCGGTGGCTTGCAGCGCGGAACGTTAAAAGGTGAACTGGTAAGAAGCTTCTTCCTGTTTAAGTCGTTCCCGATTTCAGTAGTCATGCGGCATTGGTCCAGGGCTTTTGGTATGCCTTCTGCTGGTGGTCGGGCTGCATACCTTGCGTCATTCGTCGCCAGCACGACAATCCTTGGCGCTATGTCGATGCAGATAACTGACTTGGTTAACGGGCGCAACCCAAAAGATATGGCAGGAGAGCATGCAGGAAAGTTTTGGCTTAACGCTCTTTTGAAAGGTGGTGGTCTTGGTTTATATGGCGATTTCCTTTTCTCAGATCATACTCGTTATGGTGGTGGTGCACTGGCTTCAATGCTAGGGCCTGTTGCAGGCATGGTTGATGATATCGTTAAGCTTGGTCAGGGCATACCATTGAACGCCGTTGAAGGTAATAGTGAGCAGACAGGCGGTGACTTGGTTAAGCTTGGTAAGGGATTACTTCCAGGCGCTAACCTGTGGTACGCCAGAGCTGCATTAGATCATATGATTTTTAACCAAATGCAGGAGTATTTTTCACCTGGGTATCTGCGTAAGATGGAGCAGAGATCTAAAAAAGAATTCAATCAAACTTACTGGTGGCGACCGCAGGATATGACACCTCAATAAGAAGGGAAAATAATGAAGAGAATGCTTCTGGCGTTACTTTTAATTCCGTTAACAGCAACAGCTTATATTAAAGATGGTTATTATGAAGTCGATAGCAATGGATGGTTAGTAAAAAATACACCTGTTGGTGAGGTTTTCATTTGCCAAGAGTGCCCTGACTTTGTTCAAGTGCAAATATCCTACGGCCCTGAGGCTGGAGAGGATGCTCCTTTTCATAACTCAGAGCAGTTATCTAAATCTTTTAACACTGATAAAAAGAAAAAACAGTTTGCTGATATGTTACTTAAAAGCGGGATGCCTTCCGATGGGTATAGTGTTGATATAATTAAAGTTGACGATGGATTTCTTGGTAAAAATAAAGCCATAACGTATTCAGCAATAGTTAAATTCCCTGGCGATAACACAGCAAGAGAAACGACTTTTGTCACTATGCATAAAAATAGAATGGTTAAGTTTTCAGCTAACTTTTATGAAGATAAACTAAGCGGTAAATCAGCAATACACTTGGATAAACTATATAAATCAATTAAGTTTTTATAATCGGAGAGCTATATGCAGGCAATCGGTTTTATTATTTATATCGTGCTTGGCCTTTTCCAACTAGCTGCTGTTATGGCAGGGCTTGAATCTTGGTGGGGCTTGCACTGGATAATAGCTGGCCCAATTGCATTTGTTATTAGCTATATACCTGTTATCGGATCTGTTGTTGGCATGATTGGCGCTGTAGATGTTTGGGGATGGGAATGGTGGCAAGCAGGGCTGTTATTCTTCGGGGGATTGGTATTTGCAGTTGCCTGCGGGGGAATGTCTATGTTTTCAGAATGGTTCTCATCACGCAAAAGAATCTAACCCCCACAAAAAAGCCCACTCAGGTGGGCTACTTATTTTGGAATTTTCGCGGTCGGTTTTGGAGCTAAATCCGCAAGAGAAATTAACAGACCCGTACCACAGGCTATGATCAAAGGGAAAATAAAAGCATCTGATGTTCTTAATGGGTTTTTTATATCAAATAAAATAACCACAAAAAACATACTAGTTGAAAATGTTGTTGAAGAATACAAAACACCAACTTTACTCGGCAGCTTATCAAATCCAAAAGATGGCGTCCCTTCTGCACAGTGATCCCATATGAAATGGATTACCATATAAGCTGCACATATGTAGAAATAAAAATGGGTAAGTTGCTCAGTGTTTTGTGGTAAAAACCAGTGCGATTCTTGCAACTTAACCCACCAATTTCTTCTTAAGATATATCACTGCTAACACAACTGCACCCGCACCAGCCATGCTCAACGCGATACTGTTTGTGACGGTGATGGCTGGGATGGCGATTGACAGGCCGCCTGTTAAAGCAAATCCTGCACCCGCACCAGCCAGCATGGTTTTGATAAAACTAATAATGTTAAAACTCATGTTGACCTCCGTTAACCTTCGTTTACCAATAAGGTAATTTTCGCTCACTTTGACGGCACCGTCAACGCATTGTTGCTTCATCTTTGGCGCATCCTTGCATCAGCGGTTTTGCGCCATAAAAAAAGCACCAAAAAGGTAATTTAAGTGGTAGGCTAATAAATATAATTACCAAATTGGTGATTTTACATCCCAAAAAACGTGTGCCATAGTTGTTGTGCATCGGCAAAATCCGGTGACGGGATTTGCACCCCGCTAACTACAAAGGCGCACATGCCGCTCAAGCGGTTTTTTTATGCGTAAAGCACAGCCACATCCGAATTATGGTGGGGCGTGCGGGGCAGCCGCAAGGCTGGCCGGGTCCTTTGTAGCCGGTAGTGCAAACCCTGTACGTCTCACCACCAAAGAGATTTGCACCTCAGGTGGTGATTAGCCTAACTACAAAGGTGATCACTATGAACATTACACACCCTACCTCTTCCCCAGATATTTCTGTAATTCATGGCAAGCCTGTAACCACTTCTATGGCAGTAACATCTTACTTTGGCAAGCGTCATGACAATGTTCTGAGAAGCATTGATAACCTCGAATGTTCTGATAATTTTCGTGCCCTCAATTTTGAGGAGACATCAATTTCCGTATTGCAGCCGCGCGGCGGTAGCCGTCAAGTGCAAGCGTTTAACATGACCAAGAACGGTTTCGTATTCCTGGCTATGGGATTCACTGGCAAGAAAGCCGCGCAGTTCAAAGAGGCATACATTGCCGAATTCGACCGGATGGACGCGGAGCTAAACCGCTCCAGGATACCTGATACTCTCGGTGATTTGGTCGGTACCGCCACCGCACATAACCTTAACCAGTTAGTCGATCGCCTACAGAAGATTGTTATAGAGGGTGAGTTCATACCTAAGGGCGGTCGGGCTGTGCGATATGTCATCGAGCCTAACCGCAAAACAGGCAGAGCCTTGATTGGTGACTTCATGGCGTGTAGCCCGGATAGCCCGGTGCAGAACCTGCTGGCGCTGCTCAGTCACGATGGACACGATATCAAAGCGGTAGAGCAGGAACTAAAAGCAGCGCGTAATTATATAGTCGGGCTTACAACGGCGATTAGCGACATTCAGACCCACGCGCAGTACATCAACTATGCCGTGGGTAAGATTGAGTAGGGCATATCAGGAGGCCGCGAAAGCGGCCTATTTGCACTAATTCTGGCAATAAATAATCTTTTACGGTTATTTCTTTAAGCTGTTTTTGATGACCGAAGTACAATAATCCAAGTGAGTTAACAGATCCCCCATAGACACGCTGGTGTTGCTAACGTAATTAATCAGCGCCGTCAATTCCGCAGCGGCTCCGCTTACATCATACCCGTCACTATCAAGTCTCCTGAGCAGGTGCATTAAATTAGACTCTTCAATCAAAGCCCTGACCCCTTCCGGGCTATGTATCCGTTCTTCGTCACCCTCAGTCAGCGGGTAGTTATACGGTGATGACATGTGGCGTCCTCTCTGGAGTACTGTATATATATACATATAACAAAAGACTTGAGAATCTTCCAGAAAAATAAATTACCAATAAGGTAATTTCTGAGGTCAAAAGTCACTCATTAATTCATATGGGGTTATTTGGGCTATAGAATAGTACCAGCGTAACGGCCGCATCGGGCGAGCCGATTCTCTGGGAGTAATGGAGATATGACAGTCTCAACCGAAACGAACCACAACGAGTACACAGGCAACGGCGTTACCACGTTCTTCCCGTATACGTTCAGGATTTTCAAAAAGTCTGACCTGGTGGTTACCATCACTGATGGGGCTGATGGCGAGGATATAAAAACGCTGCGACTGGATACCGATTACACCGTTACTGGTGCAGGCGGTTTTCGTGGCGGTAGCGTTGTACTTAAAGCGCCGCTTGCTGCTGGCGTCCGGATCTCTATTTCCCGTGAGCTGCCTGTCACTCAGGAAACCGATCTTCGCAATCAGGGTAAGTTCTTTGCCGAGGTTCACGAGGATGCTTTCGATAAGCTGACAATGCTTATTCAGCAACTGCGTAGCGTGTTCTCTCTGTCGCTTCGTAAGCCGTCATTCCTGGCTAACTATTATGACGCTATGGGGAATTACATTCGTAACCTGCGTGACCCGTCACGCCCTCAGGATGCGGCGACTAAGAGCTACGTTGATAAACAGATCAGTGGTAACACTGAGGGATGGCAGGAGGCTGACAGGAACCTCAATGAAAAGATAGAGAGCAATTTTCGAAGAACGTTACGCGTTAAGGAAAATGAACTAACCGTAATGCCAAGTACTGCAGAACGTAGAAATAAGTTACTTTCCTTTGATGAGCTAGGAAATCCGGTTGCCATAGCCCCATCATCAGGTTCAGCGGCTGATGTATTAGATTTTTTATCAAAGGAGAAACCATCTTACTGGCCCCATGTTGGGGTTATAAGTTTACTTACAGATACATCATGTCCAGCGGGGATTGATAAAATCAATATAGATGGATCTATATTAGTTAATTGGAAATTTGATGGTGACTTTTCCTTGCAGTCGCATCGTTTTCTTTCTGAGCCGGTTAGAAATGAGCTTAATGAATATGTAATAGAAACCACCCGTGGTTCTTTTACTTTTGTTACAGAGTTGGTGTATTCAACTAGAATGCAAGGGGATATTTCTGGTTTCGTAAGTGATAGAAATAACTCCACAACAGGTATAAAAAAGGCCGATTTGTTTTGTCTAAATAACGGAGTTGAATTAACAGGGAGTGGTATTTTTACATTCCACTCGCACATTGTTTTAGCGTCAAAGGTGTCAGGCGGAGATCTTGAACTGGTTCCTGTCCTTTTAGCTCCTGCATTGTTTTGGCCTGACTCAAAAACCATAACGGTAACTATGCGCCGGATTGGCGCTGGGGGGTTCAAGCTTACCAATAAAAACTTGATAACATCTCCTGATGGACTCTTGGTTGGAGTGCATATAGATAAGCCTGAAATGGTTTGCAATCAGATAATAGTGAGTGGTTTCTCCATTAATTGGCAAATAACCAGCTATTCCTGCACGCTAAATCAATGTGCAGGAATAAATGGTAATGATGGTTTGAGCGCTTACGCTCCTAGTTTTTTGCGTGAAATAAATACTCTCACTATTAATGGAGGAGATTGGTTCAATAATTCCCGTTATGCAATGGATATTGGGGATAGCAGGTTTACTACTTCAATTCCGGCTGACCAGTATCATGGCAATGGAATCACGATAACGGGTAAGCCTAGATTTGATCAAGGGACTCTGAGGATTGATAAAGTAATCGGTGTTGAAGTTGAGGCATATTTTGAAAAAGGGGCATCAAGTAAAACAACATGTATTGATCTAGGCGGAGCTTTTGAAGGGAGCGTCCGAGGTTTCCACCTCCACGATACCTACGCCCGTGATTATGAATATGTGGTGAAATGTCGTTCGGCGGTATCGGGTATTACGGTAGAGGATAACCAATGGAGAGCGATATCTAAATGTGCGCTTTATCTTACCTCCGATATTTACGCTTACACCTATAGGAATAATATTCAGGCTATCCCGTCATTCTCAATGATTAAAGAGGTGCATACTGGCGTACGGCGAGGGCTGTCATCAAATCCGTTTCTAAATAAAACCATTGACTCACATGGGTTATTTCTTGGTCATCAAAATAGGATTAACGCATCTGGCGTTTATAATGGTGCTAGAGTGGTTGATGGAAGAAATGCCAGCAATTACAACAACTCGAATTTCAGAGAGTACTTATCGCCAAGGGGAGGGATCTCCGGTTTTGTGACAAATGGCGCTATTAAACTAAATAATATCACTGATTCGTACTATTTTAATGGTGGTGACAGGTTACTGATAAATGGAGTTAGCACCTATGTATCCACTGTGGATTATGAGCTAGGGATTATTGTCGCTAATGAGATACCCGCTGGGGCAACAGTTGTTATTATATCTCAAGGTCAGGCCATTCCGTTTTTCGACGGCATAAGCTTTGAGATCCCAAGCGATGTAAATTATCGAGACGGTTCGATATGCCGCAACTCGTACACGGTAAGTGTCACTCCTAACTATTGGATATTGAAGCGAGGAGTATGGGTCTCCGGAGCATAACCATTTCTCGGTATTTATTACACGCATAAGATTTATTGTGTAATACTAACCCCCTACCAAAGGGGGTTTTTTATGCACAAAAATCGGTGGCTGCTATGTCAGCCTCTCTAACTGGAACAGTTGTAAATCAATCGGTTGGTGTCGCTGCAATCATCGCCTGGTTTGTCGGGATACCGCCAGAAGTGGCGCTGGGTTCTCTTGCTGGTGCGGTTATTTTTGTCACGTCAGCGGTTGAATACAGCATCAAACGGCGTCTTTTGCTTTCTCTACTCAGCTTTCTCTGCGGTCTGCTTCTCTTTAAACCCATCGCCTCAGTGCTTATCGGCCTCGCCAGCATCATTCCTGCTATCGCATTTGAGCGTGGCAGTGTTGATGCTGCCGGGGCTTTTGTCGCGGCTATCGTCGCGGTGCGCATCGGTGCATGGATTTATCGACGTTCAGACAATCCAGGGAGCCTGATCCGTGGGGTGAACGATGATGATAAATCATGATCCGTGGCTGGTTGCCAATTCAATAATCTGCTCGATTACCGCTATTCGAGTTTTCACATTTCAGCGCGGCCTGTGCCGCCACCGCCGCTGGGGCGGCCTCATTGCCTACCTGCTTATCTTCATCTCAGCCAGCATTCCTATCCGTATCGTGCTGGGGGTTTACCCCCATGCTGACTGGTCAGAAGTGGTCATGAATGCGGTTGTGATGGCTTCCGTTCTCGCTACGCGCGGCAATGTCGTGCAAGTCATTAAGAGGCTTAAATAAATATGAACATTAATCAATTCCGACAGGCTGCTGGACTTAATGCTGCGCTGGCTGAGCGCTGGTACTCGCATATCACTGCAGCTATGCAGGAGTTCGGCATTATCAAAACAGATGACCAGGCAATGTTTATTGCTCAGGTCGGGCATGAAAGCGGCGGGTTTACTCGTCTTGTGGAGAGTTTCAACTACAGCGTTGCTGGCCTGGCTAACTTCGTTAAGGCCGGGCGATTGACTCAAGGCCAGGCGAACGCTTTAGGTCGTCAGCCGGGCGAACCAGCTTTACCGCTTGAGCGACAGCGAGCTATCGCCAACCTGGTGTACAGCAAGCGATTCGGTAATAACTCGCCAGGTGACGGGTGGAAATATCGCGGCCGCAGTCTTATTCAAACTACCTTTCTTGATAATTATCGGGTCACTGGAAACGGGCTTAAGCTTGACCTTGTCAGTAATCCTGAGCTGCTGGAGAAAGACGAAAATGCAGCTCGCGCAGCGGCCTGGTTCTTTGCTGCGAAAGGCTGCCTGAAATATACCGGTGATCTGTTCCGTGTGACGACGATTATTAACGGTGGCCAGAATGGTATTGATGACCGCCGCGCCCGTTATGCGACCGCTAAAAAGGCGCTGTCTGTATGATGGCGGCAATCCTGAAAGCGTACTGGAAACAATTAGTTATTATTGTTTTATCTGCTACCCTGGTTGCTGCTGGGGTGGTTGCATGGAAATTACATGGTGATCGACAGTATGACTTCGGTTATACACAGGCACAGGCCGATCAGAAAAAAGCAGATGACGCACTCAGACAACAGAACGAACAGGAGAAAGCGCAGAATGAGAAAGACGCACAGCAGCGGATTGACCAGGCGCGTAGTGATGCTCTTGATGCTGCCCATCGTGCTGGTCGGTTGCAGCAACAACTCGCCAGTATCAGGAAGCAGCTACAGGAGTATAACGCCTCTATCGGCGCTGGGTCGTCAGCCGCAAACACCGGAGTTCTGCTTGCCGACGTGCTCAGCAAATCTCTCGAACGAAGCCGACAACTGGCAGAGTACGCTGACAGGGCAGCAGAAGCAGGACGAGTCTGTGAAAAGCAGTATGACGGAATGACTAAATAACGTGTGTCGAAATTGTGTCGTGACTCAAAGACACAACGCACAAAGAAATATCATATAACGACACGATACGACACAAGCCCGGTTGCGAACACGGGAAAATCACGGTATTACAGTGGGTTAATTGATGCTCTACTATCTTCTAAGCCGTAGGTCACAGGTTCGAGCCCTGTAGGGCGTACCATAAAATTCAATTACTTACCAGATCACCTTACTTAAATACAACACGTTCACAAATTTTATGTAACGGCTGGTGTAAGTGAAATTTCTCAACACTAATCAATATTAACACGAGCTAGCCAGCATCTCTGGGTAGTGCTTCGCTACAATGTTATTCATTTTTTCTGTCAGGTCCCCCCTTTTAAAAGTGATGTGTGCCGTACCTTTCTGAAAATAACGAATACTAAAGAACTCATCTTCATAGACTTCCTTAGCAGGGTTATCACGAATATGCTCCATCAATCGGGTAGAGATATCACCTCGATTATCAGGGATCGGTTTGCCATCCAGCAAAAACAGCATTCGTTCTAAGTCAGCCAGTTGATCGCGCCGCCAGCCCCAGTTAAGACTGAATCCCCAGCGGTTATGCGTCACCAGATTGTTAATGATGATCTTCTTACCAAAGCAACAGGGGCTGTTGGTTTTATAATCCCATGACAGTCCTTTGAATACATTGATGATACCGCGTTCAAAGACATCTCTTTTATTCAGATGTAACTGCTTAAAGGTACTGAGGATATTGGCTTCGCTAATAGCAGGAAGGTCGCCCTCTTCCAGGTTTTTATGCCACTGGTCGCGAGCCTGGGCATCCATCAAGGCCATCATGCCGGACTTCAGCATCAAGTCGCGCCAGATACTCCGGTCAATATTACGCGTAATGGCGGGCATCGCTTTCTCAGATGGCTCGGTTAACCAGCTGTCATAGCGGCGCCCGGACTTCATGGCCCAGTCCTGTGCCGTTCCCCCGCCCACTTCTGAGGTGAGTCGCGATACTGCATCAAGCTGCAGGATCAACTGTTCAATCTGAGCAAGTGCGGCATCACGCCCTGTCACAGTCCGTTCAATATTAGTTGAGAGGATAAGTTCACTGTGATCCGTTAATACATCGGGTTCTGTTTGCATCGTTAATCATCCATAAAAGCAAACGCGCCTGCAAATAGTGGCTGACGCATTATGCGATCAATATAAAAAGGGGAAGGTTTGGAGATAAAAATCAGGAATAAGACTCGAAGAATTCAGGTGTTGATTAGGCCAGTAGCGCGTCTGGCTCTGAGGATGTCGATAGCGGTGAGAAATGGAGTCTGATCCTGCCAGGTAAATCCTTTTCGGTCAGTGCGAATCAGCTCATATCTCTCTACCAGAAAGTTAATGGCATCCATCAGTGTGATACCAGCATCAATATGTTCCTGAATCACGGATTCATTAATAAAGGGAGTGTCGTCCAGTCGCAGACCATAGTGCTGGCCTAACAGGCGAGTCAGCAACATTTGCCAGATAGCCACGGACGACGGGCATGGCTTCGCCACCCGCTGATTTATTGCAGGATGAGTTTTCATTTTTCCTCTCGTTTAAATTAAAGGGGTTTAGTTTTGGGCAGGATAAATAACGATATAGACATAGCCATATGAGCCAAGTATGTCGGCCTTACAGAAGTCCATGTTCAGCGAAGGAGAATACTTGCCTGCCACCCACGATGAAGTGGTCAAGAACACGGACATCAACTAATCCGAGGGCGTGAATCAGGCGATGGGTAATGACCTTATCTGACTTGCTGGGCGCGATATCACCAGAAGGATGGTTATGGGCAAGGATCGCCGCAGAGGCATTAAAATAGAGTGCGCGTTTTACCACCTCACGAGGGTGGACTTCTGTACTGCAGATGGAGCCGGTAAATAACGTTTCCCAGGCAAGCAGTTGATTCTGATGGTTAAGATACAACACCATAAACTCTTCGCGTTCACATCCGGCCATTCTCAGACACAGCCAGTCACGGGCTGCACTTGTTGAAGTGAAAGCGACTCCCGGTTGATGTAAATAGTGATTGAGTAATTCAAAAGCTTTATCAACAGTACGCTGTACATGCGGGGGAAGTGTCGGGGAAGAAAAATCGACTGTGTTTTCCATAAATAGGTCCTCAATCGGTGAGTGGTCAATAGAGAGTGATTGTCAGGGGGGCGGGATGTGAATCTGCCTGACTCAGTCATCGGTATTCATTGGCCTGGTTCAGGAAATGTATTGAGTTGCCCGTGTAGCCTTTAAGACTGGCTGAGTGTTATGATGACGCTGAGATATATCCAGGCCCTGAAAAAGAAAACCCCTGCCACATCAGTGACAGGGTAAATCAGTGTTCGAAGATTATTGCGCTTCCTGATAGCGGATGTCCTTGCACTCATTTATACCATCAAGCTCTTTGCGGATATTCTCCGCTGATGGACTGAAGCTGCCGACCTTGTCATCATTGATGTAGATATCAAACTTCGATGCCTGACTCAGAGCTTCAATAAAAGAAAACCAAGCATTATCGGCACCTCGCCAGCCAAGAGAGGAAGGGACTGGATACTGACTGTCTCCTGTCACCAAGGTAATGGTCTTATCCTCTTCATGTGAGTTAGCCCCCTTGCCTCCAGGAAGCGTGATATACACGCTATGCTGAAGGTTATCCTCCTCATCCGGATTCGTAGTACAGCTTACATTCAGAACCGTCTTTTCCGGGCTGGTGATAATGTACTCCGTCACGCCCATGGCAAAATTATTGGTCCACATGTTAGGTATCGCACTGGCAGGCGCTGCACAGAGCATCATGCTGGTTGCCAGTATTACTGGTATCAGTCTCATTGGTATCTCCATATTGGTGAGTCAGAAATTATCTATATCTAAATTGCGCCAATTAGCCACTCGTTATTTGAGGTATGAATAAGCATAAGTGACGCGGTATTTTTGCCGAAACGATATTCAGTCTGTACAGACTGAATAAATATGATATCGCTGAACAGGTATTCTCACGCCGTCTGATGATAAATGTCGCAATATTTATCCGGTCAGACGGACCTTCTAGTTTGTCTTATCTTTTGTCCATTTTGGCCGATTGCCGTTAGAAAACGATTTAGACAGCGACCAGTACTCGACCGGGAAACGCTTGACGAGTTCACCATTGAGGCGCACATCTATAGTGCGATACTGGCCGTTATTCATGGTTCCTTTGCTGAAATAGGCGTTGCTGCTGCAAGTTCCCGTATCGTACTGATTCCAGCCTTTTTCTGGTTTAGCCACAACATAAAAATCCCCTAATGCACAACCGTTGGTGGATTTACGGTTCACAATCGCGACCCGGTTAGTGGCTGCAAGGACAATGGAGCAGGTACTGTTTTTTCCGCCACAAACATCCCATAGCACTCGTCCCTTAGGGTCTTTGAATGACCAGATAGTATCAGGCGGTATATCACTGCGGGCGAGGGAAGGAAGGCTAAAACCCAGTCCTGAACTCAGAGCAAGAACAGCAATAATTTTTTTCATGGTTATATACTCAGATAAGTAAAAAAGTTGTATTTTTTTCTGTCAGCGACCTCATCCGACAGAAAAGGCTGATTAAGAGAAAACACCTGAGTCAGCAGATACGCCAGATAGCCTGCTGACTGCAATGTTTCGTTAAAACAACAATGCCTCCTCGTGCCCGGTATGCTACTCAGCACAATGATGGCTGCTGGTACCGACATGACATGTGAGGGAGAGCGCATCACGAACGGAATCGAAATGAGGCAGAGCCTGAATAAAGTCAGGCCGGGTTGAAAGCAGACTGAAATCCTTGAGTGGGATAAAGGTGGCTTTCAGGACGGTCACGGTATGGATACTCTCTAGCGGGTGAACCGCAATACGGCCCTGTAACTCACCCACCAGATACCAGTGACCATACAGTGAAATAAGCCGGTACGGAGCCAGCCCTTCGCAACGCATCCCCTCTGCCAGCAATATGACCCGCTGACGGGCTGAGATAGCACTGACCAGACGATAAAAAGTGAGTGAGCCTGAGGGAGAAATTGCATTTGCTGGCTGCCATATCAGGCAAGGCATGTCATCGGCATTCAGCAGAGCACCGGCCAGCCTTCTGTCGAAACCGGGGAAAGCATCGGCCAGTCCCGTACGGTGAGCAAAGGTCAGTACATCAAATTCCCCCTGAGCCCCGCTATTTCCTGAGCGCAAACGACAATGTCCTTGGTGATACTCCAGGTCGAGGTACATCAGACGTTCATGAAAATCCCGCCTTAAGGTACGTACAGACACGCCAAACTCAGCAGCAAGTTTGGTGAAGCTCAGAGTTTCACCGGCGACAAGACGACAGATGATAAGTGACAGCCTGACAGCCAGCCGGTCATGGCGACGTTCTGCCTGTGTCATGAGAGGGACTCCATTCAGGTTAACTGACTGAAAATGTAAGTGGTTACTTTAAAGAAGGGGCCGGACAGGGTATGGACATCATGGAAACTATTTTTTCTTTTTGCGGAAGTGAGAGATGGTGTGCCTTAAGGAGGTATTAGCTGGATTTATCATCAGCGAAGATAAGCGTATGCGGACAGGTTATGTCCTCCGTAAACAATCCATTAACAAATTCCGGTAAAAAATATTTCCGGTTTTTAAGCAATCTGCCCCATCAGCGTTTCTGCCATCACCCAGAGCGCCCGGTTAAGCTTCACATCGCCATCAATACCGCGTACTGCGCGGGTATGAGTTCGTTTCCCCGTGGTATTACGCCCGGACAGCCCGCCTTTAATCAGGTTCTCCTGAATACGCTGATACGTGGTCCACAGGTCATTACTTTCATCCTGCCAGCGCCGGGGCACAAGCACCTGAGATGCCGTCACAGGCTGGTGGTCCTCACCAAAACGATAGCTCAGTGCTGCCTGAGCCAGCGCCTGCTGTGCCGGTGGGGGCAGCATCAGGGATTGCATGGCATCCCGCTTCTCCTCAACACGATCAAAAATCCCCAGCACCTCATAGGCCCCTTCAATCACTTGGCTCACCACATCTCCCTTATGCGGCACTCGTACCTCACCAAAGGTTTCACCACAGACAAGTCCGTTCTGGCATACCGCCCGAAATAATCCCGGCAGCATCTGATAAGAACTGGAGCCGTCATGAGAATTGAGCAGGATGATTTCCGGGACCTGTTTCCCGGTAATCTGTCCTGCCCGACGCAGGCGTAACATATGCTTGGTATGCTCACGACGCTCGGGGTCTCTGACCCGAGTCTGACAGGCAAAGAACGGCTGAAAACCTTCCTTCTGCAGGCTGTCGAGCAGCGAGATTATTGGAATGTAGGTATAGCGCTCACTCCGGGACTGATGTTTATCTTCACTGAAGACACTGGGAACCACACGAAACAGCTCTTCATGGGTTAACGGACGGTCACGACGGATAAGATTTGCTGCGCCAAAGCGCGAAGCAAGACGGGTCATATTCAGTTCCTTTAATTTTAAAAACAGATAAAAGAGAGCCTCGTCGCTGAGTGCGACGAGGCCAGAAGAGAAAGGGTTTAAGTCTTCAGAAAAGAAAGTCCCACAGAGAGCGGGCAACACGAACAACAACATCGCGTATCGTCTGGATGATATTTCGGATGGGAGCGGACACTGAAGATGAACTGGCAACGGTATCAAGCATATCGCCCACTGTCCGTCCAAATCGCTCCCGAGCCTGTCCTCTGATATTTTCTGTACGCAACGATCTATGCAGTCGGGAGGTCACAGGGCTGCAGGCTTTATCAGGCAGGCACGTCATCATCACCGAGACCATCGCGGCAACTCCCCAGCCGGTTCGCGTTGAGACGGCACAAAGAGGGTGTGTGGGTGAAAAGCGCTGGCGGATATCTTCCAGCTTCAGGCTCAGATTGTGCCTCTGCTGTACCGAAGGACTATCGAATGCAGATGCCACCTGCGGTAGCGGTTCAAATCGGTCCACCTGACTGACCACAAACAAGACTTTGCCCCGATACCTGCCAATCACCTCCCGATAGAATTTCTCATCAACTGATAATGCCCTGTCGTCAGCCTTGATAACCCACAGAACCAAATCCATTTCTGGCAACAGTGACTGGTAGAGTTTTGCATACTCACGGTCTCTGGCTTCACTTTCCCCCGCACCAGGTAAATCGATTATCATCAAACTGTGTTTATCTGCTTTAAGCCGGAAGCGTAAAGCATCTCGTGTACAGGCCAGGACATCACTGACCGGTGAGACCTCACCACTGAACAAGGCATTGCACAGGGACGACTTTCCAGCCCCGGATTTTCCGGCGATACCGATTACGGGTTCGTAATCGGTCAGGCTCTGCAGACGTTCAAGAATACGGTTACGAATGGCAGGAGGCAAAGCGGATAACAATTTCTGCAGCGGTTCCAACTCTTCAGGTTTTTTCATTACTAATCCTCTAAAAATGCAAACAAAAGCGGCAGAACCGTGAGGTTCTGCCGCTAATTAGGTATGTTCATTTGGATGATATATATCTGAAGGTTTTTACAATGCTAGTGCTTGGCTACAGTACGAAACCATCGGCCTGCTCTGAGAAAGTAACGGTTTTTTTAGCTCGCTGCATTGAATGACGGGGAGCCAGGCCAGTGAAACCAGAATGACTCCTGTAACTGGAATTTCTAAGTCTCGGTGCTCTCCCAAAAATTTGCCCCGAAATTATGCAGGTTTTTAACTGTGAAAGTGCTAGGAATCAGTGAGCCATCTCTCCCCTCTTTTAGATATCTATGGACAGATTCCTTGCATATTGATTTTAGGTACACCCAATCTCGGTACAAATTTTCTTGTTTTATCTGCTTTTGTCTGGCCGCGCTAATTTTGCGAGCTGGCACCACGGAGAAATAGCTTGGCTGTTCTTTCGCAAGGTAAGAGAATGTAATGCTTCCAAATTGCCAGTCTGCATTCTGTTCGATTCGCCAACAGTAGCTTATTCGGACAGAAAGATGTTCACTAAAAATTGTTGGCGAGAAAATTTGCTCATCGACAATGAATGTAACCTCTTCAGCCTCAACCTCGGAAATCCCTGCTCTCATTTGTAAAAATGCAGCTATCAGATCCCTGCCAGCTTCCAGAGCTGTGTATTTCGCTGCTTCGCGTTTTTTTGATGACTTGGACATCCGGAGTGCAGTAATGGCTTTTTCAAAGTAAAAGAGTTTCTGCGTGATATAAGGTCCGCAATCAGAGAGCCTGAAGTCCTGAAGATAATAAGATTGTTCTTCATATAGACATTTATCGATACATTTTTCCAGTTCGTTTTCATTAATGACTTTTAGCACTTTACGAGCTGCATGTGATATATCGAAATAACTCATTATAAAATTTCCTTTATATCAGAAACCACCGCCAATAATAATCTTTCTACCTGTTCAGATAGTTAGCATTTTTTCCCAAGGCCAAGGAGTTTGGTCTGGAGAGTAATGTATTTTTAAATTGTCATGAATACTAAAAGTGTGTCATCTCAAACATTGTCCTCTTCCTTTTCCGGTTTATCTTCAGTTGCCGGTAGGACTTCAAGTTGTGATTTGAGGTGCTCGTCTAACTGAGTGGCCAATGAAAGAAATACGGCAAGATTTTTTTGTCGTTTTTCCAAAACTCGCCGTTGTGCACTACTGGGATTAGTTGTGTTGGATGGGTTCCCACGTAATTGGAAAATACGAAGTTCAATTAGATCAATGTCGTCGTCTAATCCAGCTTTTTGTGCCAGTTCCACCCATTCTTGAGATTTATCAATAGAATTTTCTGCAGCTAAAGAGAGGCAATAGTCAATCAGGATTTTTGAGGCCGAATCGATACTTTCGGCAACTTTTAACCATTTTTGAGTCTCCGAAGTTTCCTTTTCTCTATCAGTTAGACTTGGGTAAGGAAAGAAATACCTTGATAGCAGGTTTTCAGGATCAAGACTTTCTAAAGCCCTTAGGATGGGTTCTAGTTCTTTAAATGGCTTATTGCCAAATGGTAATTCGTAGCGGTTAGTCCAAAAGGCCCACACAGAGTCCCTAATCTCCATGTGTTTCGCGATGCGTACAGTGTCATCCGTGGTATTTTCAACGTCGTAGATCAGTTCTGCAATATGATGAGCCATCCAACGGCCTAACGTATCAACAGGATTGTTTAACGCTAGTTCTTCAACCAACTTTTTCCCCAGTTGTACAATTGCCGTATAGCGTTCGGAAGGTTCCGTCATGTTTAAGGAGGAAGATTCTGTTACTAGATGGGATATTCTCGAGTTCATTTTCATTACTCCGTCCATATCTGTTACTCCGCGAGTAGCGATTTACACCAACCTCTATAATGAGATCCATGCTCAATGTAGTTAACATTTTTTTGATAAACGTCACCGAGGCGTAAAGCTTGTAACCATTTGGTTTCTCATCTTCATTTTTTTCTGCTAGGCTACCCCAGATTCTGGATATCATTTCTGGTTCGGTACTATGAGTGGTATGCCATACCCGCTGGTCTTTATCCGTAGTTAATTTCATTGCTTCAACGATAAACGACGCAGGCTTAGGTAACGGGAATGTCACATCGCCAGCCCATGGATCGTGTTCATCAATGCCTTTATATTCACCGATGTCTTTAATCCATCCCTTTAACTTATAAGACATATGGTCAATTTCCCTACCCTCACCAGTGCTGGGTATTTTATAGTCATATGCATTTTCAGTAGTTTGTAGCGCCCGGAGTAAAGATAAAGATCTCTCGGGTGAGACTAACGCAGTAGAAACCGAAATTGACTCTATTCGGTCATTGCGCTTATCTGACCAGTGTCCCCATACTGTCAGTAATCCAGAGGCAGGGCTTAATGTTTCGTCAAAGATGTTTTCCGAAATTGATCCCAGCCATTCATTGAGATTATCAGAAGTATCGTTAATCCAGCTTGGCCTGATTTCGGGTTGTGGATCTCGTCGATCGGCTAGCCAGCGCCCATCACTACGTGAAATATCATGCCTTTTTAGCCAATCCTGAAAAACATCATCTATTTCATCGTAACGGCTATCCACTAATGGCTTGGTTGCCAATAGTTTTCCAGCCGAGATGAACATTGCATGGTAGGAGAGGTAAAAATGGTAATCATCAACACGTGGATAGGAACCATGGCTGTGATGATTATCTCTGTCTCGATAATAACGCCGTTTGTTCCGCTCATCTTCTTCCCAGTTACGAGTTCCTTTAAAATCAAAATCATCTCGAATAATGCGTAACATTTCGGGTTCAAGCTGTTTTTGAGATACTCCAAAACAGCGGCCTAAAGGTTCCAGCCAATATGGGCCAAAATCAATACCAAAAGTGTATGAATCCTCGCCCACTAAACTTTCAGAATCACTCACTGTTGGGTCATACGTTGACCGGTTTATGTTGGAAAGATTGTCTCTTTCTTGAGCGGTTATAGATATCAACCCAGCTTCATTAAGCGCAAGCAGAGTTCTGGCGGCAAAAAGGCGGATTAATACATGTGGTTGTTCAGTTATCGCGTAGCGATAAAAATAATCGATATAGGGTATCAGCGCTTTCCCGTCATCTTGCGCGGCACGTGCAACAGCAATTAATAACCATAATTGAGCATGGAGGTTATAGAAGGGAAGATTGCGATCGCAAAAGGGCTGTGTTGAGCAATTTTCAGCATGTTGAAATATTGCTTGAAGAACTTCAGAACGTTCTAATCGGCAGAGCATAAAAACAGCATGAGCGGCTTCCCAGCGAACAGTTGATTCTGGCGACGCTAGCCTGGCCCATACATATCCCGCAAGAGAATCCTCGATCTTAATTGGGGGAACTAATGCTGGTCCCCAAGGGCCATCTCCATCTTCCTCTTTCAATACTTCATTGAATAAGTCCAGTCCATAAGACAGGACATTTAATGCTTCTTCTGGAGTCAACTTATTAACTAATAGCCCGACAAGGCTAAACAACTGTCTTGAATCAGATGGTTCGGGTGATTCAGATATCGCATTTAGAACAGTACTAATTAACTCATCTTCATTGAGCCCAGAAAGTTTGCTGGCAAGCTTAAAAGGAAACGCTTCGTAGTAACGATGCTTTCTAATAAGCATACAAAACCGTTTGCAGTAGCTTTTAGTTACTAAAGCAATAGCTGTTTTTATGCTTAATCGGGCCGTCCACTCCTGAGGGATGGATTTAAGAAAATCTCCAAAAATATAAAGGTTAATCTCCGATAATTTACCAAAAGCGTTGATAAAGTCTTTTTCTTTGCCAAAACTAATACGAGTTATCGCCTCCTGAATAAATGACTCTGTTGAATAGAGGTCAGGTTCATGACGGAAGTTTTGGTATGCGATAGAAATCCCTTCGGATGTGGATAAATCATACATATTGAAAACTCTTTGCCATGCTGCTTTAGATTCGTCAGTTTCGGTGGTATGGCCGCTTATTGGCTCCAAATCTGATCTGGACTGTTCTTCAGCTGAAATGTATATATCAAGATCAGTGGAATCTATACCTATGGATAAAGCAATGGTTTTAATTCGTATTAATTTATCTAAACGAGGAGAGGTAAATCGGATGTAATTATAAATCCATTGAAAAAGAGATTTTTTATCCTGCTCATTTTTACATAAAGGCAAAGCAGCTATCAATAATTTATCTTCGTTCCACTCCTCTCGGAAAGGTATTAATGCTGTTGCATCGAGTGGATTGATTTTATTTTTCTTTATTAGTTGTTCTATCGTTGGCGCCAGTATATTTCGATGATCACCAAATGTACGATCTCGCCAACGGCTAATGATGGCTAGAGTAGAGGATGGACATAATTCAGACAACGCTTTAATCGTATCATTCCATGCAAAATGTTTATCGCGATCAACATATTCTCGAGTTACTTCGGCACAGCGTGAAAATTTATACGCGACTTCTGGTGATGCTATATTTTTGTCGGAAAAAGATTCTGCTAGATCAAGTAATGCATCCCATCGTTCCAGATTTTCATCACCAATTTTATTGGTAACTTCAATAGCGTGGTTAAAATATTCTTGAGCTTCTAACTTATCGATTAAAATAAGTGATCTAGATATATCAATATAGTTCTCAGCCTTGGTTTGTGCGTCTGTATGGTCATCCTTCCACAAAGATAGTGCCTGTTGTGCAAAGATGAATGAAAATTTTTCAAGCCCCGCTATCTGCGAACAAAGACGGGAAAATCGGTGCAGTGTCGGTGTAAAGACCCGATTATCCTTATGCTGATACCATGCAATTATTTCTTCGATATCAGTACAGTTAATATCTCCAACCTCAGATAAAATATCGAACCAGATATTAGCTATTTCATCACTGCTAGAAGAGCGTTCTGAGTATGAATATCCTTTTATTTCAGCTGATAATTTTTTTGTATTAGCGAGTTGATTATCCAACTCAGCCTTGGATATCTTTCCTAAAAGAGCCTTAGCCCATAAGTTATACCAAGGAATTAACACACCACTATATTGCTTTAGTTCACGAAGTTCCTGTGATTCACTATGATTTCTTTCAGCATTTATTTCTTCAATTATCTTTTCAGATGCAATATCACTCAAACTTAATGATGAATTAGCTAATATGGTGCGTAGTGCATACATTCGTATATATTGTACACGTTCTTTACTGTGTGCAGAGGACAGGATATTCGGAGCAGATTGGGGTAAGTAGCGGTTTAAAAGTGTGATAGCTTCTTTGTTATTACAGACAGTAAGCTGTAGCGCCATTTCAACCATACTGGTTATTGCTGCTATCATCTGATTATCAAATGAGTATTTGATTTTGATTTTCAGATGAGGGCTAGCCAATAAACGGTAGCCTCTCTTGATAGATTGTTCAGGTAACTGGTAATGGAATCTTCTGGCAGTCAGTACAATAGCCAATATTAATCCAAGATCATTTCCTGCTGCAATAGATAACTGGTTCAACTCTGTATAACGGCCATGGTCCAGTAATTGTTTGGCAATAATTATGCCGGCATCGAAAGATAATTCCCGAGGTCGCCATCGGCGAAGGCTTCTTGCAGCTTCATCTGCACCATGAATATTCAGATAGGCGATCGCCATGACAGCTCTATCCTCAGCTGTTACGTTTTCTCTGCTGCGTTCATCATCGGATAGTTTACTCCAGTTATGTAACCACTCTAGAGCAATACGCAATCGGCTTCTGGCATCACCTACAAGTTCAGAAAATTCTGACAAAAGTGCAGCATTATAAACGTTATGCGAACCAACCCAACGGGTATCAGAAAAAGCACGGCGTGACACAAGTTCCTGAATACTATGGCTGTCCATAAACTTTGCAGTCAAATCAATATTATCCTGCAAAAGTTTTCGCTGCCTGCTGTCACCAGCACTTTCCCCTCCAGCTTTGAGAGCTAGCTTTGCCGCATCCTGATACTTTTCAAGGCGTAAAGCAGCTTTCAGAGCAAACTGTAGCCTTTGAAGTTCAACATCACGGCGTTCGATAGGACTCGTTTCAGGCAACCCTTGTGATGTCATTGCCAGAGTGACGAGTTCCGAAAACAGCCCTGCTTCAAGCATTAACGGTGGTAATACTGACGCAACGTAGGCACTATTTTTTGTTAATGGCGTCAGTCGGGTAATAAACTGACGAAGCTCTTTTTCTTTAGGGCGATATCGTTCCTGAAACCACGTTTCAGCAGGTTCATCAAAGAATTGGATAGTATCCCCATTGACGATTAGTGGCCGCCCAAGATCCAACGCAAAACTTTTTATTGCAGACTCATCAATTTCAGCAATGGCAGACAAAATAGTGATAGGAATGAGTGGGCGAAGTACCGCCAGTGCTGCACAAATAAAATCGATCTGCATACGTTCTGTATGCCCAGTTGCATCCTTCAATCGATCGATGGCGGCTTCGAGTACTTCTCCGATAGTATCTTCCACCGTTTTGGGATTAGGACCTAACAATCTCAATGTGTCTGGCAGTGATAAATGTCGAGAAAGTGACAATGCTTGAACTCTGGGGTTATGAGAGCTCAATCGGTGGAATTCATCCACATCCTGATCATTTGCATCCGGGAATATTCCACGCAAGTGTGTGGCTGTTTCGCTGCGTTCGAAAGGTTGTAAAGTCAGGCTGGGCGTACCGGGACGTGGATCAAGCAGGCTCCGCCTATGTGGTCTGCAAAGTGCGACAATACAAACGCCTGCGGGAATGTTCTCTCTGAGTAGATCTCTTATAAATGAGCGTGGTTCGTTGATTTCCTCTGCGGCCATTTGTGCATTGTCTGCAGCATCAACAATAATGCTCAATATTGCCTCAGGATGTGACGCCCGAAGCGTGGTAATCCCCTGAGAAATACGATACATAAATGCACGCATATAGTGAGAAATGTCAGTGCTGGCGTTCGGAATTAAAGGATGACATAGACCATGTGAGGCTATCTCATTGGCAATCTGCACTAATGCGGTTCGGTGGTGATGGCGATAAGCTGAAGCATTGCGATATTGACCATTACCAAAGCAGTCATACAGGATACTGACTGACCCCTCAGGTAGGTATTGATGAATGCGGGTTGAGAAAATTGATTTGCCAACACCAGCGTCGGCATGAACAATAATAGATGAGCCCATGGACTCAACAATATTTTTGACCAGTGAAACCTCTTGTATTCGAGGTATCACATTATTAATTTTCTCTATCAGGCAAGGGGCGGGGAATAGATCTGTTTCGTCTACCCCTAACACACGTAAAACATCCATTCTGGTAATAGCAGGATCTGACGCACTTTCTGATAGCGCTTTCCGGGTAATCAGTTCTTTTAAGTTCAGGGGAGCTTGGGTGTCAAGATCGGGGAGATATCCGTTAGATTCTCTCAGAAGAATATTGCGCTGTTCCCAGTAACCATCCTGTCGTTCTTCAATGCGAAGCATTTGGCAAAAGAACACCAACTCTTGATCTTCCAGACCGATGAATTTTTTGAGTTTAGCAAGATCGTCTGGATGACGAGGAGGGCGTTGATTTGCTATATCTGTAATTGCTTCACTGAAACTCGCACTGACAGGGCGGTTGGTGACAAACCATAATTCAAGCTTAGTATGCAAGGATTCAGCAGGAAATCGCTGCAAAAGTTCTTTATACCGTTTAGCGAATCCTTCTATCGTTTTCTGTAACCCGCTAGGATTCCATGGGGTTTCAGCATGTAATGTTGAATGCTTCAATTGCATATATCTGACAGTCGTCGCTTGCTCGAACTCATTACTGCCATAGTATTCGGCAATATCAATGATCTCTTCGCCTTCCTCAACCGACGGTTGTGAACCCATTTCCGTTGTCGAAGCACCTTCAATGGTAATTGCAGTTAAAGATGCTTTAGGGTCTAACAATCGGAGAGCCCGGCGGGCAGCCCAAAGATAGTGAAATTGATCTCCATCCCTACTGGCTCGAACAAGTAAGCTGTCTGACATTAATTTTTATCCTTATATTCAGATAGGCTTTTTGGATTATAACTCCCTAAAATTTAAGTGACTATCCTGCATGAGAGAATTGATATAGAAATTGAGAAAGGAAAAATGTGGACAGTGACATACCCGTAACTATTAGTTCAAAAATGCATGTCTTTCTCTCTGAAGGCTGCTACAACCTGCTACATGTAGCAGGTTGTAGCAGGGTTGACCTGCCCCCAGGATTAAATACAACGCTCAGTTAGTAATGTCGGATCCTTCATTCTCAGAATTACCCTTTCTCCAGCCCGCCGCAAATTCAGACG
>Ga0308165_1000949_pt1 | contig 44724 bp, 42 predicted proteins | sample PhyWR2_FD_201032 | JGI IMG/M metagenome (GOLD analysis project Ga0308165, IMG submission 201032) | Phyllosphere microbial communities from UC Gill Tract Community Farm, Albany, California, United States - DLSLW.R2 | ecosystem: Host-associated > Plants > Phyllosphere > Unclassified | place: USA... | reverse complement strand
TCCCCGGTGATGGCCTGGCTGGCCTGTGGCGTGCTGCTGCCGGCTGCGGCGCAGGACCTCCAGCCCGCGCCGCAGCCGCCGCGCCACGCGGGCGTGCAGGAATCGCGCGTTGCCGTGAGCATTCCTGCCCAGCCCCTGGTGAGCGCGCTGCGCGCCTTCGGTCTGCAGACCCAGTCCCAGGTGCTGTTCCACGAAGCCCTGCTTTCCGGGCGCGAAGCCGTCGCCGTCTATGGCGCCTATACGCCGCAGGAAGCGCTGGAGCTGCTGCTGGCGCGCACCGGCCTGACCATTGCCACGGTGCGTGCGCGCTCGTTCACGCTCAAGGCCGCGCAGACGGGCCCGCAGGCGCGCGGCGCGCTGCGCTGGGGCGTGCCGGCAATCACCATTTCCTGAGCCGGAGCACGCCCATGTTTTCTTCGCTTCGCCAGTGCACTTCCTGGCTGCACACCTGGACCGGCCTGATCGTCGGCTGGGTGCTGTTCTTTGTCTTCGTCACCGGCACGCCCGGCTATTTCCAGACGGAAATCACGCGCTGGATGCAACCCGAGCGGCCCATGGTCGAGGAGATTGCGCTGACCGACCGCGCGGGCGCGTTCGATCGCGCGCTCGATCGCCTGCAGCAGATCGCTCCGGGCGCCGCGAACTGGCGCATCAACCTGCCACATGACTCGGTGCCGTCGCGCAACTGGCAGGAGTTCGGCATCGCCTGGCAGGAGATGCCGCCCGAGGGCCATGACTTCGGCCCCGCGGGCAGCGAGCGGCTCGACGTGAACACCGGCGCGGTCCTGCCTTCGGGCGTGGAGCCGCGCGCCACGGCCGGCGGCAACACGCTTTACCGCATGCACTATCTGCTGCACTACGTGGATTTCGACCTAGGCATTCGCATCGTCGGCATCTGCACCATGCTGATGCTGATGGCCATCGTCACCGGCGTGATCACGCACAAGAAGATCTTCAAGGACTTCTTCACTTTCCGCCCCGGCAAGGGCCAGCGCAGCTGGCTTGACGCGCACAACGCGGTGAGCGTGATGGCGCTGCCGTTCTTTCTGATGATCACCTACAGCGGCCTGGTGTTCTTCATGTATTCGTACATGCCCGCGGGCATCAACGCGCTCTACGGCAGCGACCAGCAAAGCCGCAAGCCGTATTTCTCGGAGCTGTTTCCCGAGTTCAACCGCAAGTCCGTGGCCGTGACGCGTCCCGAGACCGCGCTGACTCCGCTGGTGGAAAAGGCCGAGGCCGTCTGGGGGCCGGGCAAGGTGCGCAGCATCACCTTGATGCACCACCAGGGAGAGGGCGAGCGGCTGGCACTCACGCTCAACCGCGTCAACGAAGGCTCGCTCGATATCCACCGCTCCGACACGCTGCGCTTCGATGCGCGCAGCGGTGAGTCGCTGGACCCCGAGCCGCTTGCGGGCGGCGCGGCGCGCACCACGCAGAGCGTGATGCTCAACCTGCATGAAGGCCTGTTTGTCGGCGCCTGGGGCCGCTGGGTGTACTTCCTCGCGGGCCTGCTGGGCTGCGCGATGATAGGCACCGGAATGGTGCTGTGGACCGTCAAGCGCCGCAAGCACCATCTGGGCAGCGGCTTCGAAGGCCAGGAGCAGTTCGGCGTGCGCCTGGTCGAGAACCTCAATGTCGCCACCATTGCCGGCCTGCCGCTGGCCGTGGCCGCGTATTTCCTCGCCAACCGCCTGCTGCCGCTGGACATCACCGACCGCCCGGCCTGGGAAGTGCACAGCATGTTCGCGGTCTGGCTCGCAACGCTGTTCTACGCGCTGGCGCGGCCGCTGCACCGCGCCTGGATAGAACTGTTCTGGGCGGGCTGCGCGGCCTATGCGCTGGTGCCCGTGGTCAATGCATTGACCACCGACAGGCATCTGCTCAACAGCCTGCGCGCCGGCGACTGGGTGTTCGCGGGCTTCGACCTGACGATGTGGGGGCTGGCCGCGCTGCTGGCGCTGATGGCCGTGAAGGTCAAACGCCGGCTCGACCCGGCACGCGCTGCAGCCAAGGCCGCGGCCGCAATGCCAGTGCACGAAGGGAGTGCCGCATGAGCAACGCTGTGCCATTGACCCGCGCCTACCGCCTGGCCGTGGCCTCGCGCGTGATTGCCGCGGCTTTCGGCGGCTATGCGCTGGCTTCGGCCGCGACCGTGCTGCTGGCCCTGGTCTGGCCCGGACCCCAGCCCCAGGCGCTGCTGTGGGCCAGCATGCTGAGCTTCGCGATCTACAGCGTGGCCGTGATCTGGGTGTTCGTGGCGCGCAGCGCCACGCGCGCCTGGGTCGGCATCGTGCTGATCACCGCCGTGGTCGCGGCGCTGGCCTGGCTGCTCAAGAACGGAGGCGCGGCATGACACCGGTGCATCTTGCAATCCTGCTGATCAGCCTCGCGGGCTTTGCCGCGCTGGCGCTGGCGACCGAACGCCATGCCGAGCATCTGCTGGGCCGCCTGCCCGCGCCGCAGTGGCGGCTGCTGGCCCGCGCCATCGGCTGGGCGCTGCTGGCGATCGCGCTGGCGCTGGGCATTGGCGCCATGGGCACGGGCGTGGGCATCACGCTGTGGCTGGGCTGGCTCAGCATCGCCGCGCTGGCGCTGGTGTTCGCGTTTCCCAAGTGGCCCTGGCAGCCGCAGCAGCGTGCGGCGGCGCGCCGGGCGCGCACCGCGCCGGCCGCCGCCCTGCCGCCCGCGCCGCCGCGCCTGCGCCGCTGGGTGGCCGCCGCGCTGCTGGCCGCCGTGCCCGTGGTCTTCCTGCTGGCCCTCAAGGCGACGCCGATCGCGCCGCTGCTGCGCGCCGATGCGTTTGCCGGCCAGGTCGGGCCGTGGAGCTTCCGCCTGGCCGAAAGCAACCACAACGTACCCGATCTGGTGGCCATGGACATTCCCATGAAGTCCTACCAGGTGCGTTTTTGCGAGGACTGCGACGCGCAGATCCGCGCCGCCTATCTCAAGGTCAACAAGCCGCGCTCGCTGCGCGCCGCGGGCATCGTGCTCAACGGCGCGCGCTGGAACCGCACTGTCGACATCCAGCTGCCGGCCAACACCACGGCCGACAGCATGCTGTGGCTCACCGTGGTCGGCAAGGACGGCGAAATGCACCAGGCACCGGTGCGCCTGGCCGATGTGTCGCCGGCGACGGTAGCCTGGTTCAAGCAACGCGAAGACAAGCCGCAAGCCGGGCGCCAGGCCCCGCAGCAAGCCCAATAGAAAGGCCATTGAAATGACATCTCTCCACTTTGTTTGCCGCGCGCGCCAGGCGCTTGCTGCCGGCGCGCTGCTGCTGTCGGCCTCGGCCTTCGCGCACAACCCCGTGGTCGAGTGCCGCCAGGTCTCGGCTGACACCATCCAGTGCCGCGGCGCGTTTTCCGACGGCTCGCTGGCGCCCGGCGTGCGGCTTGACGTGATGAGCTACGAAGACAAGGTGCTGGTGTCGGGCAAGCTCGACAAGAGCTCGATGCTGAGCTTCAAGAAGCCCAAGGGCGATTTCTTCGTGCTGTTCGATGCCGGTCCCGGCCATGTGGTCGAAGTCGATCACGCCGAGATCGTTGCCGGCGCGGCGCGATGAGCATGAGCACCCAGATCGTGCGGCCGGCCGGCGCCGGCAACGAGACGCTGGCCGTGCTGGCCGGCTGCGCGCTGATTCTGGCCGTTGCCGGCACGGTGGTGACGCTGCGCGCGGCGCCCGCGCAAAGCCATGCGGTGGCGGCCCACCAGCTCGATGCACGCCGTGACCTGACAGCCGCCGAGCAGGGCATCTACGCCGACCTGCGCATCGCGCTCGAAGAGATCGATGCCGAGCGCGCCGGCGCGGCGCGCCTGCCCGCGGTCGCCGCATTGGCCGACATGGGCCTGCCGCCGTTCGCGCAGGACGCGAGCAGCGCGCAGCGCGGCGCCCATGTCTGGACGCTGCTTGCCGACGGCCAGACCCAGGGCTATCTGGGCCTGAGCGCCGACAGCGCCGTCGCGGCTTCGGTGCTGCTGCGCGTGGCCGCGCCCGCGCATGGGCATGACCACGCCGAGCATGCGACCGAAGACCAGCCCGACATCTGGATGCATCGCAGCGCCCAGGCCGCACCCGCGGCGCTGGACGCCGCGCAGCTCACGCGCGCCGGCTGGCGCCAGGTCGTTGCGCGCTTCGATGCGGGCGTGACCCGCCAGCAGCGCTAGCGCCACTCATCGCCGCGTCGCCGCTTTTTCCCCTGATGCTTTTTCGCTGCCTGCGCGCAGCGTGCCTTTTCGTTGGAGTCGTACGCCCATGTCCCCCATTTTCAGCCGCCGCCGTTTGCTGCAGACCGGCCTGGCCGCCACCACCGCGCTGACGCTGCTGCCCCTGTCCGCCCAGGCGCGCCGTCTGCGCATTGGCATCACGCTGCACCCGTACTACAGCTATGTGAGCAACATCGTCGGTGACCTGGCCGAAGTCGTGCCGCTGATTCCGGCCGGCTTCAACCCGCATGCCTACGAGCCGCGCGCCGAGGACATCAAGCGCATTGGCGGACTCGATGTGGTGGTGCTCAACGGCATAGGCCATGACGACTTCGCCGAACGCATGATTGCCGCCAGCAGCAAGCCCAAGCTGCCGGTGATCGAGGCCAATGCCCAGGTGCCGCTGCTGGCCGCTGTCGGCGCCTCCGCGAACGCGGGCCGCAGCGGCAAGGACAGCTCGGGCCAGGTCGTGAACCCGCACACTTTCCTGTCGGTGGCGGCGTCGATTGCCCAGGTCAACACCATTGCGCGCGAGCTCGGCAAGCTCGATCCGGCCAACGCCGAGGCCTACCGCACGAATGCGCGTGTCTATGGCCAGAAGCTGCGCAAGCTGCGCGCCGATGCGCTCGCGGGACTGGCGCAGGCGCCGGGCCGCAGCCTGCGCGTGGCGACCATCCACGGCGCCTACGACTATCTGCTGCGCGAGTTCGGCCTGGAAGTCACGGCCGTGGTCGAGCCGGCGCACGGCATAGAGCCCAGCCCGGCCCAGCTCAAGGCGACCATAGACCAGATGCGCAATCTGGATGTGAAGGTGATCTTCTCGGAGATGGACTTTCCATCGGCCTATGTCGACACCATTCGCCGCGAGACCGGCGTGCGCCTGTATGCGCTGACGCACATCTCCTACGGCGACTACACCGCGCAGAAGTTCGAGCAGGACACGGCGAAGAATCTCGCCACCGTGGTGCGCGCCATCCGCGAGGCCGGCCAATGACGCCGTCGCAGGGACCGGCAATCGCGTTCGATGGCGTGGGGCTCAGGCTGGGCCAGACCACGGTGCTGCGCGATGTCTCGCTGCGCGTCGTGCCGGGCAGCGTGCATGCGCTGGTCGGGCCCAACGGCGCGGGCAAGAGCTCGCTGATCAAGACCTTGCTGGGGCAGACGCCGCACCAGGGCCGCGTGGCGCTGGAATGGCAGGGCGCGCCCGCAGTGATGGGCTATGTGCCCCAGGCGCTGGCGTTCGACGCCGGACTGCCTATGACCGTCGACGACTTCATGGCCGCGATGACCCAGCGCAAGCCCGCGTTCCTGGGCTTTGCGCGTGCGCGCGTCGATGAGATCACCGCGGCGCTGGAGCGCGTGGGCATGGCCGACAAGCGCCGCCGGCGCATGGGCGCGCTGTCGGGCGGCGAGCGCCAGCGCGTGCTGCTGGCCCAGGGCCTGGTGCCGGCGCCGTCGCTGCTGGTGCTCGATGAGCCCATGGCCGCGCTGGACGAGGCCGGTGCACGCGTGTTCGAGCAGCTGCTGGTCGACTGGAAGAAGGCCGGCGTGACGGTGTTCTGGGTCGAGCACGACCTCGAAGCCGTGGGCCGGCTGGCCGACCATGTGACCGGGCTGAACCGCGGCGTGCTGTTCGACGGCCCGCCGCGCGAAGTGCTGACGCCGCAGACCCTGCTCGATCTGTTTTCCACCCGGCCGCGCGCCGCCAAGGGCCGGGAGGCCGCAGCATGACGTTCTTCGATACTCTGCGCCTGGCCATTCAAGGCTGGGCCGAAGCCGGCGCGCTGCCCGGTGCGCTGACCTACGGCTTTGTCGTCAATGCCGTGCTGGCCGGCCTGATCATAGGCCCGGTGCTGGGCGGCCTGGGCACGCTGGTCGTGGTCAAGCGCTTCGCGTTCTTCTCCGAAGCCGTGGGCCATTCGGCGCTGACCGGCGTGGCGATAGGCATCCTGCTGGGCGAGCCCTATACCGGCCCCTACGGCAGCCTGTTCGGCTACTGCCTGCTGTTCGGCATCAGCCTCAACTACCTGCGCAACCGCACCGGACTCACGCCCGACACGCTGATCGGCGTGTTCCTGTCGGTGTCGCTGGCGCTGGGCGCGAGCCTGCTGCTGCTGCTGTCGGGACGCATCAACATCCACATCCTGGAGAACGTGCTGTTCGGCTCGGTGCTGACCGTCAACAGCCAGGATCTCGCGGTGCTGGCCGTGGTCGCGGCGCTCACCGTGGCGCTGAGCCTGCCCAACTACAACCGGCTGATGCTGGCCAGCTTCAATCCGCAGCTGGCGGCGGTGCGCGGCGTTCCGGTCAAGGCCATGGACTATCTGTTCGTGGTGCTGGTGACGGTGGTGACCGTGGCTTCGGTCAAGGTCATAGGCGCGATCCTGGTCGGCGCGCTGCTGGTGATTCCGGCCGCGGCCGCCAGGCTGCTGAGCCAGTCGCTGCGCGGCTTCTTCTGGCTCAGCGTGCTGATCGCCACGTTCAGCACGCTTGCGGGCATTTTGCTGCCCATCGAATTCGCACTGCCCCTGCCTTCGGGCGCGGCCATCATCCTGGTGGCCGGGGCGGTATTCATGCTGGCCGCGATCCTGCGCGGCCTGGTTCCCGGATTGAAAGGACAGCCGTCGTGAAACCCTTGTTGACTCTGCTTCTCGCCACCGCGGCGACCCTGTTCACGGCCGTGACGGCGCAGGCGCAGGCGCATGCCGCGGCGGCGCCCGCCAAGTCGGTTCAGGTTCTTGTCGGCCACCCGGTGGCCCATGGCCTGGCCGCGCAGCTGACCGAAGGCAGCGGCATCACGCTGGCGCGCGCCGCGCCGGCCAATCTGCCGCCCGCGCGCCAGCTGGCCTACTTCGAAGGCCGTGGCGCCAAGGCGCTGGCCCAGGCCGCGGCCCGGTCCGACGCGGTGATCACGCTGCGTTCGCTGTGGCCGCAGGACCCTTTGTTCCCGCTGGCGCGCCGCGCCAATATCCGCATTGTCGAGATCGACGCCGCGCGCCCCATCGACGGCGCGCTGCCGGGCATTGCGCTGCAGCCGGGCGCGGAGCTGGGCAGCTATCCCTGGCTGCACCCGGTGAATCTGGGCCGCATGGCCGACATCGTCGCCGCGGATCTGGAGCGGCTTGCGCCCCAGGACGCGCCCGTGCTGGCGCGCAATCTCGCGGCGCTCAAGCAGCAGTTGGTCGCGCTGTCGGGCCAGACCGAGACCGCGCTGCTGGCCGCGCCCAACCTGACCGTGGTGTCGCTGTCGCCGCGCCTCGATTACCTGGCTTCGGCCTTCAATCTCGAACTGGTGCCGGGCAGCACCGATCCCCAGGCCCTGGCCGCGCTGATCCGCAGCGAAGGCGTGGCCGCGGTGCTGCACCACGAGGAGCCGACGCCCGAACTCGCCCAGGCCGTGACGGCCGCAGGCGCCACCGTGGTGGTGCTGGCCAGCGACGGCCAGCAGCCGGTTGCCGACATGACGGCGCTGGCCGCGCGCCTTGTGCAGGCGCTGCGCCCGCGCTGAGCCGCTCAGATCCCTTTCATTTCCGTTCATCCCATGACCGCATTCCGTATTTCCCGCAGCGTTGCGCCCGCCCTGGCCGTGCTCGCGCTGTCCCTGTCGCTGGCCCAGTCGGCCCATGCCGACTACCTCTGGCTGCAGCGCGCTGGCGCCCAGGCCCGCGTGTTTGCCGGCGAACTGCCCAAGCCGCTGGCGCAACTGCCTGCGCTGCGCGATGCCAAGCCGGTCGCGCCCGAAGGCCAGCCGCTGGCGCTGGAGACCGCGGCCAATCACTTTGCGTTCACGCCGGCGGCGCCGGGCGATGCGCGCTTCACCGCGACGCGCACCGACACCGATGGCGTGCTCACCTACTTTCAGGCCAAGTTCGGCCGCAGCGAGACCAAGGCCGTCAACGACCTCGAACTGGTGCCCACCGAAGCCGGCGGCAATACCTTCCAGCTGGTGTTCAAGGGCCGTCCGGTCGCGGCCAGCCAGGTCAATGTCGACACCTCCGAAGGCTGGCGCCGCGTGCTCACGCCGGCCAAGGACGGCACGGTCAGCTTCGAGCCTTCGTTCCCGGGTCTCTACGTGCTCGAAGTCTCGGCGCGCGTGGACAACGGCGCGGTGACGCTGGACGGCAAGAAGTACACCGACGTGCGCCACACGGCCACGCTGAGCTTTGAGGTGCCTCGCTGAAATGACTTCGCCTGATTCGCGTTCCTTGCGCCGCCGCCCTCGCGCCGCGCGCTATTTGATACCGCTGGCGGCCGTGGTCGCGCTCGGCGGGCTGTGGCTGGCGCTGCGCCCGGCCGCGGCCTCGCCGTGGCAGACCGTGACCGTCGCCAAGGGCGACATCGAGGCCAGCGTGGCCGCCATAGGCACGCTGCAGCCGCTGCGCTCGGTCGATGTGGGCGCCCAGGTCTCGGGCCAGATCACGCGCCTGCTGGTGCGCGCCGGCGACGCGGTCGAGAAGGGCCAGCTGCTGGCCGAGATCGATGCCAGCGTGCTGGCGGCCACCGTCGAGGCCGGCCAGGCGCAGATCGCCAGCCTGCGCGCCCAGGCCGACGACGCGCGCGCCCAGCATGAACTCGCGCAGCAGCAGCACGCGCGCCAGCAGCAGCTGGCCAGCGACGAAGCCACGCGCCTCGAAGACCTGCAGACCGCGGCGGCAACGCTCAAGTCCGCGGCGGCGCGCATCGCGCAATACGAAGCGCAGATCAAGCAGACCGCGGCCAGCCTGCGCGCCGACGAAGCGCGGCTGGGCTATACGCGCATCTACGCGCCGATTGCCGGCACGGTCACCAGCCTCGATGTGAAGGAGGGCCAGACGCTCAACGCGACCTACCAGACGCCCACGGTGCTGCGCATTGCCGACCTGAGCCGCATGACGGTCTGGACCGATGTGTCGGAAGCCGACATACGCCAGGTGAAGTCGGGCATGCCCGCCTACTTCAGCACGCTGGGCAGCGACCGCCGGCGCTGGAGCGGCACGGTGCGCCAGGTGCTGCCCGCGCCGTCGGCGGCGGTGGGCGCGCCTGCGGCCGCACAGGGCGGCATGCCGCCCGCGGGCACCAAGGCCGTGCAGTACACGGTGCTGTTCGACGTCGACAACCCCGACGGCGCGCTGATGCCGCAGATGACGGCCCAGGTCACGTTCGTATCGGCCGCCGTCAAGGGCGTGCTCACGGCGCCGCTGGCCGCGTTCACCGCGCTCGACGGCGAGTCGGGCGCCTATGAGGCGCGCATCCTGGCCGAGAAGTCGCCCGACCAGCTGGTCGAAGTGCGCCGCGTGCAGCTGGGCACGCGCAACCGGCTGCTCGCCGAAGTGACCGGCGGCCTGGAGGAGGGCGAACGCCTGATCACCGGCGAGGCGCCGCCCGACAGCGGCGTGCGGAGATTCCAGTGGTAGCCAGCATCACGCCGCTGATCGAGCTGCGCGGAATACGCAAGCGCTATGGCGGCGCGCAGGACGCAGACGGCCAGCAGCCCGAAGTCGAAGTGCTGCACGGCATAGACCTGACGATTCACGCGGGCGAGTTCGTGGCCATCGTCGGCGCCTCGGGTTCGGGCAAGTCGACGCTGATGAATCTGCTCGGCTGCCTGGACCAGCCCAGCAGCGGCACCTATCTTTTCAACGGCCGCGATGTCGCGTCGCTGGACGCCGATGAAAAGGCCTGGCTGCGGCGCGAGGCCTTTGGCTTCGTGTTCCAGGGCTACCACCTGATCGCCACCGAATCGGCCAGCGAGAACGTCGAGATGCCGGCCATCTATGCCGGCATGTCGGGCGAGGCGCGCGCGCGCCGCGCGGCGGCGCTGCTCGAGCGCCTGGGCATGGGCGACAAGCTGCACAACCGGCCCAACCAGCTGTCGGGTGGCCAGCAGCAGCGCGTGTCGATCGCGCGCGCGCTGATGAACGGCGGGCGCATCATCCTGGCCGACGAGCCCACGGGCGCGCTCGATTCGAAGAGCGGCGCCGAAGTCATGCGCCTGCTCAACGAACTCGCCGATGCCGGCCACACCATCGTGCTGATCACCCATGACCGCACGGTGGCCGCTCAGGCCCAGCGCGTGATCGAGATCCACGACGGCGACATCGTTGCCGACAGCGCCAGCGACCCGCGCCGCGCGCTCATGGCCCTGCCGGTGCTCGACATGGCGCGCGCCGCGGGCGACGAAGGCGCCTCGCTGTGGCAGGACCTGCGCGAAGCCGCGCGCACCGCCTGGCGCGGCATGCGCATCAACCGCTCGCGCACCGTGCTGACGCTGCTGGGCATCGTCATCGGCGTGGCCTCGGTGATCGTGATGCTGGCCATAGGCGAAGGCGCGCGCCAGAAGATCGTCGCCCAGATGGGCACGCTGGGCACGACCATCATGTACATGGGCAGCAAGGCGCCGCCCACGGGCGGGCCTGCGGGCCAGATCACGCCCGAAGACCTGGACGCGCTCGCCGCGCTGCCGCAGATAGGCACCGTGATGCCCGTGATCGGCGATCCGATCACCGTGCGCCGCGGCAACGTGGACCGCCAGATCTATGTGTTTGCGGCCAGCGAACGCATGCCCGCGGTGCACCACTGGCGTCTGGCCCAGGGCCGCTACTACACCGCGGCCGAGGACCGCGAGCTCGCGCCGCTGGTGGTGCTGGGCCACAAGGCCAAGGAGCATTTCTTTCCCGACACGCCCGACCCGCTGGGCCAGCAGCTGCTGATAGGCACCTCGCCATTCATCGTCATCGGCGTGATGACCGAGCGCGGCGCCGAATCGGCCGCGCAGAACTACGACGACATGGTGTTCATTCCCTACCAATCGGGCCGGGCGCGCGTCTACCAGGCGCAGACCCAGCCCGACTATGTGGTGGTCGATGTCGCCTCGTCGGACCAGGTGCTCGAAGCCGAGGCCGCGATGCGCAAGGTGCTGCTCGCGCGCCATGGCGGGCGCGAGGATTTCGGCATCAGCAACGCCGCCGCGCGACTGCAGGCCGAAGCCGCGACGCGCGAGAGCATGACCATGATGCTGGGCCTGATTGCCGCGGTGTCGCTGGTGGTCGGCGGCATTGGCGTGATGAACGTGATGCTGATGACGGTGCGCGAGCGCACGCGCGAGATCGGCATACGCATGGCGACCGGAGCGCGCCAGCGCGACATCCTGCGCCAGTTCCTGACCGAGGCCGTGCTGGTGACGCTGGTCGGCGGCACGGCGGGCGTGCTCGCAGGCCTGGCCATAGGCGCGGCGCTGATCATCGCGGATGTGCCGGTGGTGTTTTCGGCGACCGCTATGGCGGGCGCCTTCGGCTGCGCGGTCGCGACCGGCCTGCTGTTTGGCTTCATGCCGGCCAGAACCGCGGCGCGGCTCGATCCAGTGGTGGCACTGGCGGGGAAATGAGGATGAACGTGAAACTGAACCGCAAGATGAGTGTATTGGCCAGTGCCATGGCCCTGGTGCTGGCCGGATGCGCGGCGCCGCTGCCGGCGCCCGTGGCCAGCACCACGGCGCTGCCCGCGCAGTGGCATTCGGCGCCGCAGACCGACGCGCAGGCGGGCGTGACGGCCGACTGGTGGCGCAGCTTCGGCAGCGCCGAACTCGACGCCCTGGTGAACCAGGCGCAGGCGCAAAGCCTCGACATGGCAGCGGCCGTGGCGCGCGTGCAGCAGGCCGGCGCCGCGGCGCGCATTGCGGGCGCGGCGCTGCTGCCCGAAGTCGGCGCGAGCCTGAGCGCCAGCCGCCAGCAGCGCCTGGGCGGCAACGCCAGCGTGGACGGCAACCTTTTTGGCGCGGGCCTCAACGCCAGCTACGAAGTCGATTTCTGGGGCCGCCACCGCGCGGGCCGCGACAGCGCGCTGTCCACGCTGCAGGCCAGTGCTTTCGACCGCGACACGCTGCAGCTCACGGTGACTGCGGGAGTGGCCACGACCTGGCTGCAGGCCGTGGCGCTGCGCGAGCGCATCGCGATCGGCGAGCGCAACCTGCAAAGCGCGGGCCGGCTGCTGGCGCTGGTTGAATCGCGGGTGCGCGCCGGCGCGGCCACGCCGCTGGAACTCGCGCAGCAGCGCGGCCTGGTCGCGGCCCAGCGGCGCGGCGTCGAAGCGCTGCGCCAGCAGGCCGGCGATGCGCGCAGCGCACTTGCCTTGCTGCTGGGCCAGGACAGCGGACCGGACATCGCCACGCCGACGCTGGCGGCGCTGCAGGCGCCTTCGGTCGCCGCGGGCCTGCCCGCCGAACTGCTCACGCGCCGGCCCGACATCGCGCGCGCCGAGGCGCAACTGGCCGCCGCCGATGCGAACCTGCTGGCGGCGCGCGCGGCGCTGCTGCCGCGCCTCACGCTGACCGGCGGCATCGCCTCGGGAGGCGACGCGCTGCGCCGCGTCTTCGACAATCCGCTGTATTCGCTGGCCGCTGGCCTGGCCGCGCCGGTTTTCGACGCCGGCCGGCTGGCCGCGGGGCGCGACCTGGCCCAGGCCCGGCGCGAGGAGCTGCTGGCCGGCTACCGCGCGGCCATCGTCGCGGCCTTTGCCGATACCGAAGTCGCGCTCAATGCCGTGGCCGGCGTGGCCGCGCAGGCCGCGGCCCAGGCCGAGGAGCTGGCCCAGGCGCAGCGGGCCTTGACGCTGGCCGAGCGCCGCTACCGCGCGGGCGCCGACAGCCTGCTGACGCTGCTCGACGCGCAGCGCACGCTGTATGCGGCGCAGGATGGCGCCGTGCAATTGCAGGCGCAGGGCCTGCAGGCGTCGGTGGCGCTCTACAAGGCGCTGGGCGGCGGCTGGTCACGGCCGGCCATGACGGCCGCCGCCACGAATTCTTCGTCCCTTCAGGGCTTGACTCCATGAGTACCGTCAGCATGACCATATTGCAGAGCCTGCGCGCCTCAGGGTTGACGCCGACTTCCGCACGCATAGGCGTGCTCCAGGTAATGGCCGCCCATGATCCGCGGCGGCTCAACAGCGAGGAGATCTTTCGCGAAATGCGCCGCCGCGGCATGCGCACCAGCCTGAGCACGGTCTACCGCATTGCGCAAAAACTCTATGCGGTGGGCATGCTGCTGCGCGAGATGGATGACACCGGCAAGGTGCACTACCGCTTGCCGCCGGCGGATGCCGACACCCAGGGCGTGCGCCTCATCTGCCGGCGCAGCGGCCAGAGCGTGATGCTGGAGGATGCGCAGCTGCATGCGGGCCTGATCGCGGCCGCGGCGCGCGAAGGCTTGAATGTGTCCGGGCAGACGCTGGTGCTCGAAGTGCATTCTCTCTAAACCCTTGCGCTGAAAGAGGGCGCGCCTTGCATGGCTTGGCAGATAACTGTACATTTGTACAGTGGAACTGCAAACCAAACTCGCCATCCTGGCCGATGCCGCCAAGTACGACGCTTCCTGCTCGTCGAGCGGCAGCGCCAAGCGCAATGCCGTGGGCGGCGGCGTGGGCTCGACCGAAGGCGCGGGCATCTGCCACAGCTACACGCCCGACGGCCGCTGCATTTCGCTGCTCAAGATCCTGCTGACCAATTTCTGCGTCTACGACTGCAAATACTGCATCAACCGCGTCAGCTCCAACATCCCGCGCGCGCGCTTCTCTGTGGCCGAAGTCGTCAATCTCACGCTCGACTTCTACCGGCGCAACTGCATCGAAGGCCTGTTCCTGTCGAGCGGCATCATCCGCAGCCCCACCTACACCATGGAGCAACTGGTGGGCGTGGCGCGCTCGCTGCGCCTGGACCATGGCTTCAAGGGCTATATCCACCTCAAGACCATTCCCGATGCCGATGCCGAGCTGCTGGCCCAGGCGGGCCTTTACGCCGACCGGCTGAGCATCAACATCGAGCTGCCCACGGTCCAGGGCCTGGCCCAGCTGGCGCCCGAGAAGGACAGCGCGACCATCCACCGGGCGATGGGCCAGCTGCACGACCACATCGCCACGTCCAAGGCCGAGCGCAAGGACGCCGCGAGCCGCGCCATCGTCTCCATGCCGCAGTCGCGCCGCACGCGCCCGACCGCGCCCAAGGCCTTCGCGCCCGGCGGCCAGAGCACGCAGATGATCGTCGGCGCCGATGGCGCCGACGACGGCGACATCATCGTCACCAGCTCCAGGCTCTATACCGGCTTCGGCCTGCGCCGCGTCTACTACTCGGCGTTCAGCCCGATTCCCGATGCCACGGCCGATCTGCCGCTGATCGCGCCGCCGCTGGTGCGCGAGCACCGGCTCTATCAGGCCGACTGGCTGATGCGCTTCTACGGCTTCGAAGCGCATGAAATCGTTCCGCCCGGCGCCCAGGGCAGGCGCATGCTGTCGCTGGAGCATGACCCCAAGCTCGCCTGGGCGCTGGCCCACCGCGAGCAGTTTCCCGTGAACCTCAACACCGCGCCGCGCGAAATGCTGCTGCGCGTTCCCGGCCTGGGCGTGGCCAGCGTCGACAAGCTGCTGGCCGTGCGCCGCTGGCGCCAGCTGCGCAGCGCCGACATCGAGCGCCTGCGCGTGCCGCAGTCCAAGGTGCTGCCGTTTGTCGAATGCCAGGGCTGGAGCCCGGGGCGCAGTCTCGACGACCCGCAGCTCGCGGCGCGGTTGGTGCAGCCCATGGCGCCGGCGCCCGTGCAGGCCAGCCTTTTCTGAGTATTCCCACGCGCCATGATCACCCACACTTTCATCCTGCCGCGCGACGGCTGCGACTTCGCGCACTGGCGTGGTCTCGCGCGCTGGCTGTGGGCCCAGCAGGTACCGCCCGAAGCCGTGGTCTGGCATACCGAAGATGCGCAGGCGCGCACTCCCGACCTGTTTGCGCCGCCGACGCGCGCGACGCAGCTCGCGGATCTGCCGCCTGCGCCCGAGCGGCCGCTGAGCGTGCCGCGCAGCTGGCTGGCCGAGGCCGAGCAATGCCTGCTGCACCGCGCGCCGTCGCGCTTTGCGCTGCTGTACCGGCTGCTGTGGCGCATGCAACTGACGCCCGGCCTGCGCCACGACCTGCTCGATGCCGACAGCGTGCAGATGCAGCACTGGATCCATGCCGTGCGCCGCGAAGTGCACAAGACCCATGCCTTCGTGCGTTTCCGGCCCGTGGCGCTGGCCGACGACCCGATCGACGGCTGCGGCCCGCTGCATGTTGCCTGGTTCGAGCCCGAGCACCATATCGTGCAGGCCGCCGCGCCGTTCTTCGTCAATCGTTTTGCCAACATGCGCTGGGCGATTCTCACGCCCCAGTGCAGCCTGCGCTGGTGGCCGCAGGCGCCCGACATCGCGGCGCTGGCCGCCCAGGGCGTGCAGCCGGGCTTTGCGCAGCAGCCGCTCGCCGGCCGCCCCGGCGTGCTCAGCTGGGGCCCGGGCGCCAGCGCCGACGACGCGCCCGCGGCCGACGCCGGCGAGGGCCTGTGGCTCACCTATTACGCGCACATCTTCAATCCCGCGCGGCTCAAGATCGCGGCGATGCGCAAGGAGATGCCGCGCAAGTATTGGCACAACATGCCCGAGACGCAGCTGATCTCGCCACTGGTGCAGGCCGCGCAGGCGCGCAGCGCGGCCATGCTCGCCAACGCGCCCACCACCCCGCAGCGCAAACTGCCGGCCAGGCCCGCGCAATAGGCCGGCACGCAGGCCCGCACTGTAGGCCGGCGCCGCCTTGTGCCGTACTGCGCGCCGTGGGCTGTTGACTGCACTGCGCTCAGCACGGGTTAATGCAGGTTCCCACAAAAAAAGGAACCGCGATGAACCGCCTTGAAATGCCTGCCATCAAGCGCCGCGATGCGCTGATCGCCTGCGCCGCCACGGCCGCCGCGGCCCAGGCCACAGCGGCGACGCAGACGGCCTCGGCGCCCGTTGCAACGGCCCGCGGCGCAGCGCCGACGCCCGTGTCGCTCACGGTCAATGGCCAGCAGCGCAAGCTCGAACTCGACACCCGCACCACCTTGCTCGACGCGCTGCGCGAGCACCTGCACCTCACGGGCAGCAAGAAAGGCTGCGACCACGGCCAGTGCGGCGCCTGCACGGTGATCGTCGACGGGCGGCGCATCAATTCCTGCCTCACGCTGGCCGTGATGCACGAAGGCGCGCAGGTCACGACCATCGAAGGCCTGGGAACGCCCCAGCAGCTGCACCCCATGCAGACGGCCTTCGTCAAGCACGACGGGTTCCAGTGCGGCTATTGCACGCCGGGCCAGATCTGCTCGGCCGTCGCCGTGCTCGATGAAATCAAGCAGGGCATTCCCAGCCATGTGAGCACCGATCTGGCTGCGCAGCCGCTGCTGTCGCTCACGGAACTGCGCGAACGCATGAGCGGCAATCTGTGCCGCTGCGGCGCGTACTCGAACATCGTCGACGCCATGGCGGAAGTCGGAGGTGCGGCATGAAACCGTTCACCTACGAGCGCGCCACCAAGCCCGCCGCGGCCGCGGCCGCCGTCGCGCGCCAGCCCGGCGCGAAGTTCATTGCGGGCGGCACCAACCTGCTCGATCTGATGAAGCTGCAGATCGAGGCGCCCCAGCATCTGGTCGATGTCAACGCGCTGGCGTTCGACAAGATAGAACCCACGGCCGAAGGCGGGCTGCGCATCGGTGCGCTGGTGCGCAACACCGATCTGGCCGCCGACCTGCGCGTGCGCCGCGACTACGCGCTGCTGTCGCGCGCCTTGCTGGCCGGCGCTTCGGGCCAGCTGCGCAACAAGGCGACGACCGCGGGCAATCTGCTGCAGCGCACGCGCTGCGCCTACTTCTACGATACCGACCAGCCCTGCAACAAGCGCCAGCCCGGCAGCGGCTGCAGCGCGCTCGGCGGCATCACGCGCCAGCATGCGGTGATAGGCGCGAGCAGCGCCTGCATCGCCACCCATCCCAGCGACATGGCGGTTGCCATGCGCGTGCTCGATGCCGCCGTGGAAACCGTGCGTCCGGACGGCCAGGCACGCGTGATTCCCATCGCCGACTTCTACCGCCTGCCGGGCCAGACACCCCATGTCGAGACGGTTCTTGAAGCCGGGGAGCTGATCACCGCCGTCACGTTGCCCAAGCCCCTGGGCGGAAAGCACATCTACCGCAAGGTGCGCGATCGCGCCTCGTATGCGTTCGCGCTGGTCTCGGTGGCGCTGGTGCTGCAGCCCGACGGCTCGGGCCGCGTGGGCCTGGGCGGTGTCGCCCACCAGCCCTGGCGATCGCCGGCTGCCGAAGCCCTGCTGCCACAAGGCGCGTCGGCCGTGACGGCGCAGCTGCTCGCCGGCGCCGCGCCCACGCACGACAACGCCTTCAAATTGCCTCTGGTCGAGCGCACGCTCGCCGCGGCCCTGCTGCAAGCGAAAGCCTGACCATGAAATTCGACACTCCCGCGACCACCAATCCCATCGATCAGCTGCAGTACATCGGCAAGGCCACCGACCGTGTCGACGGCAAGCTCAAGACCACGGGCACGGCGCCCTATGCCTACGAACGCCATGACGCCGTGGCCGATCCGGCCTACGGCTGGGTCGTAGGCGCAGGCATCGCCAAGGGCCGCATCGCTTCCATGGATCTGAAAGCCGCGCGCGCCGCGCCCGGCGTGCTGCACATCGTCACGGCGCGCAATGCGGGCAAGCTGGGAAAGGCCAAGAACAACACCGCGCCGCTGCTGGGCGGCCCGGAGATCGCCCACTATCACCAGGCGCTGGCGCTGGTCGTCGCCAACACGCTGGAGCAGGCGCGCGCCGCGGCGCAGCTGGTGCGCATCACCTATGCCGCGGCCGACGGCAAGTACGACCTGGCGCAAGAGCGCGACGCCGCGCCGCGCCCGCCGGGCTCCAAGGACAACCCCGCGCTGTCGGTGGTCGGCGATTTCGCCAGCGCCTACGACAAGGCCGAGGTGACGCTGGACGCCACCTATACGACGCCCGACCAGTCGCACGCGATGATGGAGCCGCACGCCACCATGGCCGCATGGCAGGGCCAGCAGCTCACGCTCTGGACCTCCCACCAGATGATCGCCTGGGGCGTGGACGATGTCGCAAAGATGCTGGGCATCCCCAAGTCCCAGGTGCGGCTGGTCTCGCCGTTCATCGGCGGCGGCTTCGGCGCCAAGCTCTGGGTGCGCGCCGATGCCGTGCTCGCGGCGCTGGGCGCGCGCGCCGTCAAGCGCCCGGTCAAGGTCGCGCTGCAGCGGCCGCTGATTGCCAACAACACCGTGCACCGGCCCGCGACCATACAGCGCATACGCCTGGGCGCGACGCGTGAAGGCCGCCTCACGGCGCTGTCGCACGACAGCTGCTCGGGCAATCTGCGTGGCGGCTCGACCGAGCCCGCGGTCGACCAGACGCGGCTGCTCTATGCCGCGCCGAATCGCGAAAGCGGCGTGCGGCTCGCCGAACTCGATCTGCCCGAAGGCAATGCCATGCGCGCGCCCGGCGAAGCCAGCGGCCTGAGCGCGCTCGAAGTGGCGATGGACGAACTCGCGCAGCGGCTCGGCATCGATCCCATAGAACTGCGCGTTCTCAACGACACCCAGGTCGACCCCGAGCATCCCGAGCGGCCGTTCTCGCAGCGCCAACTGATCGAATGCATGCGCACCGGCGCCGAGCGCTTCGGCTGGAGCCGGCGCCAGGCCCAGCCGGGCCAGGTGCGCGACGGCCGCTGGCTCGTGGGAATGGGCATGGCCGCGGCGTTGCGCAACAACCTGGTCATGACCTCGGGCGCGCGCGTGCGCCTGGACAGCCGCGGCGTCGTCACGGTGGAGACCGACATGACCGACATAGGCACGGGCTCGTACACCATCATTGCCCAGACCGCGGCCGAAGTCATGGGTGTGCCGCTGGAGAAAGTCTTTGTGCGCCTGGGCGACTCGGCATTTCCCGCGTCGGCCGGATCGGGCGGCCAGTGGGGCGCGAACAGCGCGACTTCGGGCGTGTACGCGGCCTGCATGAAGCTGCGCGCGGAAGTCGCCAGGAAGCTGGGCTTTGCCGCCAGCGAAGCCCAGTTCGCCGACGGCCAGGTGAGCGCCGGCGGGCGCAGCGCGACGCTGGCCAGCGCCGCGGGCGAGGGCGGCCTCGAAGTCGAGGACAAGATCGAATTCGGCGACCTCGCCAAGAAGCAGCAGCAGTCGACTTTCGGCGCGCATTTCGTCGAAGTCGGCGTCGACATGGACACCGGCGAGATCCGCGTGCGCCGCATGCTGGCCGTGTGCGCCGCGGGCCGCATTCTGAACCCCAAGTCGGCGCGCAGCCAGGTGATAGGCGCAATGACCATGGCCGTGGGCGCGGCGCTGATGGAAGAACTGGCGGTCGACAAGCGCAAGGGCTTCTTCGTCAACCACGACCTCGCGGGCTACGAAGTGCCGGTGCATGCCGACATTCCGCACCAGGAAGTGATCTTTCTCGACGAGACCGATCCGCAGTCCTCGCCCATGAAGGCCAAGGGCGTGGGCGAGCTGGGCATCTGCGGCGCGGCCGCGGCCGTGGCCAACGCCATCTACAACGCCACCGGCGTGCGCGTGCGCGACTACCCGATCACGCTGGACAAGCTGCTGGCCGGGTTGCCTGCGGTGGCGTGAGGCAAGTTACCCAATGCAGCGAAATGGAGGACCCGCCGTTCCTGCAGCCCCGCTATAGTCGAAAAAACAGCGGGAGCAGGGCACAGGCCCTGTGATTTGGAGGGTCCTATGAACGAAATCGAACTGAAATTCCAGGTGCCGGCGGGCAAGCGCCAGGCGCTGCTGCACGCGCTGACGCAGACCAAGGGCAAGGCCAAGGCGAATGTGCAGACGCTGCGCCTGCAGGCGCAATACTTCGACACGCCCGACCAGCGGCTGGCGAAAGCCCATGTCTCGCTGCGTCTGCGCCAGGAGGGCGACGACTGGGTGCAGACGCTCAAGTGCCCGGGCGAGAACCGCTGGACGCGGCTCGAGCATGAAGTGCCGCGCGCGGCGCACGGCGGCGAGCCGCGGCTCGACACGGCGCTGCATGCGGGCACGGCCGCAGGCGAGCAGCTGGCCGCGGCCCTGGGCGATCAGGCCGCGAGCCTGCAGGTCTACTACGCCACCGATGTGCAGCGCACCCTGCGCATGATACGCAGCACCGGCGTGCTGGCCGAAGTCGCGCTCGACGTGGGCGAGATTCGCGCCGGCAGCGACACCCGGGCACTGCACGAAATCGAGTTCGAATTGAAGAGCGGCTCCGTGGACGCGCTGGTGGCGCTGGCCGCGCGCTGGGCAGCGCGCCACGGCCTGTGGGTCGACGTGATCAGCAAGGCCGAGCGCGGCCAGCAGCTCGCACGGCGCGAGTCGGCCGTGGCGCCGGTGTATGCGCAGGACGTAGTCCTCAAGGAACCGCATTCACCCGACGCCGCACTGCGCCAGATGGTCGCTGCCTGCCTGGCGCATCTGCTGCCCAATGCCGCCGAAGTGGCGGGCGGCGCGGCCCAAGCCGAACATGTGCACCAGACCCGCGTGGCCTTGCGCCGCCTGCGCACGGCACTGCGCATCTATGGCGACTGGTCGCCCGCGGTCGATGCCGACTGGGAGCCGGCGCTGGCCACGCTGTTCGGTCAGTTGGGCGGCGTGCGCGACCGCGACGCGCTGCAAGCCGATTTGCTGCCTGCATTGCGCGCGGCCGGCGCACCGCTGGCCGAACTGCCGGCCGAAGCTGCAGGTCCGGCCATAGACGAACTGCTGCGCGCCCCGGCGACCACCCGCCTGTGGCTGGCGCTGATCGCATTTTCCCAAGCTGCGCCGGCCGAGACCGAAACGCCTGCGCCCGTGGGCGGCTTGCGCGCGCTGGCCGCGGCCAAGCTCGATCATCTGCACCGCCAGCTGGCCAAGGATGCCAAGTCCTATGCCGATTTCGCGGACGAACAGCGCCACCGCGCGCGCCGGCGCATCAAGCGCCTGCGCTATGCCGTCGAGTTCACGGCCTCGCTGTTTCGCGCGAAGAAAGTCCAGTCCTATGTGCAGCGCCTCAAGCCCGCCCAGGATGCGCTGGGCGAGTACAACGATCTCGTGGTCGCCGAGCAGGCATTCACCCAGCTGTTGCCCGCCCAGCCCGAGGCCTGGTTCGCGCTGGGCTGGCTTGCCGCGCAGCGCAAGGAGCTGCTCGATGCCTCGGAGCACCGTCTGGGCAAATGGGCCAGGAAGCCGGGATTTTGGTGATCCGAACAAAAAAAGCCGGGTTTTCTCCAAAAGGCCATTGAACTGCGGCTAGAATACGAAGCTTAGCGGCTGTAGCTCAGCTGGATAGAGTACTTGGCTACGAACCAAGGGGTCGTGGGTTCGATTCCTGCCAGCCGCACCAAACGTGAAACCTCAGAGTAGAAATACTCTGAGGTTTTTTCGTATGCGCGATCGGTACTGCCCAGCGCAGCCACCGTCAGCATTTCGTCTGCTCTGCATGCGAGACGCCCTTCGACAGGCTCAGGGCGAACGGCCATTTGCTCAGGGCGAACGGCCATTTGCTCAGGGCGGACGCCACGCAGCGTGCATGGCGCAGGATGTTTAGCCTGCCGGCAGCACCAGCGTGAACATGCTGCCCGCGCCCGCGCTGCTCGCCACTTCAATTTGTCCGCCGTGGCGCATGACCACGGTGTGCACGAATGCCAGGCCCAGGCCCACGCCGCTGGTCTGGGCGTTGTTCTGGTTCTGCAGCCGGTCGAAGGCCTGGAACAGCCGGCCCTGCTGGTCGGCGGGAATGCCTGGGCCCTGGTCGCGCACCGACAGCGCCCAGGCGTTGCCGCGTGCCGCCAACGTGCATTCGATGCGCGTGCCGCCGGCCGCGGGCTGCGCCGGCCGGCCGTACTTGATCGCATTGCCTATCAGGTTGACGATGGCGCGGCGCAGCAGCGAAGCGTCGCCCTGCAGCATGGCGGCTTCTTCGGGCGGCAGGAACGACAGCTCCATGTCTTGCGCCTGCGCCTGCGCCCAGCAGTCGTCTATCGCCTGTTCCAGCACCCAGGCCAGATCGACCGCTTCCTGGCGCAGCGGCTGGTTCTGCGCGCGCGCGAGGTGCACGAAATCGTCGGCCAGCGTCAGCGAAGACTGGGCATAGCGTTCTATGCGCTGCAGCAGTTCGGCGCTGGCCGGGCCGGCGTTGGCCTCGCGCATGTCGAGCAGCGTGATGATGGCGCCTATGGGCGCGCGGATGTCGTGCGAGATGAAGTGCATTGCCTGATCGCGCTGGGCCAGCGCCTGGCGCATGGCGCTCAGATCGACCAGAGTGATGATCCAGCCGCTGGCCGTGCCCGTGGCCAGCGGTTTACGCAGCAGCATCAGGCTGCGGCCCTGGCGGTCTTCGCCTTCGAGGTGCAGCGGTGCCTCGGCGCTGCGCAGACTGTCGGGCGTGAGCAGCGCGGCACCGCTGTCGCGGTCGCGCAGGCCTTGGAGCAGCGTCGGCAGCGCCAGGCCCGTGACCGCGCGCTGGCCCACGCCGGCCGCGTACTGCTGGGCCAGCGTGTTGGCCAGCAGCACCCGGCCCTGGTCGTCGCAGACAAAGGTCGCCGAAGGCAGCTGCAGCAGGCTTTCGCTGACGAAATGGTGCAGGCGGCGCAGTTCGCGCGATGCATGCTCGACCGCGCTGATGCGGCGCGCGAGAAAGTCGCCGCCGGTCTGGGGTGCGGGCTGCATCATAGGCAAGCCTTTTTGCAGGTCCTGCATTTCGAGGCCCAGGAAATGGGCCGCGGCGTTCAGGCGCCGCCAGCTCCACAGCGGGTAGATGAACGCCAGCGCGACCAGCGCGGCCGCGGGCGCGAACTGCACGCCGAAAGCCAGCGGCGCGAGCGCCGCGGCCAGCAGCGTCAGGCCCAGCAGCCCGGCGCAGACTGCAAGCGCCGATGACGGACCGAGCACCGCCAGGCCGACCAGCGCCAGCAGCACGGGAAACGCATTGAACAGCCGGTTGGCCCAGGGCGTGGCGGCCTGCAGGGGCCGGTGCTGCAGCGTGTCGTTGAGCACATGGGCCAGCATATCCACGTTCGGCAGCTGCCGCAGGCCGGTGCCCGACGGCGGCGAAAAACCCGGGCCCAGGCCGGTGGCGGTGGCACCGATCAGCACATATTTGTCGCGGAACGCCGCCGCGGGAATGGCGCCGCGCAGCACGTCGATATAGGAATAGCGCGTGAATGGCGGCTGCGGCTTGGCGTAGCGGATGATCTCGCGCTGCAGGCGTTGCCAGCCGGCATCGGTGGCGGACGCAGTCGAAGCGGCCGCCGCGGGCGCGCAGGCCGGGGCGGTGGTCTCCACCATGCAATGCATGGCCAGGGCCAGATGCGGCCAGGGCTGCTGCGGCGGCCCCTGGTAGGCGTAATAGCTGCGCGCCACGCCATCGCCGTCGACCTGCACATGGACATGGCCCAGCGCGCGCGCGCCTTGCGCCAGCGCGGCCAGCGGAAGGTCGGCGGGGCTGCGGGCGCCGGGGTTGCTGCGCACCACGGGCAGCACCACGCGCGCGCTTTGCGCGATGGCCCGCGCCAGCATCAGATCGTCGCCGGGGTAGTCGAGGTCCTCTTCATTGAACAGGATGTCCATGCCTATGGCCAGCGGCGGCTGCCTGGAGAGCTGCTGCAGCAGCTGCGCGTGCAGGGCGCGCCGCCAGGGCCAGCGGCCGATCGCGGCAATGCTCGCGTCGTCGATGGCAATGATGACGATGTCGGGCGCTGCGACGGGCTGGTTCAGGCCCGTGGCGATATCCTGTACGGCGGCGTTGGTGCGCGCGAAGTGGCCCGGTCCGCTGAACCAGAGCACCAGTGCGAAGATCGCCAGCGCCAGCGCCGCCCATTCGAGACGCTGCCAGCGCAGGCGGCGCCGGGCAGGGGCAGTGGGCGGCACCAAGGCGGCGCCTTACTGGCGATGCAGCGGCATGTCGGCGCCGGTGCGCAAAATCGCGCCCGAGCCGTCGCGCACGGTGTTGCCGGCGGCAAACTCGCGCGGCGCGGAGAAGCGGCTGCGCAGCCCGCTGCGGTCGATGATCTGCAGCTGCACGTAGTAGCGCCCGGGCGGCAGCGTGCTCGCAGACCAGTGCGGCTGCTGCAGCACGGCGTCATGCAGCACCTGGGCAAAGGCCAGATCGCTGGCGACCATCAGCCGGTAGCTGTGGCCGGACTGGCCCGGCCAGCTCAGCTGCGCCGTGTCGTCCTGCATGCCCAGGACGATGTCGTTGGCGGCCAGCGCCGCGGGAGGGGCGGCCACGGTGAACGGCTGGCCCGCGGCAAACGGCCCCTGGTCGGCGGCATCGGCGGGCGTGCTGCGTATGCTGGCCGCGCGCCACTGGTAGGCGCCTGCCGGCAGTTCGGCGACCGACAGCCGGCAGTCGCCGTCTACGCGCGCATCGCGCAGCGGCTGGGCGAAACCGGCTGCGCCCGCGACCTGGATGCGGTAGGCGATGGCGCCGGGCACGCCGGTGCATTGCAGCATGCCTGCACCCTGGGCCAGCACGCCTGCGGCCACCGGGGTCTGGTAGAGCGGCGGCACGGGCTGGGATTTGATGCGTATGCCGCGCTGTGCCAGGCGCCCGGGAATCCCCTGGGCGTCGAGCGCGCGCAGCGCGAGAAAGTAGTCGCCGTCGTCCAGGGCCGCAAAGCGCTGCTGCGGCGTCTCGCCGGTCGCGCTGCGCAGCACCTGGCTGAATTGCGCGTCGCGCGCGACCTGCAGCTGGTAGCTGCTGGCACCGGCAATCGCCGGCCAGGAGATGTCGAGCCAATGCGCATCTTCGAAGCGTTCGGGCAGCGCAGCCAGTTCGGGCGCGGGCAGCAGCGCGCCGGGCGCGCCCACGATGGCATCGGCGGAAACCGCCAGGCCCTGGCCTGCATCCAGCACGGCCGCCGGCCTGGCGCCCGGGCGCGCAGCCGCGGCGCTGGTCACGGCGACCGAGCCTTGGTCCACGGCCGCAATGGTGCGGCCCGAGTCGGCTATCTGTACATTGAAACGCGTGCCGCGCACGCTGGTCGAGGCCACGGGAGTGCGGATCTCGAAGCGCGGCGGGCTCGCGGGCGCGGGCGTGACCGTCGCGTCCAGCGCTCCCGAGCGCAGGTCCAGCACCGACTGCATGCTGCCCGCGCGGCCGCGCCGGCGCATCTGCTGTATCTGCACGTCGGACTGGGCCTGTACCCGCACCAGCGAGCCGTCGGCCAGGCGCACCGAGACAAAAGAATCGGCGTCGAGTTGCAGCTGATCGCCTTCCTGCAGCGTTTCACCGGCCTGGACATTGCGGCGCTGCGGCGCGGCCGGTGCCTGGCTGTCGCCGGCGCGGCGCGCGGGCGAGATCGCCACGGCCGGGCCGCGCACAAATTCTATCGATGCCGTCGCCATCTGCAGCAGGCGGTCGGGAAAACGCAGCGTGAAGCCCGGCTGCAGGTGCAGTGGATTCGCGACGCGGTTGAACGACTGCAGTTCAGGCCACAGGCGGTGGTCGCCCAGATATTGGCGCGCGATCTGCTCCAGCGTGTCGCCCGGCGCCACGCGGTGGGCGATCAGGCCGTCGACCACCAGCGTGGGCGTCTGCGCGGACGCGGCGCAACTCCAGGCCAGCAGCAGGCCGCTGATGCAGCACAGCGCGGGTCGGGACAGGGGGGAGCGGGGGCGGCGAAGCATCATGGGCAGGACAGGCCGTCAGGTCGGTGATGGCAGGGCCACGGGCGCATCGCGTGCATCGAGGCGGTAGCCATAGCCATAGATGGCCGAGATGGTGTAGCTCTGGCCGGGGCGCAAATTCAGCAGCTGGCGCAGGCGCGAGATATGGGTGTCGAGCGTGCGCGACAGCACTTCGGCGCTGTGGCCCCAGACCGCATCGCGCAGGTGGTCGCGTGACATCAGCCGGCCCTGGTTCTGGAACAGCAGCTTGGCGAGCGCGAACTCGCGGTGCGTGAGCTCGACGGGCTGGCCGTTGAACTCCAGCGATTGCGTCGAGGAGGTGAAGCGGTAGGGGCCGAAGTCCTGCACATCTTCGTCGCTGTCGGGATAGGCCCGGCGCAGCAGCGCATGGATGCGCGCGCTGAGTTCGCCCATGCGCACCGGCTTGACCATGAAGTCGTCGGCGCCGCTGCCCAGGCCGGCAACGATGTCGCACTCTTCGCTGCGATGGGTGATGAACAGAATGGGCATTTCATTGCCGAACTGCTCGCGCACCCAGTGCACCACCTGCGGACCCGAGGTATCGGGCAGCTCCCAGTCGACGATCAGCAGGTCGAAAGTCTCGCGCCGCATTTCCTGCATGAGCGCGGAGCCCGTGGCGTGCGTGCGGCAGACATGGCCGGCGCCCTGCACGACCTGCTGCACCATTTCCAGGTACAGCGGGTCATCATCCAAGACAGCTATTCGGCGCATCTTCGCTCCTTTTCATGGCTCACATCGGATTGCAACGCCTTCAGGCGTTGGCCGCAGCCAGCAGTTGATCGAGTGCCTTGGCGACTTCGTCCTGGCCCACGCCATCGACGGGCGCCAGACGCGCAGCCAGCTCGGCCAACGCGGCCGTGCCCTGCTGCTGCAGTCGGGCAATGCTTTGACCGGCTTCCTTGGGGGCGTCGAAGGCCGTGCTTTGCAGCAGCAGCTGACCCGAAGCCGAGACCAGCTTGAAATAGAACTTGCCGTCGGCTTCGCGATACTGCTTGAACTGGGGCAGGGCCGACTTCTGCGCCTTGTCGGCTTTCGGCGCCTGGATTTGCGCCAGGCTGCGCAGGCCCACGGCTTCGCGCAGCTGCTGGGTGAACGGCGTGGCCAGCGCGCGCGCGCGCTCGCCGCCGACGCGCAGGATCTTCTCGATCTGCGCGGGGTCGGCCATCAGGCTTTCATAGCGTGCACGCATGGGCGCGATTTCCTGGTCCAGGCGCTCGAACACGCGTTGCTTGGCGTCGCCCCAGGCAATGCCTTGCGCGTACTGCGCGGCCAGCGCCGCGGTCTCCTCGGCCGAGGCAAAGGCCTGGAACAGCTGGAACAGCGCCGAGCCTTCGGTCTCCTTGGGCTCGCCGGGCGCGCGCGAGTCGGTGGTGAAGCCGTTGATCAGCTTGCGCAACTGCTCGCGCGGCGTGAACAGCGGGATGGTGTTGTTGTAGCTCTTGCTCATCTTGCGGCCGTCGAGGCCGGGCAAGGTGGCGACGTTGTCGTCGATCACGACTTCGGGCAGCACCAGCAGTTCGCCGTAGAGGTGGTTGAAGCTCGAGGCGATGTCGCGCGCCATTTCCAGGTGCTGGACCTGGTCGCGGCCCACGGGCACCTTGTTCGCCTTGAACATCAGGATGTCGGCGGCCATCAGCACCGGGTACATGAACAGGCCGGCGGTGACATCGGCGTCGACGTCATTGCCCGCGGCGACGTTCTTGTCGACCGACGCCTTGTAGGCATGGGCGCGATTGAGCAGGCCCTTGCCGGTGACGCAGGTCAGCAGCCAGCACAGCTCGGGAATCTCGGGCACGTCGGACTGGCGGTAGAGCATGACCTTTTCGGGGTCCAGGCCCGCGGCCAGCCAGCTCGCGGCAATCTCCAGCGTCGAGCGCTGCAGGCGCTGCGGGTCCGCGCCCTTGATCAGGCCGTGGTAGTCGGCGAGGAAGTAGAAGCTCTGCACGTCGGCGCGCTGGCTCGACTGCACGGCCGGGCGGATCGCGCCCACATAGTTGCCCAGATGGGGGGTGCCCGAAGGTGTGATGCCGGTGAGAAATCGGGTAGTAGCCATGGAAAAACCAATACGTCGCAATAAACAAAAAGGGGGGCGCTCAGCGCAGCAGCGCGAGCAGCGGGGTCAGCAGCAGGTCGATGGCGCTGTAGCCCAGGGTCATCAGCGGACGCAGCCAGATGGTGCCGACGACGCCCATGACCACCAGCGCGAGCACGATGAAGAAGCCGAACGGCTCTATGCGCGCGACCTGGTTGGCGAGCTTCCAGGGCAGCAGGCCCACGAGAATGCGCCCGCCGTCGAGCGGCGGCAGGGGAAACAGGTTGAAGGCCCACATCACCAGATTGACCAGAATGCCGGCGCGCGCCATCTCGACGAAGAAGCGCTCCTGCACGCCCTGGGTCACCAGCACCACCAGCACGATGGCCCAGAAAATGGCCTGGAAGAAGTTGGACGCCGGCCCGGCCAGCGCGACCCAGATCATGTCGCGCTTGGGATTGCGCAGGTTGCCGAACTGTACCGGCACGGGTTTTGCGTATCCGAACAGGAACGCGCCCGACGTTGCGAAGTACAGCATCAGCGGCATCAGGATGGTGCCTACGGGATCGATGTGCTTGAGCGGGTTGAGCGTGATGCGTCCCAGCATGTGCGCGGTGTTGTCTCCGAAGTAGCGCGCGGCATAGCCATGGGCGGCCTCATGGACCGTGATGGCGAACAGCACGGGGAGGGCATAGATGAGTACGGTTTGGATGAGATTGGAGAAGTCCACGCGATGATTGTCTCAGACCGGCGCGTTTTCCGTGCGCTAGCGTCGGCTGCGGGCATGTCCTGAGCGGCGAATTGTCAATTTATTGCAAAATGCAATTGGATCTGTGCCTGCACTGTCGTCTGGCAGGTCATTCCTACAACCACTACAACACTGAGACAGTTGCGCCTGGCGCAGAAAGAGGCACAGACATGGGATTCGGTAGCTGGAAGATTGGTACGCGGCTGGTAATTGCTTTCGGCGGCATCTGCGCGTTGATGGTGGCGATGATGGTGGTTGTCGCCTGGTCGCTTGGCGCGGCCGATCATGCACTCGAATCGGGCGGTGCGACCGATGTGGCCCAGGCCGCGGTGCAGCAGGTGCGCTGGTGGGTGCTGGGTCTGGGCAGCGCGGTCTGCGCGCTCGCAGTCATCGCCTGGGTCAGCCTGCGCCAGGGCATAGTGCGGCCGCTGCAGCAGGCGATCCTGATTGCCGAAACCGTTGCCGCCGGCGATCTGAGCCAGGAGTTCAGCTCCGATCTGCAGGGCGACTTCGGCCGCCTGCTGGGCGCGCTGGGCACCATGGAGGACACGCTGACCGAACTGGTCGGGCGCATCCAGCAGTCCAGCGATTCGATCTGCGTGTCGGCGTCGGAGATCGATGCCGGCAATGTCGATCTGTCGCGCCGTACCGACGACCAGGTGGCGGCGCTGACCCAGACCGCGGCCAGCATGGAGCAGCTCACGGCCACCGTGCGCCAGAACGCCGACCGGGCGCATTCGGCCAGCGGCCTGGCTGTCGGGGCCTCGGCCACGGCCGAACGCGGCGGCATCGTCGTCGGCCAGGTGGTGCAGACCATGGAAGCGATCAGCGGCAGCTCGCGCAAGATCGTCGACATCATCCAGGTGATCGAAGGCATTGCGTTCCAGACCAACATCCTGGCGCTCAACGCCGCCGTCGAAGCCGCACGCGCGGGCGATCAGGGCCGTGGCTTTGCCGTGGTCGCGAGCGAAGTGCGCAGTCTGGCCGGACGCTCGGCCGAGGCCGCCAAGCAGGTCAAGGCGCTGATCACGGCCAGCGTGGACCAGGTGCAAAGCGGCTCGGGCCTGGTGGGCCAGGCCGGCAAGACGATGCAGGAAATCGTCGGCGCGGTCGGCCAGGTCACGGGTCTGCTGGGCGAAATTTCCCAGGCGCTGACCGAGCAGAGCGAAGGCATTGCCCAGGTCAACCTGGCCGTGGCGCACATGGACGGCGCGACCCAGGAAAATGCCAGCCTGGTCGGCCAGGCCGGTCATGCGGCCCAGGCGCTGTCGGAACGCGCACGCGATCTGCAGCTTGCGGTCGGGGCGTTCAAGCTCGATGACGAAGAGGGTGGCGCCGCAACGGTAGTGGTCAGCCGCGCCGTTTCAACGCGTCCGGCGCTGGCGCTGGCGGATTGATCGAACGGTTTTTCGTTCGCCCTGAGCGGGGTAAGCGAGCCGAGGTCTCGCAAGGCGTTCAAAAGAAACAGAGGGCCTCGTCCCCCGTTCGTCCTGAGCGGGGTAAGCGAGCCGAGGTCTCGCAAGGCGTTCAAAAGAAACAGCGGGCCTCGTCCCCCGTTCGTCCTGAGCTTGTCGAAGGATGAACGGCCTGCGCTCAAGTCATGGGGACAGGTCGTTCATGGTTCGACAGGCTCACCACGAACGGTTTGGAAGCGTTCGTCGCTGTTTGCGCAAATCGAGTGCTTTCTAAGTACTTGATTTAATTGTCGAAGAAACTGTTTTTTGAGAGCCTGTCGAAGGGCGTTTCAGGGCGCAGCGGCAGTACGTCGCAACTCAAAGCCCCAACGGCCCCAAGGGTCCGCGCCCCTGGCGCACCAGCGTCGCATCGCCGCCATTGGCCATGGTCGTGAGGTCCAGCACCGTGGTCGGCTCCTGCGGGCAGGCGCCGGCGTCGACGATGCCGTCGAGCAGCTTCTCGAAGCGCTCGCGGATTTCCTGCGGGTCGTTCAGCGGCTCGGTCTCGCCCGGGGGAATGAAGGTGCAGGCCAGCAGCGGCGCGCCATGCAGTTCGAGCAGCAGCAGCAGTCCCTTGCGATCGGGAACGCGCAGGCCTATGGTCTTGCGCTGCGGATGGCTCACGCGGCGCGGCACTTCCTTGGTCGCATCGAGGATGAAGGTATAGGGGCCTGGCGTGCCCAGCTTGAGCAGGCGGTACTGGCGGTTGTCGACCTGGGCGTAGTTCGCCAGCTCGGACAGGTCGCGGCACAGCAGCGTCAGATGGTGCTTCTCGTCGATCTGGCGGATGCGGCGAATGCGCTCCACGGCGTCGCGGTCGTCGAGATGGCAGACCAGCGCGTAGCTCGAATCGGTGGGCACGGCGAGCACGCCGCCTTTTTGCAGCAGCGTCGCAGCCTGCTTGAGCAGGCGCGGCTGGGGGTTGTCGGGGTGGGCTTCAAAGTACTGGGCCATTTGCAAGCGCTCCGTGGCAAGGGAAAGTGGACGTCAGGGCTGCTGAATGCGCTCGGCCAGCAGTTCCCAGACAGGGGTCAGCGTACCGGGCAGCAGGGGCAGGGCCCCGAGGTCGGTGCGCGATTCGTGCGGGCTGTGGAAATCGCTGCCGCGCGAGGCGGCCAGGCCGAATTCCTGGGCCATCGATCCATAGGTCACATATTCGGCATTCGTATGGCTGCCGGTGACGACTTCGACGCCTTGACCGCCATGCGTCTTGAATTCGGAAAACAGCGCGTATTCCTCGTTGGCCGAGAAGCGGTAGCGCGCGGGGTGGGCGATGACGGCCACGCCGCCGGCATTGGTGACCCATTGCACGGCGTCCTGCAGCCGCGCCCAGCGGTGCGGCGCGAAGCCGGGCTTGCCTTCGGTCAGGTATTTGCGGAACACTTCGCCCATGTCGCGGCAGACCTTGGTCTCGACCAGAAAGCGCGCGAAGTGGGTGCGTGAAATCAGCGCCGGGTTGCCCACGTAGCGCAGCGCGCCTTCGTAGCTGCCGGGGATGCCCGCGAGTTCGAGCTGGCGCGCCATTTCGAGCGCGCGCGGGCCGCGGCCGCCGCGAGTTTCTGCGAGTCCTTGCTCCAGCGCCGCGTTGTCGGCGTCGAAGCCCAGGCCCACGATATGCACGGTCTCGTTGGCGAACGTCACCGAGATTTCCACGCCCGTGAGATAGGCCATGCCCTCGGCACGCGCCGCGGCCGCAGCCTGTTTCTGGCCGCCGATCTCGTCATGGTCGGTCAGCGCCCACAGCTCCACGCCGTTGGCGCGCGCACGCGCCGCGAGCTCGGGGGGAGTCAGCGTGCCATCCGAGACAATGGAATGACAGTGCAGGTCGGCGTTGAGGTAAGTGGTCACGGACCCATTGTAGGCCGGGCTTTGCGGCCTGGGAGCGGGTCAGGCCATAGTCCTTGCCGCCGCCTTCAGCCGTTGGTCTGTGCGCCTTCCAGAAGGAATTGCACGCGGCGCTCGCCGCGCCATTCGTTGACGTCGAGGCGAAACGCGATCAGCACGCGCTCGGGCAGCGGGTCGGTGTGGCCGAACCAGATGCCGTCGACCGGCTGGCCGCGGTGGCGCAGCTTGAGCGACAGATGCTTCTCTCCGACCAGGCGCTGCGACAGCACGTCGACTTCCTCGCTGAACGTGGGCGCGGCAAAGCCCTGGCCCCAGACCTCCTGGTGCAGCTTGTCGACCAGGTCGGCATCGCAGTACTCGGGTGCGAGCGGGCCATCGGTCTCTATGCGCCGGGTGAGCGTCGCGGCGTCCAGCCATTCCTTGGCGACCTGGGCCAGCGCCTGGTCGAAGACCTCGAAGTGCTCCTCGGCAATGGTGCAGCCCGCGGCCATGGCGTGGCCACCGAAGCGCAGCAGCACGCCGGGGTGGCGCTTGGCCACCAGGTCCAGCGCATCGCGCAGGTGAAAGCCCGGAATGGAGCGGCCCGAACCCTTGAGTTCATGCTCGTGGCCGGGCGCGGCGCTGGCGGCAAACACAAAGCTCGGGCGGTGCAGCTTGTCCTTGATGCGCGAGGCGACGATGCCGACCACGCCTTCGTGGAAATCGGGATCGAACACGCTCACCGCCGGCGGCGCCTCGTCGCCTTCGTCAAACAGGCTTTCGACCATCAGCAGCGCCTGCTCGCGCATGCCGCCTTCGATCACGCGGCGTTCGCGGTTGATTGCATCCAGCGTGTGCGCGAGCTCGCTCGCACGGCCGCGGTCATCGGTCAGCAGGCATTCGATGCCCAGCGTCATGTCGGCCAGCCGGCCCGCGGCGTTGATGCGCGGGCCCAGCGCAAAGCCGAAATCGAAGGTGGTGGCAACGCGTGACTTGCGGCCCGCGGCGTCGAACAGCGCGGCGACGCCGGGCTGCATCTGGCCCTGGCGTATGCGCTTGAGTCCCTGAGCCACGAGGCGGCGGTTGTTGGCGTCGAGCCTGACCACGTCGGCGACCGTGCCCAGCGCGACCAGCGGCAGCAGCGGCTCGAGCCGCGGCTGGCTGGCCTGGTCGAAGACGCCGCGCGCGCGCAGCTCGGCGCGCAGCGCCAGCAGCACATAGAACATCACGCCCACGCCGGCCATCGACTTGCTCTCGAAAGTGCAGCCCGGCTGGTTGGGATTGACCAGGGCCTCGGCCTCGGGCAGTGCAGGGCCGGGCAGGTGGTGGTCGGTGACCAGCACCTGCATGCCCAGCGCGCGCGCCTGGGCCACGCCTTCGACGCTGCTGATGCCGTTGTCGACAGTGATCAGCATGTCTGCGCCGCGTTCCTTGACGCGCCGCGCGATCGAGGCAGTGAGCCCGTAGCCGTCGACCACGCGGTCGGGCACGAGATAGTCGACATGGCGCGCGCCCAGCAGGCGCAGGCCGCGCACCGCGACCGCGCAGGCGGTCGCGCCGTCGCAGTCATAGTCGGCGACGATGCACAGCCGCCGGTCGCTGGCGATGGCATCGGCGAGCAGCCGCGCCGCGGCGGCGATTCCCATCAGGCCCGAAGGGGGCAGCAGGTGCTTGAGCGCATCGTCGAGCTCCGCCGCCGAGTGCACGCCGCGCGCCGCGTAGAGCTGGGCCAGCAGCGGATGTATGCCCGCCTGCTGCAGTTCTGACAGCATGGCGGCGGGAATGTTGCGTTCGATGATGTTCATAGCATGGAGGGCAGGTCGGGCAAGCCCTTTGGCTTGAAGATATTCTGGACTTTTTGCCAGGCGCCGGGGCGCTGCGGCCGCCAGGTCAGCGCATGGCGTTCGCCGCTGAGCGTCAGCTCCACGGCCGCGCCGCGCAGATGCGCCGCCAGCAGTTCGCGCAGCAGGCCTGCGTCCAGCGCCTGCCAGGCCTGGCCCCAGGCGGGCCAGTTTTCCTGCAGCGCGGCCAGGCGCAGCGCGCTCAGTTCGGGATGATCGGGCAGCGGCTGCACGGGCACCGGCGCCTGCAGCCGGCCCGCGCCATGCAGCCAGAACGCGTTGACCGGCGCCAGGCCGCGCGCGGCGCGCTGGTCGTTGAATGCATGGGTGTAGAGCAGCATCTGCACTTCGCTGTGCAGGCGGTTGACGGTACGCGCTGTCTTGGCATCGGGCAGCCAGCGGCGCACGTCGCGGCCCAGCACCCGGTCCAGCGAAGCCGTGCGCAGGCCGTCCAGTGGCGCGCCGCTGGCCAGCCAGCGGTCGGGACGCTCGTACTGCAGCGTGATGCCGTCTTCGGCAAACCAGGGCGCGAGAATGTCGAGCAGCGCGCGCGACTGGTCTTCGTCCAGGCCCAGTTCCGCGGGGTCGGTCATGTGCACGGTGTCGGCGCCAATGCGCCAGTGGCAGGGCGACATCCAGGCCCAGGCATTGGCCTGGGGCGCGGGGTCGGCGGCCTGCTGCTCCCAGGCGGCCCAGGGCACGCCGCTGTCGGGCACGGGCAGCTGCAGCGCGCGCGCCCAGGCGCGCTCGTGCGGCGGGCAGAAGTCGGTTTCCTCGCCCCGGTCGCTGCGCACCAGCGCCGCATGCTGGAGCAGCTGCTGCAGGTGCGGCAGCTGCAGCGTGGGCCACAGCGCCGCCGCGCCTTCGGCAGCGCTGGCAAAGGCAATCGTGTGGGCGGAGAGGGCGCTGGCAGGCGAAGACAGGGATGCGGTCGGGGTCGGGGACATGCCGCTATTGTCGGGCAGCGCGCGTGTCCGCTTGCGGCCTGGGGTCGTGCTCAGCGCTGCGGCATGTCCGCGGCCGAGCAGACCAGGCTCACGCTCGCATCGTCGGGAATGGCGGGCATGGTCGCATTCCAGGCTTCCCAGTCGGCGCGCATCGCGGCCAGGCGTTCGGGCTGGGCTTGCGCCTGGTTGGCGCGCTCGCGCTCGTCGTCGGCAATGTTGAACAGGTAGTCGTGGCCGTCGACGCGCAGGTATTTCCAGTCGCCGTCGCGCAGCGCGCGCTGACCGCGGTGGTTCATGCGCCAGTGCAGGGCGCGCGCGAACTCGGCGTTCTCTGCGCACAGCACCGGCAGCAGCGAGACGCCGTCCAGCGGATGGTCCGCATCGCCGGCGACGCCGGCCGCGTCCAGCACCGTTGCCGACCAGTCCATGGTCATGCACTGCTGGCGGCTGCGCCGCCCCGCGGCAATCCGCGCCGGCCAGTGGGCGATCCAGGGCACGCGTATGCCGCCTTCGGTCAGGTCCATCTTGCCGCCGACCAGCGGCCAGTTGTCCGAGAAGCGCTCGCCGCCGTTGTCGCTGGTGAAGACGATCAAGGTGTTGTCGAGCTGGCCGTTGGCGCGCAGCGCGTCGACGATCCAGCCTATGCCTTCGTCCATGTGGTGGATCATGCGGCGGTACTGTTCGACGTTGCCGCCCGCGAGGTGGGTGATGCTGGCCAGCGTCTGCGCGGTCGCGCGGTCATCGCGCGTTTCCCAGGGCCAGTGCGGCGCGGTGTAGTGCAGGCTCAGGAAGAACGGTGCGTCGCCCGCGGCCATGCGGTTGACATAGTCGACGCTGCGCTGCGACAGCAGGTCGGTGAGGTAGCCCTCGTCGTGGTGTTCCTCCTCGCCCACCCAGAGGTCATGCTGGCCAGACGAGCTCTGGTGCGTGAAGTAGTCGACACCGCCCGACATCGGTCCGAAATATTCTTCGTAGCCCGAGCGCAGCGGACCGAACAGCGGCGGATAGCCCAGGTGCCACTTGCCTATCAGCGCCGTGCGGTAGCCCGCGCCCTTGAGCAGCGCGGCCACGGTCGGCACTTCGGGCGGCAGGCCCAGCCTCGCGCCCAGCGGCGTGCCGCGCGTCTTGCTGTTGATCGGCTCCTCGGCCGCGCCGCGCAGGCGGTACTGGTAGCGCGCCGTCGCCAGCGCGAAGCGCGTGGGCGAGCACACGGGCGAGTTGGCATAGCCCTGGCTGAACTGCAGGCCGCCACGCGCGAGCTGATCGAGCACTGGCGAGACCGGGCCGAAGACGGCGTCGCGGCCGCCGTAGCAGCCCAGGTCGGCATAGCCGAGGTCGTCGGCGACGATGAAAATGATGTTGGGACGTGTCATTGCATGCTTCTTCTGTGGCAAACGGTTCATTCCATCTTCATGCCCGCGGCCTGTATCACCACGCGGTAGCGCTCGGCAACCGCCTGCAGGCGCTGGGCCGCGGCGTCGCCGGTCAGGCCTTCGTGGAACAGGTCGTTGGCGCGCAGGCGCTCCTGCAGCTTGCCGTCCTTGAGCGCGCGTTCGAGGTGGGCCTGGATCTTCTGCACCAGCGGCTCGGGCGTGCTCTGCGGCAGCCAGACGGCGAACAGCACTTCCTGCTCCAGCGCCTTGTAGCCGAGCTCGCCGACGGTGGCCACCTGGGGCAGCAGCGGGTTGCGCTGGCGCGTGGTCACGGCCAGAGGCACGACCTTGTCGCCCGCAAGATGGGGCAGCAGCGCGGTCGAGCTGATGATGCCGCCGTCGACTTCGTTGGACAGCAGCGCCGTGGTCGCCGGCGCATTGCCTTTGTAGGGCACGTGGTTGACTCTCGCGCCCGTGCTGTGCGCAAGAATGGTCGCGCCCAGGTGGCCTGGCGTGCCGTAGCCGGCCGAGCCGAGATTGAGCGTGCTTTTCCTTCCATGGGCAATGAACTGTTCGAGCGACTGGATGCCGGTCTGCGGGCTCACGGCGACGAGCATGCCTTGCGAGGCCATGACCATCACCGGACGCAGCTCGCTGTTCCTGAACGGCATGCTCTTGTAGATCAGCGGGTTCACGGTCAGCGTGGTGTCCAGGCCGATCAGCCACTGGTAGCCGTCGCCCGGGGCCTTGGCGACCGCGCCGGCGCCGATGTTGCCGCCCGCGCCCGGGCGGTTTTCGACGACAAAGGCCTGGCGCGTCTCGCGCTGCAGCACTTCGCCCAGGCCGCGCGCAATCAGGTCGGCCGCGCCGCCCGGCGCAAACGGCACCACGATGCGCACCGCCTTGGCGGGCCAGGCGGCGGCGTCGCCTGCGGGCTGGGCCGGCGCGGGCAGCGCGGCCAGGCCCAGCGCCAGTGCGATCAGGCCGGGGACCAGGGCCGCACGGGCCAGGCGGGAAGAGACGGTGGGAGAAAACATGGTCGATCAGCTTCCTGCAAAAGGTGGAACACGCGCTTTGCGAAAATCACGCCGCGCAGACCCTGAGCCGCATGCCTCGCACCGGTCGGGAACCCGAATCTAGAAGACCCGGGCTCAATTGTTCTAATCAACCCATGTCCATGAATACCCGCAAGCCTCCCCAAGCCATCCAGCAGATGCTGCTGTTTCGCGTCAGCCGTTTCTTCGGTGCGGCCGGCGGCCTGGCGACGCGCGTCTGCGAAGCCGGGTTCGGCCTGCCGCGCCGCGAGTGGGGCGTGATGGCCACGCTGGCCACGCACGAAGGCCTGCTCTCGTCGGAGCTGGCCGCGCTGGCGCGGCTGGACCGGGCGCGCACTTCGCGCGCGCTCAGCCGCCTCGAGGAGCGCGGCTGGGTGCAGCGCACGCCCATCCAGGGCGACCGCCGCCGGATTGCCGTGCACCTGACCGAAGAGGGCCGGCGCATGTATGCGCTGATCCTGCCGCGCATGGCGCAGCTGCATACCGATCTGGTCGCGGCGCTGGATGACACCGAACTGGCGCAGTTCGATGCCATGCTCGCCCGGCTGCAGCAGCAGGCACAGGCGCTGGAGAACGACAGCCGCTATGCGAGCCTGCCGCGCGTGGAGCGCAGCAAAGGCCAGCGCTGAGCCGATATCCGTAACCTCCCGCGCATTGCCAGGGACATGTCCTGGCAATGCCACAATGCGACCACCATGCAAATACCCTATGAGCTGGCCTTGGGCTGGCGTTACACCCGTGCGGGACGCGCTACGCGCCGCAATGGTTTCATCTCCTTTATCTCCGGTGTGTCCATGCTGGGCATTGCGCTGGGCGTTGCCGCGCTGATCATCGTGCTCAGCGTGATGAACGGCTTCCAGAAGGAAGTCCGCGACCGCATGCTCGGCGTCGTCTCGCATATCGAAATCTTCGCGCCCCAGGGCGCGGCATTGCCCAGCGTCGAGCGCACGCTGGCCGAAGCCCGGAAAAATCCCGCAGTGGTGGGCGCGGCGCCGTTCGTGTTTTCCCAGGCGCTGATCGCGCGCGGCGAAGATATGAAAGGCACGCTGGTGCGCGGCATCGATCCGGCGCTGGAGCACGAAGTCACCGATCTCGCTCCGGCCAACGCCGAGGCGATCAAGCAGCTGGTTCCCGGCGAGTTCCGCGTGGTGCTGGGCGTGGAGCTGGCGCGTTCGCTGGGCGTGCGCACGGGCGATGCGGTCACGCTGATCGTTCCCGGCGGCCAGGTCACGCCGGCCGGCGTGGTGCCGCGCCTCAAGCAGATGACGGTTGCCGGAACGTTCGACTCCGGTCACTACGAATACGACTCGGCGCTGGTGATGCTGCACCACGAGGACGCGCAGCGGCTGTTCCGCCTCGAAGGCCCGACCGGCATTCGGCTGAAGATCAAGGACCTGCACGAGGCGCCCCAGGTGGCGCGCGAGCTCGCCGACTCGCTGACCGACCAGCTGCTGATCCGCGACTGGACGCAGCAGAACAAGACCTGGTTCTCGGCCGTGCAGCTCGAGAAGCGCATGATGTTCATCATCCTGACGCTGATCGTCGCCGTCGCGGCCTTCAATCTGGTCTCTACGCTGGTCATGACCGTGACCGACAAGCGCGCCGACATCGCCATCCTGCGCACGCTGGGCGCGAGCCCGCAGAGCATCATGACCATCTTCATGGTCCAGGGAGCGATGGTCGGTGTAATCGGCACGCTCGCCGGCCTGGCGCTGGGCCTGGGCATTGCGCTCAACATCGATGTGATCGTGCCGGCCATCGAGCATGCGTTCAACGCCAGCTTCCTGCCCAAGGACATCTATCTGATCAGCAAGATGCCCAGCGAGCCGCAAAGCTCGGACATCGCGCCGATTGCCGTCATTTCCCTGATCCTGTCATTCGTGGCGACCATTTATCCCAGCTGGCGTGCCAGCCGCGTGAACCCTGCGGAGGCGCTGCGTTATGAATAATTCCCAAGCTGTTGTATTGCAGGCGCGCGCGCTGAGCAAACGTTTCACCGAAGGCCGGCTCGATGTGCAGGTGCTGCGCAGCGTCGATCTGTCGGTGGCCGCGGGCGAGACCCTGGCCATCGTCGGCGCCTCGGGCTCGGGCAAGAGCACCTTGCTGCACCTGCTCGGCGGCCTCGACGCGCCCAGCGAAGGCAGCGTCTGGCTCAAGGGCCAGGAGCTCAATACCCTGACGCCGCAGGAACAGGGCAAGCTGCGCAACCAGCACCTGGGCTTCATCTACCAGTTCCACCACCTGCTGCCCGAGTTCAGCGCGCTCGACAACGTCGCCATGCCGCTGCGCATACGCCGCCTGCCGGTGGCCGAATGCCGCGAACGCGCGCGCCAGATACTGACCCTGGTGGGCCTGCAGGACCGCGTCCAGCACCGTCCATCCGAGCTGTCGGGCGGCGAGCGCCAGCGCGTGGCGATCGCGCGCGCGCTGGTCACCGAGCCGGCCTGCGTGCTGGCTGACGAACCTACCGGCAATCTCGACCGCAGCACGGCCGACGCGGTGTTCGCGCTGATGCTGGGCCTGGCGCGCGACAAGGGCACGGCGTTCGTGATGGTCACGCACGACGAATCGCTGGCCGCCAAGTGCGACCGCGTGGTGCGCATCGTTCAGGGGCAGCTGGGCTGAGCCGGGCAGGGCGCAATGGCTTTCTGGATAGACACCCACTGCCATCTCGACGCGCCCGAATTCGACGCGGACCGCAGCGCAGTGCGGGCTGCGGGTCGCAGCGCGGGCGTCGGCCACTGCGTGATTCCCGCCGTGGAGCGCGGCAACTGGCAGGCAGTGCGCGAACTCGCGCATGCGGGCGGCGACAGCTATGCGCTGGGAATCCACCCGCTGTACACGCCCCAGGCGGCCGACGAAGACCTCGATCTGCTGGCGCAGGAGCTGGCCGCCAGGCGCGCCGATGCGCGGCTGCTGGCCGTGGGCGAGATCGGCCTGGATTTCTTCGTTCCCGGACTCGACGCCGAAAGGCAGCTGCAGATCTACCGCGCGCAGATCGCGCTCGCGCGGCGCTTCGATCTGCCCGTGATCCTGCATGTGCGCCAGTCCAGCGACAAGCTGCTGCAGCAGCTGCGCGCCACCCCGGTGCGCGGCGGCATTGCCCATGCGTTCAACGGCAGCGCCCAGCAGGCGCAGATGTTCATCGATCTGGGCTTCAAGCTGGGCTTTGGCGGCGCGGCGACCTATGAGCGCGCGCACAAGCTGCGCCGGCTTGCGGCCGAGCTGCCGCTGTCGGCGCTGGTGCTGGAGACCGATGCTCCCGATATTCCGCCGCACTGGGTCTACACCACGGCCGAGCAGCGCGCCGCGGGGCTGCCCCAGGGCCGCAACAGCCCGGCCGAGCTGCCGCGCATCGCGCAAGTCATTGCCGGACTGCGCGGCATGCCGCTGGCCGATCTCGCCGTGGCGACCACGCGCAACGCCTGCGCGGCGCTGCCCGGCCTGGCGGCGCTGAATACCGCCTGACCAGCGCGCAGCACTGGTTTCGGGCCAGAATGCAGGCAGATGACTGTGCCGCAGCAATTGCCTTCCCCTTCTGCCGCCATGCTGCCGGCGGACTACGCACGTCTGCAGGGCCTGGCCCCCGTGGTGGGTGCGCGCACCCAATTGCTGGTGCTGGGCAGCTTCCCGGGCGTGGCCTCGCTGGCGCGCCAGCAGTACTATGCCCATCCGCAAAACCAGTTCTGGCGCCTGCTGCAGTCCCTGTGGCCGCAGCATCCCCAGCCCGGCGCGCAGGACTACGCGGGGCGCTGCGCCTGGCTGCTCGAGCGCGGTCTGGGCGTCTGGGATGTGTACGACAGCTGCGAGCGCCAGGGCAGCCTGGACGCCGCGATACGCCGGCCGCAGGTCAATGATTTCGCCGCGCTGCGCGCCCGCTGCCCGCAGCTGCGCGTGCTCGCGCACAACGGCGCCGAAAGCTTTCGCCATGCGGACGCGGCGCAGGCCGCCTTGCACCTGCCCGGCGCCGCGCCGCTGCAGGCGCTGAAGCTGCCTTCGACCAGTCCCGCGAACGCGGGCTGGAGTTTTGAACGTAAACGCGCGGCCTGGCATGAAGCCATGGTCGCCGCTGGATTGGTGACAACGTGACGACCCGCAAGAAAAATGACAGCGTAGAGCTGCCCGAAGTCAGTGTTTCGGACGATGGCGAAGTGCGCCATCTGCACCTGGGCACGCCCTGGATCCAGGGCTCGATGCGGCTCAAGGAGCCGTTCGCGCTCGAACTCGAATATGTGCAGCGCATGATGGCCTGGCTGCTGTTTGTCGACCCGGCGAGCGTGACCAAGCGCTACGCCGTGCAACTGGGCCTGGGCGCGGGCGCGATCACCAAGTTCTGCCACAAGAAGCTGCGCATGCAGACCACGGCCATCGAGCTCAACCCGCAGGTGATCGCCGTCTGCCACAGCTGGTTCAAGCTGCCGCCCAACGGGGCGCGCCTGCAGGTGGTGCTGGCCGACGCGGCCGAGGAGATCCGCCGCCCCGGCTGGGAAGACCAGGTGGATGCGCTGGCCGTCGATCTCTACGACCACGACGCGGCCGCACCCGTGCTCGACAGCGCCGAGTTCTATGCCGACTGCCGCGCGCTGCTGACCGAAGACGGCTGCATGACCGTCAACCTGTTCGGCCGCTCGTCGAGCTACGAGAAAAGCCTGGCCAAGATGGCCGAAGCGTTTGGCGAGGACGCACTGTGGGCGTTCAAGCCCACGCGCGAAGGCAATACCGTGGTGCTGGCCCAGCGCACGGCTTCGCGCCCGGCGCGCGCCGTGCTCGACGAGCGCGCGCAGATGATCCAGTCGCGCTGGGACCTGCCTGCAGCGAAGTGGCCGCGCGGCTTCAAACCTGTCGTAAAACGCTGAAAGGCAGTGGCGGCAGGCGGGTGAACAGGGGCACAATGGCAGACATGCAAGTCAGCTCCACCTCCTCCACTTCGTCCTCGCCGGCCAGCAACTCACGCGCCACGGCCAGCCAGATTGCACAACTGCAAAAGCAGATCCAATCCTTGCAGAAAGACCTCAAGGAACTCGCGACGTCCGAGGGGGATGTGAAGGTCAGGCAGGAAAAGCAGAAGCTGCTGCAGGCCCAGATCATGGCCGTGCAGGCGCAGATCGAAGCCCTGCAGCGCGCCCAGCAGCAGGCGCAGTTGCAAAAGGCCCAGGCCCAGCAGCCCGAGGCCAAGACCGAAGAGAAGGACAGCGAGCGCCGCACCCAGGCGGTGAGCACGCTGGGTTCGCAGGTTGACACCTTCGCCTGACGCCGCGCGCCTGGTCGCAGAACGGCCCGAGGCCGGGCTGCTGCAGTGGCGCAGCATCGTGCGCTGGCTGCAGGCCGACGGCATCATCACGGCCGAGGAAGCCGAGCGCACCATCGTGCGCTGCTCGCAGGCCGAAAGCAGCCTGCACCCGCTGGTGCGGCTGGCCCATGTGGCGATGGAACGCGCCGACGGCGCGCCGCCGTTCGATGTCGAGGCGCTGACGCAATACGTGGCCCAGCGCTGCGGCCTGCCTTATCTGCGCATAGACCCGCTGCGCGTAGACGCCGGCCGTGTCGCCGAGACCATGAGCGCGAGCTACGCCGAGCGCCACAAGGTGCTGCCGGTACAGGTCACGCCAGATGAAGTGGTGGTTGCCACCTCCGAGCCGCTGATCGACGACTGGGTCGCCGAAGTCGAGCGCCAGGCGCGGCGCAAGGTGCGCCGCGTCATGTCGAATCCGCTCGACATCAAGCGCCTCACCGCGGAATTCTTCGCACTCGCCAAGTCGGTGCGCGCCGCGCAGAAAACCGGCGGCGCGGCGAGCACCGCGAGCTTCGAGCAGCTGGTCGAGCTGGGCAATACCAACAAGCAGCTCGACGCCAACGACCAGGGCGTGGTGCGCGTCGTCGACTGGCTGTGGCAATACGCATTCGACCAGCGCGCCAGCGATATCCATCTCGAGCCGCGGCGCGAGCAGGGCGTGATCCGCTTTCGCATCGACGGCGTGCTGCACCCGGTTTATCACCTGCCCATGGGCGTGCTCAACGCCATGGTCGCGCGCGTCAAGCTGCTGGGCCGCATGGACGTGGTCGAGAAGCGCCGCCCCCAGGACGGCCGCATCAAGACCCGCAATCCGCGCGGCGTCGAAGTCGAAATGCGGCTGTCCACGCTGCCCACGGCGTTCGGCGAGAAGATGGTGATGCGCATCTTCGATCCCGACAACGCGGTCAAGAATCTCGCCGGCCTGGGCTTTGCGCCGCATGACGCCCAGCGCTGGGAGTCACTGGTGCGCAGCCCGCACGGCATCATTCTCGTGACCGGCCCCACGGGCTCGGGCAAGACCACCACGCTGTACGCGACGCTCAAGCGCATCGCGACCGAGGAAGTCAACGTCAGCACGGTCGAAGACCCTATCGAAATGATAGAGCCCAGCTTCAACCAGACCCAGGTCCAGACGCAGCTCGACTTCGGCTTCACCGAAGGGCTGCGCGCGCTGATGCGCCAGGACCCCGACATCATCATGGTCGGCGAAATCCGCGATCTGGCCACGGCCGAGATGGCGGTGCAGGCCGCGCTCACCGGCCATCTGGTGTTCTCCACGCTGCACACCAACGACGCGCCCAGCGCCGTGAGCCGGCTGATGGAGCTGGGCGTTCCGTCCTATTTGATCAACGCCACCTTGCTGGGCGTGCTGGCCCAGCGGCTGGTGCGCACGCTGTGCCCGCAGTGCAAGCAGCCCGACGAGGCGTCGGCGCGCGACGACCTGGCCGAAGCGGTCAAGCCCTGGAAGCTCAACGGCGGCTACCGCCCCTATCAGCCCGTGGGCTGCACCGACTGCCGCATGACGGGTTTCAAGGGCCGCACGGGCCTCTACGAGCTGCTCACCGTGAGTGAAGCACTCAAGGAAATGATCCATGCCGCGCCGTCGATCGACGGCCTGCGCCGCCAGGCGGTGGCCGACGGCATGCGCCCGCTGCGCCTGGCCGGCGCGCTGCGCGTGGCCGAAGGTCTGACCACGCTGCCCGAGGTCATAGGCGCGACGCCGCTGCTGGGCTGATTTCAACCCCGGGGGAAACCCTTGGGTGGCTGCGCGCTGGCCCTTCCTGAAATCACGACAACCCAGGCTGCATGCGGGCTGCGGGCCGATTCTCTGCCTCGAAATGTAGTGTTTTGGGAATCGCCTTTGTAGGTGGAATCCACATTCGGACACAACTTTTCAGGCCCCACAATCGCGGCATCGTGATTTCCGTCTAGGAGACATTTTTGTGAAAATCAAGAGTCAAAAAGACTTTTTTTCCGGGTTGATGTTCTTGGTCATCGGTCTCGCTTTCGCGATCGGTGCAGTGGACTACAACGTTGGTACGGGTGCGCGCATGGGTCCCGGGTACTTCCCGCTGATCCTGGGCGTGTTGATGTCCATTCTCGGTATTGCCATCGGCGCCAAGGGCCTGATCGTCGAAACCGCTGACGGCGACAAGATCGGCAAGTGGGCGTGGAAGCAAGTCTTCTTCATCCTGGCTGCCAACTTCGCGTTCGGCATTCTGCTGGTCGGTGTTCCTGCCCTGGGCATTCCCCAGTTCGGCCTGATCGTCGCGATCTACGGCCTGGTGTTCATCGCCAGCCTGGGTGGCTACTCCTTCAAGACCAAGGAAGTTGCCATTCTGGCGACCTGCCTGGCTGTGGGTAGCTATGGGGCTTTCGTCTGGGCGCTGAATTTGCAGTTCCCCGTGTGGCCTAGCTTCATCACGGGTTAAGGGAGCATCGTTCGT
>Ga0308165_1000948_pt1 | contig 44736 bp, 38 predicted proteins | sample PhyWR2_FD_201032 | JGI IMG/M metagenome (GOLD analysis project Ga0308165, IMG submission 201032) | Phyllosphere microbial communities from UC Gill Tract Community Farm, Albany, California, United States - DLSLW.R2 | ecosystem: Host-associated > Plants > Phyllosphere > Unclassified | place: USA... | reverse complement strand
ACGCCCGTCGGCGAGAGCTTCCTCGTCTCCGTCCGGGCCATCGAGTCCCAGACCCGCACCGACGCCACCCCGCTGGTGTTCCACGACAGGACGTACCACCGCATCGGGGACCAGACGGCGATCTGAGGGCGCGGGAGGGCCGCTCGGGTGGCTCGCTCCAACACCAGATCTCGCGCCGGGGTGCGGGAGAGCCGCTCGGGCCTTCCGCTCGTGCACCGGCATCCGCGCTGGGGCACGGGAGCGCCGCTCGGCATCCTCGCTCGAGGCCGAGACCCGGTGGCCGCACAGCCGCACAGCCGCACAGCCGCACAGCCGCACAGCCGCGGGAGCATGTCAGAACGGCGGCTCGTCGGGGAGCCGACTCTGGCCTCCATGGCCAGGAGCCGTGGCGACCAGACTCAGCTCCCAGTCATGACCCCTACCCTGTGGTAGTGCGGCGTGGTCGACATAGCTGCGTCCCGAGGGCGTGGTCCAGTGCACGACATCGGCAGCGGGGACCTCGCAGCCGCGCGCTAGGGCGCGATGCAGTGACTCCTGGCGCAACGCGGGGACATCAGGTGGGCTGGACGCCTGCCTCGTCGATGGGCCGCTCGACGTCCCGCCGGGCGGCCCGGTGCTGACAGTCCAGCCCGTGGTGTGCTTCAGACGATGGTGCTTGCGACACAGGTGGATGAGATTGTCGTGGCCGGTGGTGCCGCCGTGGGCCCAGTCCTTCACGTGGTCGATGTCGCACCGTTGTGCGCGACGTGAGCATCCCGGGAAACGGCAGGTCTCGTCGCGCAGGCGAAGCCAGGACCTGAGGTCTGCGGGCACCGCGTAGCGATCGCGCCCGACGGACAGGACCGCCCCGGTCTCGGGGTGGGTGAGGATCCGCAGGAAGCTCGGGGCCTGTGCTGCCAGGCGCCGGGCGGTGTGGGCGTCGATGGGGCCGTGGCCGGCGAGGTCACCCGGCTCGTCCGAGAGACCCAGGAGTGTCATGACCGGGACCGTGACCGCCACCTGGGGCTTGATGCCCCCCAGCGAGATCCGGTCGGCGACGCCGGCGATGGACCGCCTGGGCTCGGAAGTGGTGCCGCGCGTGTCGGCGACGGCCGTCTGTGCGCCTCGGTCGATGCTGCTGTGCGTGGCCGCACCGGCGACAGTGCCGGTGCCCGAACCAGTGGTCCCGGCCGAGCGCGTGTCCATGCTCGCAGCCGTGCCGGCGGCGGTGTCGGTGCCGATCGCGGAGGCGGAGGCGGAGGCGGAGGCGGTGGCGCTGGCGGAGGTGGCGGTCGCCACGACCTCGCGGGCGTCGTCGTCGAGGAGCAGGTCCACGCTGGCGTCCGCGCGCAGCTGGGCCAGGGTGCGGGGCTCGTCGGGGCCCCGGACGGCGACCGCGATGTCGGTGAGCCTGTGGAAGATCGCGGTGGCCTGGACCGCGGGCAGGTACTGGTGCAGCCACGCCATCCCGTCCTGACAGGGCTGCAGCTCGACCCGGCGGTCGATGACAGCGACCTCGTGACGCTCGAGCAGAGGGCGCCGATCACGGCGTTCTCGCTCGCGGCGGGCCACACGCTTGAGCGCGGCAACAGTCGTGGTGCGCGCCCTCTCGGACAGCAGCACGTCCAGCTCGAGGCGGGACGTGTCGTCGAGACCGACCGTGGCGTCTACGACCGTCACCGCGTGACGGTAGGACACCTCGCCCTGGCGCAACGCGCTCAGGGTGGCGGGGTGCTCGTGCACCAAGGACTGCGACTCCACGAGCAGAGCTGACGCGGATCCCTCGGGCAACCGCAGCGCGCACGCGACCTCGGAGGCCAACCATCGCTCGGCCAGCCGGTGGTCGGCGGCCGACGCCTTCTCCTTACCCTGGTGACGTGCCACGGCGTCGGTGGCAGCCTCGGACCAGCGGCGCAGGTCGTCCACGCGCTGCGCGCACCGCGCCTGGGCAGCTGCGACCTCGGCGAAGCCCGCCGCGACCGCGTCGACCAGCTCGCCCTGACGGTCGTTCATCTGCGCGACCGACATCGAGTCGAGCAGGTCGGGCCACGCCGCCCCAGGCGACGGCAGCAGCACGACACCAGACAGCACCGACGGGGACGGCTCGAGGGACGACGCAGGCCCCGACGGCGCAGCGACATCCGACGGCACAGTCGCCTCCGACGGCACAGTCGCATCCGAACGCGACGCGGCACAGGACCGCGATGCCACAGGACCCGACCCGGCAGGAGCGGACAGCACCGCCACGCCGCCCCCCTGCCCTTCGCGCGTTTTCCGTGGTTCTGTAGACATGTCGCAATTCTACGGATTGCCACTGACACTGACGGCGCGCAGCCGGAGGCCATGCCGTCGGACGACCCGACCGGCTCGGCCGCACCTGCCGACCCTGTTCCGTCGAGCGCTCTGGCCCTCTCGTCTGGTCCGACCTCGCTCAACGCTGCAGGAGCCGTCTGCGGACCCAGACGTCGAGAAGGATCAGCACCACTGCGAGGTTCCCGACCGATCCGAGGATCGCCAGGTAGGGCCGCCCGACGACGAACAGCGCGAGGCCTACGACGAGCAGGGCCACCGCGAGCCCTGTGAGCAGATGAGTCCGGTCGGCAGCGACAGTCCCGGACTGATTCGTCATTCCCCGAGGCTAGCAACCGGACATCGTGCGCGGACAGGACAAGGCCCGACGCTCCCCCCTCCCTCTGCGTACGACGCTGCGCATCTCCTGAAGCTCACGTCGCCGACGTGTCCCCTCACCGCGTAGGGCGCTGCTCGGCCCCTCGCTGCACCCCATCCCTCACCGCGTCACCGGCAGCCCCGCTGCGGCCCAGCCCGGGGCACCGCCCTCGACCTGGCGGACGTCCGTGTAGCCGCGGGCGATGAGTTCGGCAGCGACCGGTCCGGAGCCGCGCTCCGAACCGCAGACCACGATGATCGGGGTGTCGAGCGAGACCGGGAGCCTGGAGCCGTCGCCCGTGGTGGCGAGGGCGGACGGAGGCGCCGCAGGGTCGAGCTCTGGGCCGAGGTCGGCACGGTCGGTGACGCGAGCTCCGTCGATCGACCCGGTGGTCGCACGCCCGGCGGCGCTGCGCACGTCGAGCAGCAGGCCGCCCGCCGCGAGGTGTTCGGCGGCGTCCTGCGGGCTGACAAGAGGTGCGAGGCTGCGCGCGGCGGCGAGAGCCTCCTCGTCCGAGGGCGACGGAGCGGCGCCTGCGGCTGTGGGCGCGGTCTGGGTGGGAGTCGTGCTGGTCATGACGGGGTCCTCTCGGTGGTGGTCGCGGTGCGGGAGGCACCTGCGGGGTGGTGCGGGTGACCCGGGATCGCCGCGAGCAGCGCCCTCGTGTAGTCGTGCTGCGGGTCGGCGAAGATCTGCTCGGTCGTCCCGCTCTCCACCAGCCGGCCGCGAGACATCACGCCGACCCTGTCAGAGATCTGCCGCACGACCGCGAGGTCGTGCGAGATGAACAGATAGCTCAGGCCGAGCTCGGCCTGGAGGTCGACGAGCAGCTGGAGGATCTGCGCCTGGACGGAGACGTCGAGGGCGGAGACGGGCTCGTCGAGCACGACGACCTGCGGGTGCAGGGCGAGCGCCCGGGCGATCGCCACCCGCTGGCGCTGACCGCCGGAGAGCTCCGCGGGGTGCCTGTGCAGCGCGGAGGTCGGCAGCGCGACCTGGTCGAGCAGCTCCGCGGCCCGGCGCGCCCTGGACGCCCTGTCCCCGATGCGAAAGGCCTCGAGCGGCTCGGTGAGCACCTGCCCGATGGTGAAGCGCGGGTCGAGGGAGGCGTAGGGGTTCTGGTAGACGAGCTGGAGGTGCTCGCGCAGTTGACGCAGGCGGCGGCCGCGCAGCCGGGTGATGTCCTGCCCGTCGACGTGCACAGAGCCCGAGGTCGGGTCGGAGAGCCGCAGGACGAGGCGGGCTGTGGTCGACTTCCCCGACCCGGACTCCCCCACGATCGCGAAGGTCTCGCCGCGCGGGACCGAGAAGGAGACACCGTCGACGGCCCGCACGGTCTTCTTGCCACCTCCCTGCTGGGGCACTGTGAACTCCTTGACGAGGTCGCGCACCTCGACGACGGGCGCGAGCGAGGCTGCCTGAGCAGCGGGCTCGCGCGGCACGACGGAGGTCGTGGAGGCACCGCGCGACGAGACTCCGGTCTCACCCGCCTCGCTGGCCTCGCCCGTCCCGCTCTGCTCGACCTGCTCGGCCTGCTCGACCTGCTCGACCCGCTCGACCTGCTCGACCGCCTCCCCCGTCACCAGCCTGCCCACTCGCTCAGTCGCATCCGCCGGGACTGCTGCTGCCCGAGCCCGCACCGTCGGCCGCAGCCGGGTCGGCGAGAGCGAGGGCGCCGCCGCGACGAGAGCCGTCGTGTACGGGTCCTGCGGGTCTTCGAGGATCTGCCGGGCGCTTCCCTCCTCGACCACCCGCCCGCGGTTCATCACGATGACACGCTGGGCGCGCTCGGCCGCGACGCCGAGGTCGTGGGTGACGAGCAGGACGGCCGTCCCGAGTTCCGCGGTGAGCGACCCGAGGTGGTCGAGGACCGCGCGCTGGACGGTGACGTCGAGGGCCGAGGTGGGCTCGTCGGCGATCACGAGCGCGGGCCTGCAGGCGAGCGCGATGCCGATGAGCACCCGCTGACGCATGCCGCCCGAGAGCTGGTGCGGGTACTGGCGGGCGACGGCCTCGGGGTCGCGCAGCCCCGCCTGCTCGAGGATCTCCGTCACACGCTGCCCGGTCGCCCTGCGGGCGAGGCCGGAGTGGACGACGAGCACGTCGGCCACCTGGTCGCCGATGCGTCGGACGGGGTTGAGCGAGACTGTCGGGTCTTGCGGCACGAGGCCCAGGCGCGCACCGCGGACCCGCTCGAGCTCTTTGTCGCTCCAGGCGCTGATGTCGGTGCCGTCGAGCACGATGCGCCCAGCGGTGCGGACGCCGCCACGCGGCAGCAGCCCGATGATCGCCTGCGCCGTGGTCGTCTTGCCCGAGCCGGACTCGCCGACGACAGCCACGACCTCGCCCGCGTCGACGTGCAGGTCGACGCCGCGCACGGCCGGGACCGTCCCACGGCGGGTCCTGTACGCGACCTCGAGGCCTTCGACGACGAGGAGCGGTCCGGAGCGTGTGGGCCCGTCGGCCGTCGTGGTGGTCTCGGTGCTGGTAGACGTCGTGCTGGTGGTGTTCGTGCTGGTCGTCTTCGTGCTGGTCATCGCAGGTCGCTCCATTCTCCGTCGAGGGCCCGGCTGACGCGGTTGGCCGAGAGCACCACGGCCACGACCACCAGGCCGGGCAGCGTGGTGAGCCACCAGGAGGTGGCGAGATAGCTGCGCCCCTCAGAGACGAGGGATCCCCACTCAGGCGCGGGTGGCGCGGCACCGAAGCCGAGGAAGCTCAGGGCCGAGACCGCGAGGATCGCGGAGCCGAACTCGAGCGCGGACAGCACGAGCACGGGTCCCGAGGAGTTCGGCAGCACGTGCCGTCGCACGATGGTCAGGCGCCCGACGCCCGAGGCCGCGGCGGCCTCCACGAACACCGACTCGCGGACCCGCAGCACCTCGGCGCGCATGACCCGCGCGAACGAGGCCACCGCGGCGACGCCGACAGCGATCGCGACGTTGGTGGTGCCGAAGCCGAGCACCGTGACCACGGCGAGGGAGAGCAGCAGACCGGGGACGGCCAGCAGGACGTCGACCACGCGCATGAGCACGTCGTCGACGACCCCGCCGACGAACCCGGCCACCAGCCCGATGCCCGAACCGGCGACGAGGGCGATGGCCACGGCGATCGCGGTGGCCTTGAGGGACAGGGCCGAGCCGTGCACGACGCGGGAGAAGAGATCACGACCGAGGTAGTCGGTCCCGAACCAGTACTGCGCGCTCGGGCCCTGCAGCTTGTCGGCCGGGACGCCCACGGTCGGGCTGTTGGGCGCGAAGGCCGCCGGCCAGACGGCCCAGGCGAGCGCGAGCGCGATGGCGAGGACTGCGAGCACGAGGCCCGGTCGGCGCACGAGCCACAGGGCGCGTCGGCGCAGCCGCTCGGTGCGCGAGGGCACAGCCCAGGCGTCAGAGTCGTGGAGGCCGCCGGCGGCCTCGGCGAGCGCGTGGTCGAGCCCGTCGGCGGACGAGAGCCCGGCAGTCGTGCCGGCGGCTGGGCCCGTCGAGGCACCCCGGACGGTGATCGTCAGGTCTGACATGGTGCGTCCTCTCAGACGGCCGCGCGGGTGCGCTGGCTGATGCGGGGGTCGAGGGCTGGGTAGACGAGGTCGACCGCGAGGTTGACCACGACGAAGATCACGGCCGAGAGGACCACGAGGCCCTGCACGACGGGGATGTCCTGGAAGGTCACGGCCTGCTGGGTGAGCCGACCGATGCCGTTGCGCGAGAACACCGTCTCGACGACCACAGACCCGGCGAGCAGGTTGCCGACGGTGATGCCGACGAGCGTGAGCGTAGGGATGGCCGCGTTGCGCAGCACGTCCCGCAGGTGGATGTGCAGCCGGGGGGTGCCCTTGGCGCGGGCCGTCTCGACGAAGGGCTGGTCCCACGTCGTCGACAGGCTCTTGGCGAGGACCTGCGCGATCACCGCAGAGGTCGGGATCGCGAGGGTCAGGCTCGGCAGGACGAGCGTCTGCCAGCCGATGTTGCCCATGGCCGGGAGCAGGGCCCACTGGAAGGAGACGACCTGGAGCAGCACAAGACCCACCCAGAACGTCGGGACGGAGACGCCGAGCGGCGGCAGCGCGAGGAGCGCCTGGCGCAGCCAACGGGCCTGCGTCCAGGTGGCGACGAGCGCGAGGGAGGCGCCGATCACGACGGCCAGCACGAGGCCGATCGAGGCGAGCTTGAGGGTCTCGGGCAGGGCGTCGAGGATCGAGCCCGTGACGGGCTGGCCGGTCTGGATCGACGAGCCGAAGTCGCCGCAGACGGCCGCCCACAGCCGCGTGAGGTACTGCTCCCACACGGGTTTGTCGAAGCCGTAGCGCGCGGTCAGCTCGGCGACCTTCTCGGGGTCGACCTGCGTCCCCTCGCCGCCGGCGTCGAGCATGATCGCGACGGGGTTGCTCGGAAGCATGTACAAGATCGCGAAGGTCGCGGTGAACGCGGCCCAGAGCACGAAGACGGCCTGGAGCGCGCGGCGCAGCAGATAGGCACGCACGAGGGGACTCCTCTCGGACGCACCGCGCAGGGCTCCACGCCCTGTCGCCACCCTGGCGGGTCGGCTGCGAGGCCGAACCAGCGGTGCGTGAGGGGTTGGAGATGCGGGTGCGTGCACGACCGGCGCTGCGCGCGGTCGGGTGGTCGGGGCACTTGCCGTCAGTGGTCCTGACGGCCTGGTCGATACCCGGGAGCACCCCGCTGCCATCTGGGGGTTGCTGCCTCGCCTGCCGGGCCATGGGCGAGATCTCGTGACCTGGGCGACACCCTAGGCATGCTCCGACGAGGTGGTCAAGCAGTGTCCAGCCCTGGCGGGGTGGCTCTCGCGACGCCGTGCGTGAACCTCTGTTAACCCTTGTGAACCTCTGTACGAGCGTGTCACCGGAGCCCCGCCGCCCGGCGAGCCCACGGCCTGGTCGCCCCGTGAGCCGGCAGCCCGGCAGCCCCGAGCCCGCTGGCTCCGCGGCCCGGGCCCGGTGGCTCCGCGGCCCGGGCCCGCTGGTTCCGCGGCCCGGGCCCGGGCCCTCACACCGCGTGCGCCCCGAAGAGCGGGCGGGTCTTGAGCGTGCGGCCGACCTCGGCGGCGACGTCGAGCAGCGCGTGAGTGACCGGGTGCCCCTGTGCGCCGTCGCGGTAGGCGAGGGCGACCTGGCGCTGCGGGACGGCGCACGGGACCGCGACCACGCCCTCGGGCAGCACCTGTGCGGAGAGCTCGGGGACGACCGTCACGCCGAGCCCGGCCCCGACGAGCTGGATGGCCGCGAGGTAGCCGATCCCCTCGTGCTGGACGTCTGGGGTGAAGCCGGCCGTCCGGCATGCGGACACGATCGACCGGGTGCAGGGGAGCGTCGGCGCCCCGACGATCCACCTGTCGCGCCCGAGCACGCCCAGCCCGCCGTGCAGGACGACACCGCCGAGAGCCTCGGGCACGACCGCGACGAAGCGCTCGTCGAAGAGGCGACGGGTGCGGACCCCGGGGACGACCTCGTCGCCGTCGTCCGGGTAGCGCAGGACGAGGGCCGCGTCGATCTCGCGCCGGATCACCGCAGGCATCGCGCGGGTCGCGTCGGTCTCGGCGAGACGGACGGTGACGCCGGGGTGGCGCTCGCGCACCGCGACGGCCAGGCGGCTGCCGACAGGCGCGAGGATGCTGGGGTACGCGGCCACCGTGACCTCGCCGGCGACCTCGTCCTGGAGCGCCGCGACAGCCCCGCGGGCCCGTTCCAGGGCGGCGAGCACCTCGGCGGCGTGCTCGACGAGGAGGTCTCCCGCGGCTGTGAGACGGACGCGTCTGCCGTCCCGCACGAGCAGGTCGACGCCGGCCTCGTCCTCGAGGGTCTTGAGCTGCTGGGAGACCGCAGACGCCGTCACACCGTTGACCTCGGCGACCGCGGCGAGCGTGCCGAGCATCGAGAGGTCCTGGAGGAGCGAGAGCCGCTTCACGTCATACATAAGAAGATCTTAGGCTGACGCGAAGTCTGGATAGATGGACTTCTTCTCACCATCCGGGCTACGGTCCCACCAGGTGACCCGCCGTGGTCGCCGACGACCACCGGACCACACCCGAGGAGGTGCACCGTGCGACGCAGAGCCATCCTGACCGACCGCGGTCCACGCACCCTCCGGCCTGCCCCGCGGAGCGCCCTGCGCCCTGCTGCGCACTGCCCCACCCAGCCTGCGGGCTGTCCGGCCGTGCGCCCCGGCAGCTGTCGCTGTCGACCCTGACCGCACGCCGAGAGGCGTCGGCGAGGGCCTGAGCGCAGTGCGAGCACCTCGTGACCGAGACCTGCGCCCGCACATCGCGACGGACCTGCTGACGCCAGTCCTGCGCCTCGCGCCACAACGCCACCCCGGGAGCACCGGCACCTGACTCTGCGGGTGACGCCAGGTCACGCCACGTCGCGTCTGCGCCCCCAGGGCTGCCGAGGCTCGTCGAGGGATCACGCCCCGGCCGAGCCCCGGCGAGCACGGGCGCCGTCTCGACCCAGCCCGGCGCCGTCGTCATCTCTCAGCGTCTCCCGGCACAGCCCTGCCCGCACCGCACCCCTCGTCCTCCCGGCCACGACCGGCACCCTCCGCGCGCCCTGACGGCGCCGGCCAGGGGCCGGGGCCGCCGCACACCCTCGAACCGGAGCCACCGTGCCATCGACCCCCTCACCCCGCCAGACCACGTCGTCCCACCGGGCCACGTCGTCCCACCGCCCGGCTCTCGCCGCGGCCTCCGCCGCGACTGCCGCCGCGCTGCTGCTTGCCGGCTGCGCCTCCTCCGGGACCGCCGCCCCAGGCACCTCCGCAGGTGGCGGTGAGCCGCAGAGCGGCGGCACCCTGCGCTTCGGCCTCGGCTACGACCCCACCTGCCTCGACCCGCAGCAGGCCGGCGGCAACGACTCGCTCAACATCGGCCGTCAGCTCGTCGACTCGCTCACCGACCAGGACCCCGAGACCGGTGAGATCGTGCCGTGGCTCGCGACGTCGTGGGAGGTCTCCCCCGACGCGAAGACCTTCACCTTCACCCTGCGCGACGACGCGACCTTCGCCGACGGGACCCCCGTCGACGCCGCGGCCGTCCAGGCGAACCTCGACGGCATCGCCGCGCTCGGGGCGCAGGCGACCCTCGGGTCGAGCTATCTCGACGGGTACGCCCGGACCGTGGTCATCGACCCGCAGACGGCCCGCGTGGAGTTCTCCGAGCCGAGCGCGCAGTTCCTCCAGGCCACGTCGACCATGACCCTCGGTCTGTTCTCGGTCGCGAGCACCACGCTGTCCGTCGAAGACCGCTGCGCCGGGAAGTTCGTCGGCTCCGGGCCCTTCACCCTGACCGACTGGCAGCCAGCGCAGTCCGCAACCCTCGAGCGTCGCGACGGCTACGCGTGGCCGTCGAGCATCGCCGGGCACGAGGGCGAGGCGTACCTGGACAGCATCGAGTACTCCGTCGTCGCGGAGCCGAGCGTGCGCACGGGGTCGTTGCAGTCGGGCCAGCTCGACGCCTTCATGAACGTGCTGCCGACCGACGAAGAACCTTTGAAGGCCACCGGGCAGACGGTGTCGGCCCGCACCAACCCGGGCATCTCCTTCGCGTTGCTGCCCAACACCGACCGACCCGTGGGTGGCGACGAAGAGGTCCGCCTCGCGATCAGCGAGGCGATCGACCGCCAGGAGGTCGTCGACACCGTCCTCACCCCGAGCTACAAGGCTGCGACCAGCCCGTTGAGCAGCTCCAACCCCGGGTACACCGACCTCGGCGACCTGCTCACCTTCGACCTCGACGCCGCGAAGGCCCGTCTCGACGCCGAGGGCTGGGAGCCCGGTGACGACGGCATCCGCACCAAGGACGGCCAGCGGCTCCAGGCCGACGTCGTGTACCTGACGAACTTCGCGGCGAGCGAGCAGATTCTCCAGCTCGTGCAGCAGCAGCTGGTCAAGGCAGGCGTCGACCTCCAGCTGCGGCAGGTGACGATGGCCGAGTACCCGGAGGTGCAGAAGGTCGGCGACTACGACTTCAGCTGGACCAACCTGACCCGCGCCGACGGTGACGTGCTGCGGACCGTCTACGGGGCGAGCGGACGCAACCTCGCGCGTCTGGCCCCCGACGACGCCGTCAACACCCCGCTCGACGCGCAGGCCGCCGAGGCCGACGCCGACGCACGCCTCGCTCTCCTCGCAGACGCCCAGACGCAGCTGCTCGAGCGCGCCCTGTCGATCCCGGTCATGGAGTTCAGCACGGTCATCGCGACGGCCCCGACGGTCCACGACCTGCGCTTCGAGGCGTCGTCACGGCTGTCCTTCTACGACACCTGGATCGAGGCACCGTGAGCAGCAGCACCGAGACCTGGACGCCTCCGGGCACGACCGGCACGGTTGCCGAGACCGCCTCGCGGACCGAGCAGGTCGTCTCGCTCCTCACGGCCCTGATCCGCAACGCCTGCGTCAACGACGGCACCCCGGACTCCGGGCAGGAGGTCCGCAACGCCCGCACCCTCGTCGAGTTCTTCGCCGGGAGCAGGGCCGAGGTCGAGCTGGTCGAGCCGCACCCGGGTCGGGTCAGCGCGATCTTCAGGGTCCGCGGCACAGACCCTGCGGCACCGCCGCTGAGCCTGATCGGGCACACCGACGTGGTGCCCGTCGACGAGGAGAACTGGAGCTTCGCGCCCTTCGCGGGGGACGTCGTCGACGGGGTGGTCCGCGGGCGCGGCGCCCTCGACATGCTCAACCTCACCGCCTCGATGGCCGTGGTGACCCGCGAGATCGCGATGTCGGGCGCACGGCTGGCCGGTGACCTGGTCTTCGCGGCCGTCGCCGACGAGGAGGCGGGCAGCCGCTTCGGCATGGACTGGATCACGACCCACCGCCCGGGCCTCGTGCCGACCGAGAACGCACTCACCGAGAGCGGCGGGCTGCACGTCGGCTCGCACGTGACCGTCACCGTCGGGGAGAAGGGCGGAGCACCGCGCCGGCTCGTCGCGCACGGTCGGGGCGGGCACGGCTCTCTGCCGTGGGGCGCAGCGAACGCCGCGCTCCTCGCGGCCGACGCCGCGCTGCGTGTCGCGGCGCACCGCAGCCGACCCGTGCTCGACGACAGGTGGCGGGCCTTCGTCGCCGCGTCACCGCTGAGCGACGACGTCCGCGGGGCGCTGCTCGACCCCGAGCGCCTCGACGACGCCCTGGCCGAGCTCGGGACGAGCGCCCGCTTCGGCCATGCGATCAGCCACCTGACGCTCTCGCCCAACGTCCTCCGCTCGGGGTCCAAGGGCAACGTCATCCCCGGTCGCGGTGAGGTGGACGTCGACATCCGGCTGCTGCCCGGCCAGACCGGGGACGACGCCGACGCGGCGGTCAGCACCGCTCTCGGTGACCTCGCGGCACCGGACGGACCCGTCGAGGTGCTCGCCGGACCGGCACGCTCCGCGTCGGTGTCCCCCGACCACGGGCGGCTCTACGACGCGCTCGTGGGTGCGGTCACCGCACGCTTCCCGACGTCGCAGGTGCTGCCGCTGCTCACCTCGGGCGGCACCGACGCGCGCTTCGTCCGCGAGCGAGGCGGGGTCGCGTACGGCTTCGCGCTGTTCAGCGAGGCCTGGGACGTGGGCCGGTTCAGGTCCTTGTTCCACGGTGACGACGAGCAGGTGGACGTCGAGAGCCTGCGGCTGACCGTCGACGCGCTGGCCGACGTCGTCACGGAGTTCTTGGCTGCTGCCGGCGCGACGACCGAGGTCGAGCGATGAGCGGGCTGGTGCCCGCCGACCAGCAGCCCTGGCAGTGGGAGGAGCCGGTGTGGCGCGGCCTCGTCGAGCAGGTGCGGGCCGGTCGCCGGCTCGTCCCGGGCAGCTGGCCCGGTGGTGCCCGCGTCGCCGTCGCGATCTCCTTCGACGCCGACCACGAGACCCCGGTGCTTCGCGAGGGTCAGACGACCCCGGGCGGGCTCGCCGCGGGCGAGTACGGTGCCCGCGTCGCGGTGCCACGCATCCTCAGGCTGCTCGAGCGGCACGGTGTCCCGGCGTCGTTCTTCGTCCCGGCGGTCTCCGGGCTGCTGCACCCCGGGGAGGTCCGCGACTACGCGGCGGCCGGCCACGAGGTGGGTGTGCACGGGTGGATCCACGAGCGGAACACGCTGCTGAGCGAGGCCGACGAGCGCGACCTCACGCTGCGCAGCATCGACGTGCTCGAGCGGTTGTCGGGGACGCGCCCCGTGGGCATCCGCACACCGTCGTGGGACTTCTCGGACAGCACGCTGCGGATCGTCCAGGAGGCGGGCTTCAGCTACGACAGCTCGCTCATGGCCGACGACGACCCCTACGAGCTGCTCGCCGACGGTGTGCCGACGGGTGTGGTCGAGGTGCCCGTCGAGTGGATCCGCGACGATGCCCCGTACTTCGTCATGGCCCGCTACGCCGGGCTCAGGCCGCACACGGCCCCGGCCGCCGTGCTGGGGATCTGGCGAGACGAGTTCCGCGGTGCCCTCACCGAGGGCGGGGTCTTCCAGCTGACCATGCACCCCGGGATCATCGGGCACCGCTCGCGCCTGTGGGTGCTCGACGAGCTGCTCGCCGAGATCACCGCGTCAGGGCCCGTGTGGTTCGCGACGCACGCGCAGATCGCCGACCACGTGAGGGAGACAGCATGAGCACGCCAGAGAGCAACCAGACGGCCACGACCAGCATCGTCGCACCGGGGCACGCGGGCCACGCGGTTCAGGCAGGCCACGCGGGTTACAAAGGCCGCCCGGGCCCCGCAGGCCACGCGCTCGTCACAGGTGCGGGTTCCGGCATCGGGGCGGCGATCGCCCGTGACCTCGCGGCGCACGGCTGGGAGGTCACCGGGGTCGACGTCCGCCAGGACGCCCTCGACGCCGCGCTCGCCGACGTCCGCGAGCGCACGGGTGCCCCTGTGCACGCCCTCGTGGGCGACCTCGGCGACGAGACCTTCGCCCGGGACGCCGTCGCGGCCGCGTGGGAGCGCCGACCGCTCGACGCCCTCGTCAACGCGGCGGGGGTGTACCCGGCGATCCCGTTCCTGGAGATCACCCCGGCGCAGTGGGACCGGGTGCAGCACGTCAACGTGCGCGCCGTGCTGCTCGCCACCCAAGAGCTCGGCCGTCGCGCGATCGCCGCGGGCCGGACGCCGGCGGTCGTGAACATCACCTCGGGGGCCGCACGGGCCGCCCGGCCGGGGACGGCGCACTACTCGACGTCGAAGGCGGCGCTCACCCTGCTCACCCAGGCGAGCGCGGTCGAGCTGGGCCCCTCGGGCATCCGGGTCAACGCCGTGGCCCCGGGCTTCGTGGACGTGGACTCCCCTGTGAACCCGGTGACACCGGAGTACGCGGACGCCGTCCGCCGCAACGTCCTGCCCGGCCGTGCCGAACCCGGGGACATCGCCTCGGCGGTGCGGTTCTTGCTCGGCCCGGACGCCCGGTGGGTCTCGGGCACCACGCTGTCGGTCGACGGCGGGGCCTCGGGCGGCACGACAGCCCTCCCCCAGCACTGGCCGACGACCACGAGCACCCAGCAGCCGGCCGCGGACGGTCCCGGAGCCGCGCCGACGACCGGTGCCCCGGCCGCCCCCTCTCCCCACCTCTCGGAGGTCCCCGCATGAGCACCACGACAGCACGCCCCACGCCTGTCACCGCAGGTGCACCTGTCCCAGCCCTCGACCCGGGCCGTCCCGAGCGCGCCGCCTACACGGTGGTCGGCGCGGGGGCGATCGGCGGGACCCTCGCCCATGCCCTGGCCCGGGCCGGGCACGCCGTCACCGTGATCGACACCGACGCCGCGCACGTCGCGGCGATCCGTGAGCACGGGCTGACGATCCGCCGACCGGACGGGCGCGACGACGTCGTGCAGGTGGCGGGGGCCTACCTGCCGGACGAGGCGCCCGCGACGAGCATCGACAGGGCGATCCTGGCGACCAAGTCGCAGCACACAGCGACCGCAGCAGCCTGGGTCGCACCACGCCTCGCGGCCGACGGTCTGGTGCTCTCAGCCCAGAACGGCCACAACGAGCAGACCATCGCCGACGCCGTCGGCGCGGAGCGGGTGCTCGGTGCCTTCGTCAACATCTTCACCGACTACCTGGGCCCCGGTGTCGTGAGCGACGGGGGTGCTGGGGCTGTCGCTGTCGGCCTGCCGGGCGGCGGTGCACCGGACGCGCGCGTCCTGGCCGTCGCCGAAGACCTGCGGGCCTACGGCGACATCGTCGCGACGGCGAACCTCGCGGGGTACCGCTGGGGCAAGCAGGGCTTCGGCTCGATCCTCGGTCTGACCACCCTCGTCGACGCGCCGATCGCCGACGTGGTCGACAGGTACCGCGACCTCGCGGCGGCGGTCGCCCGGGAGAGCACCGAGGTGGCGATCCGCTCGGGCGTCGTGCTCGAGCGCTTCGACGCCTACGAGCCCTACGCCTTCTCCGACGCCGCCCCGGGACTCACCCGCGACCGCGCGCTCACCCGCCTCGTCCGGTGGTTGCGGACCCAGCCGAAAGACCGCAGCGGGGTGTTCCGCGACATCGCCGTGCGCCGTCGGCCGCGCGAGACCGGCGGAGACCGCAGCACCTACCCCGAGCAGGCCGCAGCGGTCGGCGTCGACCTGGTGGTCGGGCCGCTCGTCGCGCGGGCCCTCGACGAGGTGGCCGCCGGGACCCGCGACTTCGGGTGGCACACCCTCGACGAGATCCGCGCAGAGCTCGCCGGACACGCCTGAGCTTCCGCTCATCCTCCCCCTCCAGCCCTCCTGCCCTCCTGCCCTCCTGCCCTCCTGCCCTCCTGCCCTCCTGCCCTCCTGCACCAGAATGCGAGCCCGTCCATGAGACTGTCCCCGTCCCTCCTGCCCGCCGCCGTCGTGTCAGCAGCCCTGCTGCTCTCGGCCTGCGGCGGTGGCTCGACAGCCTCGTCAGGCGGCGAGGGCGCGGCGGCCGGCCCACCCGTCTCGGGCGGCACGCTGCGCTACGGGCTGCAGGCGGACCCGCAGTGCCTCGATCCGCGCCAAGGCGGGCTCACCGTGAGCCTGACGGTCACCCGGTCGGTCGTCGACAGCCTGCTCGACCAGGACCCGGAGACCGGGGAGATCGCCCCGTGGCTCGCCGAGTCGTGGGAGGTGAACGAGGACGCATCGGCCTTCACCTTCCACCTGCGCGACGACGTGACCTTCTCCGACGGCGAGAAGCTCACAGCAGAGCTCGTGAAGAAGAACTTCGACTCGGTCGCCGAGCTCGGGCCGCTCGCCGGTCTGCCGCTCCAGTACCTCACGGGCTACGAGGGCACCGAGGTGGTCGACGAGCACACCGCGACGGTCACCTTCGCGGCCCCGAACGCGCAGTTCCTCCAGGCCGCGTCGAGCATGTCCCTCGGGCTGCTGTCGAGCGAGAGCCTCGCCAAGACTCCCGAAGAGCTCTGCACAGGGCAGTACGCAGCGTCGGGTCCCTTCACGATCGAGAGCTACGAGCCGAGCACGAGCGTGGCGATCGTCCGCCGCGAGCGCTACGACTGGGCTCCGGCGCGCGCCGCGCACACCGGCGACGCCTATCTCGACCGGGTCGAGTTCTCGGTCATCCCCGAGGGGTCGGTCCGCACGGGGTCGCTCGTCTCCGACCAGCTCGACGTCATCGGCGACGTGCCCACCCAGGACCTCCCCCAGCTGCAGGCGGGCGCGGAGTACCAGGTGGTCTCGCGGCCCAACCCGGGCAACGCGGGCGGGCTGCTCGTCAACACCACCCGCCCGGTCCTGGGCGACCCGGCCGTCCGGCAGGCCCTGCTCCTCGGGGTGGACCGGGCGACGGTGTCCTCGACGCTGTTCTTCGACGAGGCCCCGCCCGCGACGGCCGTCTTGTCGAGCTCGACCCCCGGGTGGAGCGACCTCTCGGACTCCCTCGCCTACGACCCCGACGCCGCCACCGCGGCCCTCGACGACGCAGGCTGGCAGGTCGGGTCGGACGGCATCCGCGAGAAGGACGGCCAGCGGCTCACGGTCGAGGCCACGTGGAACCCGGCGATCGGCTGGGGCAAGCAGGTCCTCGAGCTCGCGCAGCAGGACTACGCGAAGATCGGCGTCGAGCTGACCATCCGCACGATCACCCTGCCCGAGCTCAACCAGGTGCTCGGCGACCGCGACTACGACCTCTTCTACAACTCCCAGACCCGCCCGGACCCCGACGTGCTGTGGGGCAACTTCTCGCCCGCGAACCCGGGCAACCGGCACGGCGGGACCGACGACGAGCTCGCCGCGGTCCTCGACGAGCAGCGCACGACGACAGACCCCGCGGTCCGCTCCCCGCTCGTCGAGACCGCCCAGGAGCTGATCCTCGCGGACGGCTTCACGGTGCCGATCGTCGAGAGCGTGTCGATCCTCGGTGCTGCGTCGACGGTCCAGGGCATCGACTGGGAGGCGTCCTCGAAGCCGGTGTTCTACGACATCTGGCTCTCGCAGGGCTGACCCGCCCAGAGCTGGACGGCACCACCTGCACCACCCGCCCAGGGGGCGCGGCGCCACCACGCGCCCGCCCTCTGGCCCGCACCTACGCTGGTCAGACGACCCGACGACGACAGGACCTCACCCCGTGACCTCGTTCCCCACGCTCGTCCCCACCCCCGCCTCCGAGCCCGCCGGCGAGGCCGCCGCCCCGTACGACGCACCCGGCGCTGACGGCACCGCCCTGCTCTCCGTCCCGAGGTCGGGCGGCCAGCTGCTGCTGCTCACCGGGATCGAGCGCGGGATCGGGTCGAGCGGGCTGTGGCTGGACCGCGGGCAGCCGGGAGACGTGCGGCTCGTGCGGCTGCGCGTGGTCGGCGACAGGGTGCTGCTGGTCCAGGACAACAAGCACTTCGCGGCGGTCTCCGACGACCCCGCCGCGGTCCAGGCCGGTGACGACTCCTTCGCGCGGTCGGTGCTGTGGTCGGCGCCCGTCGTCGAGCACCGCGGCGACGGCAGCGTCGTCGTCGACGCCGCGTCCCTCGCGACGAGCGACCTGCTCGCCGTGAGCGCGCGGCTCGCCAGGGCGCAGCAGGGCGACCTGCGCCTCGACGCCAGCAGGTCCTTCCTCGTGTCGGCCACCACCGGCCCGGGCGGGCCGACCAGCCAGAGCAGGTCGGCCGACGGCAGCACGTCCTCCGGCACCAGCACCGGGGACGACCGCCCCCGCACCCCCGGCTCGGTCGAGCTCTCGGCCGTGCTCACCTTCGCCGGGCGCGGCGAGGGTGCGCTGCTCGCGCAGGTCAGCCCAGACCCCGACGTCGTCTCGATCACGCAGCGCGTGAGCCTCGTCCCGCTGCCCTCGGGCTTCGTGCCGCGCCCGTTCCACCCCGGGGCGGGTGGCTACGGCAAGGGCTTCGCCGACCACGCGCTGCCCGGAGGCCGGAGCGTCGACGTGCGGCTCCAGCCCCGCTTCAGGCTCGAGAAGACGACCCCGGGCACGGCGCCGAGCACGGTCCACGACCCCATCGTGTTCCACGTGGACCCGGCGATCCCCGAGCCCTACCGCAGCGCCGTGATCGAGGGTGGCAGCTGGTGGGCCGAGGGCTTCGAGGCTGCTGGCTTCGTCGACGCCTACAGGGTCGAGCTCCGCGCCCACGACGTCGACCCCTTCGCCGCCCGCACCTCGTCGCTGTGGTGGGTGCACAGGACCAACCGTGGCTGGTCGCAGGGCGCGGCGCTCACCGACCCGCGCACCGGCGAGATCCTCTCGGGCCGCGTGCGGCTCGGGTCCCAGCGCATCCATCAGCTCACCCTGGTCGCCGAGGCGCTGCTCGCCCCGTACGGCCACGTCGACGAGGCACGTCGTCTCGCGGCCGTCGAGGAGCTCGTGCTCGCCCGCCTGCGCCAGCTCGCGGCCCACGAGATCGGCCACGCCCTGGGGTTCATGCACAACTACGCCTCGCACCAGCACCCGCAGGCCTCGGTCATGGACTACCCGCACCCGCAGGTCCGGCTGGGCGCGGACGGGGAGATCGACCTCTCCGACGCCTACCCCGTGGGCCTGGGCCCGTGGGACGTCTTCGCGGTCCGGCACGCGTACCAGGACTTCGCCCCCGGCGAGGAGGCCGCCGGTCTCGAGGCGCTGCGCCGCGAGGCCGCCGCGGCCGGTCTCGTCTACCTCACCGACGACGACGGGCACCATGCCGAGGCGGCCTCCCCGGACGCCGTCCCCTGGGTGCACGGGGCTGACCCTGTCGCCTCGCTCGAGAACCTGCTCCAGGTCCGCGCGAAGGCGCTGCGCGACTTCTCCCCGGGCGTCCTCGCACCCGACCGCCAGGCCGGCGAGATCGAAGAGCGGCTCGTCCCCCTCTACCTGCTGCACAGGTACCAGGTCCCGGCAGTCGCCCGGCTGCTCGGCGGCGTCGAGTACGCCTACACGCTGGCCGGAGAGTCGGCGACGGGCAACCGCGTGGTCCCCGGCACCGAGCAGCGCCGCGCGCTCTCCGTCCTCACCGACCTGCTCTCCCCCCAGGTGCTGGCCCTGCCGTCGTCGGTGCTGCGGACCGTCGTGCCGCCCGCCATCCGGTACGAGCGCACGACCGAGTACCTCACGCCGCGCCGCGGCATCGTCTTCGACCCCTTCACAGCCGTCGGAGCCGGAGCCGGGATCGTCGCCGAGCAGCTCTTCGCCCCGGGGCGGCTCAACAGGGTGGCCTGGCAGGCTGCGGAAGACGCGGCCTCGGTCGTCAGGGCTCGAGGGGCAGCCGGGCCTGCCGGGTCTGCCGAGGCTTCCGAGGCTTCCGAGGGTGGCAGCCAGCGGGCCTTGGCAGCGGCCAGCGCAGACCGGGTGCCGACGGTCTCCGAGATCGTTGCGACGGTCCTCGACGCCGTCTGGGACGCCCCCGGCACGGGTGATGCCCTCTCCGAGGCGGTCCGGCAGCAGGCGGCGTGGACCGTGCTCCAGCACCTCGTCGCCACGCTCACCGGCGGCGGTCTGCATCCCGCCGTCGCGGCGTCCGTCGCGACCTCCCTCGCCGACGCCGCCGACAGGCTGGACGAGAAGCTCGACGCAACGTCCGGGGCTGCTGCCCTCGACGCGACGCCCGACCCTTCGGTCTCGTCGGCCGAGTCGGTCCTGCCCGCTCCGTCGGCCGCGTCAGGCCGCAGGGCGGACCAGAGGACCGACCGCGGCTGGGACCACCTCGTCAGGACCGCGCGGCTCGCCGCGTCAGACCCGTCGGCGGTCGACCTCGGTCCGCTGCCGGTGATCCCGCCGGGCGCGCCGATCTGACGGGCGCGTCTGGGGAGCCTGGTGCGTGGAGGTGTGACGGCCGGCCGGTCTGCCCGTCGCAGGCAGAGCGTCAGGCTCGGGCGACCCTGCGGACGAGGTCTTCCCAGCCGTCGGCCAGCCTGTCGAGGTCGATCCGCAGGTCGCGCGTCTCGTAGAGGACGAGGGCCGCGTCGAGAGAGGAGAGCAGGGTGAGCGTGAGCACCTGGAGGTCGCCGTCGACCCCGGCCTGCCCGAGCAGCATCTGCACGTGCATCGCCGACGCGGCGTGGGCCGGCGCGGAGTACCTGTGCTCGGCCTCCGCTTCGACGCTGCGCAGCAGGTCGCCCTGGAGGGTGACGAGCCGGAGCCTCTCGCGGCCGAAGGCCACCAGTCGCTCGACGGGCTCGGCGCCTGGGCCGAGCGGTGGCGGGCCAGAGAAGAACCCCTCCTGGAAGGTCATCTCGGAGTCGTTGAGCAGCTCGCGCAGCAGACCCGCGCGGGAGCCGAACCTGCGGAAGATCGTGCCTTTGCCGAGCCCGGCCGCACGGGCGAGACCGTCCATGGTGAGACCGTCGACGCCGACGTCGGCGAGCATCGCGCGGGCGGTGACGAGCAGGTGCTCCCGGTTGCGGGCGGCGTCGGCACGCTCACAGGCCGCGGTGCTCCCAGGGGCCGGGAGGTCGAGGGACGTCATCGCGGGCCTCCTCACCTGGTCGACGGTCGTGCGCTCCGGCGAGCCTATCGTCGCGGTCGCAGGGTCGAGAACCCCGCAGCGGGTGAGACGACCGACTCCACGCATCGGCCCGGGCGCGCCCAGCCTGCGGCCCTGCGGACCAGCGACGACGCGAGCGGCCCGCAGCCCGGGTGAGCGATGTCCGTCGCAGTGAGACGCACGTCACGCTGCTAAGCGGACCGTGGTCCGCTTATGCTGGGCGAGCGGTCACCGCACCGCACGCACTCTTCGCACCACCTGCGCGGCCCGCCGCGCATCCCCCAGAACCACCCCGCACCTACGTGAGGACCTCCCATGTCAGACGTCTCCATCCTCGTCCTGGTCGGCAGCCTGCGCTCCGGCTCGAAGAACCGCGAGCTCGCCGAGGCCGCGGTCGACCTCGCCCCCGCGGGCACGACCCTCACGATCTTCGAGGGCCTGGCCGACCTGCCCTTCTACAACGAGGACATCGACCTCCCCGACTCCGCCCCCGCCGGCGCGACGGCCTTCCGCGAGGCCCTCGCCTCGGCCGACGCCGTCCTGGTCGTCTCCCCCGAGCACAACGGCACCATCCCCGCCGTGCTGAAGAACGCCATCGACTGGGCCTCGCGCCCCTTCGGCGCGAGCGCGATCTCGGGCAAGCCCGTCGCGGTCGTCGGCAGCGCCTACGGCCAGTTCGGCGGCGTGTGGGCCCACGACGAGGCCCGCAAGGCCTTCGGCATCGCCGGCGCGAACGTCCTCGGTGACGTCACGCTCTCGATCCCCGGCTCGGTCGTCCGCTTCGCCGAGACGCACCCGCGCGACGACTCCGAGGTCGTCGAGCAGCTCACCGCAGTCCTCACCGCGACCGTCGAGGCCGCGCGCGGAGCCGTCGCAGCCTGACGCACGACGCACACGGGCTCGCGCGGACGCGCGGGTCTGCACGAGAAGGCCGCACCGACACCCGTCGGTGCGGCCTTCACACGCTCGGGTCGCACGTCTCGTCGAAGCCAGCACCGCGGCCTATGCCTCAGCGCGCGACGATCTCCCATCGCGCCAACGCGTCGGCCACCTGCCGCAGGAACGGGTCGACGGCATCGGCGGCGTAGACCTCACGCCACCGCGTCAACGGGAAGTCTGCGCTGCGCACCTCGGACGACGTGACCGTCGCGGCAGCAGCGGTCCCACCCTCCTCGTAGTGCCGGAAGGCGACGACGCACCGGTCGAGCAGGGTGTCGACGTCGACGCACGCATAGCCGTGCCGGAACTTCATCGCCGGGAACCGGGCCCCCACCACGTCGTCAGCAGATGTCATCGTCACACCGTAGGGGATGACGCCGCGTCTCCTGCTCTCCGTCAGCGCTGCTCGTCGACGTGCAGGCACGGGACGGGCTCAGCGGTCACCCCGCACGCCTCAGCCCCTCGGTCTCAGGGCAGGATGTGCTCGGCCCGGTACCTGTCCAGGACGGCGAGCAGCGCGCGCTCGGTGCTGACATAGCCGGTGTACCCGGCCAGGCGTGAGCGCGTCATGTCGGCGAGCATGTCACCCTCCCGGCCGAGGTCCCCGTCGGTGTGCCACCACGAGGCGACGCGGGTCAGGTCTGGCTCGACCAGACCGTGCTCGGCCACGACGCGCTCCCAGACGGGGGCCGCGTCGGCCATCTGCCCCTCGAGCGGTGCCGGCTCGTCGCTCGGACCCTGCGGCTCGACGCCGAGGTGGGCCGCGAGCGCGGGCCAGAGCCTGCGCCACCGGACCTGGTCGCCGTCGACGATGTTGAAGGCCGTGTCGGCCGCGGCGGGGGTGGTGGCTGCCCACAGCTGGTGGTCGGCGAGCAGCGCGGCGTCGGTGAGGTCGACGAGGGAGTTCCAGGCGCTCACCGAGCCGGGGAACACGAAGGGCTGGCCTGTCGCACGGGCGATCACCGCGAAGGCGCCGAGGGTCGAGGCGAGGTTCATGGCGTTGCCGACGGCGTGACCGATCACGGTGTGCGCCCTGTGGACCGACCAGGTGAAGCCGTGCGCGGCGGCGGCCGCTGACAGCTCGTCCTCCTGGGCGTAGTAGAAGTTCTCGACCGGGCGGCGCTCGGCGTCCTCGAGGAACGGGGTGTCGGGCAGGACGCCGACGCCGTAGGCCTCGAAGGGGCCGAGGTAGTGCTTGAGGCCGGTCACGAGCGTCACGTGCTGGAGCGTGCCCTGCGGGCCGAGGACGGCGAGCAGGTCGCGGACCATGCCGCCGTTGACGCGGATGTTCTCCGCCTCGGAGTCCTGGCGGGACCACGCGGTGATGAACACGTGCGTGGGACGCAGGTCGCCGAGGGCCTGCTGGAGGCTGTCGCGCGAGGTGAGGTCGGCCGCGACGTGGCCGACGCCGGCGGTCTCGACGGGCCGGCGCGACAGCCCGGTGGTCTGCCACCCGACGGCGACGAGCTGCTCGATCAGCGCAGACCCGGCGATCCCCGTCGCCCCGACGACGAGCGCGTGCGCGCCCTCGGGCGGCGTGCGGACAGGGGTGGGGGCGCGGTCGGGCGCGGGGGCAGAGAGAGAGGTCATCCTCCCATCGTCCGGGCCGCCCCGGGCGGTCGCATCCTGGGGTGGCGTGCCGTCGGGCACAGCAGGTGCCGGGCAGGACACCGTCAGGTAGCGCTTCGTCTCAGCACCCGAGAATCTGCCGTTGCCGCTAGGTGGTCGCGTCCGTGCGCCTATGGTGGCCAGAGACCCGGGCGTGCCGACAGTGCGCCTCGTCGCCGCACGTCCCGCAGCCGCCCCCTGAGAGCAGGAGCTCGATGACCGACCGCACCGCCCCCAGCCCGCCTCAGCCGAGCCGCGCGTACCTCGAGGCTCTCGACGCGACGACCCGGCGCCGTGCCGCGGCCTTCGTCCCGCTCGTCTCGGGCCATGCAGGAGCCCCGGCCGACGCCCGCGAGCGTGTGCTGGCCCGCGCCGCGACGCAGGAAGACGACGTCGTCGCTCTCGCCCACGAGGTCTTGGAGCATGCCGAGGAGGCCTTCGAGGAGGTGCAGAGCGTCGCGGCCCTCGCCGCGCTGCTTCGCGCCCACGGCCACGAGGTCGAGGTCGGGACCCACGGCCTCAGCACGTCGCTGCGCGCGAGCGCCGGTCGGTCGGACGGCCCCACTGTCGCGATCGTCGCGGAGTACGACGCCCTCCCCGGCATCGGTCACGCCTGCGGGCACCACCTCATCGCCGCGGCGGCGACGGGGGCCTTCCTCGCCCTGGCCGAGGAGGACCTCCCGGGCCGGGTGCTGCTGCTCGGCACCCCGGCCGAGGAGGGCAACAGCGGCAAGGAGATCTTGGCCCGGGCGGGCTTCTTCGACGGCGTCGACGCCGCGATCATGGTCCACCCCTTCGGCTACGACGTCGTGGACCAGCCCTTCCTCGGCCGCCGCCAGCTCGTGGTCCGGTACACCGGCGTCGCCGCGCACGCGTCGGCCCAGCCCTTCATGGGCCGCAACGCCCTCGACGCCGTGACCCTCAACTACCAGGCGGTCGGTCTGCTGCGGCAGTACCTGCCGCCGAGCGACCGCGTGCACGGGGTCGTCCGCGAGGGCGGCACACGGCCCTCGATCGTCACCGAGACGGCGGTCGTCGAGTACTACGTCCGCTCGGCCGAGGCGTCCACGCTCAAAGACCTGTCGAACCGTCTCGAAGACATCGCGCACGGCATCGCCCAGGCGACCGGGACCGTCGCCGAGATCGAGTGGGACCCCGTGCCCTACACCTTGCCGCTGCGTACCAACGGGCCGCTCGCGGCGCGCTGGGCCGAGCACCAGGCCGGGCGGGGGCGGACTGCGCTCGCCGGTGGGGTCGTGCCCGCCGAGCTGGCCGCCTCGACAGACTTCGGCAACGTGAGCGTCCGCATCCCGTCGATCCACCCGATGATCGCTGTAAGCGACCCCGAGGTCGCGCTGCACACCCGTGAGTTCGCGGCGGTCGCCGCGACCGAGGCCGGGGATCGGGCAGCACTCGACGGGGCGGTGGGTCTCGCACTGACCGCCCTCGACTGGTTGTACGACCCCGGGCTGCGCGCCGACGTCCGCGAGGACTTCGAGGCCGCTGGTGGGGTCGTGGACGTCGCGGGGTACTTCGCATGAGCGCCGCAGCAGCATCGGGTGCGACGCCCGTGGTCCACGCCGTCCACGAGAACCCCGAGTGGTTCGGGGTCTTCGCCGAGGCCTTCGAGGCCGAGGGCGTGCCGTACTCCGAGCTCGTGCTCACCGGCGGGGTGCTCGACCTCGACGACCCGCCGCCACCCGGCATCGTGTGGTCGCGGTTCAGCGCGTCGTCCCACACCCGCGGGCACGGGCTGTCGAAGGAGCACACCCGGGCTGTCCTCGCGTGGGCCGAGGCGGGCGGTCGACGGGTCGTCAACGGGCGCGGCGTCCTCGAGCTCGAGGTGTCGAAGGTGCTCCAGCTGAGCGCGCTGCGCGCCGCGGGGATCGACGTGCCACGCACCCGCGTGGTCGTCGGCACCGAGCACCTGCTCGCGGCAGCCCGCGACTTCCCGACGCCCTTCGTCACCAAGCACAACCAGGGCGGCAAGGGGCTGGGCGTGCAGCGTTTCGACCACGTCGACGAGCTCGCCGCGGTGCTCTCGGCTGGCGGATTCGAGGAGCCCGTCGACGGGGTCACGCTGCTCCAGGAGTACGTGCAGCCGCGCGACGGGTCGATCACCCGCGTGGAGATCGTCGGCGGGGAGCACCTGTACTCGGTGCGCGCCGACACGCTGCGCGGTGGTTTCCAGCTGTGCCCGGCAGACGCGTGCGCCGTCGACCCGACGACAGGCCGGCCGGTCCTACCCCCTGGCGCAACGCTGGCGCCCGAGCCTGGGGTGTCGCTGTTCTCGCTGCGCGAGGACCTCGACCCGGTGATCGTCGAGAAGTACCTCGCGTTCACCCGTGCGCACGGGATCGAGATCGCCGGGATCGAGCTCATCGAGTCCGTCGACGGGCGGGTGCTCACCTACGACGTCAACACGAACACCAACTACAACCCGCAGGTCGAGGCCGCCGCGCCCCGCAGCGGTCCGCGGGAGGTGGCGCGGTACCTGGGGCGGGTGCTGGCGGAGGAGACGGCGCGGGGTTGAAAGGTCAGGAACTGTCAGCAGCAGGGCCCCTTACTTACACTTCTGCCGGAAGTGTAAGTAAGGTGGCGGGATGACGACAGCTCCGACGACCGAGCCTCTGCGCGTGCCACCCGTCGGCCACGACGAGCACTCGTGGGTCGCCGACTCCGACGGGCTCTCGACACGAGCCCAGGTCCGCGCGGGGTCCGGAACCTACCTGTCGACCACTCCTGCCCTGATCGCCGACCTGGTCCTGACACTCCCCGGCGACCTCTCGGCCGACGTGGACGAGGCGACCGCCACCTTGAGCCGCCTCGACTCCCACGCGTCCTCGACTCTCGGCCCGCAGAGCGCCGAGCTCGGCCCCATGTCGTCGATCCTGCTGAGGACAGAGTCGGCCTCGTCGTCGCAGATCGAGAACCTCACCGTCGGTGCCCGGCAGCTCGCCCTCGCGGAGATCGACCAGGGCGGCAGCACGAACGCCCGGACCGTCGTCGCGAACGTGCGGGCGATGGAAGCCGCCCTCGACCTCGCCGACTCCCTCGACCAGCAGGCAGTCCTCACCATGCACGAGGTCCTGCTGTCCGGGCAGCGGGGCGCCGAGCAGCACGCAGGGCGCTATCGAGACTCGCTCGTCTGGGTCGGGAAGAGCGGCATCAGCCCTCTCGGCGCCGAGCACGTGGCGCCGCAGGCGGAGCTCGTCGAGGCAGCCATGGCCGACCTCATGGCCTTCGTGGACCGTGACGACCTCCCCGCACTGGTGCAGACGGCCGTCGCCCACGCCCAGCTCGAGACGATCCACCCCTTCGCCGACGGCAACGGCCGTACCGGGCGGGCGCTGATCCATGCCATGCTCCGAGCGAAGGGCATCACCCGCACCGTCACCGCGCCGGTCTCGGCAGGCCTGCTCACGGACACAGCCTCCTACTTCGAGGCGCTCACCGCGTTCCGGGGAGGCGACGCGCGACCGATCGTCGAACAGCTCGCACGGGCGAGCCGCTATGCCGCACGCACCGGGGCGCAGCTGGTCGACGACCTCGCCGCCGAGGTCGCGTCGTCACGCGCGATGCTCGGCTCCCTGCGTCCGCAGGCTGCCGCATGGAGGCTGCTCCCCCATCTCGTCGCCCACCCTGTCGTCAACGCGTCGCTCGTCGAGAGGCTCCTCGCGACCAACGCCGTGACGGCGCAGCGCGCCCTCACCCAGCTCACCGACGCGGGTGTGCTGCACGAGCGGACCGGTCTCCGACGCAACCGCGTCTGGCAGCACGACGGGGTGCTCACCGTGCTGGACCTGTTCGCCCAGGGCATCCGGCGGAGGTGAGAGCAGCAACGCAGAGGCAGCTCTGGCTGGCACGCCATGACGGCCCGAGAGCAGTACTACGAGCTTCTCCCGTAGCCCGGGGTGTCGCTCGCGGCCGGCCAGTCGCCGCGCCATCACCGCGCCCCGGGGCAGCACCCCTCCGTCAGCCGAGCGCAGACAGCAGCGGGAACCAGTGCCGCTCAACCAGCAGAGACCCGGCACCGTGCGCCGCAACCCACTCCCCGTCGACGACTGGGACACCCGATGCCTCCCAGACCACGAAGTGCGCGACAGGCACGGGCCACCCGTAGTCCGGCGCGTCCTCGGCGACCACGTTCCTGACGAAGCCCACCGGCACCAGCCGTGCATCCCGTCCGAGGACCTCGAGGGCGAGCTGCGCAGCCGCGACGCGCCCGTCCAGGTCGGAGGGCTCGACCACCCGGGTCGGCAGGTCGAGAGCACCGGTCTGCTCCCGAGGGACGCAGAACACGTCATCACCTCGGCGCAGCAGCAGCCGCACCAGGCAGGCCGGGCTCGGCGCGACGGAGGACCGCACCACCTCGGCCCAAGACCCGGGTGGCAACCAGGGAGCGTCCGGTGTCGTCCGGACCACGACGTCAGGTCTGTGGTTCATCGCGACAGGATATCGAGGCACCTCTCGCACTTATCTACCGATCAGTAGGTAAGGTGGTCTGTGTCCGACGGAGGACGAGCTGCGGGCGCACCATCGCCCGCGGCGGACGCGCGACGAAGGGTGACCACGGTGGACCAGCTGTTGTTCGGTGCGGCGTACTACGACGAGTACATGCCGACCGACCGGATCGACACAGACGTCGAGATGATGAAGGCCGCGGGCATCACCGTGGTGCGGATCGCCGAGTCGACGTGGAGCTCGCTCGAACCCCAGCCCGGCGTCTTCGACTTCACGCACGTGGACCGCGCGCTCGACGCCTTCGAGGCTGCGGGCATCCACGTGATCGTCGGGACACCTACCTACGCGGTGCCCGCCTGGCTCGTGCAGTCGTACCCGGAGGTCCTGGCGGTCACGGACCGCGGCGAGGGCCGCTACGGCGCCCGGCAGATCATGAACATCGCCAACCCCACGTACCGTTTCCACGCCGAGCGCGTCATCCGGCGCCTCATGGAGCGCACGGCGCACCGCCCCGGTGTCATCGGGTTCCAGATCGACAACGAGACCAAGTACTACGAGGCCGCCTCCCGCGACGTGCAGCGCGGCTTCGTCAAGTACCTGCGCGCGGAGTTCGGCGACGACCTCGGTGCGCTCAACGACGCCTTCGGCCTCGCCTACTGGTCCAACCGCATCGACGCCTGGGAAGACTTCCCGGACGTGCGCGGCACGATCAACGGGTCGCTCGGCGCGGAGTTCGCGAAGTACCGGCGTCGCCTGGTCGAGGAGTTCCTCGGCTGGCAGGCGGGGATCGTCCGCGAGTACTCGCGCGAGGACCAGTTCGTCACGCAGAACTTCGACTTCGACTGGTCGCCCGGGTGGTCCTACGGCCTGCAGCCCTCGGTCGACCACTTCAAGGCTGCTGCGACGGTCGACGTCGCCGGCGTGGACATCTACCACCCGACGCAGTCCCGCCTGACCGGCAAGGAGATCGCCTTCGGCGGGGACATGACCCGCTCGATCAAGAGCGGCGCCAACTACCTCGTGCTCGAGACCCAGGCGCAGGGTCAGATCGGCTGGCTCCCCTACCCCGGGCAGCTGCGCCTCCAGGCGTACAGCCACCTGGCGAGCGGGGCCGACGGCCTCATGTACTGGCACTGGCACTCGATCCACAACTCCTTCGAGACGTACTGGAAGGGCCTGCTCAGCCACGACCTCGAGTCCAACCCTACGTACGAGGAGGCCGGAGTCTTCGGTCGCGAGGCCGCCGCCGCGGGCGACGCGCTGCTGCACCTGCGCAAGGACAACAGGGTCGCGATCATGGTGAGCAACGAGGCGCTCACAGCTCTGCAGTGGTTCACGGTCGAGACCGGGTTCATCGACGGGGTCTTCGGCAGCTCGATCGGCTACAACGACGTACTGCGCTGGGTCTACGACGCGCTCTTCGAGCTCAACGTCGAGGTGGACTTCGTCTCGGCCGACGACCCCGACCTCGGCCGCTACGCACTCGTGGTCGCACCGGCGCTCTACTCCGCTCCGGAGTCGACGATCACCCGGCTGCGCGAGCACGTCGCGGCGGGCGGTCACCTGGTGACGACCTTCCGCACGGCTGTCGCCGACGAGCACGTCACCGTGTGGCACGACCGCGCACCGCACGGGCTGACCGAGACGCTCGGCGTCACCTACAACCAGTTCACCCGACCGGACGGCGTGGGGCTCACGCTCCACGGGGACCTCGCCGAGGCGGTCGCGGCGCAGGGTGCTGGTGCTGGTGTACCGGCGGGTGCGACTGCGCACAGCAGTGCTGCACCTGGTGCTGCCGACGGCACAGCCGTGGAGGGCGCTGCTCCACAGAGCGTCACCGGCTCCCCGCAAGCCCAACGCTTCATGGAGCTGCTCACCCCCGAGGGTGCCGAGGTGCTCGCCGGGTACGACCACCCGGCCTACGACGGCTACGCGGCGATCACCCGCCACCGCCCGGGCTCGGGCTCCGGATCCGCGCTGCACCTCGGGACGATGACCTCGCCCGACCTCGTCCGCGCCGCGCTCTCCGTCGCCGTGCGCGACGCGGGAGTCTGGGACTGGCCGCACGAGCTCGCCGGGACCGTGAGCGTCCGGCGCGGCACCAACGCCCGGGGCCGCGAGCTGACCTACCTGCTCAACTACTCTGCCGAGCCGGTGACGCTCGACAGCCCGGTCGCCGGGCGGTCTGTGCTCGGCGACGGGGAGATCACCGTCGGCGACTCACTGACCATCGGCGCCTGGGACCTCGTGGTGATCGAGGGCGACCTGCTCGCCTGACCCCCGCGATCACCGTGCCGACGGGCCGCCGCCACACCGACGGCCCGTCGGCTCGGTCCTGCTGACCTGTCGACCAAGGCAGCAGGCCCAGCAGGTCCAGCACGACAGCAGGTCCAGCAAGACAGCGAGATCGTGACTTCGGAGCGAGCGCGACCTTTCTAGGTCACGATCTCGCTCCGAAGTCACGATCTCGACAGGATGCCGGCAGCGGCAGCGGAGGACGGGCCCGGCTACGCCGGGATCACGAAGGTGTTCAGCGACCGCGCCCCGAGCGTCGCATGGAAGCTCTTGGCCTCGTCCCCCGGCGCAGTGAAGGCGAACTCCTCGTCGCGGTCGAGCGCGTTCTGCACGACGACCACGATCGACCCGTCGGGGTTCTCGTAGGCCGAGCCCTGCGCGCTGAACCGGCCCGTCACACCGAGGGGCACCGCCCCCGGGCGCACGGCCGAGGAGTAGTGCTTGAGCACGTAGTACTCGGGGTTGCGCGTGAAGGTCCGCGCCTGGGTGTCCACGGTGATGAGCGAGTTCTGCGGCCAGCCCCAGGTGCTCAGACCACCAGGCTCGAGGGCCATGTTCCAGTAGGTGTAGCCGGTCGCCCCGTGCTGGAGATAGTGGCGGACCAGGTGGAAGACGTACTCCGCCTCTTCCCAGGTGTTGTCGCCGAAACCGCACTCCGACTCGGTCTGCATGATCTCGAGCTCGGGCCACGCGTCGTGCGTGCGGGCGACAGCGTGCTGGCCAGCCCACTGGTACCCGATCCCGGCGATGTGCTTGCGGGCCTCGTCGTCGAAGAGGACGTTGTCCACGAAGCGCGCGTAGTTGGTGAGCGCCTGGCCGGTCGCCGTGAACTTCATGTCTTCCGGGCCGTTGAGGGTCCCGAGGAAGATCTTCGACGTGAGCCCTGCGGCCTCGAAGGCCGGGCCCAGGTGGTCGCGGACGAAGATCCGCAGCTGCTCGGACGTCCACACGCAGGACGGGAACTTCTGGTCCGCGAACACCTCGTTCTGCACGTGCACCTGGCTCACGGTGATGCCACGCTCGGCATAGGCCTGCACGAACCTCACGAAGTACTGCGCGTAGGCGTCGAGGTTCTCCTGCGTCATGACGAGGGTGCCGAAGTTGTAGGCCGGCGGGTTCTTCATCCAGGTGGGCGGGCTCCACGGCGAGCAGTGCAGCACCATGTCGTCCTGGTAGCGCTGGGCCTGCCGGATGAACGGGATCACGTGGTCTTCGTCGCGCTCGACCGAGAAGTGCTCGAGGGCGTAGTCGCCCGGGGTCTCGTCGTAGGAGTACCAGGACGCCGCGAAGTCGTTCGCGCCGACGGCCGACCTGTTGACCCGGAAGTTGAGCTCGTCCGGGCTGAAGAGCTCGCGGTAGATCGTCTCCTGGTCGGCCGCGGAGAGCGCGGAGATCGCGCGGTGACCGAGCTCGTTGAAGGTGCCGCCGAAGCCGCGCAGCGTCTGGCCGCGCGTGCCGGTGAGCGTGAGCCCACGGGCCGCGGACGCACCCGGCGTGGGGGTGCCACGCTCGGTCCACTGGGCGTCCTGGGTGGACGTGGTCCACGTCGTCGTCACGAGAGTCTCCTCGGGTTGGGTGTCTGGGTCGGGTCGGGTGTCAGATTCAGGGCGAGGGTCTGTCTGGCTCGCGGACCAGCGCAGGGCCAGGCAGAGGGGCGGCTCACTTCACGGACTTGATCCGCGTGATGAAGAAGGCGCCGAGCAGCGCAGCCACGATGGCCACCGGGAACACGAGCCCGTAGCCGCCTGTCGACACGACGAGGGCGGAGGTCACGAGCGGCCCGACGGTCTGCCCGGCGGTCGTCGACAGGTTGAGGATGCCGAGGTCTTTGCCGGCCTGCTCCTCGTCGGGCAGCACGTCGACGTTGAGGGCCTGGTCGACCGAGGTGTACACCCCGTAGCCGAAGCCGGCGATCGCCGCGAAGAGGAACATGCCCGTCGGCGTCGGCCAGATCCACGGCATCGCGATGCCCACGGCGAACAGCAGGCTCGACACGACGACGGGCAGCTTGCGGCGTCCGATGAGGTCGGAGACCGGACCGGCCGCGACAGAGCCGACGAGCGAGACGACGAGGAGGATCACCGACATGGTCGCGATGGTCTTGGCGGACTCGGCGGTCGTCTGCCCCACGTGGTCGCGGACGATGTAGAGCTGGTACGCCATGATCATCTGATAGCTGACCAGCATGAAGAGGCGGCCGGCGAAGGCCAGGTAGAAGTCTGGGGCGTTGCGCGGCGGCCGGAACGAGCGCAGCAGCTCGCGGAAGCCACCAGCCGCAGGCGGCAGGTCGACCGCGGACCTCTCACGGGGCCAGACGGCGAGCGCGACGACAGCCGACCCGGCCATGAGCGCCCCGCCGAGGACGAAGCCGGGGAGGGCGCCGGTGATGAAGGCGGCCCCGACGAGGCTGCCAAGAGGTGCGCCGGCGGCGAGCCCGCCCCCGTAGAAGGCAGACATCGTGCCGCGCACGCGCATGGGCACCCTGTCGGCGAGGACAGCGACCGCGGGCGCGAGCATCATGTTGAGCCCGACCATGGACACGCAGTACGCGACCATGATGAGCGCCGAGCTGGTGAGCACACCGATGAGGGTGAGCGAGACACCACCGACCAGCCCACCGACGAGGATCCACGGCGCGCGGCGGCCGAAGCGGCCTCGGGACCTGTCTGAGAGGTTGCCGAACAGCAGGTTCGACACCAGGGACACGACGGCGGTCACGGCGCTGATGGTCCCGAGCAGGGCCTCGGGCGACTCGACGCCGATGTCGAGCAGCCGCTGGGGCAGCAGGACGGCGGCGACGATCTGGAGACCGACGATCCACAGCAGACCGAAGGCGAAGAACCCGGCACCGAACCTCAGGGTGAGCGCGCGGGTGAAGGGCGCTCCGGTGTCGGGGGCGAGGTCGGCGGCCTGGGTGGTCGGGGTCGAGCCCTCGTCGGCGAGGGGGGTGCGGGTGTCCATGTGAACCTTCTTTGGTCATGGGAGTCGTGCGGCTCAGCCTTGAGACGCGGGCCTCCCGGAGGAGGCTCACCACTACCGAGTGATCGGTAGATAGGAGCAAATTACGACCGCGCGGTAAGAAAGTCAACAGCCGCCTCCGTGGGCCGTCGCGGACCAGGCGGTACGGTGCGGGGATGACCGGAACCACCACGGACGGCGCGCCGAGGCGTCGCGTCCGCCTCACGCGCGAGGCCCGCACCGCGCAGATCCTCGAAGAGTCGACCCGCCTCGTCAGCCAGCACGGCTTCTACGGGCTCTCGCTCCAGGACGTCGCGAACGCCGTGGGCATCAGCCAGGCCGGCCTGCTGCACTACGTCGGGACCAAAGAGGGCCTGCTGCAGCTCATCGTCGAGCAGCGCTACGACCGCAGGTTCGACCCCGAGGCGTACATCGCGAGCGGCGACCCTGCCGCGACCCACCCCGACGGGGCGTCCTTCCCCGGGTACTGCCGCTTCCTCGTGCGCAACAACGCCGCCGAGCCGCAGCTCGTCCGTCTGTACATGGTGCTCGGTGCCGAGGCCATCTCCCCCGAGCACCCCGCGCACGGGTACTTCGACGTCCGACCTGACGCCACCTGGGAGCTCTACTCCCGCACCACCTGGCGCCTGCCGCCCGAGGTCGGTCCCTGGGAGGACGCCCGCGGTCTCGTCGAGATGGCCATCGAGGCGATGGACGGCGTCCAGCTGCGGTCGTTCCGCTCCCCGGCCGTGAGCATGGAGGAGGGCTGGGCCCGGTTCGAGCAGGTCCTCTTCCCGTCGCCGGTGTGGGACGGGTACCGCTGACCTCTAGGACGGCGCACACTCAGCCGTCCGGCACGGTGCCCGCCGCGAGCACTCACTGCTCACGGCTCATCTCCAGACTGGACGACGGGCAGCCGCCCCGGCGAGCACGATGACGAGCACCACCACTGCCGACCCGACGACATAGGCTGCCGCAGACCCGCCCCCAGGGACGACGAGATCTGGGCACCTGGGCGCGAGGCACTCGAGCGCCACCCCTCGCGACCCCTCGGCCTCAGAGACGACCAGCCCGACGAGCCTCGTCACACCGCTCCGGAAGCCGTCAGCCGCCCACACCGCAGGAGCGACGAGCTCTCCGAGCACCACATAGACGAGAACGCCCAGGATCACGACGACCTCTGACCGGGCCACGACCCCTGCGGCAGCACCGATCGACGCAGCACCGGCAACCACGAGCTCCCCGCGCACGACGACGAGCAGCACACCCGTCAGCGCCACCCCGTCGGCCGAACCTCGCAGGTACGCGACCCCGAGGAGCGACACTGCAGCGACGACGAGCACCACGACAGCGACGACCGCACACCACCCGGTCCACACGACGACCGCCCGGACCGCGGACTCTCCCCGTCGGCGCGCTGATGGCCAGGTGACATGGACGGAACGGGTCCGCCAGTCGCCTCCGCACAGGACCGCGCCAGCGAGCAGGCACACCAGCGCGAGACCGACCGTCAGGGCAGCGAGGTCGAAGGGCAGCTCCGCAGCAGCCAGGTATCGAGGCTCGACGAAAGCCGCCGCGAGGTCGAACTCTTCGCCGATCACAGGCTGCATCACGTCGACCTGCGCCTGTGCAGCCCTGAGCGCACTGTCGAGGTCTCGTGAGCTCGTCGACCATCTCAAGACCGGCAGTGCGCAGACGACCAGGCCGCACAACCACAGCTGGACGCCGACCACCCTGCGATGGAGCAGCAGGGATGCCACGGCTCTCACGAGAGCGTCCTCTCGTCGGCGACCTCGGTGCCAGACGAGGCGAACTCGTCGAAGATGCGGTCGAACAGAGCGCGGTCGACAGTGATCTCGTGGACGACCGCGTGGCGCGCCACCACCGTCCACACCGCCTCGAGAGGGTCAGGACCGGCCACGCGTACACCGCGGGACGTCAGGGTGGCATCCATCCGCGCCTCCCGCAGCGCGCGGTAGGCGGCTCCGTCGTCGGAGGTGCGCACCACGTGCCCAGCTCTCGGGACTCGCGCGGCCACGTCGCCGACGGCGCCTGTCACGGTCAGCCGCCCGTGCCGCAGGCACGTCACGGTGTCGCACACGAGCTCCAGCTGGGCGAGGTCGTGAGAGCACAGGACGACTGTGCACCCGTCGTCCCGCAACGTCCGCAGCAGGTCGAGCAGGCTGTCGATGGCCTGGGGGTCCAACCCTGTGGTGGGTTCGTCGAGGAGGAGGACACGCGCGCCCCCGAGCAGCGCGACGGCCAGAGCCAGCCGCTGCGCCATGCCCGTGGAGAGCTCGCCGCAGCGCGCGGCCTCGAACGCGCCGATCCCGGTGACCTCTCGTGCCCGGGCCATGTCTCTCCGGGACGCGAACACCAGGCGCCCGCGGTAGGCCATCAGATCGCGCACCCGTAGCTCGGCAGGGAAGCGCGAGCCGACGAAGAGCACCGACGGCTCACCTCTCGTGACGATACGTCCAGATCGAGTGGGCACCAGGCCCGAGACGGCGCGGAACAGCGTGGTCTTGCCAGCGCCGTTGTGGCCGAGCAACGCGTGCACCAGACCGGGCCCCATCGAGAAGGACACGTCCCGCACGAGCGTCCGTCGCCCGCGCGTGACGGTGACGCCGTCCAGCGACAGCGCCGGCCGGGCTGACGTCACTCGGGCTCTCCCACGGCACACAGGACCGTCGTCCCGACCCCTGACCATGTGGCCTCGTCGATCACAGAGATGAGGTTCTTGCCCGTCAACGGCTCGTCCACCTCGATGGCGTAGGCGTCGAAGGACGGCTGGCATGCCGACTGCGCAAACCCGTTGAGGATCGCAGCAGCAGGAGCGATGTCGGGAGCGTCGTCGCCCACCGCCGCGAGTCCCACGACAGGCACAGCGTCGTCAGCGCCACAGTCGACCACGGTCACCTGCCCGTCGACCAGCGGTCCGACGACGAGGCAGTCTTCTCTGGCCACCTCGGAGATCTCGACCAGCCGCCCAGGCGTCGCTTCGGGGGACTCTGCATCTGGGGCAACCCCGCAAGCCCCGAAGACACCGACGGTGACGGCCGCAGCGACCGCCACCATCAGACCTCGACGGCTGGGACGTCCCTTCAGCACGTCTTCGTGGAGTAGAACGTGTCCCACGTGTCGCCGTTGGACCCTCCGCTGTTGTCGGCCCACCAGGTGTAGATCACCTTTCCGGCCGAGATCGTCGTGCTCTGGATGTAGTGGTTCCCGGTGACGTGACCATGGCCGCTGGCTGTGGATGCAGCTTCAGCCCCGGACGGCTTGTTGATGGTGATTGACGAGCCGCTGCATGCCGTGGACGCCGTTGCGGTCGAGGCTGGGACAAAGAGCCCCGCCGTGACCAAGAGTCCTGTCGCCGCCGCTGCTACGAGCTTTCGTGCCATGTGGATCCCTCACTTCGGTGGTGGTCTGCGCTCGTAGACGGTTGCCCTCCGACCTCGAGGGAGCCATCACGCGAGCCCTGCTGAGAAGACGCTGATGGTCGGCACCCAGCGTCGACGGGATGTCTGGCGTGTGCACAGCACATCGCCTGGCTCCGCCGTTGCGATCCACGATGATCGCGGTCCCCTGCACCTCCTGGGAGGTGACCGATCCAAGACTTTAGTTCTTAAAACGTAGTTCCTTCTATTGAGTCTTAAAAGGGCTTATGCACCTTGTCCTCTGTCGACACTGCTGATATCGGAGCATGGTCACCCTTGTGCAGAGCTGGCGCAGACAGGTCGGTGCACCTCTCCCCATCACCAGCCCTGGCGGCGAGGCACGGGGCTGGTCGACGATGAGCCTGACAGCTGGTGGAACCCAGGACCCGACCGAGGAGGCGCAGACCGATGGCGACATGGGACGAGAAGGAGACGGCGACCCCGTCGCACCGGGACCACCTGGTCGAGATGCTCCGCCCCGTGCGGTCGCCGTCGCCCTACAGGGACGACCGCTCGGGCTCGTGGTGGGCCATCCCCTTCGCCCTCCTGGCCGGCGCCGCGCTGGTCGCGATCGGCGTCGCACTGATCCGGGCGACCGACGACGCCGGGCCGGTGATCGGTGTGGCCTTCCTCGGGTGGGGCCTGAGCTTCATCACCCAGTACGGCACCCTCGCCTGGTACGCAGTGCAGGTGGGCCGGCTCCGGCGCCGCCGTGAACAGGCCGCGCTTCGCGGCGAGCCCGCGCCCGCGCTCACCGACTTCGACGTCCGGCAGTTCCACGTGCCGATGCGTCCGACGTACTCGACCACGACCGGCGTCTTCGGTCTCGTCAACCCCGGTGACGCGCCGACCCCACGACTGATGGAGGTCGCCCAGGTGGTCGGCTTCATCTCGATGGTGACCATGTGGGGTGCGGCGGTCATCGGCGTGATCGCCTCGAAGGTCGGCGGCTGAGGGGGTGCGGCGCCGGCCCCGGCCGACGCTCAGTCGAGCACAGCCGTCGCCTCGACCTCGACGAGCACGTCGGGCATGAAGAGGTACTCCACCCCGATGAGCGACGCCGGCGGCATCGGCGTCGGGAGGTCGAGCTCGGCGGCGACGCTCTCGACGCCCGCCATGAACGCGTCGATCTTCTCGGGCTCCCAGTGAGTGACGTAGAAGGTCAGCCGGACGACGTCGCGGAAGGTCGCGCCCGCGCCAGCCAGGCCCGTCGCGGTGTTCCGCAGGGCCTGCGCGACCTGCCCTGCTCGCCTGGACCACCGAGCACCTGCCCGAGATCGAGCAGGCCCGCGAGCGCTACGACGACGCAGACGCTGCCGGCCTGGGAGGCTGACACCCCTCAGAGCCCCGCGGCCCCCGCGAAGCGGCCCAGCCTGAAACGCTCGGCGACCGCACCGACAGGTCCGTCGACGTCTTCGGTCGCGAGGTCGCGCAGGACCCGGCCGAGTGACGGCGCGAACTTGAATCCGTGACCGGAGAACCCTGCCGCGACGACCACGCGGCCGACCCTGTCGAGCACGAAGTCGTGGTCCGGCGTCGTCGTGTACGTGCACGAGATCGGCACGGCTGTCGACGGGTCGACACCCGGGACCCACTCCGCCACGTAGTCGAGCAGCTGGTCGAGCTGGCCCTGCTCGGGCTGGAAGCTGCGGTGGTCCGGGTCGGTGCGCGGCCCCACCCCGTGGAACCCGACCTTGATGCCCTCGCCGGGGGTCGCGAGCCCGTACGTCCCGCTCGGCCAGCGTCGGGCGGGTCCGACGAGCGACGGCCCGGGGTCGTTCGTGAAGCTCGGCCACGTCAGCTCGTCGGGTGCACCGGCGCGCAGCGCGAAGTGCGCGGGCTGCTCCTGGGTGACCACGAGCGGGAGACCGGCACGCCCGAGAGGGCCGGACGCACCGCCGAGCAGCGGTGCGACGAGTCCAGCGCTCCAGGCACCGACCGCCACCACGACCCGCTGCGCGAGGACGTCGCCCTGCTCGGTCCGCACCCGGACACCGCCGGGGACCTCGTCGATGCCGAGCACAGCGGTCGAGTGCCGGACCTGGGCACCCCGAGCACGCGCGACAGCCTGGAAGGCCTCGACGGCCCGGTCGGCGTGCACCCGCCCGGCGGTCTCGGTCTCGTGGAGCACCCGCCCGTCGAAGCGCAGCCCGGGCCACCGTTCGCCCGCAGCCTCGGCCGAGAGCCACTCGTGCGGCACGCCGCGCGCGACGAAGGCCTCGGCGATCTCCCCGCGGCGCGCGTCGCCCGCTCCCCCGCTGACACCACCCGTGAGCGTCAGGAGCTCGACACCAGCGTCGGCCTCGAGCGAGCGCCAGTGGCCCAGCGCCTCCTGCGCCAGGTCGAGGTACTCCGGTTCCGCGTAGGTGGTCCGGTAGATGCGCGACGCGCCGTGCGAGGCGCCGCGCACGTGACCGGGCTCGAAGCGCTCGAGGAGCAGCACCTCACGGCCGGCCGAGGCGAGGGCCCAGGCGGCGGCCGACCCCATCACCCCGCCGCCGACGACGACGGTCTCGACCTGCTCGGTCATGCTCGTGCTCCTCTGGTGCGCGGGACGGACCTGGTGCCAGGTCCTCAGACTGCAGTGAACCCCGTGGCGCGCCCGGTGTCGGCCTCGGTCCACAGGTCGGTCTTCACCTCGGCGCGGATCTGCGGCACGACCTCCTCGGCGAAGCGGCGCAGCACGTCGTGCTGCTGCTCCACGTCGAGGAGGTGGTTGACCGAGACCGACTGGAGGTCGTGGCCGTAGCTCTGGTGGTAGTCGAGGATCTTCTCGACGACCCGCTCGGGCGAGCCGACGAGCGCCGGTCCGCGCTCGACGGCCTCCTCGACGGTCCGGAAGGCTGTCACCTTGCCGACGGCCTTCGGGTCGTAGCCGCGCGCGTCGGCGCGCGCCACGGCCCCCTCGTAGATCGGCCTGTACTGCTCGACGGCCTGCTCGGTCGTGTCCGCGAGGAACAGCCCGCCGGACCCGGAGCCGACGTACGCCTTGGCCGGGTCGTGCCCGTGCTCGGCGTACTGCTCGCGGTAGCGGTCGATGAGCACCTTGTAGGCCTCGCGCGGCTGGAAGGCGTTGGCCGAGACGATCGGGTCGCCCCACCGGGCGGCGAGGTCGACCGCGAAGGCCGATGTCGCCGACCCGTGCCAGATGCGGAAGGGCCCCGCGAAGGGCCGCGGCAGCGTGGTGATCCTGTCGAGGGGGACGTGGTGCGTCCCCGACCACGTGACCTCCTCGCCCGAGATCAGCTGGCGCAGCAGCTCGTAGTTCTCCTGCAGGTACTCGTACTGCTTGCTGATGTCGAGGCCGAGCACGGGGTACTGCGCCGCCTCGTTGCCCTTGCCGATGACCATCTCGAAGCGTCCGCGGCTCAGCTGGTCGATCGTCGCGTAGTCCTCGGCGACCCGGACCGGGTCGAGGAGCGAGAGCACCGTGACCCCTGTGCTCAGCAAGATCCGTGACGTGCGCGCCGCGATCGCCCCGAGGATCACCGTCGGGGAGGAGGAGAGCACCTCCCCGGCGTGCCGCTCGCCGACAGCGAAGGAGTCGAGGCCGAGCTCTTCCGCGAGGACAGCCGTGTCGACCACGCGGTTGAGGCGGTCGGCCGGTGCCACGGTCTCACCGGTGACGGGGTGCGGTGGGTTGAAGACGATGTCGAGGACCTGGAACCGCATCAGGCGACAGCCTCGGCAGCAGCAGCGATCGCGTCCTGGCGGGCGAGCGCGGCGTGCGCAGCCGCCCGGCGCTCGGCGTCGGCCTCGTCCGAGGACTCGCGCGCCAGCTCGGCGTCACGCTGGGCGACGCCCTCGCGGACGAGCGGGATGACGTAGCGACCGAAGTCCGCAGCGTCGTGCAGCAGGTCGTAGCCGCGCGCCGAGATGATCCTGACCCCGAGGTCGTAGTAGGCGAGCAGCGCCTCGGCGACCTGCTCGGGCGTCCCGACGAGGGCGTTGGAGTTGCCCGCACCACCTGTCGCCTTCGCGGGGGCGGTCCACAGCACGGAGTCGTGGCGGTCACCGCGGGCGGCGATCTCGAGCAGGCGCTGGGACCCCGCGTTCTCGGGCTTCGTCAGCGGGTGGCGCCGGCTGATCGACCCGCCGGCAGCGGCCTTGCGCGCCTCGATGCGTCCGAGGACCTGGTCGGCCTTCTCCCACGCGAGCGCCTCGGTCGGCGCGATGATCGGACGGAAGGCGGCGTGGATGCGCGGCGGTGTCGCACGGCCCGCCGCCGCAGCAGCGGCGTGCACGGTCTCGATCTGCTCGGAGGTGCTCGCGAGCGGCTCGCCCCACACGGCGTAGATGTCGGCCTCGGCCGCACCCACCTCGAACGCCGCCGCGGACGAGCCGCCGAAGGAGATGGTCGGCACCCGGCCCTCGTAGGGCTTGATCTCCGCGACGAAGTCGGCCAGCTGGTAGTACGTACCCTCGTGGTCGAAGGGCTCGGCGCTCGTCCAGGCCTTCTTGACGATCTGGATGTACTCCTGGGTGCGGGCGTAGCGCTCGTCCTTGGTCAGGGTGTCCCCCTCACGCTGCTGCTCGTGGTCGTTGCCACCGGTGATGAAGTGGACCGACAGGCGTCCCTGCGACAGCTGGTCGAGGGTCGCGAAGCTCTTCGCGGCGAAGGTCGGGTACGAGACGTTCGGGCGGTGCGCCAGCAGCAGCTCGACGGTGTCGAGGTGCGCGGCGACGTACGACGCGAGGACCGAGGGCTCCGGGCCGCTCGAGCCGTAGGCGAAGAGCACCCGCGTCCAGTCGTTGTCTTCGTGCGCGCGGACGATGCGCAGCAGGTAGTCCTTGTCGAAGGACGCCGTGGTGCGCTCGGTGGTCTCGGAGGCGTCGGACGTGGTCGCGATGCCGAGGAACTCGACGGGCATGGTGTCAGGCCTTTGCTGTGCGGGGATCGGTGGGCAGGTGGTGCGCTGGTGCTGCTGGGACCGGGGTCGCGCCCGGCACGCCAGGCACCGCCGGGGCGGAGAGCTCGAGCACGAAGGCGAAGAGGCGGGTGCCGTCGTCGAGGACGCGCGTCTCCCGCTCGTGGGACCTGGCGAAGCCGAGCCGGTGGTAGAGCCTGTGCGCGGAGATCATCTGCGGTCCGGAGTTCATGACGACCCGGCTCGCGCCGCGCTCCCGCGCGAGGTCGAGGACGTGCCGCGTGAGCGTCTCGCCGACCCCACGCCCGCGGGCCGCCGGGGAGACGCCCAAGAGCCTGAAGTCGAGCTCGCCGTCGCGGGCGAGCTCGGAGATGAGCCGCCCCGCGCGCGGTGTCGCGACGGTCCCGAGCAGCTGGTCGTCGGCGCCGACGGCCACCCACACCTGGTGCTCGGTGGCCCGCTCGGCGACGGCCGACAGGCTCGCCCGGTACTCCCCCGAGATGTCGTAGTCGCTCGTGTAGGCGTCGACGAGGAGCGCGGCGACGGCGTCGTGCTCGGAGGGCTCGACGAGCCGGACGGTGACGGGCGCGGCGTCGCGCGGTGCGATGGTGGCGTCGCGCGGCGCGGTGGCGGTCTCGTGCGGCGCGGTGGCGACGGGGTGCGGTGTGGTGGCGACAGGGCGCGAGGCCTTCTCGTCGACCACCGTCACGAGTGCGCCCCTGACCCGACGAGGTGCGTGGCGACCTGCCCGAAGGCGTCGCTCACCGAGACGTCCTCGGCGTGCGCGGGTCCGGTGCGCGCGGGCTCGTCGTGCGCGGGCTCGTCGGTGTCGTGCGCTGCCGCGGCGCCACCGGCGGTCGCAGGCGTAGACGTAGCCGCCGGCTCAGAGACCGCCGCACCCGCTGCCGCCGCCGGTGCCTCGAGCCCCCACGCCTGCGCGAGCAGCTCGGCCGAGCGCACCCTGTCCGCCGGGTCGAAGGCGATGGTCGTCGTGAGGATCTCGTCAGCCCCGGTCACGCGCTGGAGCGCCTCGAGCCGCGCGACGACCTGCTCCGGCGACCCGACGAAGCGGGTCGCCGTCCGGTCGAGGACGAGCGCACGCTCGGCGTCGGTCCACTCGCGGGCGAGGGCGTCTTCGGGCCGCGGGTAGGCGATCGCCCCCGCGAGCCCGGTGCGGATGGACAGCACCCACTCGGCGAAGGGGGCTCCGGCGAGCTCGGCCTGCGCCTCGGTCTCGGCGACGAGGACGTCGGCCGACACCACGACGTAGGGCTCGTCGAGGACCCCCGGGACGAAGGCCGCCCTGTACGACGCGACGGTCTCGAGGATCGTCGCGGGGCTCACGTGGTAGTTCGCGACGAGCGGCAGACCGAGCGCGCCGGCCACATCGGCGGACTCCCCGCCGCTCGAGGCGAGCACCCAGAGCTCGGCGTCGGTGCCCTCGACGGGCGCGCTCACGTGGGGCACGCCGTCGGCGTCGGTGTAGGTGCCGGCCTGCAGGCCGAGGACGACCTCGAGCTCGTCGCGGAAGGGCGCGGGCTGACGGTTGGCCGAGACCACGCGCTGCTGGCCGAGCAGGCGCTCGCGCAGCGCGGAGTCTGTGTAGTCGATCGGCGGGGCGGACGGGACGTGCAGGCCGTCGACGTCGCGCGCCGGGGCGGCGGGCTTGCGAGCAGGACGAGCCGGAGGGGCTGCGCTCTCGGGTGCCTCGGCCGCGTCCGAGGCGGCAGCCGGCTTCGTCAGCGGCGTGAAGGCACGCCCCACGCCGAGGTCCACCCGGCCCGGGTGCAGCGCGGCGACCGTCGCGAGCTGCTCGGCGGCGACGAGCGGGCTCGTGGTGCTGAGCAGCACCGCGCCCGTTCCCACGCGCAGGTGCTGGGTGCGCCCTGCGACCAGTGCGGCGAGGACCGCGGGCGACGACGACGCGACCCCTGCGGAGAGGTGGTGCTCGGCGAACCAGTAGCGGGTGTAGCCGAGCGCGTCGGCCCGCTCGGCGAGCGCGACCGAGTCCCGGAGGGTCTGCGCGCCGGTCGAGCCGGACGAGACGGGTGCGAGGTCGAGGATCGAGAGGGGGACGCGGCTCATGGTGGCTCTCCTGGTGCGTGCGTGGTGCGTGCGGTGCGTGCGTGGTGCGGGAGGTGCTGTGCGTGGTGCGTGCTGCGCTGTGTCGTCAGGTGCGGACCGGGACGTCGCTGAGGTGACGGCCCGGCCCGCCCCGGGCGGGGTGGCCTGCCGACGAGCCGCGGCCGCTCCGGGCGTTCAGGTTCCGGAGGGGCAGGCTCGCTCTGGCGGCTCAGGACTTCGGCAGACCTGCCGGGTTCGTCTCGGACTCGGTGACGGCCTCGTCGGTCAGACCCCAGCGCTCGAGGACCTTGTCGTAGGACCCGTCCTCGATCGCGTGGTTGATCGCCGCGGTGATCGCGGGGGCGAGGTCGTTGCCCTTGAGGGTCGCCGCAGCGATCTGCGCGGTGTCGGGCCAGCCGCCGTTGACGATGCCGACCACCTTGAAGTCCTGCGGGGCGACGGCCGCCTTGTACGCCGAGGTGGCGTTCGGGCCGAAGGTCGCGTCGATCCGTCCGGACTGGAGCGCCAGGGTCGTGTCGCCGTCGTTCTCGAAGTACTCGATGTTCACGGGCTCGAGACCCTCGGCCTGGTTGGCCTCGTCCCAGGCGAGCAAGATCTTCTCCTGGTTGGTGCCCGAGCCCACGGCGACCGTGAGCCCGGCGACGTCTGCGGCCTCGTCGATCTCGGCGATCTCGCTGTCCGCCTGGACGAGCCAGCCGAGCTGGTCGACCCTGTAGGACGAGAAGTCGAAGAGCTCCTTGCGCTCCTCGGTGACGGTCACGTTCGCGATCGTCGCGTCGACGTCGCCCGACTGCAGCGCGAGGGGCCAGTCGGCCCAGGCCTTGACCTCGAGCTGGACCTCCTTGCCGAGAGCGTCGCCGATGAGGTGCGCGATGTCCGTCTCGTTGCCGATCGGGGTCTTCTCGTCGTCGGCGAGGAACGACAACGGTGCGACGTAGGCACTCACCGCGATGGTGAGGGTGTCGACGTCGGCGTAGGCCTCGGGCAGGAGGGCGACGGCCTCGGCCGACTCGGTCGTGGTGATCCTGTCCTGGTCCGGCGTGAGGTTGACGGTGAGGCCGGCGGCCTTCGCGTCGGCCTCGAGCTGGTTCCCACCGGGCTCTTCGGCGTTGCTCGAGGAGCACGCTGCCAGGGCCGCGACGAGGGGAAGCACGAGCAGCGCTGCAGCGGCACGGCTGCGGGGGCTGCGGGGACGGCTGCCGACGAGGTTGCGGGTGGTGGGACGGGACATGAGGTGGACCTTCCGGGTGGTCTCGCGGGGGGCGAGAGGGTACGAGCGGGGCCGCGCCGGCCGGTCGGCTGCGCGGGAGACTGTCGTGCTGCGTGCTGGTGGGCGTCGTGCTGGTGGGCGTCGCGCTGGTCGGCGACGTGCCGGACCGGTGGCCGAGCAGCCGCGCACCGGGTGGTCCCGAGGGGCCGACGGCCGCGAGGACCGTCGGCCTCAGAGGACCTTGTCGAGGAACGCCTTCGTGCGGGGGTGCTGCGGGTCGTCGATCACCTGGGCCGCGGGGCCCTGCTCGACGATGCGCCCGGAGTCCATGAACACGACGGTGTCCGCGACCTCCCG
>Ga0308165_1000947_pt1 | contig 44758 bp, 53 predicted proteins | sample PhyWR2_FD_201032 | JGI IMG/M metagenome (GOLD analysis project Ga0308165, IMG submission 201032) | Phyllosphere microbial communities from UC Gill Tract Community Farm, Albany, California, United States - DLSLW.R2 | ecosystem: Host-associated > Plants > Phyllosphere > Unclassified | place: USA... | reverse complement strand
CTTTAGATAATTGTTTTATTCACCCCAAGAATAAAAAAATATATTCAATTTGATTAAAGTTATTGTTAAAACCACCTTCGGGTGGTTTTTTTAATAGGTTTAATTTAGGAATATTCACCACTATAAAGCCTTGGCTGGTCAGAAGCTTGTCAAAACCAAATCAAGATCAAGCCATTAGCTCAAGCAAAAAAAATCTTAGAAGTTGAAGAGGATTTTGAACAGGTACTTAAATATATTTGCAATCAAATATGAAAAGAAATTTTAATCCACTAAATGTTGGTACTTTAATTTTCATGTAAATATTTTTTTAAAGTGATCAGTATTGTTCAAGATCCTGTTTACGCTACATATTCTATACAACTAAGGGAATATTAAATCATTGGAATAGGTAAAGAAGCAAGCTATAAAGTTCATTCGATTTAATGAGATAGTTATGATTAGAATGGATTGCTTTGCAATTGAGGTAGAGATACCTGCTAATAAGTGCCCTAAAGTAAGAGGCCGAAAAAGATTAATAAAAGAAGGAAAAGCCAAACTTCTGTTATCAAATAATACTTCAATGAGAAGAGCCCGGGAGGGTTTTACAAGATATGGATTATCGAGTGGCAGGAATGCAATAATTTTGACATGTTCTGAGTTTAAGAACCGAGAAAATCAAATTGCAAGCTTTCTAAATAAAAGATTTGAGGATGATTGGAAGCTTAAACTGATACCTATCAAGATTAATTAATCTATTTACTCACCGTTGTGGTTTTTTTATAGCTATCTCTTACCCCCGAAAGGTAGTTTTTTATGGAGCATGAGAATTGATAGATCTAAATAAAGAGAGATTTAAGAGATTTTCAAATTGAAGACTTATTGCAGCGCGGCACGATTAATGAAGTAAAGCCATCACAGAAAACTACAGTAAAAACTAAAAGTAGAAAAAGAGGTACAAGCAGGATGTTTAATAAATACGATTTAATTTCACTTCAAGGTAGCTACTTTAGAAAAAATGTTTAATAATCAGGTTTTTGCACTGATTAGTAACATCTCAGCGTTTTAATTACAAATCCCTATAAGTAAACTGAGTCGGATACTAAAGATGCGGTAATGTATATGAAGATTGGTCGAGTAATCAACGGCATATTGGAGCAAGTAACTAAAGAAAATCTTACAATAGTGCTAAGTAGTAAAACACTGAAAATTACAGAATCGACCATTGGTGCAGTTAAAGTAAGTGAAAATGATTAATTTTGACCTTCGTAATTTATCTGATATTAAATTTAAAGGACCAAGAGATGTAGCAATTACCGTAGAAATGCATTTTGGATTCGGTATTTGGTGTGGTTGTTTTTAACGAAGTCACTACTGATGTCAAATGGGGAGTCAAATCTGGAACTATTACTCGTACAGTTATTGCTACAAATCCAGGAGAAGATTATAGCTTTCTTTATACTTGATATATAGTAGTTACTATTCGGGGATATTGGCGGAGAGGGTATGAAGGAGACAGAACTTAAGCATATGAAACCTAATACTATCTTCAGTATAGGGGTTTTTTTAAATCACGAGAATATATTTCCTTTTTTATAAATATAATTTTAAATATATCAGCATTTTTCCTAACACATTCAATACTAACTTATTCTAAAAATTTTATAATATTTCCAATTGTTTGCAGCGAAAAATAAATCCTTTTTATCTCTAGCAGATATTAAGTAGTAGAATTTAGTATTTCAAACAGTAGAGTCGATAGATAAAGCCACACGATTACGACCATTTTTTTTAGCTATATACATGGCAGTATCTGCTGCATCAACTAATGGCTCCCACTTTGAATCTATTTTAGGAATACTGGAATGTACCCCTACGCTAATCGTTACTTTTAATTCACTATTGTTAGATAAAATCAATGATGTTTCATTTACTGCTTTTCGTATACGGTTTGCGACAATTTCAGCACTTGCCAACGGGGTATTAGGTAAAATAAATACAAACTCTTCTCCCCCATAGCGCGCAGCTATATCAGTGGAGCGACAATTTAATTTTAATATTTTAGCTATATGTTGAATAACTTGATCACCTTGTAAATGACCATATGCATCATTAATTTTTTTAAAATGATCAATATCAATTACCATTACACTTAATATAGAACCTTGCTGTGCAGATTTTTGCACAATTTTTTCTAACTCTCGAACCAACGTAGCTCGGTTGGGTAGCTGAGTTAAATGATCAAGACGTGCTTTTCCTTGTTCCAATGCAACGTCCCGATCCCTAAGCATGACCACAAATCCAGAAGACAAGGCCATCATTTTGAAAAAAAGCATTAAGCAAACAGTCCATATTGCAAGAATATCCCAAGTTGAGGCTTCTGGAGGTAGCTCTAGGTTATTGGTGGTTTGAGTAAAAATTAATGAAGAGGTAGTTATTAGTTGAATAATCACTGCACAAATTATTAATACCCATCCGCTACCTTGTATTTTAGAACGCATATGCAATAAAAGAATAAGGATATAGAGATTCTGTAGAATAGTAATTCCACTTTGTAAGATGTTAAATTGCATGAGAGATGCGGGAAGATAAACAATAACTAAAAATGTAGAAATTCCCAGCGGTAAAATTAGAATAGTTAGATCTCTTTTCCATTCTGTATTTTGGTTGAAACGGTACAAGCCTATTGTAAATGTTGCTATAGCCGCATTAATGAGAAGAGTTGATATAACGTGAAATTGAGCCAGTTCTAAAAGAATTTGCAATGTATACGCCGTATAGGAAAGGCCATATAGAAGTATGCTTGCTATTGCCCAAGCTAAGCCTTGCTGCCAGTATTTTTTACCTAAAGCCCACATTACCCAGGCTACTGTAAATGCAAACATTGCAGTCATACTAAAAGCGGTTAAAAAATCAGGTGTAAAAGATTTCACTTTATACCTCTTATAGTACTGTTTATTAAGTGTTCTATTATTCTTAAATATCAAGTATTTTATAAAACTTTAACATCTATTAATTGTTAAATTATTTTAATAAGTAAAATAGGATTGAAGAAAAATTTTGTCTGAATAAAGTTTTCTTCAGGCTTGGGTTTTGTAATCCTAACATATTATTTTAAAATAATTATTTAGTTAAATTTGAATTATTTTTGATAAATTTTTGACAGCTTGATGAAAACACTTATCTGATGAATATTAGTATTATTTTTCTTTAAAATTTCTTAATTTTAAGTTAAAAAACATCATTCTGTTATAAATAAATAGGGAAAAAAACATGAATAATATTCATATCGGAGATATTGTTTATTTAAAATTTGTCCAGGCTTCTGTAATGGTTGAAGAAATTCGGGTCAATGAGGGTGTATTTGTAGAGTTTAATAACAAAAAGGAACTCATTCGAAAAACCTTTTTTTATCGAAAACTTAGTTAAAAAATTTGATTCGAAGAGGGGGGGCTTAAATATTAATACCTATTTGCTCACTAAAAAAAGTATTGAAATTAAATAATATCACACGGTATCTCGATTGAGTCTCTAGAGAAGAAAATCTTCCTGAAGATGACTTCTTCTTTACCTCAATATTTCCCCTATTAATTATAAACTATTGTTTTTTTAGATATTAAAAAGCCCCATGGTTAAGAGCTATACTAAAATAATGAGTAGGTGGTAAGACCTCGGAAAATATAAAATATAATTATAAAAAACAACAAAATAGCTTCATTCTATAAATTAAATTTTGTATGTTTATCTCATTTTATAGAAATGTTTTTGGACAGAATGGACGTTTTAGACAAAAAATACACTAGAATGTTAAACAATTTACGCCAACTTTACGCCAGTCATGAAACTACCAAAAGCTAGAAAGCGCGGGGAAACCTATCGCATCGAACTAATGTTCAATGGAAAAAGAATAAGCGCTACCAGAGATACCGAAAAGGAATGCGAACAATGGGCGATGCTGAAGCTTTTGGAGTTAAAGACAGAGCAAAGCAAAAATATAAAGGAGGAGAAGCAGCACTACCCAGTATCAGCATTAATGTATAAATACTATGAAGAAATTGGAAAACATAAAAAATCCAGCAGAAGCATTAGAATTTCAATTAAACAATTTATTGACACTTATTCAGCTCTTTCAGAAATGTCGGTCCATGACATTACGCCTCAAATTCTTACAGACTGGCGTAATACAAGATTAAAAACAGTTAGTGTTGGTACTGTGCTTCGTGACATATCATTGTTTTCAGCAATATTTACTTATGCTCAAAAGGAACTGTTTTTAATTGATAGCAACCCATTTTCTATAGTTAGTAAGCCATCACAACCAAAATCAAGAAATCGACGTATAAATGCTCATGAAATTGATTTGGTTTTAAAAGCCCACGATTACAATCACGGACAAACCCCCACTGAAATTAAACATTTTATAGCATGGGCTTTTTTGTTTGCGATTGAAACGACAATGAGGCAGGGTGAAATATTATCTATTCAGCGATCCAATATTTTTGAGGATTATATTCACTTACCTGACACAAAAAATGGTGATTCTCGTGATGTTCCATTAATGGCTGGTGCAAAGGAATTATTAAAATTAATTCCTAATAATGGATCTGATAACTTGCTGAATATTAGCAGTAGTACTTTTCAAAATACGTTCAGTAAAAAGTTAAAGAAAGCTAATATTAAAGAAATGCACTTTCACGATACTCGGCATGAAGGGATTACGCGTCTGGTTAAGTTAAGAAAAGTGCCAATTGAAATTTTAATGAAGATAACAGGGCATAAGACAGCAGGGATTTTAATTAATACGTACTACAATCCTACAGCGAGTGAAATTAGCGCAATGCTAAACGAGTCTAATTGACTCGTTTAGCTCCACGTTTGTTTCTTTGTGGTTGAGATAAAATTACCATTGCTGTTTTAGAATCGTAGAGGTGTTTACCGTTAGTGCCTTGGTTATAACCTTCAAGTTTTTTAATAATTGTGGTTTTTGTCAAACCATACTTTTCAACCAACCACGAAACAGAAACTAAGGTGGGTATTTTTTCCATTTCCAATCCAGTCACTTTTCCACCAAACACATTCTGCCCAAGCATCAATTGTGGTGGTGTATCTGATTCAACTGTGATTGTGTATTTTAATGCCCCCATCATGAAACCTCCTTTAAGCTATTCATAACCGAACCCGATAAAATCGATTTATGATTAATTTCTAAAATCTCATCAAAACTTACAAAGAACGGAACACCATCAACAAGATCATTGCCAACAATTGCGCTTGGGTCGTCAATGCGACGAACAATCCCGGTTACCACAATTACTTGACCTAAAAAGTTTTCAAATTGAGCTTTGATTGTGTCGCCAATTTTCAAGACAGGTTTTTCAATCATGATTTTTCTCCAACCCTGCAACCATTGCCGCATAAACTTGAATAGCAGGGTAGCGATATAGTCGTTCACCTAGTGGTGCATTATCATTTAGGCATTCAGAATTAGCTTTTGCGCCTATTTGAATCATTTCTTCGGTTGGTACTCTTGGAACTAAAACAAACCCTTCTAGCTTTAATGCTTCAATCACTGCATTGGCTTGATCTTCTGTGAATTCAGAAAAGCTAGTTTGTAAAGTCTGGGTAATAATATTTTTAATACTCATCCCTTTTGCTCCTGTGCTTCAATCATCTCGTCAATGACTTCCTCAACAAAATCTAACCCCATCAACTGACCAAAAATTTTATCGTTGTAACCTTCTTCATGCAGAACATTGTTAAGACGGTCGTAATGATTTTCCATGGTTGTTTTTAACTTCGATACAAACCCTTCCGGCACCGCTTGGGCATCGGCGTTAATCTGTGAATATAAATCCTGTCTCTCATCAAGTAATTCTGTCACTCGATTATTAAGTCGCCCAATTTCAAATTCAGGTACACTCGCTTTGGCTGCTTGCCATGCTGACCAACCAAAATTAATGTTATCCATAAACCGTGATGACAAGTAATTTGAATGAAAAGCATTAATTTCAGGCTTGAATACAAGGTCCTTAAATTCGTCTTGGGTTATTGCTTCTTGTTCAAGCAATTCCGCTAGATATAAATCTTTTTCTTTCTGAATAACCATCACGCCACCTGATTCAATAAGATTGTCAAAACCCCAATCGCTACTAAAAAACCAAATCCATATATAAATTCTTTCATATTCTTCACCAGTGGCCGCACCGGTTAGGGTGCGACCTGAATTTAGTTAATCTTGTAATTCAGATTCACGAAGTTGAGCTTCTTTATCGATACGATCACGATCTGCGGTAGATAACTCATCAAATGCTGGATCTGCATATTCAGCGTTAATATCATCTTGAGACTTGGCGTTTTGAATTCGCTTGATCACAGCATCGACATAAGACACTTCTTCAACACCTGCAAACATGTCTTGCTGATTTTCTAAGAACTTTTTACGTGCTGCATAATCGGCAAGTACTTCACCCATATCGTCATTGGTTAGCTTTAACTTGTAATCACGAACGGTTGCCGCAATTTCTTTTAATGCTTCAACACTAGGCGCATTGGCAATTTGATTTTTCAGTCCACCTTTAGCCATTTGGCTTTTGATTGGGTCAGCAGATGTAGGCTGTTTTTGTTGCTGTACTACTGCCTCGGCTTCAGCCTGTAATCGTTTGAGCTCATCGACACTTAACTCCGCATCAACCACATCACCTGATTTTGAATTTTGGACTTTTTCAGCTTGCATCACTTCTACAGCCGGTACTTCTTCAACTACTTTTGGTGTGCGAGTGCGTGGCTTTTTAGGCTGTTCAATTTCTTTAGCTTCTTCTGCGGGTGAAGAAGTATCAGCAGAAACTTCTTTAACTACATTTTGCTTAATAGTTTCCATAGTTACAGGTGCAACATTGGCAACCGGTTCAGGTGTTACATCAATGATTGCGTCAAGTTCTTCATCTTGTGTGCGAATGCCCATAAGTACTTCTGGTGCATAGATACGACCGAAGAATGAAGCAGCACGATAGCGAAGCATTTGCTCAGGCATAGTTTGCCATTTAGATCCGTTCTTTTGATACCAACCTTCCTTAACCGCCATTTCCATACTGATTTCAGCAGATTCAAGACGCTCACCGGTAGCAGCTTCAATTGCCCAAGCTTTGCAAACCATATTGCGCAACTTAATGGTATGTACTTTTTCTTCAGGTAAATTTTTACGTTGCTGTGGATTCCATTTCCATTCTTTGGTGGTGTATGTCACTTCAACTTCACCACGATCTTCAACTTGGAAACGAAGTGGTGAGTACTTACCAGATGTATTGATTGCACCAATCACAAATTGAGACGACCAAGCTGGGCGACCTTCAACGATGTAAAGGTTTTGCATGATCATTAAAGGATCAGCACCCATGCGATTTGCCATATTCAAAGCAATCACACAGTTGGCCAAACCATTCGGATTTGGTTCAGAGCGATATAACCAGTTGCCGTTTTGATCTTTACCATCCTTAATTTTCAAAGTATCGCGGTAAACTTCTGGCACCATAGTTGAAGCCGCAAGCATTCTTGCAATACGTTGAGCAAGCTCAAAACCTTCAAGGCTTGTCAAACCCACTTCAACAGGACGTGGTGCAGCATGTACTTGACGAGAAGCGCGAAGTTGTTCAGTTGTCATTACTTGAGAAGTCATAGTTTTATTCCTAATTTTTAAAATTAATTACTTACGAAATTTGCATGTAGAGAAAGCAGGGCAGAATTTTTCACTGCAAAGCATTGATTTAGAGTTTCCGTAAAACATACCGTTTTTGAGTACTTGAGACGCGTATTGAAGTAGTCCTGGCTCTTCTTCTGTACCTAGAAGTACTTCGGCAGGTGATGGAATTTCACCAATACCCACGTGCTGACCTTTATCTGTTTTTGCTGTGGTCAAACCATAAATACGAGCAGGTGCAGTGATTGGTTCTTGTAATGCATGAGAAGCCAAAACGGTGTAAATCCCCATTTGTGGTGTATGGCCAGAAACTTTGACCAAACCATCACTACCTACCGCAGCCTTACCGGTTTTGATGTCACTGATACCCAGTTCAGCATCTTCATTTTCATAAATACGGTCGATTGTTCCAGTGAGTTCAATGCCTAGATCGGCAAGAATGAGCGACTCACAACGAACTTCCACTCCAATGAACTTTTGAGTAGGCGCAATGTGTGTGATGTACTTTTGCATCAAAGACTGGCCAATAACTTCAGCACTGTTCTGATCCAAGTCAGACCAATCTACTTCTTCATTTGGTTGCCAGATTTGGTGATGAAGAATCTCTGTACATTCTTCAACAGACACATATTCACCAATAAGGTTTTGATAATCCCATTGTGTAACCGCTTCATGAATTGCAGTACCTAAACGAGTACGTGCACCGGCTGGATTACGCTTATTTAAAAGGTTTTTTGCTTCCCAACGTGCAGGGCAGTCGAACAAGTCAGACAATGAACTGGCGCGGATCGGAATAACTCTTGTAGGAAATACGGCAGCGTTCATATTCTTATCCTTTTTCTTTAATAACAATGTGAACAGGCCCTTCACGAAAGCTAGTGACGCAACTCATGGTTCCATCCAATTCATCGCGCTGATTTTGGTTTAGGTTGCGCCACTTAGAAATTGTCCAATCACCCTTTAAAATTCCTATAGGGGAACAACCCTGCATGGAACCATGGCTATAACCATTCTCTTCACACCATTTACAAGCTGCGGAATAAGCTTGAAATGTGCCTTCTTGGGTAAAAGTAATAACTTGATCAGCCATGAGCTCAACCCCCGAAAAACAAAGTGATAAAAAAGCTAATGAGCAACCAGGCTACAAGAGAGAAAGCTGCGAAAAGAAAAATATCTATTACATCCGCTTTAAGTTGAGCACGGCGAGAAAGGCGCATTTCTTCTGATTTAGGGTGCTGAAATAGCACAGGCTTTGTATTGCTTTCGTTCTTTGCGAACTCTGGCATTTGACTATGCGAAGGATATTGATTCATAATTGCCTCGTTACAGTAATTAAGCTCCGTGTCTGCCAAGATCATTCGGAGCTTTTTTATTGGGTACGAGACTAATATCGCATTAACGATAGTTTTAAGTCAATAGCTATAGCGATATATTATCGCAAAAAAGATAATATTTATTTTGGATATTAAAAAAACCCGCATAAGCGGGCTAGAGCAGATTTAGTATTTTAATAGGATGTACACAATTTACCTTTGTATCTGTAGTTTTTAACTACCCCATTTACTAATTTGAATTCAAGCTTGCATGAAATGTCGAATGTATTATTTGTCGTAGTTGTCTGTATCTGATTACCAATTACATAAGATGAACTAGAATTTGGCAACCTAACCGTATCATGTTGATTATACTCAACCACCTCAAAACTATCGGACTTATACTCTTTATCAGGGATGCCCATATCATCAATTAGCTGTTCTTTGGTTAGCCCTTTTTTTGCCTCCATTCTTTTCTCAAACTTCCCGACGGTAGCACAAGCTGATAATGCTATTACACTAGCTGTTAAAACGATTACTTTTATTAGCTTCCCTTTATCCATTACCAACTCTCCATTGATTGCCAAGACCAAGCCCAGCCAATAATTTCAAATTGCTGATCAATTATTTCTTGAGCCGTTAGTCTTTCTTCTGGAAATTCAGCTGCATTGTCAGAAACAATTCGTACACCACCAAGAGGTAGGTTATACAGTCGCTTAAACTTAAAAAGCCCACCGTGACAAATAGCAAAAACCTTTCCATCCCTTACAGTTGTTCTTTCCAGATCAACGTAAACAGTGTCCTTGTCTTTAATGGTTGGTAGCATTGAATCACCACTTGCAGGAAACGCTACACAATATTGTTGATGAATGTGCCTATCTTTCAGAGAGTTGCTGTTTATAGTAAGTTCCTCATAATCCTCATCAAGAGCTTCACCAAAAGCGCCCGATCCACAAGAAACAGGAAGATTTGGATAGTACCTAATCTTCACTAAATTATTTACTTGATAAATAATCTCATCATTATTATTTACATGCTCGACTATTTGATCGATCGCGCCCTTAGATTCTTGTTTTCCAGTCAATAAATAGCTACTGGAAGTTCCTAATACTTGAGCAACTGCTTCCATATTTTTAGCTGATGTACTTTTCTTATCATTTTCTAAATCAGAAATAGTCGACTGTCCTACCTTTGCTCTTTTGGCTAGTTCAGGCTGTGACATATTCAAAGACCTTCTTAAAGTTCTAATTCTATTTCCTACACTCATGATGGTACTCCGAAGTTGATATCGCTATTGTGATACAAATTTATATCGCTATGGCGGTTGCTTAAATATCGCAATCAAGATAAATTATCCCGATAGCTATTACGGGAATTGAGAAATGACTGATTGGAGTCAGCTAATTAAAGACCTTCAAGACAAAAAGAAGGGAAATATGACCCAGCAACAGATTGCTGAAAGCGTTCCATGTTCACAGAACTATATAAGCGACCTAAAAACCGGGAAGAAAGGTAAGAGGCTTTCTTATGAAATCGCTGAAGGATTAAAGAAATTGCACAAAGAAAAGATTCATCCAAAAAGTGAAGGGGATGAATGATGTCTGAAAAATTACTCGAAAGCATTACTTTTAAATGTACCGATGGCGAAAAAACCAAAGCTATAGCTATTAGTAAGTCTAAAAAATTTAATTCTGTTTCTGAGTACATACGTGACCTTGTTAAGCGAGATATCGCTGAAGTTGAAGCGTATTTAAATACTCTCATGCCGGTTATGGGTCTTACCAAAGAAACCGAAGATACGTTTCACCTTGAACTGGCACCACGTCCGATCCGTGACGTAACTCCAAAATACACAGGCACAAAAAATGCCCAACTGTGCGACCAGTTGAGCATTTTTGCCATTCCACACAAATGTGAAGAATGAGGAACCCGAATGCCAAATTTAGCACAAAACATGAGTCAAAAGAAAGATCAATGTGGGGGAGTTGCTCAAGTTATCAGTTTCCCCAAGCCTTCATTAATTCGAGAGGCGATAGTGGATATTCGTAAAAATGAAGATGGTTTTACACCATTACCTAATTTTATTTGCGATGAGGGCTATTTAGCCGTTCTGGATGGGGATGCGATTAAATGTTTAGTTTTCTTAAATCGCCACGTCAAAGGCTTTCATCTTAAAAGCAAGGGAATGTCAGAGACTTTAGTTAAGAAGATCACTGGCATTAAAGATGGGCGTACTGTTCAAAAGTACATGGCCCAATTAGCCAAATACCAATTGATTGAAATCCATAAAGAGAAAGGAAAAAGCAATGTCTATTTCCTTACTTTTGATAACCGACTACCTACACAGCATGTAGGTACTTTTAATGCACCTACACAAAATGTACCTACATCACATGTAGGTGGTGTACCTACACAGCATGTACCTAGTAGTACCTACATGGCATGTGGGTCTGTAAAAGAAATAGATTTAAAAGAAAATATTAAAGAAAAAAAAGAGGAGGATTCTTCTGAAAAATCACGTTCTGAAGATTTCTTAGATTCATTCGAATACCACCAGGACAATCGAAACTTGTACAGCCTGAGAGAGCTTGCAGGTGTGTATTCAATTCAATCTGATTTGCACACCCAAGCGAAGAACCTGAATTCTGAACTTAGCGATGAATTCATTTTTGCTGAACTCAAAGGCTTTGCTCAGTGGGCAACAAACCAGTCAAAAAATACTGCACAGGGTTGGATGAATTACTGGATCTATCGCATTCAGAATTTGAAATCATCAAAACCTAAATCACAAACCCAAAAACCGAAAGCGAAAAAGTTGTCTGATTCCCAGATCGATTATTTCGTTTCAGAGCTTTGTAACCACGGTCCATTTGCATCGAATTTTTCTAATCCTGGAGAACCTCAAAAATCATTTGAGGCTCGAATCAAAGCGAATCTAAGAAATTCTGAACACATCAAGAAATATGGCCGATACCTTCACGAACTAGGGTTTGTGGTTGCAGTGGAGGATTTCGCATGACCCAACAACAAATGATTGTAGCGCCGTGTAAGAAACCGATTGATGCAACACATATCGAATCAGACGGCACATTTTGGAAGAACGAAAAGGGGAACTGGTACCACTGGAACAGACATTTTAAAAAATGGTGTGGCTATGCAGGGAATGCAAATCAAGCCTTTTTAAACAAATTAAGAATGGTGGCTTAAATATGAGATGGAGCGAGGAACAGTTAGACAATCATTTAAAAACGCACCAAATGCGAAAAAATGAGGGGCAGGCGCAATTTAAAAAGAAAATTGAAGCAAAGGTACGTAAAGCAAACAAAACGCTAAATACGAGCAATGGGGAAGAAATACAGATAGGTGAAATTAGAACGATTTTAGACTGTGAAATTGCAACAGTTCCACCTTCTGTAAATCACTACTGGGTAGCAGCAGGGAAGCGTAGATATTTGAGTGATCGGGCTATCGCTTTCCATGAAGTCATTAAAATTTTAGTACCGGCATTAGGTTCAACTTCACGTTTAAAACTTGATGTGACTTTTCATTTTCCTGATCGACTACGCAGAGATATAGACAACTATCTCAAAGCAACAATCGACAGTTTAGTGAAATGTGGATTCTGTGCTGATGATGAACAATTTGACACGTTGATAGTGAATCGCGGTCCTGTTGTAGATGGCGGTTTAATAAAAATTAAAGTTTTTGAATTGGGGTGAATTTATGGGCATGACGGTTGATTTATTAGCTTCTGCGGACTCTCCTCGCGCACGCGCGCGTTTTATTAACCAAAGAACCAAGAAAAAGGTTAAAGAATTCCTCGTTAAACGTCGTGGATATAAGCGTCCAGACTTCAACCGCATGATCTTAGATTTAGGCCGCTTAGGTTGGACCCATGAAAAGATTGCGGACGTTTTACCGGTGTCTGGTGCGTCTACAGTCAGTGAATGGTCAAGGGGTGGTATTCCCAATTATGACAACGGCGATGCATTCATTTTGCTTTGGCAAATTGAGGTTGGTTTAGATCGCTACCCACGTGAGGGTGAATGGGCAACGTACAAGTATAAGATAGGGCAATTAGACATGTTTGATGATTGGGATGAATTAGATGCTGTGATTGAGCAGCTGGATGAAGGGATAAAAAGCCCTTAGAGAAAGGGCTTTGGGTATAAACTACTTCTTATTTAACCTTGGATGTTGATCAACATAAAGTTCATATCTATCATCCATTAGTTTTGCGTCATAAATTTTAACTTTGGTTTTATTTGTTTTATTAAACAATGAGATTGTTTCTTTTAATAATTTTAATTTATTAGTAGAGCCAAATTTTGTTCCTGTAATTACACTTGATAAAGTAGAAGGATTATATTTGATTAATAAAGAATCATCTTCACTTCCAAAGGCACGATATTCATTTTCATAAAACCAACAATCGGATTTTCGTAGTAGCGCTTTTTCAAGAACATCGAAGTTGATATCATTTGTATTAGATTCAGTGAATTTTTTTAGTTCAGCAAGACTCATTTGAATAACAGGGAATGTATTACTATAGGATACGGGAATAGGAATCAAACTCTCAGAAAAATCCTTAGGAATTTTAAATTCCAGCATTAAGCCTTTGTGATGATCTGCGTAATGAGACCACATCAAAATATTTAATGGATTGGAATTGAAACAGGTTATAGGGATTTTTTTTCTTAGAGTATTTATTTCTTTTTTGAGTATTGGTTTATATATTTCTTTGAATTTTTTGATAATGATTTTTTTTCCAGCTTTCCATTCAGCGTTATTTACAGGCTTCTCAATTATACTTTCAAAGTCATCTTTTGTTAAATTATCTAAATTTATTAAGTCTAATTTGAATAGAGAGTCATAAGGATCATTAAAGTTATCTGCATAATTATATTTTAATTGAGTATTATTAAAAATCCCAAATACTAAGTTGTCTGCATCAATAGAAATATGCTTATAAAAATAATAGTATTCATCATCTTGAATAAGATGGTCTTTACTATATTTTTCTGCAAAAATTTCAGGAAGAGGATTGGTTGTCATAAGTGCTTATATTATAAAGTTTAAAACGCAAGTACATTATATTAAGTTCTAATTTCACACAACAAACCGCTACACATAACCCTGCAATCTAGCCCTATTCATTAACGAATGGGGCTTTTTTATGGCACGTCAACCAAGAACACCAGGTGCAACAACAGAAGCACCGAAAACAACAGAAGTGGCAACTCCAACAACAGCGCAACAATCCGATGATGTTCTAAATGAAATCCTCGGTACGCCTGATATCGAAGATGCCAAACCTACTACTTCAACCGAACCAACTGGTACAGCTTATAAACCTGAAATTTTACTTATGGGTGAACCCATCGATGAAGATCCACAGGCTAAAAGTGAATATGAAGAATTCCTTGAGTGGCGAAAAAACAAAGCTGTAGCAGCCAAACCAGTAGCACAGCATGTACCTGCATCTGGTGTACCTAGTGAACCAGTTACAAAGCGTACTCGTCAGTTTTGTGGCCCTCAAGGTTGGACTTCAGAGGAGTACTAAGCATGTGCGGAAAACCTAAAACGGTTGAGCAGGATCCAGAAGGCGATGCACAACGTGCCGCTGAAAAGGCAACGGCTGAAGCAAATACCAAGAAAGCTATGCGTCGTACCTCGGCAGGTAGTATGAGCGTTCTTGGTGCACAGCCTGATATCTCTAAAACCAAGTCAACTCTAGGCGGTGGCTAATGAATAAAGACGCTCGGAAGCTTGTTGCTCGTTTAAGTCAGCTTAAATCTGCACGTTCACAGTATGAATCGCACTGGGCAGATTGCTATAAATACGGTGCACCAGAGCGTCAACAAAACTTTAGTTCTAGCTCTGATACTAAAAGTCAGCGTGAAACTGAACGTGCTGATTTATACGATTCAACGGCGGCAGATGCACTGCAAGTTCTCGTTTCGATGATTATGAACGGCGTAACACCTGCCAATGCCATTTGGTTTAAAGCGCAGCCTGATGGTGTGGATGATATTTCTGTCTTAACTGAGGGTGAGCGATGGCTTGAAGATGCTGCTCAATTCATGTGGCGCAATATCCATGCAGCAAACTTTGATAGTGAAAGCTTTGAAACGGTCACTGATATTGTTACTGCCGGTTGGGGTGTTCTTTACACGGATATTGATCGTGAAGCAGGTGGCGGTTATGTCTTTGAGTCTTGGCATATCGGGAACTGTTTTATTGGTTCAACACGTGCTGATGGTCGAATAGATACCATTTACCGTGAACATGAAATGACAGTGGAAGCCATGATCAATACTTATGGTGAAAATAATTGTCATCACAGTGTGGTTGAGAAAGCCAAGAACTCACCAGATGAGAAAATGAAGCTGCTACACGTGATTCAACCACGCAAGCAAGTAGGGGCAGGTCAGATCAACAAAGCTATGCCTTTTGCTTCATATCATGTCGATATCAATAACAATTACACCATGAAGGAATCCGGGTACCACGAATTTCCATGCTCGGTACCACGTTTAAGACGTTTGCCCAATTCAGTCTATGGCAATGGTCAAATGACCATAGCTTTACCTGATGCCAAAACTGCCAATGAGTTGATGAAAAACACAGTTCGTTCGGCAGATTTGCAGTTAGGTGGCATGTGGATCGCAGAAGATGACGGCGTACTCAATCCGCATACCGTTCGTATTGGTCCACGCAAAGTCATCATTGCCAATTCAGTTGATTCAATGAAGCGCCTGGATGATGGCACTAACTTTCAAATTGCTGATTATCTGCTTACCAATATTCAAGGTGGCATTCGTCGCAAGTTAATGGCTGATCAGTTGCCAAACATCGGCACCACTCAAATGACAGCAACGGAGATTCACACACGTGTTGAATTAATTCGTCAAATGCTTGGACCAATGTATGGACGACTTCAAACCGAATACCTGCAATCAATCTTAGATCGTTGTTTTGGTCTGGCTATTCGCTCTGGTGCTTTAGGCCAGCCACCTGAAGAGCTTTGGGGCAGCAATCTTTCATTCAAGTTTGTATCGCCTATGGCACGTTCACAGCGCATGGAAGAAGTGACAGCAACAGAACAGTACATCATGAGTCTTTCTCAATTCGCACAAGCAGCACAAAAGCCAGAGATTCTGGACAATGTTGATTTTGATGCAGCTGCCGTGTTTACCGGTAATGGACGTGGAGTTCCACAGAACATTATGCGTACTGCCGATGAGGTTAAAGAGCTTCGTGATATACGCCAAAAGAGACAGGAAGAACAGGCGCAGCAACAACAGCAACAGCAGATGATGCAAATGGCAGGCGGTGCAGTTGCTAAAGGAATTGAGAAGCAGGTAGGAACGGAGGTGATGCAGTGATTTTAATTATCGCGGTGCTGGCAATCCTTTTGCTGATTGCATGTGTTGGGTGGTGGGGCTGCTACAGATCTAAACAGCTTGCAGTTGCTGCAAGTGAATTTGATAGAAGTGCAGCAAACACTCTTGAGTATCAGCTTCATGAAGAACGGTTAAGAGTAAATAACCTTAAAGCTGAATTAGCCGAACCTCCATTACCCGCACCAGTAACAGAAGAAGAACCAGAGCAAGGCAATTTTGTTAAACGCAAAGCTATACGCCGTGCAACCCCTGAAACCTATCGAAATGTATTTGATTTAGACATCAATGGTCAGCGTGTAATCGAACATTTGCAACTTACTTTTGCCAATAAATCTACCTATGTCCGTGGCGGTCAAGATGCTGAGCGTGAGTCTTGTTTTAAAGCAGGACAGGCGAACGTCATAGGTTTTATTTTCAATCAAATCAATCAAGCGAATAACCCAGACTATAAGGAAGAAATAAATGACTGATCCAGTTAATGAGCCAGTAGTACCAGTAACAGATCCAGCAACGCCACCAGTAAGCGTGATGGGTACGCCACCTGAGCCAACTCAACCAGGTGATGAGCCGCCACTTGATACACCGGCACCAGTAGCAACCGTTCCTGATTCAATTGACGGTTATGAAGTCGATGTCGAAGGATTTAACTATGACGAATTCAAGGCGATTCCTGAAAACCAAGAATTCTTAGAACGTGCACGTGAAGCAGGTCTGGACAGTAAGAGCTTAAATTTCTTGCTGGGTGAGTATAACCAGTTAATTCCTGCGCTTATAGAAGGCAATGCAGCTTTAGACAATGAAGCATGCGTATCTGCCATGAAAGAAACATGGGGAGCAGATACCGATACTAATTTTGGCTTTGCGAAAGCTGCTGCAAATAATGCTATTCAGAACGGCATTCTTACACCAGAAGAAGTGAACAGTCCTGAATTTGGTAACAATCCACTGGTGTTGAAAATGGCTGCTCACTTTGGTGCACAGCTGCAAGAAGATACACCCCCTTCTAACACCCAACAAAGCGGTGCAGTAGATGTTCAATCATTGATTGCATCAGAGGCATACATGAATGACAGTCATCCTGACCACAAACGCGTATATGCCCAAGTTGCAAAGCATTTTGAGAAAACAAGCAGATAAGGGGTCTAGCCAATGGCTACAGTTAACGAAAACAAAATAACGGCGGCGTTTGTACAGCAATATCATAATACCTATGAAGTTGCATCAATGCAGAACGAGTCCCGCTTACTTAAAACTGCGGTAAATCGTGGCGTTATTGAAGGTGAGTCATTCACTATTAACGACATGGGGCAAGTTGAAATGTCAGCGTCTGGTGCGCGTTTCGGGGATACAACCTGGACGATTCCTGATACTGGTGTACGTACTGCATTGATGTCTGATTTCGATTTGTTTATCCCGATTGAAAACCGTGATTTACCAAAGTTAAAAGCCACGCCAAATGATAAGTACATGAAAAATCTTATCAGCGCAAAAAATCGCAAAACGGACGACATTATCTACCAGGCGTTGGTTGGTGGTGTGACACGTACCAGTGTAAATGATGCAGGTGTTAAATCAGTTGCTACGGTTCAATTGCCGGCTGGTCAAATCATCTTGTCAGGCTTCGGCACATTAAAAGCACAGTTGGTTAAAGCCAAGGCTCTATTCCGTAAAAACGAATGTGATGAGCACAATGGTGAAACACTTAATATTCTTTACACATCAACCATGTTAGAGAAAATCTTAGGTGATACCACGCTTACATCAGCTGATTTCATGGCAGGTAAAATGCTGCAAGAAGGCGGTGTTGGTGGTAAATGGTTGGGCTTCAACTGGATTCCATATGAAAAACTAAACCAAGGCGCAGCAGTTGGTGAGTTACGTACGGTTGCTTACTGTGGTTCTGCGGTTCACTTTGGTGATGCAGCAATTGCAGGGTTTGATATTTCTACCCGTCCAGATAAGAAAAATATTAAACAGGTTGGTGGTGTTCATTCGTTTGGCGCAGGTCGTGCTAATGAAGTGAAAGTCGTTGCAATTGATTTTGTAGTCTAACAGTCAACTTTGGCTTCACACCTCTGAGCAGGGTGTGAGGTCTTTTTTATTCTTAAGGGTTGAAATTTTATTAAGTAATCCAATATTAAATTTTAAATTAAACAAAAGAGTAAGAACCAAAATGAGTCACGAAGAAATTAAACAACGCATACAAGAAGAACTCCAAATTTTAGATATGCATAAAGAAAATTTAGATGCCTTCATAAAGCTAGGCTTTAAAAACTTTGCGAGTAAAGACATTCGACATGAAATGTTTCTCCAAAATGAGTCTGCAGTAGAAAAATACAATCAGGAATTTAATCGGTTAATTTCAGAGATTAGTTTGTCTGGGCAGAAAATTTCAAACCTTAATATTGAATTAAAAAACTTCTTTTTCAAAAATAGTAAACCATAGTTGATAATTTAGTTACTTACCCAACAAACCACACCTCGAAAGCCCTCAAGATCATTAAAACTTGAGGGCTTTTTTATGACTACAACATCAATATCCATATGCAATGAAGCACTAAGCATGATCGGTGCAAAGACAATTCAATCCTTTGATGACAATACAGAAAACGCACGCCGTTGTGCTGCTGTCTATGATTCATCACGCCGTGCTTTACTTCGTATGCATCCATGGTCATTTGCAAAGAAACGTGCACAACTTGCACCAGTGACCACTTATCCGGCATTTGGTTATAGCCATGCTTTCCCATTACCTAAAGATTTCATTCGCGTCATTAGTGCAGGTGAGTACAGTTACGAGTTTGAAGAACGTCATATTCTTGCTGATACCAATCTAATTAACCTGGTGTATGTAGCAGATCAGGACAATGAAGAACTATGGGATTCATTATTTTCTGAATGCATGGCGCTGTATCTGGTCCATAAACTTGCCAAGCCAATCACAGGCAGTCAAACCGAAGCTGATAGCGCATGGCAAAAACTACAAAACATGCTTAAACAGGCACGTGCTATTAATGGTCAGGAACGTCCAGCACAGGACTTTGCAGCAGATTACTACCCTTCATTGATGGGAGTGCGCCACCAATGAAACAGCACATCATGAAGAATAATTTCAGTGCCGGTGAATTAGCACCGACACTATATACACGTACTGATATTCAGCAGTACAGCAACGGCGCAAAGACGCTTAAAAATGTGATTCCACTGGTTGAAGGCGGAGTACGGAAAAGACCAGGTACTTTCTTTTTAAGCAATCAAAATGCTGCAGTTCGTTTAATTCCGTTTGTTGTGAATTCGGACAATTCATTTTTGATTGTTTTGAAGCCCAATCTGATTGAGGTCATCAACCCTAAAACAATGATTCGGATTGCTAATTTTGCAAGCCCATACACCAAAGAACAAATACCTAACATACAGTTTGTTCAGTATCGCTATGAAATGTTTATGACGCATAGTGAAGTACCTGTTCATCGGTTGTCATGTAATTCAGATTACGGAAATTGGCAAATCAATGAGTTTGTTTACTCTCATGTTCCAACTGATTCTGAAAGTGCACGCTACCCATTTCGAAAGGGTCAATCATCAGGAAAGGATCTAGGGGTATTCGTATCATTCACACTTCAAGCAATCAACAATTGGGTTGAAACGCAGCCTTACTTAGCTGGTGACGTTGTTGCTTACACTGGTATTTATTTTCAAGCACTTCGAGACAACACAAATAAGCAGCCTAATTTAAATTTCGCAGATTGGGCACCCACTACAACTGAACTCGGGGCGGTATTTACTGCAGCAGATGTGGGTAAGTACATCGAAGTAAACGGCGGGATTATTAAAATTACGCAGTACATCAATGCAGATTGGGTCAACGGTGAGATTCTTAAAAAGCTTGATGCCAATATTCTAGCAATTGAGCGTTCATGGGGCATTATCCCTCCTGCATTCAATGGGGTGAATGGCTACCCTCGTTGCTGCACTTATTACAAACAGCGTTTAGTTCTGGCCAATACAAAAAAAGCACCGAATAAAATTTGGTTTAGTGGTGTGGGTGCTAATGGTAATTTCCTTGAAACCACAGAAGATGGCGATGCATTTAGTATTGTTTCAGCATCAGGTTTAGCCAACAGTATTTTGTTCTTAGAAGCACAGCGCGGTGTGGTATGTCTCACATCGGGCGGTGAATACATGGTCGACTCAGACGGTGCATTAACGCCTACAACCGTAAATATTAACGAACACAGTGCATACGGTGCCTATCCAGTCACACGGCCTGAACGAGTGGGTAATGAATTGCTATTCGTACAACGTGGCGGTGAGCGTGTACGTGCCTTGACCTATCGCTTTGAAGTGGATGGTTTAGTTTCACCGGAGATTAGTTCTTTATCTTCTCATATAGGTGAAATACACCAGGGCATCAATGAAATTTCATATCAGCAAGAACCTGAAAATATTGTCTGGTGCGTATTGGGTGATGGCAAAGTAGCATCGATTACATTTAATCGGGATCAAGAAGTAATTGCATGGGCACAGCATGACTTCGGTGGATCTGTACTTAGCATTAGTTCTATTCCGACTCAACTAGGTTCAGATCGTGCATTCATGCTCATCAATCGTGGTGGAACGGTTTGTTTAGAAGAATTGTCTTTTGATGCTTTGGTTGATTCACAAAGATCTGGAACGAGTGCACCAGGTTATTTAACCAATATTGTTGCTTATCAGCGAGAAGTTGATGCTGTTTATCAAGTTAGCGTAGGAAGTGAGGGTGCTAATTTTGGTCAAGCTATCGAATGCATTGTTGAGCTGTTTCCACCTGAGCTTAGCCAAGCACCCATGTCATCACTCATGCATAAAGCAAAAGTAGACCGTATAAGTTTCTTCTTTAACAAAACCATTGCACCAGAAATCAACGGCGAATTAATCGAATTATTCACCTATGACGACAATCCTTTAGCACCTCAAAAACCCCATACAGGCTATCACTTGCATGAGGGTGGCAGTTGGGAAAGTCTGCATGAAGTGCCTTTAGTAATTTCACACAACAAACCGCTACCGTTTCACTTGCAAGCTATAGCTATGCAAATGTCTATCAATGAGAAATAACCATGCGATTACGTGTAGCAACGCTTCCCGATGTGCCTGCAATGGTCGCATTGGGGCAGGAATTTATTAAAGAAGCGCCGAATTATCAAAGCCGTCCTTACGTTACTGAGCATGCAGAAAAGCACTTCACCAGTTTAATTAAGGGTGGCGGTGTGATCTTTCTAGTTGAGCATCAGGAACAAATCATTGGTGGTTTTGTGGGTCGTATAGGTGGTGACTGGTTCAACGATATAAAAATTGCATTTGATGATGTGCTGTATGTAGCACCTGAGTTTAGAAAATCCAGAGCAGCTTACATGCTGATTCAAGCGTTTATCCGATGGGCACAATTGATGGGTGCTGATCGTATCCAGTGTGGTACCACAACAGGCGTTGAATCGGCGGCATGCATTCGTTTGTACAAACACTTTGGATTCACCGAATACGGCACAGTTTTAGATTTGGAGCTAAAAGCATGAGCGATATTATTTCACCGGATAATACTGGGCTTTTGGCTCATATCTTAGGCGATATTCAAAACAAGGCTTATATCGATGTAGTCCGTAATGTTCAGCAGCAAATTACCGATAATGCTGAATTGATTGATGTGCCTGTAGTTCACCACTTTGCACCTGGTGTTTATATGCGTCAAATGGATGCAGCTGCAGGAACTTTAGTGGTTAGCAAAATGCACCGTACTGAGCATATGAATGTCTTGCTCACTGGATCTCTAACCGTTGCTACTGAAAACGGCATTGAATTATTGAAGGCACCGGTTGTTTTGAAATCAATGCCAGGAACAAAACGGATTGGTTATTTTCATGAAGATAGTTCATGGATCACAGTGCATCCGACCAATGAAACAGATTTAGAAATCATTGAGCAGCAAGTAATTGTACCGGATGATGAGATTGATCAATTCCTTGCATCACTTCCAAGCAAATGTAAGGAGATTGAATAATGTCGTGGATGGCAGTAGCAGCAGTGGCAGCAGTAGCAAGTACGGCTATTGCAGGTATTTCAGCATACAACTCTAACAAAGGCATGGAAGAACAAGCTGAAGCCGATGGTAGAGCACAATCAGCACGTGGACGATTAGAAGCTGAACGCATTCGCAAGGAAAAGGAAAAGGCTCAATCAACCGCACGTGCGGCACTTGCAGGAAATGGACTTGATGTGAATGAAGGTACATCAATTGTCATTAATGATGAGATTGAAAGAGCAGGTAACTATGATGCAAATATGGCTGAAATTACAGGCTATAACTCATCACAACAATTAAAAGCCGCGGCTAGTCAGCATAGAAGTAATGCCAATACAGCAGCAGCTACAGGTGTCTTAAATAGCGTTTCGGCTGGTTTAAATACTAAAAATGGGTGGAAATAATGGCTAAAATTCCGATGGGTAATTTTGGTAATGCGATGCCTAGTATTGATCGTATCCAAATGCCACAAAATCAAACGGGTCAGATGATTGCAGGTGCATTGCAGAATATTTCTCAAGTTACTGGTAAGCGAGTGCAAAACCTACAGCAAGAACAGGAAAAAGCAGAAGTATCAGCTAAGGTTTTGGAGTTGCACAACAACAAGATTGACGAACAAGAAGCCAAAATCAAGCTTGATGATACGCTTACTACTGAAATGAACGAGCAGGTGACATTGCTTAAAAACGATGTATCCAATGGAGCACTAAAAGCCCAAGATGCAAATGCGACTTTGCAGAAATGGTCACAAGATCGTTATAAGCAGCTTGAAAATGAAATGCCTGGTCATGCTCAAAAACAGTTAAAGCAATACTGGGATGAAAACGTGATTAAGCAGGCACCCGGCTTTTTACCGTTACAACTTCGTGCTGATGCTCAAAAGTCTGTTCAATTGGTGGATCGTGCTTTTGATATTGCAACTCGTTATGAAGAAAAACAGGGTGAGGAATATTTAGATACCTATCTAAGCACCGCTGATATATCTGAAGCCGCTAAGGGTGAGATGCGCCAAAAATACAAATCCACTCGTAACTTGATGTCAGTCGATGGGGTCATTAGTGATGCTGTATCAGCTAAAGATACGGCAAGACTACAAGGCTTAATTACTGATTTAGATGGTGGCAAGTATGCATATCTTGACGGTGCAACGGCGCAGCAAAAGAAAGCACAGGCTTTAAGCCGAATTGATGCCATTACCAAACAAGTTGAAGTTGAGGAAAATAAACGAAAAACAGAATCAGGCAAGGTATTTAATGAGTTTAAATCTCAGGTTCTGACTGGTCGTGCTTTGGAGGATAGTTATTTAGCTGATGTAGGTACTGCGGTAAAAGGTACTGAGCATGAGGGTGAATATCAATTTTATAAACAACAGTCTACCAATTTTCAAAGTTTTGGCCGTAAGTCTACCAGTCAAATGCTAGAGCTGATTAATCAGCAAAAAGCCAAAATGAAGAACAGTACAACCAGTAATGCCGTGACTGAAGAAAAGGTTTTAGGGGTATATGAAAGTTTATACCAGGAGAAGCTAAGTTTACTCAAAAATAATCCAAATCAAGCGGTACGTGAAACAGGTTTAAAAGTGAATGAACTGAGTGCGGTTGAGTTAAAAACCAATCCTTCTTCCTGGACACAAAAAGCGATTGATAATGGTACAAGCCAGTTAGCCCTTAAAGATGCAAATATAAAACTTGCACCTATTTCAGCTGAGGATTTGCCAGAAGCTAAAAAGACTTTTGAAGATATGGGCGTGAATGACAAAATCAATTTCATTGGTGGACTCGTTTCCAATGCTAAGAAATACGGTACTAAAGGTCATGCAATCTGGGGAGCTACTTTGGGTCAGTTAGGCGGTGGCGACCAGTCATATATCTTGGCAGGTATTGCACGTATGAGTGGCTTTAAATCAGATAAAGGTGAAGATGTAGCAACTGCAATTGTGAGTGGCACACAGGCGCTTAAAAACAAGCAAATGCTTATGCCGAAAGATGAAGTACTGAAGCAAAAATTTAATGAATATGTGGGTAATTCCGCTTCCGGCAATACAGCCAACATGACGTTCTCAGGCTTTAAATCTATTTATGCTCACCTTACTGAACGTGATAACTATCAGCATAAAGATAAGGATGATATTAGCGATTCTTTAGCAAAAACAGCATTAAGCATGGCGACTGGTGGTGTGTACGAGCAACCAGTGAAATATGGTAATCAAAAGAATTGGAAAGTATCCAAACCATACGGCATGAGTGATGACCGTTTTGAAACGATTGTTGATGGTCGTTATTCTGCCATCTCTCAAAAATACAAAATCCCTGAAAGTGAATTGAAGGATTTACGTTTACGCCGTGAAGGTACAACCGGCCCTAAAGGTCAGATCCGTTATGCCTTAATCAATGAGCGTGGCAAACCTTTGTACTACATGAACATGCCTGATGGAGTAACCAAGTAATGAGCAATTGGCTATCTGGATATTCAGGTGAAGATCAGCGTCAAGTTGATGAAGTAAACGCCAAAGGTATTGCGCATAAACCAACTCAACAGAAAAAAGAGCCTGGCTTATTTGATGGTGCAGGATCGGCTATTCCTCGTGGTGCTTTAGCAGGTGCGGTAAAGGTTGTTGATACCGTTGCCAAGCCTTTTGAACGTGTTGCTGACCACATTGGATATTCTATCAACGACACATTAAACGGTGGTCTTGATGGTGCGCTTGATGTACGTGAGCCATCATTTTCCGAAATTCATGCTGATAAAAATAAAGAGCGTCAAAACAAGTTGGTCATGGAAATTGAGCAGCTTGAAGATAAAGAAAATACAGGGCTGATCGGTAATATTGGTTTTGGTGTTTCTGACTTTGCCACACGTGCCCTAGGTGGTTCACTTGTCGCAGGTCCTGCGGGGGCAGTGGCAGCAACCGGATTATCTGAAACCAATTACAGCTATGAAGATTTAACCCATAAAGGTGTAGATTCTGGTACGGCTGCAAAGGTTGCTGTAATTGATGGTGTGGTAGCAGGGGCATCAGCTGCATTACCTATTAACTATGGTTTTAAAGGCACAGGCGGTTTAGTAAAAGATGCGGCATTATCTATTGGCGGTGCAACAGCATTATCTACCGGTGGTCAGGCTTTAAGTGGGGAAATTCTCAAATCAGAGGACTACAATAAACAAGCCAAAAAATATGAAATTACCGCTGAAAGCGTCGGCACTGAACTTGTGTTGAATGGCCTGTTATTCGGTGCAGGTCGTTATGCTCAAGGCTTAAATAAAGATATTGATGCAGAACTACATAATATTGATGTAGATGCATTAGAGACTAGAAATACACAAATTCAATCTGCATTGGTTTTAAATGAAATGCAGCTTGAGGATGCAGCCGCACCGGTTAAACCCTCTAATCCAATTCAACATAATAACCATCTTAAAAATATGAATGGTGCAGTTGAAAGCTTAAAAGCAGGTCGTCCGGTGAATGTGGTTCATCCTGTTAAAGGTGAAGAAAAACAAAAGCCTATTAATTATGATTCTATGGTCCTACCAACCAATGCAAAAACAATTGCACGTAAGGCACAGCAAGAAGGTGTAGATCCGTCGGTAGCTTTAACGATTAGTCATATTGAAACCGGTGGTTCATTCAGTCATTCAGCCAAGAATCCAACATCTACCGCACACGGCTTGTTTCAGGTACTTGATAAAACTTGGAAGGGTCAAGGCGGTGGTGATCGGAACAACGTTGATGAGCAAATCAAACAAGGCTTGAAGCATATTAAGAATGCCAATGCATCGATGCGTAAAAGTCTTGGACGTGAACCGGTTGCACATGAACAATATTTAGGTCACTTACTTGGACCAGGTGGAGCAGCTGCAGTTTTAAAAGCAGATCCAAATGCCAAGCTGATTGATATCGTCCGTAAATATGATTCTAAGAATGCCGATGCCATTGTGAACAATAACGGCATGTCTGGCTTATCAGTTGGTCAAGCGATCGGGAAATGGCAAACCAAGTGGAATCAGCTTAGTTCTCGTTATGGCGGCAATGGCACCAGTCATGCTATTGGCATGGACGGATCAAGCTATGACATGGCCTATGAAGTTAAATCACTGGATGAGCTAATTGCATCAAATGATGCAGCATATGGCGTAAATCCTAATTACCCATCTGAATTACAACCGCGTGACCGGACACGCGAAGCATCACGTCAGCAGATTGAAAACATGGCCAATGATTTACGTCCTGAACTATTGGGTGAGTCTTATAAGTTGTCTGATGGTGCGCCCATTATTGGTATGGACAATGTTGTAGAGTCTGGAAATGGTCGAACACTGGCCATTGGTAAAGCTTATGAAAATGGTCGTGCTGAAGAATACCGCACTTACATTGAGCAATATGCAGCGGATCGAGGGTGGGATATATCAGGCATAAACAACCCTGTTTTAGTGCGTACACGGCTCACAGATACAGACCGTGTGCAATTTGCCAAGTTAGCCAATGAATCTGATGTGGCGCAATTCAGCGCATCTGAGCGTGCATCAAGTGACGTTGATCGTTTACCCGATTCATCATTACTTAAAATTAATTCAGACGGAAATATCAACCTCGAGCAATCAATGGACTTTGTTCGGGGCTTTGTTAATTCTTTACCAAAATCAGAACACGGCTCAGTGATTACAGCAGAGGGTCGTTTGAGTCAGGAAGGTAAGCGCCGTATTGAATCAGCTTTAACCCAACGTGCATACGGTGATTCTAGTCTTGTAACGAGACTGGCTGAAAACTTGGATGATGATGGTAAAACTGTTTTAAATGCTTTGCTTCGTGCTGCACCACAACTGGCACAGCTAGATGATTTAGTGAAGCAAGGCGGACGGCACAGCAATAGCATTGCTCAGGATCTGGCGCAGGCAGCACAGAAACTCAGTGATTTAAAGAAGAATGGTCTAACTGTTGAAGACTACTTAAATCAAGGTCAGCTTATTGATGATGGGCTTGCACCTGGTGCGCGTGACTTTCTAAATGTCTTTGACCAGAACAAGCGTAGTGCAAAAGCCATTGGAGAAAATATTCAATCCAAGATTGATGAAATTGAATCTATGGGAGATCCACGACAAGGTTCATTGTTTGGTGATGGCCCAGAAGAATCAGCTGCATTGGATATTATTTTGAATAATCCTGATCAGGAGATTTCAGTTAGTCGTATTCGTCCAGATGGTGAAATTGAAGAAATCACTATGACTTTGCGTGAACGTCTGGATGAACTAGAAGCCGAAGCTAAGCAGGCTCAGCAAGATACCCTTGCAACTCAAACAGCAATTAGTTGTGCTTTACAGTTTGGGGGGTAAGTGTTAATTGTGAGACTTAACAATTTTATTATGAGGGTGAAATGGAAATAGCATATTTGGGTGGGGTAAAACACGGGGAAACAACAAAGGTTTTAGTATCTTATGATAAAACCAGTTTGGAATGGGAGGTTCAACGAGAAAAGCCCACACAAAATGTTTTTCGACAAGGTGGGGTTACAACCTTCACGAATAGACAAGAGTATGATGTTTATAAATTATTGATATTAGCAAGAGATAACGAACAAAAATTTTTCTATGTCTTAGAGTCACTTCAACGTGTTGAAATCGAAAAATTATCTCTAGAGTGTTGGGGTAAATCCGAAACTATTGGGTATATATTTTAATTAACACCCAACAAACTGTACGACTATTAATGCTCAGATAGCCTAAAACTATTTGAGCATTTTTTATGAAAGATCAATGCAAGGCCGCCGTAGCTAAAGCACTCGGCAAACAATCATTAAACCAACAAGAGGCCACGGACATTGAAAGCCGTATCAAAGATGCAATGAAGTCTTTGGCCAAAAAAGATATCAATGAATGGCGCAATTTATCCGATGTAGACAAGTTGATTAAAGCCGGTGAGTTTGTTGCTACCGATATTCAGGAACAATTAAAACGAAAGCATAAAATAGCGGCTCAAGACATTTTAACGCAATCTAAAAACCTTGCCGCTTTAGATCATGCCAATTTAACTGCCAGTGAAGTTGTAGACCGTATGGTGGCACCACATGGTGATATGTCAGGGGTTCAATCGATTGATTCTAAATCACGTGCCATTGCTTCGATTTACCGTGGTGATCTGGTGGACTTTTACACCAACATTAAAGGTGGTTTAGGTATATTCACTGATGCAGATTTAGTTCAAAAAATTGTACGTGAGCGTTTTGGACAAAACACCGGCGATGCTCTAGCCAAGAAAATATCTGACAAGATGGGTGATGTATTTGAAGGCATGCGTCAGCGGTTCAATAGATCCGGTGGTGATATTGGTAAGCTTGATGATTGGGGATTACCACAAACACATGACTTGCGGAAAATCGCTATTGCCGGAAAAGAAGATTGGGTAAACAAAGCTGAAAATCTGATTGATACATCCAAATACGTGCATGAGGATGGTTCATTTTACTCTCAACAACAGATTCGTGAATTGCTTGAATACTCATTTGATACGCTCACCAGTAACGGTGCTAATAAAACCGAAATAGGTCGTCAAGCTACAGGTGGTTCATCATCCAAAGTAACCAGTCGTCATTCTGAAAGTCGTGTACTGCATTTTAAAGATGCCGATGCCTGGTTAGATTATCAATCTGATTTTGGTGGTATGCCTTTTGTAGATCTGGTGGAGGCGCACATCAATGGATTATCTAAAGATATTGCCATGGTAGAAAATTTAGGAAGTAATCCTAAAAATGCTATGCGTATTTTAATGGATGCAGCAGAAAAAAAAGATTGGCTCAAAGGTATTGATGCGAATAGCACAGGAAAGTCACGTAAACGCGCACAAACCATGTTTGACGAATTTACAGGGCAGAACACACCACAGTCCGAAGTACTAGCCAATTTAGGCTTGGCATACCGTTCAATGAACGTTGCATCTATGTTGGGTGGTACAACTCTTTCAAGTCTTACCGATCAGGCTATGATTGCCAAAACTGCTTCGATTCACAATATTGCTTTCCGTAAAACTTTCGGTGAATTGCTCACACAGTTAAATCCAAAAAATAAAGAAGATCGGGAGTTAGCACACAGTTTAGGTTTGGCCACTGAGGAAATGCTAGGCTCTATTGCTCGATGGTCAGATGATGGCTTGACTTCGGTGCATGGTAAGTCACAAAAGCTTGCACGTGTGTCCAGTGGCATAGCATCTCAAGTTATGCGTATATCTGGCCTGAATGCTTTAACAGCTGCTTCAAAAGTCGGTTTTACTAAGATGTTGATGGAGAAATACGGACGTTTAAGCCGTGATAAAGCATGGTCTGAATTGAACACCAACGATCGTGAAATGATGGAAAAAACAGGATTGAGTGAACGAGCATGGGAAGTGATGCGCCTGGCTGATCCAGTTATCGATCGCAAGGGTAATCAGTTGATGTCAGCACGATCTATCTATGAAATTCCAGATGAACAATTAACCAAATTTGGTAATCCGCAAAAAATTAAAGATGAAATTGCATCACAGTTTCAAGCACATTTACTGGATGAACAAGGTATGGCAGTTGTTGAGGCTGGATTGCGTGAAAGAACATTCATGACACCTGGCATGAGAAAGGGAACGGCTATGGGTGAGATTGTAAAATCCATGCTGCAATTTAAATCTTTTTCAGCATCGTTCTTAATGCGTCATGGTTCACGTGCCATGGCACAGCAAGGCGTAAAGGGTAAAGCTGCTTATGCAATTCCATTGGTGGTGATGACTACAATACTGGGCGGTTTAGTTGTACAGCTTAAAGAATTAGCCAACGGTAATGATCCTTCTGAAATGTGGGACGGTGAAAAATGGTATACAGCCGGTATTGATTCAGATTTCCTAAAAAGATCATTTGTGGCAGGTGGTGGCTTGCCTGTACTGGGTGATATTTTAGTTGCTGGTACTGATACCAGTGGTCGTGATACAGGTGATTTTATTGCAGGGCCATTTGGGGGGGATTTCAAAACTATATTAAACCTAACGGTTGGCAATGCAACGCAAGCTGCTAATGGTATTGATACCAATGCAGGCAATGAAGCTTTTAAATTCCTGAAAGGCAAGATTCCTGCGCAAAACCTTTTCTACACCAAAGCTGCGACTAATCGAATGATTTTTGATGAAATGCAAGATATAGTTGCACCAGACTATCGTGAAAAGTTATTAAGAAAAGCAGAGCGTGAACACGATCGTACACGTTGGTTAGGCGATGATTGGGGTGATATCAAGATGCCTGAATTTTAAAAAGTTATTAAATATTAATAAGTTAATTTTTTGTACTGGGAATAGATGAAATGGCAAAAGCTATATTTAAATCTTTAGTTATAGACAGATGTGGAGTCGGCATTGTGCAAATCGGGGACCATGAAATAGAAGTAATCGGAGAAGCTAAGATAACTAATACTAATATAGCTTTGTTAAGCATGGAAAATGGGACTGAATTATCAAAAATTATAGAGCTCACTAGGATTTTCCCTGGTGTAGAAACAGAAACACTTAAAGAATTTCTTTCGGAATTTAAAACTAAATCTGATGTAAGCGAACAAAGTGTGCTGGATAAAATAACAAAGTATGGATTGCCAATAGCAACAAGCTTAACAACAATCATCACGTCAATAATTGGATGTCTGCCGAGTTAGTTATTTACCCAATTAAGCCTAACCGAAATCCCCGTATATATGACTTATGTACGGGGGATTTTTATATGTCAGACGAAAAGAAAGACGGTTTATTGAAGCCTGAAACAATCCAAAAACTTGAATTGTGTATGGAAATGGCTGCAACTGATGCCGTTGATTTAATTACTGAGGGTTATGGCCAAGATATTTTTTCCAAAGAAGGGCGAGGCGATAAAGTTTGGTTTTATAAAGGGGCAAAGGAAGCATTAACCAATGTTGAAAAGCTTAAAAACCTTTTGCAAGACCATTACACCTTTAAGGGTGATCCTGATTCACGCAAGAAGTCACCAGAAGCAGCTGCAGCAGAAATACTTAAAAGTGTAGCCGAGAAATTAGACGAACGAAAAAAACAACGTCCGAGCTAATTCATGATTAAGGTCGGCTTTGCTGCGTTCTATCTTGTTTATGCTGAAACGCTAAACTGGACGGTTCCCGATTTCCATTTAGATGTCTGTGATTTTTTAGAAGATTACGGCTCTCTTGGCTTATTGATGATGCCGCGTGGACACGGAAAATCTACGATTCTTGATATCTATAACGCATGGAAGTTATACAACAATCCTGACCATTTAATTCTGCACCAGGGCGCGACCGATCCCGATGCTTATAAAGTCAGTCGTGGTACTGAGCAAGTCTTAGAACGCCATCCACTATGTGTACTTTTTGGTATTAAAAAGACACGTGGTGAAACTCAAAAATGGTGGGTTACAGGCTCTACAGATGTTCGTCACGGCTCAATTCACGCACGTGGCATTCTTTCCAACGTAACAGGTTCACGTGCCAACGAAATTCAAAACGATGACGTGGAAGTACCAGGTAATATCGGTACACCAGAAGCGCGCGAGAAGTTGCGGTATAGACTTGACGAACAAACGTTTATTTTAATACCTGGTGGGCAAGAGCTTTATGTAGGTACACCACACACACATGATTCTCTCTACTCAGAAATCATGCTCAATCCAGATGCCAAGTGTCTTGTTTTTAGAATGTTTGAGAAAGAAAAACGCTTTGAACAAATCATTCAAGCAATTGTCGATTTCAAGCCTATCTATATTTTTAGCGGTATTGGTCGTAGATCGAAGCTTTTAGTAGAAGGACAAGACTATCAGGTAAGACAACAAGGCACTGGCTATTTCATCACACTTGACGAATCCCATTCACTAATTGATATCTACAGTGAAGCACTATGGCCAGAGCGTTTTACAGCTAAAGAAATGCAAAAACGCCGTCGTAAATGCAGAACGCTAAATGCGTGGGACTCTCAATATCAGTTACATGCTAAACCTGTAGGGGATGTGAGATTGAACCCTGAAAAAATGATTCCTTATAACTGTGAACCAGTGCTAACCCGTGCAAATGGCGTATGGCGAATAACATTAGGTGAACGTCAAATCGTTGGTATTACATGCTCATGGGATCCAAGTTCAGGTAAAACAAAGTCTGATGTGTCCGCTGTTGAGCTAGTCTTGCATGATGATTTAGGAAATAAATATTGGCACCGATCAATTGAATTAACAGGGGAGGTGGTTAAGACAGATGAGCAAGGCAATATTATCGGCGGTCAAGTCTGGCAGCTTTGTGACCTAATTGAAGAATTCAACATTCCTAAAGTCACAATTGAGACAAACGGCATCGGAAACTTTGCACCTGCAGCATTAAAAGGCGCATTAAAAAAACGTCGTATCCGTTGTGGTATCAGTGAGCAACACTCTACACAGTCCAAAAATAAACGCATTCTTGAGGGCTTGGAAGGACCTTTAGTATCTGGAATGTTGTGGGTTCACATATCGGTAATAGATACAGAAGACGGTGAAAATACATCAAAACAATATAAGCAAATGCAGCAATTTAACCCCGCCTTATCAGATCAAGAAGATGATCATCTTGATTCTCTATCTCGTGCAGTGACAGACTCACCAGAACGTATCGGCAAAATACACAGACAAAATGAAGCTAATGAATCGCCTAATTGGAGAACAAACGGTGGCGTGCATGAAGCTGCCTTAGATTTCGATTAGGGGATAAACCATGGCAGTATCAGAACAAACGCCATATATTGAATATACAGCGAACGGCATTACCAAAAGCTTTGCCTTAGAATTTGATTGCGAAAATCAGGATCATTTAATTGTATTGGTCGATGAAGTTGAACCGGTTGTAGGCACATGGTCACTAAGCGGTGGTGTTGTAGTTTTTAATACAGCGCCTACCAGTGGTAAAAAAATCATTATTCTGCGAAATACACCTTTCCGACGTGATGGTGACTTTCAAAGTTATGATAATTCTTTTCACCCAGGGCCAGTGAATAAGGGTTTAGATAAGGCCTGGTGGAAGATTCAGGAACTGGGTGTAGCAGATTGGCTATTAGGGCGTAAAATTCAAAAATTTAGAGATGATGTAAATTTAACTGCGCTAGAAAACACGCTAGAAGAAGCGAAACAGATCCGAGATAACACCGCAAATTCAGTAATTGAAGTTCAAAGCAATGTTGAGCAATCTCAGACTTTATTGGCAGGTACAACAGCGCAAGCCAATTTAGCACAAGGCTATGCGAGTAGTGCGAATTCTGCTAATAACGCCGCACAACAAGCTGTTATTGATGTAAGTGCGGCTGAATCTAATGTTTATTCTGCTCTTTCAGTACAGCAAGTTGCAGTTAATAACTCTTTAACCGCCATCGCAGGCGGACACAAAGCCTATCAAACACTAGCGGCCGCACAAGCCGCACAATCAACTTTACCCGCTAATACTGTTATCGAGGTGACTAATGATGGCGCAAACAACGGTACATATCAGTGGAACGGTACAACTCTGACAAAGAGTGCTTATGATCCGCTTACTCAAGCAAAAGGCTATGCGGATGAAAAAACCACCGCATTAAAAGAAAACTTTATTATTGAACAAACAGGTAACGGGATTTTCTTTTTAACTCTTGACCGCGTCCCTCTTTTTTATGTGCTAAACGATGGTAGTTTTCACTTGTGTGGTGATTCTGTAGATTTACGCAGCCACATTGCTAATGTCCCTCAGACAAACAGCGACTCATTGCTTCTTGAAATCACAGATTCAGAAAATAAAATTATTGCTTATTTAGACAGGAACCTAGAATTATTCTTTGCTAATAACCATCTTTCTTTGCAAGCGCAAACTAGAAAAGCTCAGAGTGACGCCAATCTAAACTTAACTCTTAACGCAATGTTGGAGAATGAGGGTCGTACAGTAATTGCAAAAAAAGCACTAAGCGATACAAGCAAGCTTATTAAGAATGAAATTTTTATAGAGCCGTTTGGTGGGGCTACAGGTCAAGTGCAACGCATTGCTGCAATGTTAAAGCTGACTAACAGCAAAATTCTATATATGTGGGGTGGTGGTGTCGGTAGTCCATATAACGGAGATGGTGAAGGGGTTAAGCTCTATAAGCGCATTGTCACATACGACAATGCAGGCCGAATACTAGATAAGGGAACAAAGGTTGTTTTTAGAGAGACAGTTTTGGCTGCAGGCATTGCAAAACACCCGATGCTTGGGCGTACAGCAACGGGACGTATCGTGCTAATTTGGGATGAGCGTAACACTGTTTACTCAACAACAAACGCATACAGCACAATGATTGCGTTCAGTGATGATGAGGGCGTGACTTTCACAGCGCCGGTTCAGATTCCAAACAACCCTGCATTTACATTTCAAATTGTTGGATCTACAGGAACAATTGTGACAATGCCATCGGGCCGTCTTGTTTGTCCGATGTATTACACGTTGCCCTTTCAAACCATTGGAATGATGTATTCAGATGATAACGGCATAACTTGGCAGTACGGCACGGTTTTAAATATCAGCGGTGGGATACTTCAGGAACCAAGCATTTCACTTGATGCTGCAAATAATATTATTGTTTCATCTCGACACACACTAACGAACCGAAGAAAACACATCAGTAAATCAACAGATGGTGGAGCAACTTTAATAAGTATTGGTTTTAATAATGATCTTGAAGCACCACATGTTGCATCTTCAATTTTCTATGATGCTGAAAACGGCTTAATGCTTCACAGCTCACCAACCGGCTTGAATCGAGATAAATACCGAATACAGGTCAGCGCTGACAATGGCGTAACCTGGAAAGTTCTATATCGACCATTTTTAGATGTCTACTACATTGGCTATACACAGATCATTAAGCTATCAACCGATTTATATGCAGTTGCAATCGAGGGGATGGACAACACAGCTACAGTAAATTCAAAAGAAAATGTAGGTATCTTTATTTTTAATATCAAAGAGGTGTTATCAAATGTCTATCGTAATTAAGTCAAATCAAATTTTTAATGGGGAATCCCCAACGGTTGAGCAAATTTTAACTACACAGGATGCAGTTTATTCTGCGTATTTAGCACGAGTTGTTGCAGATGGCGGGTCTATTGTAAGTGAATCGAAAGTTCGTGATGCGATTGCTTTTATGTTTGATAGTAACTTATATGGCCGAATTGGTGTATCTGCATCTCCGTATTATGGAGTAAAGCTTGATGCCAATGGTGGAATCTTAAAGCTGTATAGTATCTACGGTGAAGATTTAGTCGGTCGGGCAGTAGGTTCCGGTGAATTGCCAAAAATTGTTAGTAATTTTGTGGATTTTAACCCGACAACACATGGAACTGTTAATGGGGGTATTTTAACGACAGCAGTAAAGAAATCATGGTCGGTAACAGGGAGAATGGCCTATGCTGTAGCCACTAAAGAACATATCGCAGCAACATTGCTTCCGCTGGCTGCTTTGTCAAGTCACGGAGATTTCGCGCTGAATGGTGATGTATTATCGTTACTTGCTGGCAGCGCAACCAATGGAACAATCGGATTGCGAACAAATAATGCGGCTTACGGTGGTGGCACAGCAATATTAAATCTCGTCAATGCAAACAACCCTCAATACTCAGTTGTTGCAGGTAGTGATTTTATAACAAAATCCACTTTCTTATACGCGAGTGGAGTGCTTCAAGGGTCGAATAATCCAAATAATATTCCAGAACAAGTTCATAAGAACGCGCATTACATGGACTTTGGTGGTGCTATTAGAAGCTCTGGTAATACTCTCAATGGATTTAAAGCGTCAGCTTTGTGGTTTTTAGCAGATTGTACAGTCGCACAGCGTATTGCAACCAACCTATTTTTAAGAACAAATTATTATTAATTTTTTAGAAATTAGTTTTTGATATGTACTTTCTGTAATAATTGGTGCATAAATATTTTATTTTTGTTCGCCAAATTATGAAAAGATATGAAAGTTTGGACTGGTTGCGAGGGCTTATGGCCTTCGCAATTATGATTTACCATTTGGTGGCATGGACTATATTTCACCCCGAATCAGGAAGCTTACTAGGCAATTTCGGTATATATGGTGTGTCAATTTTCTTTGTTTTAAGCGGTTTAAGCATGGCGATTGTATATAACTGCTTTATAAAAGATATACAGAGTTCAATGGTTTTTTTCTTGAGGCGTTTATTTAGGCTACTACCTTTACTATGGGTTGCGGTTATTGTTGTATCTGGACTGGCATTCTTAGGTGGTAATGGTATTGATCTATATAAAATTTTCCTGAATTTTACATTGCTATTTGGATTTATTGCACCAGGTGAATATATAAATACTGGTGCTTGGAGCATAGGTAATGAGGTTTTTTATTATGCCTTCACTCCTTTATTGATTGCGATTTATGCAAAAAATAAACAGCTTGGCAACTTGTGTGTATTATTCACAATTCTAATAGGTCTATATTTTGCTTTTGGCGTACTTGATTCCGAACAGAAACTTGAAGGCCAGTGGCAAACTTATATTAATCCATTTAATAACTTCTTCTTGTACACTTGTGGATTAGCTTTGTACTATAACTTTCACGAAGTAAATATAAGAAAGATTGCGCCATATTTGATTCTTGCTTCGCTAGCTATTTTGATTTTATATCCTGTTTCAGGCGATCAAATTAATATTGTGGCTGGATTTAATCGCTGTTTATTTGCAACAGCTGCTGTGGTACTCACACTTGGATTCTATAAATTAGAAGTTAATTTGCCTGATTGGTTTTCAAAGCCATTTGCTAACTTGGGAGAGGCCACTTATGGGGTATATCTTCTTCATCCAGTTATATTTATATTTACAAATAAGTTAGTCACGAACCCAGTCGTCTGCATATTGGTAACTTCAATTTTGACTATTATTACCGCTAATATTTCATATAGGTTCTATGAAAAACCTTTCATAAAAATAGGAAAGAAAGTTACGCAAAACATGAGTGTTAAACAGGAATTGCCAGTAGTTAATTAACACCCAACAAACCACTACCAACCCCGGTCTTTAATGAGATTGGGGTTTTTTATTACCAAAAATTAGGGGGCGGCATGTCAGATCATGCGCAAGCAATTATAGAAACAACAGGGGTGGTCACATCTTCCGCAGTTAAGACCAGTGTTGTAGGAGGAAGTGCTTCAATTCTCGGAAAACTAACAGGGTTAGATCCAGTCACGATTATAGGTTTGGCGATTGGTTTATTAGGCTTATTAGTCAGTGTATTCAGCTTTTTGATTAATTGGCACTACAAGAAAAAAGAGGATCAACGCGCTCAAGAATTACACGAATTCGAACTTATGTTGCGCAGGGGGAAATGCGATGTCGAACAAGACTAAATTCATCGTAACCATGCTTACCGCTATCAGTGTTGGCGGCATTGTACACACACAGTCTAAAGAGGGCACAGTCCTTGTTCCGTACAGAGATAGCGTAGGCGTGGCGACCATTGGAACAGGCACCACGGTTTATCCAAACGGCCAAAAAGTCAAAATGACTGATCCTAAAATCACACAGAAGCAAGCCACTGAATATCTGAAATTCCACATCGCCAAAGATGCCAAGATTTTCAATAAATCACTTTTAGGTGTTCCGCTTTCTCAGACTGAATATGACCTTTACATGGATTTCACTTATCAGTTCGGTACTGGCGCCTGGTCATCATCTTCTATGCTTCGCAATCTAAAGCAAGGCAAATACAAACAGGCTTGTGATTCATTACTGAAATGGAAATATGCAGCTAAGCGTGATTGCTCGGTTAGATCCAACAATTGCTATGGGGTTTGGGTGCGTCAGGTTGAACGTCACAGCAAATGTATGGGGGCTAACTAATGCCAATACTTTTACTGCTTTGGAACAACAAGCGTTGGACTTTGATCATTGTGCTTTTGCTGTGCCTATTTTTTCAAACATGGCAGGTCAATAGTTTAGGTGGTGATTTGCGTAATGCAGAAATTGCATGTAATGGGCGTGTAGAGAAGACACTTAAGCCCTACAAAGATGCTGAAAAAAAATCTCAAGAAAAAGCCAATGAGGTGAGTGAGGAATATGAAGGAACCAGAGAAGCCGAACGAGTCAGAACAGAAACGATTACACATACCGTGCAAAAGATCGTGGAGCGTCCTATTTATATCAACAATTGCTTTGATGCTGATGGGGTGTCAGCAGTCAATCAAGCCGCAGGCATTAGTCATACCAGCGAACCTTAAACAACCTTGTCCTGATCTGTTGAAATTAGAATCAGGACAAGGGAAAGAAATTCTAAGAGTAATGGTGGATGATCGGCGTAAATATGTAGAATGTTCACAACGTCATGCTGCCGTAGTTTCAAGCATAGAACAGCCTTCCAAGTGAAGGCTTTTTTAATGATATAATGATTTAATAAATAAGATTAAAAGCTGTGGTAACTTATTGGTTACGCCAGTTTTTCGCCATTTTATTCTAAGTTATTGTTTTTAGATATTAAAAAGCCCCATGGTTAGGGGCTAGTCGTATACAGGTCAAGCCCATATACTGTAAGAGGCTCATCTCAAACTGAGTGTATTAGAACACAGCAGCCTTTAAATAACCATCTAAATCTGATTTAAACTGTCAATTGTTGTGCGATTACTGGCCATAAATTCTGATGTGATTTTTTAAACATCAGCATATGACCAATTGCTTTATGCTCATAACTTTTAGGCTTGAGTTCGATCATCTGGGTATCTGCATTCGGGTACAAGCGTAGTAAATCTTTTACGTTTGCTTTCGTTGCAATTTCATCATCTGAGGACCAGATCGAGATAATCGGGCACTTAATTTCAGCGTGATAATCTTCAAATACGGTTTTACCCATCGCATTCATGACATAACCCGGTTTGCTACAAAATTGCGCCCATTGTTTAGCCACATCTTTAGGTAAGTTTTCACCCATGCCAATGGCTTGAGTGGGTCCATAGCCTTTGGTAAGGCGCGCTAATGGGAAAATAACATTGAACATAATGGGGGCAAGTAGTTTGGTTTTACCTTTTAGACCTTTTACATGTCCAGTAGAGCCTGAAACCGCAATGACTTTGGCAACTTTTTGATAATTTGGCACAATGCCTAAAAGCTGACCACCTGCACTATGGCCCAATAAAATGACCTGTTCTGATTGTGTCTTGCATAATAAGGTATCTATAGCGGCAGGAATATCAAGCTGTCCCCAATTAACAATACTCGCCTCAGACTTGTTTAAAGGGCCGTGTAAGGATCGACCAATACCACGGAAATCAAAACTTAAAACATCATAACCTTGCGTAGCCAACCATTCTGCAAAAGCCTGGTAGAAATGTTGGGTGATACCCGTTGCAGGGCAAATTAAAACGGGATAATTATTTTGACTTGGATTTTGTTTTGGGTAAAAACGTCCACTGAGAGAATATCCATCTTTACAGCTGATTTCTAATGTTTCAAAAAGACTCATAGTAGAACATTCTTTAAATTTATCTTGTTACTACTGTACCCAAGTTCTAAAAAGAAACTTGCGCAAATGATGACTTTGAAGTCAGAATAGCACTCTAAAAATATGGATATAAATCAATGGATATTGGAAGTTTAGAGCAATCTGTTTCGCTTGCCATTATATTTAGCGGTATTTTTCTTTGGGTGGGCATGCTGACTGGGATATGGAAATATTATCAGATCAGTCATTCTGAACAGGCACGTGCCCATTATTATGTTGATATTGCCCATAGAAGCAGTTTGCTTTATGCACCCGCCAGTTTAATTATTGCGGTATTGGCATTTTTTTCAGTCTGGGCAGAGGAATTGAACTTAATCTTTGTGTTGATCAATCTATTCTTTTTTAGTTTTTCAATTTTAAGTTATGTGCTCCATGGTTGGTTAAAAGATACCACCAATCAGTTTAAACAGCCGCATCAGATGGGTCGTTGGCATTTACCAAAATGGATGCTCAGCAGTGCGATGATTTTTTTAGTGATTGGAGAATTGGGAGCGACAGCAGGATTGTTGCTTGGTGCAATAATAGGTTTGAATAGATTGTAATCAAGGAGGTTTAAATAGATAATCTTTATAAGTTTTTTAGATTTTTCTTTTTAAGATGGGTGATAGTCACCCATCTTTTATTCTGTAGAATTGCTGTGTTTCTGTTGACGATACTTTTGATCGATCACAGCCCAAATATAAAAGGCAACTGAAACAATAAAAGCATACATAAAGAATTCAGGTTTTAAATTGCCTTGAATTAAACCATGGAATATTAATGTCACAAGCAGAGCAACAGTAGTACTCAAATAGGTGACCATGTTCTTGTTTGCTTTTAGAGCGTTAATGAAGATTTCTTTATTGAAATGTAATGATAACATCTCCACCCCTCCTGTGGTTTTTTTGACCTAAACCTAATTGTTTTAGTCAGATTAGCTTCTAATGTTGTACTTCTTATTTATTAGAATTTCAATAGCAAATGTCATTAATTTGTCATAAAACTATGTTAGTGCATAAATTCATCTGCTAATTTTATTCAAAACGTCGATATTTGACATTTTTAGTCCATAAATCGACCAGATTTTATAGTAGCACTTTTTAATAAATAAGCTTTATTCAACAATAGTAGATATATAAGATAGCAATATTGATGCCAAGAGCATGCAATACAGCATATTGAAGGGAAAGGTACTGGGGTAAATAACGATGAATCGCTAATTTTTTTTAGAATAAGGTATATACAGAAAACTGTGTCAATTAGAGATGTAAACAATAAAACTCTGCTTGGGTAAAACAGGATGTTTTATTGATCACGCTTAAAATCATGTTTGGGTAAAACTCGATTTTAACGACATCAGTTTTCGGTTACTTTTTAACTTTGTCGATCACAATAGCAATAATCAGCACAACGGTTGATGGAATAAGCCATGCTAAATTTTGTGCGTTTAAAGGTAAATGCTGAATAATTTCAGGTAAATTGAAACCTGCAACTTTAAGTCCATCCAGTATGCCAAATAAAAATGCAATCGCGGTTACAGGTGCAACAACGTAAGCAGGTTTATTGAAAAATTTCCAGAAGAAGCTCAGTAAAATGACGACAATAGCGGGTGGGTAAATTGCACTTAATACAGGCACAGACACTGCAATAAGTTTGGTTAAACCCAAGTTTGAAATGATAAATGAGAAGCCTACCAAAATAAAAACCAAGATTTTATAAGGCGCTTTAGTCAGTTCTGAGAAATATTCTGCACATGCACAGGTGAGACCAATGGCTGTAACCATACAGGCAAGAAAAATCATTCCGGTTAAGAACAGAGAGCCAGCATCACCAAACGCATGTTGCACATATGCATGCAGGATCACTGCACCATTTGCTGCATTTGGAGCCACTTCGTGACTGCCTAAGCCTAATTTAAACAGGCTTAAGTAAACTAGTGTTAAACCTACACCAGAAATCAAACTTGCGATCACTGCATATTTAGTCACCAGTTTTTTATCAGTTACACCACGTGAATGAATCGCGTGAATAATGACAATACCAAAGACCAATGCGCCTAAAGTGTCCATGGTTAAGTAGCCATTAACAAAGCCTTCAGAAACAGGAGCAGTCACATAATTATTAATTGCGGGTGGAATAAAACCGGCAGGAATTGCAAATGCTGCGATACCTAATACAGCCAAAGAAATGATCTTTAAGGGTGCAAGGAAGTGACCTACCGTATCTAACAGTTTATTTGGGTATAAAGACACCACAGTTACAATGGCAAAATAAATTGCACTGTAAATGAGCAGGCTGCTACTTGCTGTACCAAAATAAGAGGAAAAACCGATTTCATAAGAAACCGTTGCTGTACGTGGAGTTGCAAACAAAGGGCCAACCGCTAAGTAACACACTATAGTTAAAATCAGACTCGCGATTTTGCCTAAAGGAGAACTTAAGTTTTGGATGGATCCTTCTACACGCGATAACGCCATAATGGTGATGACAGGTAGACCAACTGCAGTGATTAGGAAACCTAAAGCAGCTAACCATACATGCTCACCCGCTTGTTGAGCGACAATCGGAGGAAAGATAATATTGCCGGCACCAATGAAAAGTGCAAAGGTCATAAAACCTAAAGCAATGATATCTCTTGTACGGAGACTTGTCATAGAGGGGAGAGGGATTGATCAAAAGAGGCAATTTTAGAGGATAGAAAAGTATTTTGGTAATTTATTTTATTGAGGTTATGATTTTTATTTATATACATATACAGATATATAAACAAATGGCTAAATTTCGGTTGATTTATATTGTTGATTATTGGGTGGAAAATAAAAAAATAAGGAAAAATTGTTTTCTATTTTAAAGTCTTACGTACTATTTTAATTTTTTTGTAATGACAGTTTAAATGTATATAAGTTAGTCATTAAAACCTTGAAAGGTAGTACCATTTTCCTTTACGCACTGTAATTAAACAAAAAATTAGGAAAAGGTCTATAATCATAAACCTTATTTATGAGGATGATGCAATGAAAGCTTCCACTATTACTATTAAAACTGAGCAAGATCTCGAGAAACTGCGTATTTCAGGGCGTTTGGCTGCTCAGGTTTTAGAAATGATAGGGAAGTATGTCAAGCCGGGCGTAAGTACAGAATATCTGGATGATATTTGTAATGATTTTATTGTAAATACCTTAAAAGTAATTCCCGCTAATGTTGGCTATTATGGTTATACCAAAACCACCTGTATTTCACCCAATGAAGTGGTTTGTCACGGTATTCCATCGCCAAATACCATTTTGCAAGATGGCGATATTATCAATATTGACGTTGCAATTATTAAAGATGATTATTTTGGTGATACCAGTCGTATGTATTACGTCGGTACAGTTAAGCCTGAAGCTAAAAAACTGGTTGAAACCACCTATGAAGCGATGGTAGCAGGCATTCATGCAGTAAAACCGGGTGCAACGCTCGGTGATATCGGTTTTGCAATTCAATCGGTTGCCCATCGTGAAGGTTATAGTATTGTGCGTGAATACTGCGGTCACGGCATTGGCAAGATTTACCACGAACAACCGAATGTTTTACATTATGGTCAACCGGGTCAGGGGCTTATACTTAAAAAAGGTATGGTCTTTACTATTGAACCGATGGTCAATGCCGGTAAGCCACGTGTAAAAGAGCTTAAAGATGGCTGGACAGTGGTTACAGCAGATCGCTCTTTGACTGCACAATGGGAACATATGGTTGCTGTGACTGATACCGGTTTTGAGCTTTTATCTCCTTGGCCAGAGGGTACGGGTTCATATCCTGAAATTTAATGAACAAGATTTAAATGAAATAGACTGTTTTTTTTGTGAAAAGCGGTCTATTTTATAGCTTAATAAAGTTTTAAAAACTATTACTTACAAATATATATTATTGTTTTTTTTATAAAATATTTTTCTTCTATTTTTCTATAAGATGTATTAAGTATTAGATTTCACTTCACTTTTTTCGTACTATGTACCTATAGATTCTAGCTGTAGTTTCTTTTTCAAAGTTTATAGGCTTATCCAACTCGGGTAAGCTTTTTTTTATCGAAAATTTCTTACTACATCAAGTGATGTGTCATTCTTTATTTTTGATCATCGTTTTATATTTTGTTAATTGATGGCTGAAAATTGTAGGCAAGGTTGCTTTAAATATTCAGCCATTATCTCTTAATAGATCAGACATGAGAAAAATTAATATTTATTGAGATGTTCTACTAGATAATCGATAAAGACACGTACAGCAGGTAGTAGTCCACGGCGTGAGGGATAAACAGCATGGAAAATACCATGTGGGGCTTTCCAGCTAGGGAGCACACGAACTAATTCACCGCTTTGGACGTAATCCTCCACAATAGTGTCAGGCAATAAGGCAATACCACAGTTTTGTCTTGTCAGTTGCGCCAGCATCATTAGATCAGATCCCATCACCAGCGGGTTTACCTTGATTTTTTTTTGCTGATTATGTTCATCGTGTACCACAATATGCTGATCGAGATGTTCATCTACCATACTCAGGATGTGATGCTGGCTTAAATCTTCCGGTTGTCTTAATTCACCAAATTCATTTAGATAGGCCTGACTGGCAAATAAGTGTTGTTCGATGTTTTCGAATTTACGTATCACCAGACTTGGATCATCATCTAAATTTGAACGAACACGTAACGCAATATCAATGCCTTCATTGATGATATCGACACGGCGATTACTCACAATGAGCTGGATTTTGATTTCCGGATAGGTTTTCAGGAATTGAGGCAGAATCTTTGCAATTTCATTTTGCGCGATTGAAACAGGT
>Ga0308165_1000946_pt1 | contig 44762 bp, 36 predicted proteins | sample PhyWR2_FD_201032 | JGI IMG/M metagenome (GOLD analysis project Ga0308165, IMG submission 201032) | Phyllosphere microbial communities from UC Gill Tract Community Farm, Albany, California, United States - DLSLW.R2 | ecosystem: Host-associated > Plants > Phyllosphere > Unclassified | place: USA... | reverse complement strand
TGAATAATTGTCGAGTTTCCACCAAATAATACATCACCTTGTATGGCTGCTTTCGAACTGAAGTGGTGTCTGATAGAGGGGCCAACCAAAGTTGCGCCATCACCAAAATCGATGCCTAAACCAAGGCCCGTTTTGTAATTCTGTGCCTTAACGCTTGTTGTTGAGATTGCAAACAATGCAATGCAACCTAAAATTGTAAATAACTTTTTCATAACAGAGATAATTTTAAATGATTTTTTAAAGATATCGAACTAACAATTTTGATGCCGTTTCTGTTTTTTGCGTAAAATCTTCGCTGAGATAAAAGAACAATGCTTGCATAGTAATTTTGTTATTGGTAAGTTTATTGCACTAAATTTATGATGAACTAAATTTTGTTAAGGCAATGCCGACAAAACTTTTAGTTTAAGAAAACGACGGTTAAACACATTTTTAAGTCCGATTTTTTAACTTAACCAAATAATATTAAACGTATGGCTGCAGAAATAACGAGGGTTTTTGATTTGTTAAGAATTAGCCTTGATCAACCAAAGGAGCAATTTATCAGCGGAAAAATTAATGGCAAATGGGTTCATTATAGTACGCAGGAATTTTGTAATACTGTAGATAATTTGAGCCGCGGATTAATCAACGCTGGTATCGGCAAGGGCGGGCGAGTGGCCGTTATGTCTCATAACAGGCCCGAGTGGAACATTGCCGACTTTGCCGCCAACCAAATTGGTGCCTATCAAATTCCTTTGTACCCAACGCTGGCCGAGCACGATATTCAGTTTATTCTTACCGATGCCGAAATTACCATCTTATTTGTGGCTGATGAGGATTTGTACCAAAAAATTAAGCCTTGCGTTAATACCGTAAATTCCGATATTAAAATATTTAGCTTCAATAAAATAAACAATGTCGAATGCTGGACTACCTTAATAGAAGAAGGTAAAAAAGCCTCCGAAATCAATCTCGATCATTACCGCAGCAATGTAGAGCCAGAAGATATACTTACGCTGATTTATACCTCTGGCACCACCGGAACGCCAAAAGGCGTAATGTTGACCCATAATAATCTGGTAGCCAATTTTGTAAACTCGGCCGTGGTAATGCCCGATGGCGTAAACAAAAGTTTGAGCTTTTTGCCGTTGTCGCATATTTTCGAGCGAATGATCATCTATTTGTATCTATTCAATCACACAGCCATTTATTATGCCGAAAGTATGGAAACCATCGTAGCCGACATTCAGCATGTAAAACCTAATGCATTCTCAACGGTGCCAAGGCTGCTCGAAAAAGTGTACGATAAGATTATGGAAAAGGGCAAGTCGTTAACAGGCATAAAAAAAGCGATTTTCTTTTGGTCTTTGGCCTTGGCAGAGAATTTTACAGTTGATGCAGGCCCGTGGTACAACTTTAAGCTTGGCATCGCCCGGAAATTGGTTTTCAAGAAATGGCAGGAAGCCCTAGGCGGAGAAATTGTAGTTATCGTTTCCGGAGGTGCCGCATTAAATCCGCGTTTGGCACGAATTTTTTGGGCTGCCGGCATGCCTGTTTTCGAGGGGTATGGCCTTACCGAAACCTCACCCGTAATAACTGTTAATCATTTCGGCGGCACCATGTTCGGCACCGTTGGCGAGGTAATTAAAGGCGTTGAAGTAAAAATTGCTCCCGATGGAGAAGTATTAACACGAGGCCATCAGGTAATGAAAGGCTATTATAACCAACCCGGGCTAACTGCAGAAACGATAGACAGCGACGGCTGGTTCCATACGGGCGATATTGGCGAACTGATCAACGGAAAGTTCTTGAAAATTACCGACCGTAAAAAAGAAATGTTCAAAACTGCCGGAGGAAAATATGTTGCTCCACAATCGTTGGAAAATAAATATAAAGAGTCGATATTTATCGAGCAAATAATGGTGCTCGGCGAAAACCGAAAGTTCCCATCCGCGTTGGTGGTACCCAATTTTGAAACACTAAAAACATGGGCCGCAAAAAAAGGCATCAAGTTTACAACCAACGAAGAGATTATTAAAAACGAACAGGTTTTGGCTAAGTACAATGAAGTTATTGAGGCAGCCAACGCAGGCTTTGGCAAGTGGGAACAAGTAAAAAGAGTGGCCCTGTTGCCAAAAGAATGGAGTATAGATGGTGGCGAGTTAACACCCAAGCTGAGCTTGAAAAGAAAGGTGATTACAGAAAAAAACAACCCTATAATAGAGAAAATATATAAAGATGCAGAAAACTACAAAGCACCTGGTTAATATAAGGATAGCAGCCATCCTGTTTACAGTAATCGTTATCTCTGGCTGTGCCACAGGCCAGCTCGGTAAACACAATAGCGACGAATTTAAAAACGGAATGGTAGTTTCTGCTCATCCAGAAGCATCGGAAGTTGGCATAGAAATATTAAAAAAGGGCGGTAATGCCGTTGATGCTGCGGTAGCAGTGCAGTTTGCCCTCGCAGTAGTTTATCCCAATGCAGGTAATATCGGCGGAGGTGGGTTTATGGTTTACCGTTCAGCGGCAGGCGAAGTAAACGCTCTCGACTTTCGGGAAAAAGCAGCCGGAAGTGCAACCAGAGATATGTACCTCGATACCGCTGGAAACCCGATCGTTAGCAAAAGCCTGTATGGCCATTTGGCAGCGGGCGTACCGGGCTCGGTAGACGGAATGGTTGAAGCTCATAAAAAATACGGTAAATTAAGCTGGGCCGAAGTTTTGCAACCGGCAATAAACCTCGCAGAAAACGGTTTCAAAATCACCCAGCGCCAGGCAGGAGAACTAAACGGCCTCCACCGAAAGCTGATGGATTTTAATCCCAACGGAACCGCATTTGTAAACCTCCAATCCACCTGGAAAGCCGATGATTTATTAATCCAGAAAGAACTGGCCAACACCTTACGCTTAATTAAAGAGAAAGGCCGGGCTGGTTTTTACGAAGGAGCAGTTGCCGATTCTATTGTAGGCGAGATGAAACGCGGTAACGGCCTCATTACCAAAGAAGATCTCAAAAACTATCACTCAGCATGGCGTAAGCCCATTACCGGCAGCTATAGAGGCTATAAAATAATCACAATGCCCCCAACATCCAGCGGAGGCATCGCTTTGGTTCAATTGCTTCAATCAGTAGAACCTTATCCCCTAAACAAATGGGGTCACAATGCCGATTCTACCGTGCAGGTAATTGTTGAGGCCGAACGGCGGGTTTATGCAGACCGTGCAACGCACCTGGGCGACCCCGATTTTTATCCCGTGCCCCAAACAGGTTTGTTAGATGCCGCCTACAATAAGAACCGCATGAGCACGCTCGACTGGAATGCCGCCACACCAAGCAGCAAAGTATTAGCTGGCCAGATAAAAGGAGCAGAGCACGAAGAAACAACCCATTTTTCTATTGTCGATCGGCAAGGCAATGCAGTTTCCATCACCACAACCTTAAACGGTTCATACGGATCGCTGGTAGCCGTAAAAGGTGCAGGCTTTTTATTGAACAACGAAATGGACGACTTCTCCGTAAAGCCCGGCGCACCAAATATGTACGGTCTGGTAGGAGGCGAGGCCAATTCCATATCGCCGAACAAGAGAATGTTGAGCTCAATGACACCGACCATTGTCGAAAAAGATGGCAAGCTCTTTATGGTAGTCGGCACGCCCGGAGGTTCAACCATTATCACATCCGTGTTTCAAACCATCGTTAATGTAATCGATTTCAACATGTCTATGCAAGGCGCCGTAGCCGCGAAGAAATTCCACCACCAATGGCTCCCCGATGAAGTCGCTGTAGAAAAAGATGCCCTTGATAGCACAACTGTGGAAAAATTAAGGAAAAAAGGCTACAATATTATACAACGCGGACCGATCGGCAGGGTCGATGCCATCTTAAAAACAAAGTGGGGCTATTACCAGGGAGGGGCAGATCCACGCGGCGACGACAAGGCTATTGGCTATTAATGTTGATAAGTTAGTAAGTATTTTCACGGAAACGTATTTTTGGTATGGCAATTGTAAAGAAGTGTGCAACGCTTATTCAACGTTATAACTAAAAATTATGAAATTACAATTATTCAAAACACTACCAGTTGCGCTAGCTGGTTTATTGATCGGCTCAGCTGCTATGGCGCAAGAAGCTCCGGCAACCACGTTCAGAACCTGGTCTATCGGTGTTAACGCAGGTGTACTAACGCCGCTTTCGCCACTTGGTGGTAAAAACGATTTTAGCAATAACAAATCGAACTTTGGCTACGGTCTTTACATTAAAAAACAATTTACACCATATTTCTCACTTCGTTTAGATGGAGTTCGTGGTAAACTTAAAGGCGATAACACCGAGGCTTACGAAAGTGGCGTTGTTAACTCTTCGCCTGTACGTGCTTTCGACACCCAGTTAGAGTACTCAGGTTCATTGAGCGCTGTGGTTAACATGTTCAATATCAACATGTTCAAAAAAGAAAATGCTTTGCAACTCTATACTTCAGTTGGAGCAGGTTTAGCAGGTTACAAGCCAACAATCACTACATCGGCAGGTACATCTTTATATGCTGGCGATAAAACCATTCAGGAATTAATCATTCCGGTAGGCGTAGGTGCTAAATTTAAAATCTCTGATGCCGTTAACTTCGATTTAGGTTGGACAATCAACTTCGTAGATGGCGATAACTTAGACGGTTATTACAGAGGAAGCAACGACAAATATAACTATGCTTATGCAGGTTTAGAATTTGCCTTAGGTAGCGGAAAACAATTGGCTTTCCACAACCCCGTTGCAGCAACTTATGATGAAGCCTTAGCTGCGAAAAACACAGCCAACGCATTAAAATCAGATTTAGATGCACAAAAAGCTGAAAATGCAAAATTGCGTTCAGAAATGGCCGATATCTTAAAAGATACAGATGGCGATGGTGTTGCCGATAAATTGGATAAATGCCCGGGTACACCAGCCGGAACAGTAGTAGATGGATCAGGTTGCCCATTGGTAACTCCAGAAAAAGTTGTTACCAAAGTAATCGTTACCGAAGAAGATCGTAAAGTTGTTGCAGATGCAATTAAAAACTTAGAATTCGATTTAGGTAAAGCAACAATCCGTTCTAAATCTTACGCTTCGCTTAACAGAGTTGCAGGTTTATTAATCAACAAAAACTTCAGCTTAAAATTAGCAGGTCACACAGATAACACTGGTTCTGATGCATTGAACATGCGTTTATCGAAAGACAGAGCAGAATCGGTTAAAGCTTATTTAGTCTCTCAAGGAGCAAATGCTTCAAGAATCGAAGCTATCGGTTACGGCGAGTCTCAGCCAATTGCTACCAATAAAACAGCAGCTGGCCGTCAGCAAAACCGTCGTGTAGAGTTTACACTTTACTAGTCGACAATAAATACTTTCAAAGCGTCCTTGATTTAATCAAGGGCGCTTTTTTTGTTAAAGCGATAGCGGTTTCTAACCAGCCAGCGATATTAGTCGTCGATTTAAATTTTATAATCTGAGTTCGAGTCATTCAGTTAAGCTCGAGGGGGGTCAGTCTGAGCCTTTCGACTTCGCTCAAGATAAACTCAGTCGAAGACCTGGAAAAAACAAATAAATATCGCCCTTCGACTCCCTGCCCGTCCGGTCAGGCGCTCAATGTCGTTTAGTTAAGCCTGCTCGGTGTCAGTCTGAGCGGAGTCGAAGACCTTTTTTATTGGATAAAACCATTAACATCCGCCCTTCGACTCCGCTCAGGGTGACAATGTTCTACAATTTTATCCTTAACTAACGACATTGGGCGGGCGCTCAGGGTGACAACGTTTTTTGTTTTTTCCTTAAATAAATGACACAAGGATATCGCTTCACCCGGGGCTATGTTGAACGCTTCTTCACAAAGCCGCACTAGGTCGCCATTTCTCTATATGCTTTCTATGCCTATATGGTCAACAATTAGTTGATGTTCCGTCTTTGCCAAATTTAACAACTTTTTTAGAAGCGCAATGCCAGTGTAAGAAACGCAGTGTCTTCCCGTGTTCCGCTATTACGCTTCGCTTCGTCGTGCCTCCTCGCTGCAGGGTATCACTTCACCCGGGGCTAAGTTGAACGCTTTTTCACAAAGCCGAACTAATCGCCACCCCTCTATATGCCCTCTATGCCTATATGGTCAACAACAACTTTTTATGACAATAAAATCAAATTTCCCTTTGCATTAACAAAATACATTTATTAGCTTTGTTATGCAAGCATAATAAAATAATCACGATGAAACAACATCAAACATTAGATTACCATGTAAAGTTTGCATGGCAAAACATGTTTAATAAGTACAACCAAATGGCATCGAGTTTTGGCATTACCCAGGCAATTGGATATATGCTCATTAACATCAACGATGAAGAAGGTACCGCTGTTTCTAACCTGGCCGCACTGCTTGGTGTCAAAGCCACAAGCTTATCGCGAATGTTAAATAATATGGAAGAAGCCAACCTGATCTACCGGGAAACTTCCATTGGCGATAAACGTTCTGTAAAAGTATACCTGACAGATTTTGGTAAAGAAAAGAAACAATTAGCCAAGGGTGTAGTTCGAAAATTTAACGAATATCTCGATGAGCACTTCACCAAAAAGGAAAAAGAGACTTTCATTAATTTGTTGATAAAACTAAACGACATCACAGTAGCTTACACTGTTGATTAGCACAAAAGAGCTGGCGAATTTGCCTCTTACTTCCCAAAAGATGCTCAATTAAGGTCAGCATCGGGTAGAAAGTTAGGCAGAGTGGATTTTTATGCTACGAACGCCTAACCTAAAAGTGGCTAATCCCGATGAAACGGTATTATTACCAGGGTACTAATAAAATTAACTGAGATAATTAAAGCGTATACAGCTGATTAAATATATTACAATGAAAAGAAGCATTAATAAAGTTGCTGTTCTAGGTTCGGGTATTATGGGTTCACGCATTGCATGCCACTTTGCCAATATTGGCGTTGAGGTTTTGCTTTTAGATATTGCGCCAAAGGAACTCACTCCAGAAGAACAGGCAAAAGGATTGACTCTTGATAAACCAGATGTAAAAAATCGAATTGTAAACGCAGCTTTGCAAACTGCTATAAAATCGAACCCATCTCCGGTTTACTCAAAAAAAGTATTGAATAAAATTAAGACCGGAAACTTCGACGACGATATGTCGAAAATTGCGGGTTACGACTGGGTAATAGAAGTTGTTGTCGAAAATCTCGACATTAAGAAAAAAGTTTTTGAGCAAGTAGAGCAATTCCGCAAACCTGGTACATTAATAACATCAAACACATCGGGCATCCCGATTCATCTGATGGCAGAGGGCCGAAGCGATGATTTTAAAGCACATTTCTGTGGAACACATTTTTTTAACCCACCGCGCTACTTAAAATTACTCGAAATCATTCCTACCTCATATACCAAGCCAGAAATAGTAGACTTCCTCATGCACTATGGCGATAAGTTTCTGGGTAAAACCACCGTACTCTGTAAAGATACGCCAGCATTTATTGCCAATCGCGTTGGAGTGTACTCCATCATGGCACTGCTGCACCTTGTCGAAAAGCTCGATTTAACCGTAGAAGAGGTCGATAAATTTACTGGCCCTGCATTGGGCAGACCTAAATCGGCTACTTTCCGCACATCCGATGTGGTAGGCCTCGATACAATGATTAAAGTTGCCAAGGGCCTTCACGACAATTGCCCCGACGATAAAGCACACGATTTATTTAAACTTCCAGCATATGCACAAAAAATGGAAGAAAACAAATGGCTGGGCGATAAAACCAAACAAGGATTTTATAAAAAGACAAAAACCCCCGAGGGCAAAACAGAAATACTTGCGCTCGATTTAAAGACACTCGAATATAAGCCCCAGCAAAAAGTAAAATCGGCAACCTTAGAAATGACCAAGCCCGTCGAAAACCTTCGTGAGCGCATGAAGATTTTTGCAGCCGGTAAAGATAAGGCAGGCGAGCTCTTCCGTCATTCTTCATTTGGTTTGTTCGAATACGTTTCAGATAGAATTCCTGAAATTTCTGACGAGCTATATCGAATCGACGATGCCATGCGGGCCGGCTTCGGCTGGGAATTGGGGCCGTTTGAACTATGGGACGCTGTTGGCGTTAAAGAAGCCCTTGCAGGCATGGAGCAATATGGCAATAAGGCCGCTGCCTGGGTACACGACATGCTCGACGCAGGAAACACTTCGTTTTATAAAGTAGAAGGGGGCGTGAAACAATACTACGATATTCCAACCAAGTCCTACAAAACCTTACCCGGAGCAGAAGAATTTATCATCCTTGATAACATTCGCGAGAATAAAACACTTTGGAAAAACTCTGGCGTATCCATCATCGATCTTGGCGACGGAATCTTGAATGTCGAATTCCACACCAAGATGAACACCATTGGCGGCGATGTAATTTCGGGCATAAACAAGGCAATTGATATGGCCGAGAAAAATTATCGCGGCTTGGTGATCGGAAACGATGGCGCAAATTTTTCTGCCGGTGCAAACGTCGGTATGATTTTTATGATGGCCGTTGAGCAAGAATGGGATGAACTTAACATGGCCATTCGCATGTTCCAAAACACGTCTATGCGCATTCGCTATTCATCAATTCCCGTTGTAGTGGCACCACACAACTTAACCCTTGGCGGTGGCTGCGAATTCAGTCTCCATGCCGATCACGTCCAGCTTTCGGCAGAAACTTATATGGGTTTGGTAGAATTCGGCGTGGGCGTAATTCCCGGCGGTGGTGGAACAAAAGAGTTCGCCCTACGGGCTTCCGACGAATTTAAAGATGATCAAATTGTTCAAAACATATTAAAAGAGCGTTTTTTAACCATCGGTATGGCCAAGGTATCTACTTCCGGTTACGAAGCGTACGAGTTAGGCTATTTGCAAAAAGACAAATTCTCCATTTCCATGAACCGTAACCGTTTATTGGCCGATGCAAAAGCTAAAGCCATCGAGCTGGCTGAAGCGGGTTATACCAAACCTGTACAAAGAACAGACATTAAAGTGCTCGGAAAGCAAGGTTTGGGCATTGTTTACGCCGGAGCAAACAGCATGTACGCCGGTAATTATATCTCCGAACACGATAAAAAAATCTCTGAAAAATTAGGTTACGTCATGTGTGGCGGCGATTTATCGGCTCCAACAGAAGTAAGTGAACAATACTTGCTCGATCTGGAACGCGAAGCCTTCTTATCGCTTGCAGGAGAAAGAAAGAGCTTGGAACGGATTCAATCGATTATAACAAAAGGAAAACCGTTGAGGAATTAATTAGAGTATCGAGATATGAGTATCAAGTATCAAGATTTCAAATATAAAGTATATACAATTGGTTTGGATTTTGAAGCCTGTCTTGATACTCGCTACTTGATACTAAAACGCTACTTAATATTAATATACGGCATATGCACAATTTTAAAGACCTAAAAGTTTGGCAAAAATCAATCGACTTGGCGGTTGATGTTTATAAAGCAACTTCGCTTTTACCAACTGATGAAAAGTTCGGTTTGATTTCTCAAATGAAAAGATGTTCGGTGTCGATACCATCAAATATAGCAGAGGGTTCCGGACGAGGAAGATCAGCACAGTTTAAACATTTTTTAACAATAAGCCAAGGGTCGGCTTTTGAATTGGAAACACAATTAATTATTTCAAACAGATTGGAGTTGTTAAATGATGAGTTATCAGCGGACTTGATTGGGAAAACAACAGAAATACAAAAGATGGTGTATTCATTAGAGAGGAAGTTAATTTAAGTACTGATAACTAGCTACTTGATAATATAAACATGGCGACAGAAAGGTTTTCAAGCTCAGTCTTGATACTTGATACTCGCTACTAGATACTAAAAAAATGGAAGCATACATTATAGCCGGATATCGTACAGCAGTGGGCAAGGCCCCACGCGGCGTATTCCGTTTTACAAGGGCCGACGATTTAGCTGCCGAGGTGATTAAAGCTTTGGTAGCTTCGGTTCCGAATTTAGATAAAGAACAAATCGACGATGTAATTGTGGGTAACGCTACGCCCGAAGCTGAGCAAGGGCTAAACATCGGCCGGATGATTTCTTTAATGGGGTTAGACACCGATAAAGTGCCGGGCGTTACCGTAAACCGCTATTGCGCTTCGGGCCTGGAAACAATAGCTACCGCAGTGGCCAAAATTAAGGCTGGAATGGCCGACTGTATTATTGCAGGCGGAGTGGAAGTAATGAGCGGAATGCCTTTTGGTGGCTGGAAACTGGTGCCCAACGCCGAGGTGGCGAAGAAAAATCCAGATTGGTACTGGGGAATGGGTTTAACAGCCGAGGCCGTTGCCAAAGAGTACAAAGTTAGCCGCGAAGATCAGGATGCATTTTCTTTGAAGTCGCACGAAAAAGCTATTCATGCCATAAAAAACGGTCATTTAAAAGATGGTATCCTGCCAATTACCGTAAACGAAAATTATCTGGATGAAAACCTTAAGAAGCAAACCCGTACTTATGTGGTTGATACCGATGAGGGGCCTCGTGCAGATACGACTTTAGAAAAACTGGCAAAATTGAAACCCGTTTTCGATGCCGTGGGCAGCGTTACCGCAGGCAATTCCTCGCAAACATCCGATGGCGCAGCATTCGTTTTGGTGGTTTCAGAAAAGAAAATGAAAGAACTGAATGCAGAGCCCATTGCAAGGTTAGTAAGCTATGGAGTTGTTGGTGTTCCACCAAGAATTATGGGCATCGCCCCGATAGACGCCATACCGAAAGCCATAAAGCAGGCTGGGTTGAAACAAGCAGATATCGACTTAATTGAGCTGAACGAAGCCTTTGCGTCGCAATCGCTGGCCGTAATAAGAGCATTAGATTTAAATCCCGATATCGTAAACGTAAATGGTGGCGCGATTGCATTGGGCCATCCACTCGGTTGTACAGGGGCAAAGCTCTCCGTACAAATGATGAATGAGCTTAAAAGACAAGATAAAAAATATGGCATGGTTACCATGTGCGTAGGTACTGGCCAGGGTGCAGCAGGGATTTTTGAGCGGTTTTAATACACAAATTCGTCATTGCGAGGTACGAAGCAATCTCACTTGCAAAAACAGATTGCTTCGTGCCTCGCAATGACGGCCATGCTAAACGAGTGGTAAGGACGGTCGTCACTCTGAATTCATTTCAGAGCCTTTAAAGTATGACCGTCTAACATGGACGCTGATAGGAAAGATGCTGAACTAAATTCAGCATGACGATCATGCTGCGGACTTAGTAGCAAAAACTACAGAAATACAAAAAATGATTTACTCTTTGGATAGGAGCATCAAAATTTGAAATCAATTATGGGCGTGATTTAAAGTTTTAAGCCCAGTCTTGATACTAAATACTCAAACAATGGCGATTTAAAGTTTTGAGCCCAGTCTTGATACTTGATACTCGCTACTAGATACTACAAAAATGGAAACAACTGAAAAAAAAACAATTAAAGGCGGCGAATTCTTGATAAAGGAAACCGCTTATCAGGATGTATTTATTCCCGAAGAGTTTGATGAAGAGCAACAAATGATTGCACAAACCTGTCGCGATTTTTTAGAGGCCGAAGTTTATCCGAACTTAGATAAAATCGACAAGCAAGAAGATCCCGAATTAATGCCCACACTTTTAACAAAGGCGGGCGAGTTGGGCATTCTTGGCGTATCCGTTCCCGAAGAATACGGCGGATTCGGGAAAAACTTCAATACCTCAATGCTTGTGGCCGACGTTGTAGGAGCAGGCCATTCATTTGCCGTGGCCCTTTCTGCGCATACGGGAATAGGTACCCTGCCGATTTTGTATTACGGAAACGACGACCAAAAGGCAAAATATATTCCTAAACTAGGCTCTGGAGAGTGGAAAGCGGCATATTGTCTCACAGAACCCAACTCAGGCTCAGATGCCAACTCGGGAAAAACCAAGGCCAAATTGAGCGATGATGGAAAACACTACATCATCAACGGACAAAAAATGTGGATCACCAATGGCGGTTTTGCAGATGTTTTTATCGTTTTTGCAAAAATCGACGATGATAAAAACCTTACTGCTTTCATTGTTGAAAAAAACTTCGGTGGAATTACCATGAACCCCGAAGAGCATAAAATGGGAATCAAAGGCTCATCAACCCGTCAGGTGTTTTTTAACGATTGTGCGGTGCCAGTTGAAAATATGCTGAGCGAGCGTGAAAACGGCTTTAAGATCGCGGTGAACATTTTGAACATCGGCCGGATTAAACTGTCGGCAGCTGCAATCGGTGCTTCAAAAGCAACATTGAGTACAGCAATCAATTACTCAAATGAACGTAGCCAATTCGGTAGGCCGATTTCGAAATACGGGGCAATCAGGTATAAAATTGCAGAAATGGCCTCGAAAATTTATGCGGTTGATGCAGCCAATTACCGTGCAGGACAAAACATCGACGATACTTATGATCAATTGGTAGCGGGAGGAATGGAATCGGGTAAAGCACGATTAAAATCTGTTGAACAATTTGCTGTTGAATGCGCCATATTGAAAGTTTGGGGATCTGAAGCATTGGATTACACCGTTGATGAAGGCGTTCAGATTTATGGAGGAATGGGTTTTAGTGCCGATGCACCAATGGACCGGGCTTATCGCGATGCCCGAATTAATAGAATCTTCGAGGGAACGAACGAAATTAACCGATTGTTAACCGTAGATATGATGTTGAAACGTGCCATGAAAGGTGAACTGGACTTAATGACGCCCGCCACTGCCGTTGCCGCTGAGCTGATGAGCATTCCTGATTTTGGCGAAGAGGATACCACCTTATTTGCAGCAGAGAAAAAAGTATTGGCAAATCTAAAAAAGGCGGCTTTAATGGTTGCTGGTGCTGCGGTGCAAAAGCTGATGATGACTTTAAGCAAAGAGCAAGAGATTCTGATGAACATTGCCGATATGGCCAGTTATGTATATGTGCTTGAGTCTGCTTTATTGAGGACAGAAAAATTAGTGGCACTGCGTGGCGAAGAAGCAACCGCCGGACAACTGGATTTATTGCGAATTTATATGGTCGAAGCAGTCGACGGAGTTTCAAAAGCCGGTAAAGAAGCACTTTGGGCCTTTGCCGAAGGCGACGAGCAACGCATGATGTTGGTTGGTTTACGCCGCTTTACCAAGCTGGAGCCGTTTAATGTGAAGGATGCACGCCAAAGAGTTGCGCAACAGCTTATCGAGGCGAATAAGTACATCTTTTAATGAGATTAAAGCTTAAAGACTAAAGCTGAAAGGCAGACGGCCAAATCCAAATATTCCGTATGTCGGATGGCTTTAGTCTTTTAGTTTGTTTTGGTTGGTCTTTAGCTTGTTTACGTTGCTTTAGTCTTTAAGCTTTAGTCTTTCCACTAGCTTAGATTTTTCAGCTTGCTTCCATTTGTTTTGGTCTTTTGGCCTTAGTCTTTCCGCTAGCTTAGATCTTTCAGCTTGCTTCCATTTGCTTTGGTCTTTCAGCTTTAGTCTTTCCGCTTGCTTTAGTCTTTCCGCTTCTTATTTGTTAAATTAGGTTAAAAATTGTAGCATCCGTATTAAAAGCGTATTTTTGCGATGATGGCTAAGTTTAAATATATTATACTTTTAGTGTGCATTGCAGGATGCTTTGCGGCTTGTAAGAAAAATGTTCCGGTAGATGACTACGATCCGAATCCGCAATTTATGGCAGATACAACGGCGATCAGGGCATTTATTAAGACTAACAACATTCCGGCCCAGAAAGATTCTTATGGAATTTTTTATCAAATTATTGAGCCGGGATCAGGAAGTGTAACCTATCAGGGAAGTACAAGAATTACGGCAGATTACGATGGTAGACTGTTAAATGGAACTCTTTTCGATAGCACAAAAGGTAGTCCGGTATCGTTTACATTGGGCCAGGTTATTGCTGGCTGGCAAATAGGCATTCAAAAAATTCAAAAAGGTGGTAAAATCAGATTGATTATACCTTCGTATTATGGCTACGGAACAGCTTCGCCATCTTCATCAATCCCAGCAAACTCTGTATTGGACTTTACAATTACACTTACTGACGTACAATAATAAATGAACAATTTTACCAAATTCAGCCTCTTTGCAGTTCTGGCGACTACTACAATTTTCAGTTCGTGTAAAAAGGAATACGAGTCGATTCAAAGTGTAGATGATGCAGCAATAAAGTCTTACATTGCCAAAAACAACCTGACCTCAATGCAGCAAGACCCCGATAAAACCGGGTTCTATTTTCAGGTAACCAACCCAACTACCGGCGACTTGTTCTTAAACAAGGATTCAGTTTTGTACGATGTAGTAATTAAATCGATGCAATCGGGCAATCAGTACCTTAAATCGCCTGTTAACGGAAACCTGGGTACTTACGTTGGTTATTTAAACAACTTTTTCCAATCGTCGCTTTCTACATCAACAACTTATAATATCCCGGCTTTGCGTATAGCCACACTGGCCTTAAAGCCGGGGGGGGTTGCACGAATTTTACTGCCGTCTTATTTGGCATTTGGCCGAAATGGCGCTGGTAGTATTCCATCAAATGAGAATCTCGATGTAACCATTACTACTTATCCATATAAAAAACAATGGCAGTTTGATGATGCGAAAATCCAGAATTTTCTCACGGCAAACAATTTGACAGCTACAAAAGATGCTTCGAGAGTGTATTATATTACAACCGCTGCCGGAACAGGAACCGAAACTATTACCGAAACCAGCACTGTAGTTTACAAATATACCGGAAGATTGCTTGACGGAACGGTTTTCGATTCGTCAACCGATGGCACATACTCAACAACTTTACAATATCTTATTCAAGGTTGGAAAGCAATAATACCGAAATTTACCGCAGGCGCAAAAATAAGAATGTTTATCCCATCCGACATGGGTTACGGCCTTTCGGGAAATGGCGCAATTCCGCCTAACGCCGTATTAGATTTTGATATAGAAATTGTTAGCGTAACTAAGTAGCCAACGCCTCTTTAAAAACTTTTAGCACCCTTTCTCGTGCAAACGTATGCTCAACTATTGGTTGGGCATATTTTTTTGTCCCAAATTCTGGAACCCATTTTTTGATGTATTCAAATTTCGGATCGAATTTTTTGGTTTGCAGCTCCGGGTTAAAAACTCTGAAATAAGGCGCTGCATCGTTTCCAGACCCCGCTGCCCATTGCCAGCCGCCAACATTACTGGCCATTTCGTAATCCAGCAGTTTTTCGGCAAAATAAGCTTCGCCCCAGCGCCAATCTATCAGTAAATGCTTCGATAAAAAACTAGCTACAACCATGCGCACGCGGTTGTGCATCCAACCCGTTTGGTTAAGCTGACGCATCCCTGCATCAACAATTGGGTAGCCGGTATTTCCCTCGCACCAGGCCTTAAACTCTTTTTCGTTGTTGCGCCACTTTATTTTGTCGTATTGTTTTTTAAACGAATCAAATCCTGCATAGGGAAAATGCCAAAGAATCATCATATAAAACTCACGCCAGGCCAACTCAGACAGCCAAACATTTGATTTTGCCTCGATGGCATCCCTCACGGCTTTTCTAATGCTTATTGTTCCAAAACGGAGGTGCAAACCAATGTGTGTTGTGCCATTCAAAGCCGGAAAATCTCGTCGAACAGCATATTGATCCAATTTATCGGCATAGCTGATTTGTGGGAATTGTAAGCTGCTTTTTTCGAAGCCCATATCCAGTAATCCAGGCAGCGGCAGTTGCTCCGTTTTTAAGAAGTTTTTAAAATAGCGCTGTGTCGGGTAGGCTTTTACATGGAAATCGTTCAGTTTCGCCTGCCATTGCTTATAATACGGCGTGAACACTGTGTAAGGCGTTTTATCTGCTTTTAAGATCTCATCTTTCTCAAAAATCACCTGATCTTTAAACGTTTTAAAGGCAATTGTTTCACTCGTCAAAAATTCGAACATGTTGTCGTCACGTTCCCGGGCGTAAGGCTCGTAATCACGATTGGTGTACACTTCCTCAACCGGATAATCTTGCAATATCTCGGGCCATATATCTTCGGGTTTCCCATATTTCACCAACAAGTCTGATCCAAGATTTCGAAGCTCTTTTTTCAAACTTTCAATCATCTGATAGATAAAAGTCACCCGGGCATCGTCGTGAGCAAGCTCATCTAAAATGTTTTTATCGAAAATAAAGAGCGGAAGCACAGGGTTTTGGCCTTTTAGCGCATGGTAGAGTGCTGCGTTATCTTCTAACCGTAAATCTCTGCGAAACCAAAAAATTGAAACAGGTGTCATTGAAGGAAAAATTTAATAAGCAATGGGCAATAAGCAATTTACAATAACCAGTTAAACAATTGAGCAATTAAACAATTAATCAGCTGAGCTATTTATATAAATCGGCCAAAGCACTGTCCAAATCCGTAAATTTAAATTTAAATCCGGCATCTAAAATCTTTTGCGCCGAAGTGTTGCTGCTCATTAATATAGCTTCTGCCCGCTCTCCGAGCAATAGTTCCATCGCTGTTTTTGGTACTTTAATTGGCCAAAACGGGCGATGCAGGTGTTTGGCTATGGCTCTGGTTAGCGCTTCGTTAGTAACCGGAAAGGGTGCACAGGCGTTATAAGAATTTTCCATGTTCTGGTTTTCAACAGCATAAACATACATTTCTACCATATCGTCGATATGCAACCAAGGCACCCATTGTTTGCCATTACCGAGTGCCGCACCAGCAAACAGGCGTACAGGCCTATCTAATTGCGGCAAAGCGCCACCCTTCGTGCTGAATACAATGCCGGTACGGAGTTTCACGGTTCTTAAACCAAGTTTTTTAGCCTGCGACACGGCTTCTTCCCAAAGTTTGCAGCATTCTGCCAAAAACCCATAACCATTTGATGTTTCTTCAGATAAAATTTCATCACCGCAATCGCCATAGTAACCAACCGCCGATGAAGAAATAAAAGCTTCGACCTGATGATTCGGGTTTGACCTGATCGTTTTTAGCAGCAGTTCAGTAGATTTTACCCGGCTATCAATTATCTCCTGTTTACGCTCGTCGGTCCACTTTTTATCAACTACCGGTGCCCCCGCCAAATGAATCACGGTTTGGACCCCATTAATACAATCTGCATCAATAGCTCCTGTTTCAACGTTCCATGTAAAGCTGTTTAAGTCCTTTCCCTTCTTACGAGAGAGGGTATTCACCTCGTAGCCCTTGCCCAGCAGGCGCTTTTTTAGCTCAGCGCCAACAAGTCCGCTGGCCCCAGTAATGAGAATTTTTTTAGGCATGTGTTTATAACAATAAAGATACGAAAGGGTTTTCGGACTGCCTGGAACGGATTGAGCAAAAGGCGAGGCATTTCAAAATATCTTGCCCGAGGATGCAAAACCTTCAGTTAAAAAATGAGGTTTTCACTTTATGTTTGCTGATCAATATGCTGAAATGAAGTGAATGCGGTTTTTTGGTGGATTCAGTGCGAAAAGGCCATTAAATCGCCGATTTCTCGTTATTTTTTCCTATAATGTGGTAAAAGTTCGCATTGCAGAGAAAAGTACCACCATTGTCCCGATACATTTTGTTGGCTGTTTGTAAAGAAATATTCAGCTTTTTGATGCCGACAAAAAATAAGATAAATTTGTAATTGCGTTCTTAACACCCTTTTCCCACAAGAGATGTCCAAAAAAATTTTAGTCTGGTTTAGAAATGATCTTCGTTTGCATGATAATGAGATGCTGATAGAAGCTATAGCTAAATCGGATGCGATTTTACCCGTTTACATTTTAGATCCCCGCTTGTTTGGCGAAACGAAATATGGAACGCTGAAAACCGGAAATATCCGGGCACAGTTTATTTTAGAGAGCGTATCTGGGCTGAGGTCTTCGCTCAAGCAAATAGGAGGAAATTTACTCATTGCTCAAGGAAACCCAGAAGAAATTATTCCCCAACTGGTTCAGGAATACGAAATAACGGAGGTTTATCACCATCGAGAGGTAGCCAGAGAAGAAACGCATGTTTCTACATTGGTAGAAAATGCACTGTGGAAGCTTCGTGTTAATTTAAAGCACTTTATTGGCCACACGTTATATAATAAAGAGGACCTGCCTTTTCCAATAAAGGATATTCCTGATGCCTTTAATCAATTTAAAAAGAAGATTGAACGCGATTCGATCATTAAGCCATGCTTTTTAGCGCCCGATCGCGTTAATGTTGCCGAAGTAATCGATTGGGGATCGCTCCCAACGTTGGCGCAATTAAACCTCTCCCCGCAAGAAAAAGATCAGCGATCTGATTTTCAGTTTACCGGTGGCGAGGCCGAAGGTTTATCGCATTTACAAAAAGTTATTGTAGCCATGCAACAAGCTGCCAGTGCAAAAAACCTTATTCTGGCTTCAAAGTTATCTGCCTGGCTTGCAATGGGCTGTTTATCACCCCGCAAAGTGTATTGGGAGATAAAGAAAATGGAGGGTTTTCCAAATACCAAGGCCATGTTTAACCACATTTTACTTGGGCTGCTTTGGAGGGATTATTATCGCTTTATGTTTAAAAAGTACGGTAACCGGTTCTTTCATCCAAATGGTTTTGGCAGCCAGGGGCTGGTTGATGTCGAAAACGAGCAAGATAACTTTGCCAAATGGAAAAATGGCCAAACAGGTTTTGTAGTGGTAGATGCGGTAATGACAGAATTGAATCAAACCGGTTTCGTTTCTAATATCGCCCGTCAAACCGCCGCTCTTTATTTAATCAATAATTTAGAAGTAAGCTGGGTATTTGGTGCAGCTTATTTTGAAGAAAAGCTTATTGATTATAACCCGGCGAGTAACTGGGGCAACTGGGCCAATGTTGCAGGCGTGGGAAATGATCAGAAATCGAAAAGTGTTTTCGATTTAGATAAGAATATAAAAAGCTTAGATCCGAAAGGCAATTATGCCTTAACCTGGGCTTCATAAATAAACGATAGAATGCGGAAATTCTGAATGAGAGAATGATGGTGTTTTGAATGAGGGAATGATAGTGTTTTGAATGAGAGAAGGATAGCGTTTTGAATGAGAGAATGGTAGTCTTTTAAATGATGCAAGCTTTTCAATATCGCAGTAACATTAACGAAATTTAACGATAAAATAATTGGTTTTTTACGCATTTGGTTTATTCAACTATAACGGAAACAGTCACTAAATCATTGATTCAATAATTCACTAATTTCACTCACTTAATTTAATCTTCTTTTTTGCCATTTATATAAGGTAAAATTCTAATTTTGTAATGCTTATAGTAAACAGTTAATAATGGATAAACTATCTTATCTTAATGGCGCAAACGCCGAATATATAGAGTCGTTATATCAGTCGTATCAACAAGATCCTGAATCGGTTGAATTTGGTTGGCAGAAATTTTTTGAAGGTTTTGATTTCGGAAGAACTTCTGAGGCGCCAACCGCGACCGCAGAAACGCCTGAACAATTTTTAAAAGAGGTTAGTGTTTTAAATCTGATCGACGGATATAGAAGCCGTGGTCACTTATTTACACATACCAATCCGGTCCGCGAAAGACGCAAGCACTTACCAACTTTAGATTTGGCGAATTTTGGCCTGTCTGATGCAGATTTGGAAACTGTTTTTAATTCGGGTGTCGAAATTGGTATCGGTGCAGCGAAGCTGAAGGATATTCTTGCTGTTCTAAAGCAAACCTACACAAGCTCAATAGGAGCGGAATTTAAATTTTTACGCACACCCGAAGTGTTGAACTGGATTCAGCAGAAGTTGGAAAGTGTGCGGAGTACACCTAGTTTCTCTATCGATGAGAAAAAACGTATTCTTAAAAAATTAAACGAAGCGGTAAGTTTCGAAAATTTTCTTGGAACAAAATTCCTGGGCCAGAAACGTTTCTCGTTAGAAGGAGCAGAGGCTTTGATCCCCGCATTAGATTCGGTTATCGAAAAAGGTGCAGAACTTGGTATTGAAGAATTTGTAATTGGCATGGCGCATCGCGGTCGTTTGAATGTGTTGGCCAACATTATGCAGAAGACGTACAAAGATATTTTTGCTGAATTTGAAGGCAAAAGTTACAACCCCGAAACACCATTTGGGGGCGATGTAAAATATCACCTGGGTTACTCTACAGATGTTACTACTAACGCAGGCAAAAGCGTTCACTTAAGTCTTTGCCCTAATCCATCGCACTTAGAAACAGTTGATGGTGTGGTTGAGGGCATGAGCCGCTCAAAAATCGACTTCAAATACGATGGCGATAACAGTCGTTTAGCACCGATTTTGATTCATGGTGATGCGTCAGTTGCCGGTCAGGGCATTGTTTACGAGGTAATTCAAATGGCTGGGCTTGAGGGTTACAAAACCGGCGGAACAATCCACCTGGTAATTAACAACCAGATTGGTTTTACTACAAATTATAAAGACGGTCGTACAAGTACTTACTGTACCGATATTGCAAAGGTGACTTTATCGCCGGTTTTCCACGTCAATGGCGACGATCCGGAAGCTTTGGTTTATGCCATTAATTTAGCAATGGAATATCGTCAGAAATACAAAAACGATGTTTTTATCGATATTTTATGCTACCGCCGTTTTGGGCACAATGAGTCTGACGAACCTAAATTTACTCAGCCTTTATTGTACAAAACAATAGAAAAACACCCCAATCCCCGGGAAATTTATATCAATCAGTTAACCAAGGAAGGCAAATTGGAAGCGGGTTTGGCGAAAGAAATGGAAAAAGATTTCCGTGGAATTTTGCAAGAGCGCTTAAATGAGGCCAAAGAGTTTGTTGCAGGCAATGCCGAAGTAAAATTTGGCGGTGCATGGGCCGATTTGCGTATCGCTACACCAAAGGATTTTGAAACCTCGCCAGTAACGGCAGTTAAAAAATCTACCTTGTTAGAAATAGGTAAGCGCATTACCACCTTACCTTCTAATAAAAAGTTTTTCAAAAAAATTGAGAAATTATTCGCCGAGCGGACCAAAATGGTTAATGAAACCCTCGTTTTCGATTGGGCAATGGGCGAGCAGTTGGCTTATGGTACTTTGCTATCAGAAGGCAAACGCGTTCGCTTAAGTGGTCAGGATGTAGAACGAGGTACTTTCTCTCACCGCCATGCCGTACTTACATTAGAGGATAGCGAGGAGGAGTATGTACCGTTGGCCAATATTTCTGATCAACAAGCGCCGTTTGATATTTACAATTCTCACTTATCTGAATATGGTGTTTTAGGTTTCGAATATGGTTACGCAATGGCAAATCCGAATGCATTAACCATTTGGGAAGCACAATTTGGCGATTTCTTTAACGGTGCGCAAATTGTTGTCGATCAGTATGTGGCCAGTGCCGAAACTAAATGGCAACGTGAAAACGGATTGGTAATGTTATTGCCTCATGGGTACGAAGGGCAAGGACCAGAGCACTCGTCGGCACGTATTGAGCGTTTTATGGAGCTTTGTGCCGATTACAATATGCAAGTTGCAAATTGTACTACGCCAGCCAATTTCTTCCATATCTTGCGTCGCCAGTTTAAACGCGATTTCCGCAAACCACTGGTGGTATTTACGCCGAAAAGTTTGTTGCGTCATCCTGCTTGCGTTTCTAAATTGGAAGACTTTACGACAGGTGGCTTTAAAGAGGTTATCGACGATGAAAATGTAAAGGTTGAAGATATTACCCGCATTATATTTTGTAGCGGTAAAATCTATTACGAACTGCTTGAAAAACAACAGGCAGATACGGTTAAACATGTGGCATTGGTACGGGTTGAACAGTTGTACCCAACACCGGTTGATCAAATGGAGGCCATTAAAAACAAGTACAAAAATGCCAAAGAAATTTTCTGGGTACAAGAGGAGCCAGAAAACATGGGCGCATGGCCATACTTATTTAGAAAATTATATAAAACCGCATTAAAAGGCATTGAAGTAATTTCTAGAAAGGAAAGCAGCAGTACTGCAACTGGTTTTGCAAAACAGCATGCCAATCAGCAGGCGTATATCCTAGCAAAGGCATTAGAGGTTTCTGTTAAAGAGGAAGAAGTAAAAGACGCTACCAAAAAAGCAAGCAAGAAGTTGGCAGAGGCCGAATAAGGTTGAAGGTGAAAAGGTGTAAGGTTGAAGGTTTACTTTCGATAGCTTACATAATAAATGAAAGACGAAATAGCATAGAAAATACAATCATAACATTATGAGTTTAGAGATCAAAGTTCCACCAGTTGGTGAGTCGATAACGGAAGTTGTTTTATCACAATGGCTAAAAAGCGACGGCGATGTTGTTGAAATGGATGAGGTTATTGCTGAATTGGAATCAGACAAAGCCACTTTCGAACTAACCGCTGAACAAGCCGGAACTTTAAGAACGATTGCCGCCGAGGGCGATACTTTAGCAATTGGGGCAGTAGTTTGTAAAATTGAAGATGGTGGAGCTGCGCCTAGTCCGAAGGCCGAAGGCGAAAGTCCGAAGTCGGATGCACAAGCTCCGGCAGCGGTGGCTGAGGCTCCAAAAGCTTCTGAATCTGGCAAAGAATCTTATGCAAGCGGCACGCCCTCGCCTGCTGCGGGAAAAATTCTTGCTGAAAAAGGTATTGAAGCCGCTGCTGTAAAAGGCACTGGCGTTGATGGTCGCATTACCAAAGACGACGCTGTTAAAGCAGAAACTCAAAAGGCTAAAGCTGAAGCTCCGAAGGCAGCTCCTGTTGCTGCTGCACCAGCCGGTGCACGTTCTGAGCGTCGTGAGAAAATGTCGCCACTGCGCAAAACCGTTGCTAAGCGTTTGGTTTCTGTTAAAAATGAAACGGCTATGTTAACTACTTTCAACGAGGTTAACATGAAGCCAATAATGGACTTGCGTTCGAAATATAAAGAATCGTTTAAAGAAAAACATGGCGTTGGCTTAGGCTTTATGAGCTTCTTTACCAAAGCGGTAACCGAGGCTTTAAAGGATTTTCCTGCCGTAAACGCCCGTATCGAAGGCGAAGAATTGGTTTATAATAACTTTGCCGATATCTCTATCGCCGTTTCTGCGCCAAAAGGATTAGTTGTACCTGTAATTCGTAATGCAGAAAGCATGAGTTTAGCAGAGATTGAAAAATCTGTGCTGGCATTGGCTTTAAAGGCACGCGATGGTAAATTGACTATCGAAGAAATGACAGGCGGAACTTTTACCATTACCAATGGCGGTGTGTTTGGCTCGATGATGTCGACCCCGATTATTAATGCCCCACAATCCGCTATTTTAGGAATGCACAACATCGTTGAGCGCCCAATTGCTGAAAAAGGTGAGGTAGTCATTCGTCCGATGATGTATGTTGCCTTATCTTACGACCACAGAATTATCGACGGGCGTGAGTCGGTTGGTTTCCTGGTACGTGTTAAACAGTTGCTGGAAGATCCAGCCAGATTGTTGTTAGGCGTTTAATCGTTACATAAAGTTTTCAAAGAAGTCAAGTTTTAATGGCCAGTGGGCTATAAAACTTGACTTCTTTTTTTATACCCTAAAATGAAATTGACGTTCAATTTAAAGTTCCTCTTCATCTTTGTCGCCATTTTTGTTGTAGAAGTCTTGATCGCAAAATTTCTGCACGACGCATTTATTCGCCCTTTTGGTGGCGATGTTCTGGTGGTGATATTGATCTACGCCTTTTTCCGCATTTTCCTCAAAACGAACTACAAAAAGCTCGCTTTTGGCGTATTGATTTTCTCCTTTATCATCGAGATTTTACAGGCGGTTCATTATGTAGAATGGCTGGGTTTGCAAAATAGCAGGCTTTGGAGCACTGTCCTCGGCACCTCCTTCAGTATTTACGATCTGTTAGCCTATTTTGTTGGTTATCTGATTTGTTTGCTGTTTAGTGATAACTAATTCTGAATTATGCCCAGCTAATACTGGATTTGAAATCCAGAGCTAATGGAGTCGGGATTACAAATCCCAACTAGCGGCTAGCAACGGAAAATCCCTTCTAGTTGTAGCGTCTCGCTACGACTCCACATTCTAACATACATAATTAATTTAAGTCCTAGGGAGACGCTATGACGAGGAAGGTGCTGGATTTGAATGATGGCCTTTAAAACTGTCATCCTGAGTTTTAATTTCAACAAAAAATCAATATGGCATGACGCAAAAAATAACCACCCCTTGCCCCTCCTTGAAAAGAAGGAGGGGAGTTGGACAGTGCGATCTTTGATCGTTTTAGAGTCCCAATGGTCGCGCAGTTGCAACTCCCCTCCTAATTTAGGAGGGGTTGGGGGTGGTTAGCTTCGGTGCTGTTTATCAAAGTGTTGCATAAATAAGTCAATGGTAGAGTCACGAAGGATCCGCAAGCGATGAAAAACAAAACGCCCATAACGCACTGCCTAAAAGAGGGCGGAGTGTGTGGGCAAGGGATGGTGGGATTTAGTTACTGATGCTTTCCCGAGAATCGGGAGAGGCTGTTCCTCAGCATGACAATACCTGTGATTGTTAGCTTGACTAGGGATCCTAGTGCGGCAAAATTGGTTCAACTGGCACAGACCAACGTCGCAATGACGGTATGCACAACGAAAAAGCCCGCTTCTGTTAAAGAGGCGGGCCATAATCATTTAATTTTAAACTGTGCACTGTAGAATCGTAACTCGTCAATCTACAATCGTAATTCTCTTAGTCTTCTACAATTTCACTGTTAATACTAACTTCATCTTTTACATCCTCTTTAAAGTAGTTTTTTTGGAAAATCAGAATCAGGATTACGCCAACAGAAATTGCGGCATCAGCAAGGTTAAATACCGGTCTGAAGAAAACGAATTCGTCGCCTCCCCAAATCGGGATCCAGCTCGGAAAGTGGCCCTCTGCAATAGGAAAATAAAGCATATCTACTACACGACCATGAAACCAGGTCTCGTAACCGTAAATTTTTCCATAAAACACCGAATCGATGATGTTGCCAAGTGCACCGGCAAAAATCAGTGCGACGTTTAAAATTAAACCTCTATGATATTTATGCTTAATTAGATAATGTAATCCGTAACCTATTCCGCCAACTGCGAGGATCCGGAACAACGATAAGGCAAGTTTGCCAAATTCTCCGCCAAACTCCATCCCGAAGGCCATGCCGTTGTTTTCGGTAAAGTGAATAATAAACCACCTACCAATAATATTGAACTCCTGGCCAAGGTACATATGGGTTTTGATCCATGTTTTTAGCACTTGATCCGCAAGTAAAACTAAAAAGATAGCAATTAAAGGTTTGGTATAGCCTTTCATTAACTTTGTTTTAATTTAGCTTCAATGCTCAATGTAGCGTGTGGAACTGCACGCAGACGTTCTTTTTGAATTAATTTGCCCGTTTCGCGGCAAATACCGTAAGTTTTGTTCTCAATACGAACCAGGGCATTTTCGAGGTTATCGATAAATTTTTTCTGACGGGCAGCCAATTGATTGATCTGCTCTTTTTCCATCGTTGCAGAACCATCTTCTAGCGTTTTGTAAGCGCCTGAGGTATCTTCTGTGCCGTTTGCATTTGGGTTGCTTAATGATGCCGTAAGTGCGTTAAGCTCCTCTTTGGCCATTCGTAATTTATCTTGAATTAACTCTTTAAATTCCTGAAGTTCACTGTCTGAGTAGCGCGTTTTGTTATTATTTTCCATGTTTTTAATTTAGTTTTCTAATATATGGATTTATATTTTAGTTACTGAAATGCTTAACTCAACATCGTCAATAGTGATTTTGTTTGGGTTAGTTACAGTATCTGTCAATTCTAGTTTGTCGGCCAAAATTTCTGCGCAAATGTACGCCATGTTTTTGGTCACCGCGGCTGCTATCAGATTATCATTTTGTAAAGCCACGTTAATTCTATCGGTCACTTCGAAGTTCAGTTCCTTGCGTAAATTCTGAATTCTGTTTACCAGCTCGCGAGAAATTCCCTCTTGTTTCAGCTCTTCAGAAATGGTTACATCTAAGGCAACTGTTAAACTGCCGATGTTGGTTACCTGCCAGCCCGGAATATCTTCAGCAAAAACCTCTACGTCATCATTCAGGTCTATCGCATGCTGAACGTTATCGGTACCGAAAACGTTGATGTAGCCGTCAACCTCTAAACGTTGAATATCGTCTTGAGTCATGTTTTCAAGGGCCTGTTTCACAATGCTCATATCTCTGCCCACTTTTTTTCCAAGCGATTTAAAGTTTGGCTTCAGCTTTTTCTTTACAATGCCATGCGTATCGGTAATAAACTCGATGTGCTTAACATTAGTCTCCGAAAGGATATAATCGGCAACTTTTGAGATTTTTTGCTCAAAATCGCCATTTAGCGATGGAATCAGGATTTTAGCCAAAGGCTGACGAACGTTAATGCCCGACTTTTTACGAAGCGATAAAACCATCGATGAAATATCCTGGGCATAAACCATACGCTCGTTCAAATCAGTATCAATTAAACTTTTATCGGCCTCGTTCCACAAGGTTAAGTGAACAGATTGTTGTGCATTTTTATCCGTTACGGTTAAGTTTTTATATAACCAATCGGCAAAGAAAGGTGCAACGGGGCTCATCAGCTGTGCCAAAGTTTCTAAACAGGTATAAAGCGTTTCGTAAGCAGCGCGTTTATCCTCTGTCATTTCACCTTTCCAAAAACGGCGACGGCTTAACCTGATGTACCAGTTGCTCAAATGCTCATCAACAAAGGTTTGGATGGCACGTGTGGCTTTGGTTGGCTCATAAGCATTGTAGCTTTCGTCTACTTCGCTAATCAGATTTTGCAGTAGAGACAAGATCCAGCGATCCAGCTCCGTTCTATCAGCAACTTTGCTCAGGTTGTTCTTGTCGATCTCAAACTTGTCGATATTTGCGTATAAGGCAAAAAATGCATAAGTATTGTACAGTGTGCCGAAAAATTTACGGCGCACCTCATCTAATCCCTCTAAACTGAATTTAAGGTTGTCCCAAGGCGATGCATTGCTAATCATGTACCAACGGGTGGCATCAGCGCTGTAAGTTTCGATGGTGCTAAAAGGATCAACGGCATTGCCTAAACGCTTAGACATTTTATTGCCGTTTTTATCTAACACCAATCCGTTTGAAACTACATTTTTGAAAGCTATACCCGGGTTTCCTGTTTTTGCATTGATTTCGCTGATCTCTTCGCTCGCTTCGCTCAACATTACCGCAATGGCGTGTAAGGTAAAAAACCAGCCCCGTGTTTGGTCAACTCCTTCTGCTATAAAATCGGCAGGGTAGGCGTTTTCAAATTCTTCTTTGTTTTCGAAAGGGAAATGCCATTGTGCATATGGCATTGCGCCGCTATCAAACCAAACATCGATAAGATCAGTTTCACGCGTCATTTTTTCGCCTTTTGATGAAGTTAAAATCACATCATCAACGTAAGGGCGGTGCATGTCTTTCAATTCGAAACCTGCAGGCATAAAACCCGCGTCGATAGATTTCGCTATTTCTGCGTTCAGTTCTGCGATAGAACCGATGCATTTTTCCTCCAAACCGTCGGCAGTACGCCAAATAGGCAAAGGTGTTCCCCAATAACGAGAACGGGATAGGTTCCAATCAACCAAATTCTCCAGCCAGTTTCCAAAACGCCCGGTTCCCGTCGATTCGGGCTTCCAGTTGATGGTTTTGTTCAACTGGGCCATGTTATCTTTAACAGCGGTAGTTTTAATGAACCAGCTATCTAAAGGGTAATACAACACCGGTTTATCGGTTCTCCAGCAGTGTGGATAAGTGTGAACGTACTTTTCTACCTTGAAGGCTTTATTTTCTTCTTTTAACTGGATGGCGATTTCTACATCAACTGATTTTTCAGGAGCTTCACCATCTTTATAATATTCGTTTTTGACGTATTTACCGCCATAGTTTCCACCTAAAGAAGCGATAAACTTCCCTTGTAGATCAACCAAGGGTACTGCATTTCCCTTTTCATCTAAAACCAACATCGGTGGCACTTCAGGTGTGGCCAATTTTGCCACTCGTGCATCATCGGCGCCAAAAGTTGGAGCGGTATGAACGATACCCGTACCGTCTTCGGTGGTTACAAAGTCGCCAGAGATAACCCTGAAAGCATTTTCGGCATTTTGATAAGGAAGCGCATAAGGCAATAGTTGCTCATATCTAATCCCTACCAAATCAGCACCAACACATTCGGCTAAAACAACGTAGGGGATCTTTTTGTCTTCAGCCTTGAAGTTGTTAAAATCTTCGTCGCTTTCAGATAAAAAGTATTTTCCGGCAAATTGTTTACCAACCAGTGCCTTAGCCAAAACAACATTGATTGGCTCGAAAGTGTACTGATTAAAGGTTTTAACCAGTACATAATCAATTTTGGGCCCTACTGTTAAAGCCGTGTTGCTCGGTAATGTCCACGGAGTCGTTGTCCATGCCAAAAAATGAACTGTACCGAAGTCTTTTAAGAACGCCGGCAGAGATTCGTTAATTGCTTTGAACTGTGCAACAATTGTGGTATCGCTTACATCTTTGTAAGTGCCAGGCTGGTTCAATTCGTGCGAGCTCAAGCCTGTTCCGGCAGCGGGCGAATAAGGTTGAACCGTGTAGCCCTTATATAAAAATCCTTTGTCGTAAAGCTGTTTTAAGATCCACCAAAGAGTTTCGATGTATTTGTTTTCGTAAGTGATGTATGGATTTTCAAGATCGACCCAGTAACCCATTTTCTCGGTGAGGTCGTTCCAAACGTCAGTGTATCGCATTACCTCGGTACGACAGGCTGCGTTGTATTCATCAACACTAATCTTTTTGCCAATGTCTTCTTTGGTTATACCCAGTTTTTTTTCTACGGCAAGCTCAATGGGCAGACCATGTGTATCCCAACCGCCTTTGCGCTTAACCTGATAGCCTTTTAAGGTTTTGTATCGACAAAAAATATCCTTAATTGCACGAGCCATTACGTGGTGAATGCCCGGCATGCCATTGGCCGACGGTGGTCCTTCGTAAAAAGTAAACGGATTAGATTTTGGACGTGAAGAAATACTCTTTTCGAAGATGTTTTCCTTTTTCCAAAAATCTAATATTTCTTGCCCTATTTTGGCAAGTTCCAATTGTTTAAATTCGCTATACATCAATCAAGTACCTCAAAAAATTAAGGATGCAAAGTTAAAAAAAATGAGGGAATTTCAGTAGTTTTGATGTAAATACTTTAACTTGAAATTATTTAATACTGGTCTTCTGTTAATGATTGTGGCTGTAGTGGCGCTGCCGATTGTAGCGATTATTAAGCCCTTTGATAGAGACTTCGTGCTTTACGCATTCTATTTCTGTGGGCTGCTTGAACTAATTGGCCTTATATTTGTTTTATTACATATTCTCAAACTAAAAAAAACACCTAATGATAAAGCTTCTTAAATTACAAAAAGCCGTTTTAGTGCTCATTCTGGGCGTGCTCTCTTATGTTGGCTATAAGGTTTTAGAGGCGTATGAGGTAAACAATGCCCGTTATCTGCAAATGCTGGCCGGTATTTTGGTTATGGTTGGTGCCTTATGGATGCTGTACCCAATTATTTTTGCGAAAAAAGATGATAGCGGGAATGCAGAAATTATAACCGATCCCACTGTTGAAGTGCCGGTAGACGGGGAAGAGAAAAAATCGGAAACGGAGTAAATCCTCTTCCAATTAAAGTAAGGTAGAACGCGGTTCTCGCTATCCTTCTCCAACGGAAAGGGAAACAGCGGACTAAGCATGCGTACAATATAAGCCGTAGCATTTCAAACTACTGTTCTTTGATTATCCTTTCCTTTGGAGAGGATTGCAGCAGTTTGCCAACGCACTTATGCAGAAAAGGAGAAGTTTAATGATCAAATTCTCCGGCATTACGTGCCGATTCTTCATCGGAAACCATTTTTCTTACTTTCTTTTTGTCTAACCATAAAACCAGCGCAGGCAAAAGTGTTAGGTTAAAAATTAGGGCTACGAATAAGGTAATCGATAGCAACAGACCCAAAATTACGGTACCGCCAAAGGTTGACGCGGTAAAAATTCCGAACCCAAAAAACAAAATCAGCGCTATATGCGTCATGCTCACGCCGGTTTCGGTAATGGTATCGGTAATCACTCGTGGAACGCTAAAATTGGTAAGGCTCAACTCTTGTTGGTATCGCGTTAAGAAATAGATGGTTTGATCGGATGCGAGACCAAATGCAATGGTAAAGATCAAAATTGTTGATGGTTTCAGCGAAATGTCGAAATAACCCATAATCCCGGCGGTAATAATCAGCGGAACAATATTTGGCAATAGGGAGATGAACATAATGCCCAGGCTTTTAAACTGCGCCAGGCGTAATAGCGAAATCAATACAATTGCTAAGCCAATGCTTTCAAACAAATGCCTCAGCATGTAATCGGTACCTTTGGAGAAAATTACACTCGATCCAGTGAGTTCTACATCGAACTTAGCCGGCGGCAATATGCTGTCGATACGCGGTTTTAGCTCGGCCATGATGGCATCCAGGCGTTTCGAGCCTACATCGGCCATCTGAAAACTAATTCTTGTTGTCTGGTTTCCTTTTCCTACAAAATTAGTCAGCAAACTGGCATTTCCTTTTCCACCGCTGGCAATATAAGCGAGGATGAAGTTTTTCTCCATATTATCTGGCAAGCGGAAAAACGTAGAATCGTTGTTGTAAAAGGCTTGTGTGGCGTACTTTAGCCCCATGTTAACCGAAATAGAACGCGAAAATTCAGGGTAAGCGGAAATCATTTTCTCCATTTTTTCCATTCTTTTCAAGTTGGTTAAATTGAAGACACCATTTTTCTTTTTGGTATCAATACTAACTTCAAGCGGCAAAATTCCCTCGAAATTCTTTTCGAAGAATTTAAGATCGGTTAAGATTTCTGAGTTCTTTGGCAGATCATCTACTACATAACCATTCACGTTAATTTTGATTACACCAATAAAGGCAATTATCGAAATTACGATAGTTCCTATATAAATTAAGCTGCTTTTTTGTTGAACCAATTGGTCCATTTGCACCAATAATTTGTGCAAAAAGCCATTTTCAACATGCGTTTGCGCCTTAATTTTTGGTGAGGGCAGATAGCTAAAAATAATCGGAATTAAGCATAGGCACATTAGCCAGGTAACCATCACGTTGATAGCAGCCACGCTTCCAAACTGCATTAACAACTCGCTTCCGGTAAAATAGAGTACGCCGAAGCCAATTGCGGCAGTTACATTAGCTATGAGCGTAGTAACAGCGATTCTTTCTATGGTTACCGCTAAGGCTGCTTGCTTATCGACACCCTTTCTCAGTTCGTTTTGATACTTGTTTAATAACAAAATGCTATTCGGAATACCAATAATAACAATAAGCGGCGGAATCAGGCCTGTTAAAATTGTGAGTTCGAAACCAAATAAAACCAACGTTCCAACGCTCCAGATTACGCCCATTACGACCACCAGAATAGGAAAGAAAACGGCATAGAATTTTTTGAAGAAAATGAACAGTATAACTGCGGAGACCAGAATAGACAGGCCTAAGAAAAGTACAAACTCGTTGCTTACCAACTTACTTACCGCCGTGCGGATGTAAGGCAGGCCTGAAATATGTGTGCGAATTTTCGTCCTCTCCTGAAAAGCTTTTGCTTTATCTTCAATCTGCTTCAAAATCGGATTTCGGGCAGCGGTATTCAATATTTTGGCGTCAAAGGTAATCGCCATTAACGTGGCATTCTGTTTATTATACACCAATCCTTCAAAGAAGGGGGTGTTAAAAAGCATGCTTTTTATCGAGTCCATCTCTGCATCGGTTTTCACCAAACCGCTCGGGATCGCCTTTAGTACAAACTTCTGTTCAACGGTATCTTTTTGTAATTGAAATATTCTTCCCGAAGATAGCACTTGCTTTATGCCCTTGAGTTGCTGTATGTCATTAGACAGCTGAACCCATTGGTTATAAATTTCTTTTTTGAAAATATCGGGAGATTGTATCCCAATCACCATCACACTACCATCCTCACCAAAGGTTGTTTTAAATTTGGTATATTTTAAAAAGGCGCTGTCGGTAACCGGTAGAATCTTACTTCCGGCATAAGAAAGTTTGACGTTCTTGGCCTGAAAAGCCATGAATATGGTGCCCAGCACAAAAAATACAATAATCGCAATACGGTTATGAAGAATAAACCTCGATAGCTTTACCCACATGTAGTGTTTAGTTTTTTAATGATATGATAAGGCAAAACTAATCTTTATTATAAATCAGAATGTGTTTTTGCGCAATTAATTTTGTACAAATAACATACTTTTGAAAAAATTGTTTTTTGCGGTATGTTGCATAAGGTTAGAGGAATTGTTTTAAAAACAACCAATTACAGCGAAAGTAGTGTAGTTGTTCAGGTGCTGACTGATAAGTTCGGAATGCAGTCTTATCTTATCAATGGTGTAAAAAAACCACGTGCAAAGATCAAGATGAATATGTTGCAATCGTTGCATTTACTTGATATGGTTGTTTACCATAAAGCCAATGTTGATATACAACGGGTTGCAGAAGTTAGACAAACTCCGGTATTTAAGAGCATACCATACGATATTGTAAAATCGAGCATCGTAATTTTTTTAAATGAAGTGCTTTATAAAAGTATTCGCCAGCAATCTGCAGATGATAGTTTGTTTGACTATATTTTTAATTCTGTGGCCTGGTTCGACGAAAGTGAAACGCTTAACCCGAACTTCCATCTGTCATTTCTGTTAAAGTTGTCGCGGTTTTTAGGGTTTTCGCCCAATGCGAAGAGAAGAGCAGATCAAATCTATTTCGACTTGCAAGAAGGGGAATTTGTATCGAGAGTTCCAATTCATGCAAATTATCTTCAGTTGGAAGATGCGCTTAGCTTTATTGCTTTATTTATTACGCCGCTCGAAAATATATCGGAAATTAAAATGACTAACAGACAACGGCGATTTTTGTTAGATAAGATCTTGGTTTTCTATACCTTGCATACAGCATCATTTGGGGAGGTGCAATCGCACAAAATACTCGAAACATTACTCGGCTGAAAAAAAATAAAAAAGATTTGCGAAACAAGATTATAGCGCTATATTTGCATTCCCAAAAGGAAAGGGAAATTAGCTCAGCTGGTTCAGAGCACCTCGTTTACACCGAGGGGGTCGGGGGTTCGAACCCCTCATTTCCCACACAATCTTTTAAGGATTTAGAAGATTTTTTATAACATAACAAAAAAGGGAAATTAGCTCAGCTGGTTCAGAGCACCTCGTTTACACCGAGGGGGTCGGGGGTTCGAACCCCTCATTTCCCACCAAGCCTTTCAGGAAACTGAGCGGCTTTTTTTGTTAGTAGGGAAATTAGCTCAGCTGGTTCAGCGCATTCCGATTATATCGGAAGTGGTGATTGGCTATCGAATGACAGTTTTGACGCTTTCATCCTGAACGCAGTGAAAGATCCGCAAGCGATGGATCCGATAGCTATCGGATGCCAAACGGCAAAAAACCACTGGCCAAAAAGGGGAGTGGGTTAACTACAATCGATGCGAAATCGGTAAGGGATGCTTCGTTCCTCAGCATGACAAAGCGTTGAATGAGAATACTCGACGACCAGTTCACCCCAAACTGATGTTTTTTCTTTGCGCTTTTCAATACTTTAATTTTTTAATGCGAAATTGGCGGCAGCAAAACCTCGTTGGCATGTTCAATAAAATAGTGCGGTTTATTTTTTTCGGGAACTACTTCGTTGGTCTTTTAGCCGTTGCTTTGTCGTTAGAGGCGGTTATGCAGTTGCGTTTGCCGTTCAACTCATTAAATTACTATTTGTTGCTGTTTTTGGCGCCTACCATTTATTATACCTACGCTTATAATAAAGTTTCGAACCAGCCATCGGCCACCAATCCCCGAACGCAATGGTATTTTGAACATAAGCGGTTTGTAAACCGGAGCCAACTCATTTTATCGGTGCTTTGCATGCTGTTGGCACTCAATCTCCTTTATCATAACTTCAACCATATTTTGGCGTTGCCCGCGGTTTATTGGATTGCGATCATTGTAATCATTGTCGCTGCGGCATTGTATTACGGGTTGTTGCCAAAATCGTTTCTACAATTTAATCTCCGCAATACAGGTTGGTTAAAGGCATTCGTTATCGGATTTGTTTGGGCATGCTGTGCAAATGTGCTGCCTTTAATTATGCTTAAGATAGAAACTGGCATCGATTATCACGACTCCGTTTTATGGACGTGGTTATTTGTTAAAAACTGGATGTTTTGTACCGTTAACGCAATCATTTTCGACATCAAAGATTATCCAACTGACGCAAACAGGCATTTACGCACCTTTGTGGTGCAATACGGCCTGCGTAAAACTATTTTCAACATCTTAATCCCCTTGCTCGTCATAGGTTTGTTGTCGCTCGGCGTTTTCGCCAGTTACAAGGGATTCGGCGTACCACAGTCTATCTTTAACATTTTACCTTTTATTCTCACAATTTATATTGCCTACTCAATGCACCAGCGAAAAAACATACTATACTATTTAATGGTGATTGATGGTTTGATCTTTTTCAAAGCCATTTGCGGGATTGTGGGGATGCAGTTTGTTCGATGAAGCAAAAAGGCAAAACGTTAAAACCGAAAGCAAATACGTAACTTAAATAAACACTTATCTTAAATAGTACACTCATGAAACTTATTAAGCGAGGGTTAACTGCTTAATCGACCTGCGAGGCAATTAACCAATTGAGTAAGTTTCAACAGTTAATCTTTTAATCTTGAAATCCGCTAATCCTATAAATCTTGTTAAATAATTATGATAAAATAGCCAAACATTACGATTTTTTAAGTCGTTTGGTATTTTCAAAATCGCAGGTAAATGCGCAGATCGATCAGTTAAAATATATTTCGAAGGGCGACAACATATTGATTGTCGGCGGGGGAACCGGGTGGATCCTCGAAGAAGTTGCTGCGCTTTATCCGTCGGGGATACAAATTACCTATGTCGAGATTTCGGAAAAAATGATCGATATTTCCAAAGCACGTCATTATGGACTCAACGAGGTAATCTTCGTTAATTCGGGGATTGAAGACTTTAAGAGCGATCGGACTTTCGACATCATTGCAACCCCGTTTTTGTTCGATAATTTTTCAAAGGAAAGGGCAGGAGGGATTTTTAAAAAACTGGATAAATTATTAAAGAACGAAGGTTTATGGTTTATGGTCGATTTTACAACAGATCATAAAAACGGGCGATGGTGGAAAAAGCTGTTTCTGAAAATCATGTATACATTTTTTAAACTGGCTGGTAATGTTGAAGCACGAAGCCTCGCAGATATGACTACACATTTCAACAAAGCCAGCTATTTACCAATGCATGAGGCTTTCCATTATCGACAATTTATCAAGGCAACAATTTATAAAAAGCGAAAATGACATTTCTTTAATGCAATTATGTTGCGTTTGAAAATAATTTGGCGATTTTTGCTTAAAAGAACAATATGAAATTTGATGTAATAATTATAGGCGGAAGTTATGCCGGATTATCTGCTGCGTTGGCGTTGGCGCGGGCGGTAAGAAGTGTGTTGGTTGTAGATGCGGGTCAACCGTGCAATCGGCAGACACCATATTCGCATAATTTTCTAACCCACGATGGCGATAAGCCGGCCGACATTTCTGCTGTTGCGAAGGCCGAGGTTTTAAAATATCCGACCGTTCAGTTTGTGGATGGCACTGTGGTTGGTGCCGAAAAGCAAAGTGCTGGTTTCGGAATAACACTGGCTAGCGGCGAAAATTTCTTTGCCCGCAAACTTTTAATAAGCACAGGCTTAAAAGATTTGTTGCCGCCTATCAAGGGCTTTGCAGCATGCTGGGCGATATCAATCGTTCATTGCCCATATTGCCATGGTTATGAAATACGAGACGAAAAAATCGGCTTGTTAATGAATGGAGACAATGCTTTTGAAATGGCTAAAAACCTCAATCACTGGAATAGGGATTTAACCGTTTTAACCAATGGGAAATCAGATCTTACAGCAGAACAAACAGAAAAATTAGCGTCGAAATCAATAAAGATAATAGAAGAGGAAATTGCTGAATTTGAACACGAGGACGGTGTGCTGAAAAATGTTGTTTTCTCAAGCACGCAGAAACTCGCTTTAAAAGCCGTGTACGCTCGTGCCGAAGTAGAGCAACATGCCGATTTTCACCTCCAACTAGGATTTGAACTGACTGAATTGAATACGATAAAAGTTGACGAACAGCAAAAAACGACTGTTGAGGGCATTTATGCCGCAGGAGATTGCACAACCCTAATGAGGTCGCTACCCATTATTACGGCATCAGGCACTTTGGCCGCCATAATGATGAACAAAGAAATGATTTCAGAAGATTTTGGATAAATCATCAGCCTAGAATAATACTGCAGCAACAATAGTCGCTACAAACATCATTGCAATAACAACACGGTCGGCCGTTATCCATTGTTCTCGGGTTAACGGTGTCGCCGTTTTTTTTATGGTTTCCGCTTTGTGCCTTACCAGCCTGAATAACGAAGTGTCTAATTTAATAATCATGGGATATGTTTTTATAGATTGTATCTGAATGGTTCAATTTCTAAGCCAAACCAGCTTCAAAATGTTGAATTGTTAATAACTTAAATTTTTTTGTTAATTAATTTGTATTTATAAGATTCCGATTACATTTCTTTGAGAGCCGGAAGGCTGTTTGTCCTCAAAATCATACAATAATAATTTGTAGTAGTGTCTTAATGAGTGTTTTATCTGTATGCGTTTGTGGCCGCAAATGCGTTCGGGCATTTAATTAAATAACGCTGTTTAACGGAAATTGTTCGAAATAAATGAAGATTTGTAGCGCGTCTTATTTAACCCAACGTTATTTAAATAAGGATAAAACAAAAACATTGTCGTCCTGGGGGGGTAATTATTGGAATAAAGTCTATATGAGTGACGTAAAATATTGAGTGTCTAAGTTTCGTGTCATTCTGAACGCAGTGAAGAACCCCCAAGCGATGGATCCGATAGCTATCGGATGCGAAACGCCAACAACCCGCTGCGCAAAAAGGGAAGTGAGGCAACTAGAACAGTGCAAATCGGTATGGGATGTTTTCCCGAGAAATCCTATCGTGTGGACACAAATATTAATAATGTCTTCATCGCTCTATGCCGCGAAGGCATGGTACTTTGGAGCGCCAAAGTACCCAAAGCGCTTTGTCAATCCAGCTAGGAGCCTTTGACACAGCCTTTAGCACATCAAAAAAACAGCGGCCACTTCGTTTTGCTCGTTTGTGCAGGCTTAGAGATTCTGCAAACATGGACGCAAAACCACTGTGTTTTAGGTTCGGTATTGCTATTTGTGCTATTGTGCTCCTGTTTTTTTGATTCCCCGGCTCTTGGGATTGACGGCGTTCTTCGGTTTATGCCTGCTTAATGAACGTTAGTCAGCAAATCGCCTATAAATTACGTGCAAAAGATGTATCCACACGACTGGAGAAATCGGGACATGCTGTACCTCAGCATGACAAGGTGTTGAATAAATTAGGTTGCCAAAAACGTCAATGGTAGTTTTAATTTTTAGCAAAAAATCAATATAAATGACGTTAATCATGATGATGCTCCCTAATCAAAAGCCTCATTTCCCCTTGTTTTCTGACTCCTTACATAAATCTATAAAATTTTATAAATCTGATTATCAATATGTTATGATAGATTGTTTTTTTTTTTAGTACTATGTATTGCATAGTACATTATAAAACATATATCTTTGTATTATGATAGCAGAAAATACGCAAACGCAAATGCGGAAGGGAATTCTGGAATACTGTGTTTTGTCAATCATCTCGAGAGGCGAAATTTATGCCTCTGATATTATTGCCGAATTAAGGACGGCGAAATTATTAGTGGTTGAGGGCACATTATATCCATTATTAACCAGGCTTAAAAACAATGGTTTATTAAGCTACAATTGGGTAGAATCTACCTCAGGCCCGCCCCGTAAATACTATACGCTTACCGAGGTTGGTAAGGGCATTTTATCACAATTAGATCAAACCTGGCAAGAATTGGCTTATGCCGTAGGTGTTTCGCAAAAAGGAGCCAATTCATAAATAGCAGTAAAAAAATGGAAAAGACCATCATCATAAATATAGGTAACACGATTATTCACATCGAAGAAAGTGCTTACGAACTCTTAAAAGCTTATCTTAACGAGGTTAAGCAACATTTTTCTAATCATGCCGACGACCTTGAAATTGTAACCGACATCGAAAATCGCATTGCAGAACTGTTGGCCGAGCAATTGGCCGAGCAGAAAAAGCAGGTGGTAGATGCTGCCGATGTAAATAGCGTAGTTGCCCAAATGGGACGGGTGCAAGATTTCGATTCTGCTGAGGAAAACGAAGAAGAACCAATAATAAATGCCGGTTACCAACACCAATATACTGAGAAAAAGCTGTATCGCGATATGGATGACCGCGTGGTTGCTGGGGTATGTTCGGGTATTGCACATTATATTAATACTGAAGCTAAATGGATTAGACTGGCGATGCTTCTTTTTACCTTCTTAGGCGGGGCAGGGTTACTTATATATGGGATACTTTGGGTAATTATGCCAAAGGCAACATCGCGATTGGAGAAGATGGAGATGAAAGGCGAGCCAGCCAATTTGCAGGGTTTTCAAAAGAACCTCGATGAAGAATTGCAGGCGGTTAAAGAGCGTTTAAGCGAGGTAAACAGGCATGCCCAGCCCTTATTTGCTCGCTTCGGCATGTTTATAGGCGAGTTTTTCGAATGGCTAGGGCGTTTTATAGCTGGCACAGGAAAAGTAATTTTTAAAGTAATTGCCGGGTTTATCATTCTTTTCGGAATTTTATTTTTACTCACATTAATTATTGGCGCTGCGGCATTTCAAGGCTTTTGGGACGCTAGCATTTATGAATATTTCCCGTTTTCGGTTATTAACGATGGCAGCAGAGGCGTAATTTTATTTAGTGCGTTTATCGTTTTGTTTGTTCCGATTTTAGCGCTTGTTCTTTTCTCAATCAGGGTTGCGTTTAATAAACAGGCGATCAATAAAATTCTTTCATTTGCTTTGTTAATTGTTTGGTTGGTTGGTGTTGCTATCGCTGGCTATCAGGCCGCCAAAATTTCGTCGGAGTTTAAACAGCATGCAGAATTAACGCAAACCGTAGATTTAAAATCGTTTACTACCTATGTAATCGATATTGATAAAAGTAAATATTTCAGTCACGAGGATAGTATCGCTTACCGAATTAATCGGAACAGTAAAAATCAGATTGTTGTAGAGGATTATGAAAATGGGCCTTTCGTATCGCCAAATAATATCCGTATCAACATCAACAAAAGTGAAACTTCTGCTTCGAGATTAATCACCAAGTTCGAATCGCAGGGTAAAACCTTTCCTTCGGCTTTGCAAAATGCGCAGAACATCAATTACACTTACGATCTTAAAGATTCGGTGTTCGTTTTCAATCCGCGTTTCCAGTTAAATAAAGGCACGATTTGGAGAAACCAAGAAGTACATCTAAATCTGGAAATTCCGGTTGGAACCAGGGTAATTATAAAACAAGACTCGTACCGGTACATTAATAACTATTGGGCATGGAGTTGTAGCGATACCGAAAACGACAATGATAATTACACCGTTTGGATCATGACCGATGAAGGTTTAAAATGCGTGGCTCAACTAAAGGAAGAAGCCCTAAAAAAGAAAGCGCTTAATGAGGAACTGCTTAAGTTAGAATCGTTGCAAAAAAACACAGCTGATACGGTCAACCAGGATTCTGTTTCGGGGAGGATTAGAGAAGTTAAGGATGAACTAGGCATCGAACCCAGATAATATCGCGTTAGAAAATAATTCAGGCCGGTTTTACCAACGGTGTTGTTAAAGTTGGGCATGCTTACAAGTCAGATTTAATTCATAAGCCATGAGAAAGTTGTTATTGTTAATGGCATGCCTGTTGGCGTGTAGGGCTTCCTTTGCCCAAAAATTACATCGTGTTGAGGGAAATATTGTTGATGAAAAAGCCGTTCCTGTACCGTTCGCGGTGGTAAGGTTACTCAATTATCCTGATACGACTGTGGTAAATACGGTTTCGACCGATTTGGATGGCCTTTTCAAGATTGAGCAGGTAAAGAGCGGAAGTTATGTGATCTCGGTTTCGATAGTGGGTTTTAAAACGAAGCGGATACCTGTTTTTTCGGTAAACTCCGATTTAAAAATTCCGCAGATTACGATCGAAAGCAGCAGTAAACAGTTACAGGATGTGAGTATTTCGGGCAAAAAACCATTTATCGAACATCAGATTGATAAAACGGTATTGAATGTAGAAAACAGCATTACGGCCACAGGTGGAACGGCGCTGGAGGTATTGGAGAAAGCTCCGGGTGTACAGATCGATCGGCAGAACGACCAGATCAAACTGAACAATAAATCTGGCGTTTTGATCATGATTGACGGGAAAACGAATTTTTTATCGGGAACGGATGTAACGGCCTTGCTGAGCAACATGAGTGCGGAGCAGATTGCGACGATAGAATTGATTACCAATCCATCATCAAAATATGATGCTGCCGGAAATGCAGGGATCATCAACATCAAGTTAAAGCGAAACAAAGCGTACGGTACAAATGGAACGGCCTCGTTTAATGGCGGCGGTGGGATTATGCCAAACTCGCCCAGCGATTTGTACCGTGCCGGCTTAAATTTAAACCTGAACCACCGAAGTGGGAAATGGAACATTTTTGGTAACGCGGCGGTGGCCAGAAAATCGAATTTTAACAACACATTTCTGGATAGGACAACCTTATCTGATGGCATAGCAAGCTCATTAACGCAAAACTTCGATCGCAAAAACAAAGGTGTTGGCTTTCAGGGTAAACTTGGTGCTGATTATTATGCTACTGAAAAAACCGTTTACGGTGTTATGGTCGATGCAAACACAGTAAATGCCAGGCTGACAAATTTTAGTAATACGAACATCAATGCTGTGCAGAATGGCGTTTCGACGCTGAGCTACATTTTACAGGATGCGCTATCGAAATCGCCGGTTGGTAATTTAACGGCAAACTTTAACATCAAGCACGACTTCGATACCAAAGGAAAAACTTTAACGTTCGATGCAGATTACTCGGGCTTTAGCAACAAGAAAAACGAAAGTTTTATTGCCAATTACTTAAATGCCAATGGCGACCCGACTAACCAAACGAACTTGCGCAACAATACCGATGCGCAAATTAGCGTGTATGCGGCAAAAACAGATTTAACCTTGCCGATATCGAAAACGGTTAAGATAGAAACTGGCCTTAAAAGCAGTTATGTAATTACCAATAACGATTTTTTATCGGCTCAGTTTTTAAACAACATCTGGCAGAACGACCTGGGCAAATCGAATAATTTCGTTTACAAAGAAAATATAAATGCCATTTACGGCAACTTCTCGAAAGAATGGAAAACGTGGCAAATTCAGGTTGGCTTAAGGGCTGAGCACACACATTCGAACGGAAAATCGATTACAGATAATAACGAGGTAGACCGCAATTATCTGTCGCTTTTTCCCACAGCTTTTTTAAATCAAAAAATAAGTAAGAATCACAATATTCGGTATTCGTATAGCCGAAGGGTCGATCGTCCGAATTACCAGCAGCTTAATCCGTTTGTATTTTATATGGATCCTTTGGCGGTAGACCAGGGCAACCCTTTCCTAAAACCCCAGTTTACCGATAATTTCGAGATCAACTACAGCTACAAGGAGGTTTCGTTATCATTGAATTATTCGGATACCCGCGATATGATTACACAAATTAGTCAGCAAAACGATGCCACAAGGGTAATCAATGTAATCAGGCAAAACCTTGGGCGCTCTCAAAACTATTCTGCCAGCGTTTATGTGCCCATAAAAATCACAAAGTGGTGGAGTTCGCAAAACAATGCGAGTGTTTACTATAGCAAATTCGACGATCCAAACTTAGAAGGTGCCGCTTATAAAGCAAGTAAGGTAGCCATGAATTTGTACAGCTCGAGTTCTTTTACGCTGCCCCAAAATTTTTCTATCGAAATTAATTTCTGGCTGAACACACCGAGAGTTAATGGCGTGGAGAAAACAACCGTTACCCAATGCGCACTTAACGCCGGGATTCAAAAAACGATGCTTGATAAAAAACTAAAATTAAGGTTAACGATGGATGATATCTTTTTAACGAACTATTGGGCTGGAAGTTTGATCTACCAAAACGTAAACCTGAACGTGGTGAATCATTACACCAGCAGAAGGGCAAACCTTAACGTCAGTTATAGCTTCGGCAATCAAAACGTAAAATCTGCACGATCGCGAAAAACGGCTACCGACGATATCAAAGGCCGGGCAGGGGAGTAGGTTTAGTTCGGAGTTCGGAGTTTGGAGTTTGGAGTTTGGAGTCCGAAGTCCGAAGTCCGAAGTCCGAAGTCCGAAGTAAAATGCCAAACAAGTTAGCGATTTTTAACAATAGGCAATATGCAATCGCAACTAGTCTAGCAATTAACCAATTAACCAATTACACAATCTCAACAATCAAGCAATTAAGCAATTCAACCTACATCAAAATGAAAAAATTAATATACAGTTTAACCATTTGCCTTGCTGTACTTGGCGCTGGCTGTCGCAACGGACGCGGTCATTTGTCGATAAATACAACCGATTCAAATTCTGAGTTTAGATTTGAGGCAAAATACGATGAGCATAAAAGCAGTAGGCTGGAAAAATATCTGGACAGTGCCCTGAAAAATGAACTGCCGCTCGATCAGGATATAGACATTTTTGTTAACCTTAACGGAAGTGACAAATTTAATTTGAACGCAAAGAAAGGGTGGTTGCAAATCAATTTTGATAAGCGTAAGAATTCGCTAAATGGCTACATGAAGGTGAAGCAGTTAGCAAAAGGGATTGGGGCTAAGTTAACCGAACGATAAACTGTTGTCAGCTAAGCATCGGTGACTATGGTTTACGAGGTGAAATAATCCACCAACCTGCAAAACATTTTACAGGCTAAAAATATCAGGTTATTTTATGTTATATTTGCCCTAACACGACTTCTTAGCTCAGCTGGTAGAGCAACAGACTCTTAATCTGTGGGTCCAGGGTTCGAACCCCTGAGGGGTCACTGAAAATCCATAAAAAAACACTAAAAAGCTGAAAAACATCTTCTTAGTGTTTTTTATTGAAGGACTAAAAGATCTAATATGTGCATTAAATGGCATATAAAGGTGCGTCATTCGGTGAGTCATTTGAAATTTGAAAATGACTCACCGAATAGCTTTTAACAATTGTTAATCAATCGGTTATGGGTTGAGCGTCTTGTAGTTGTCAGACCGTGAGTCTAATCAACACAAACTCAGGTATCGGCCTAAGTTTGTGCCACAATCGGTGCTCAAATTACTATGGTAAGAGGGTGTCTTGAATGTTCTCGATCAATCCTTTATCCCCACCACTCATTTGCTGCTCTTGTGCATAACCTTTCACATCGGGAATACCCAAATCTGGAATCGGCGGGCCAGGCATGGCCGGAATTACATGGAACTCACCTTTACCATCGATAGATGGCCCACTGGCCCACCTTCCCTGTGAGTGTTCGGGCTTTCCTATATCGGTTGATATAAAAGCATAATCAAACTCAGGCACATGGTTTTCTCTCGGAAAAGTATTGGGAATTGGCAAATTCGCTCCTACGCCGCCTAAATCCTCAAGCACAGCAAGCCATTGATTTTGGTGCATGGCATCTCTGGTAATCAAAAAAGAAAGCATATCCTTCATTCCTGAATCGTCAGTAAGTTCGTAAAGCCTGGTTGCTAAGACTCTCCCTGTTGATTCGGCCATCACGTTTGCGTACATATCGGCGGCAATGTTTCCGCTGCCAACTACCCATGACCCATTAAAAGGTACACCGTTGCTGTCTACGGCCATAGCAGCTAAACCCGAAGATAGAACCTGCCTGGGATCCATCCCGCCAAGGATGTTGCTGACAATTGGATTTTCTCCGGCAATTTTATCTTTCAGCTCGTTGGTAGCACCATCCAGGTTCAAGGCTACAGCGGTACAAAGCATTTCGATGTGGGAAATTTCTTCCGTCCCGGTGTCTAAAAGCATATCGCGGTATTTATTTGGTCCGCGATTGCCCCATGCCTGGAATAGGTACTGTAGGCAGACTCTGATTTCTCCTTCAATGCCGCCGATAGCCTGCTGCAATAGTTTTGCAAATGCAGGATTGGGTTTGTCTACCCGAACGTTGTACTGCAGGTTGTTGTCGTGATAAAACATAGATTTTAGAATTTAGTTAAAAAATTATTGATTGGCTTTGCATGTTCCACGGCCGCTTCACGTTCATCTGCTCCTTAATAATACATCCATTAACGCGAGGCCCCTTTGAATTACATCAGCGGCTGAAATACAAAACCCAATAGATGAACTAAAAGTTGCGGATGTAAATACCTGTTTTGAAAAGGGATGTACCTATGTAGAGAGTGATGTTCTGATCAATTTTGGCCGCTGCTCGGAGCAATCAAGAATGTATGAGACCCCTACGCGATGGCGCTCGCTAAATATGGTTGCTCCAGTATAAGTTTGCTTATAAAACGGTTCTGGGTAATACCTGATAAGGAGGTCTAAAGCATTGGCTGTTTATAAGCGATTTATATTTATACAACAAACCCTGTTCTGCTCACGAATACCATGCTCTGGCTCCAACTAAGGCTGGCGATTAGCTGAACGCATATGTCAGTCGTCTTAGTATGTTCTGGGGGGCGAGATACTTGGCGTAGGTGCGCTGACTACCTGATTTTAACATGATGCAAACAATGTCATTATACCAATTGTCGTGTAAAAAAA
>Ga0308165_1000944_pt1 | contig 44789 bp, 49 predicted proteins | sample PhyWR2_FD_201032 | JGI IMG/M metagenome (GOLD analysis project Ga0308165, IMG submission 201032) | Phyllosphere microbial communities from UC Gill Tract Community Farm, Albany, California, United States - DLSLW.R2 | ecosystem: Host-associated > Plants > Phyllosphere > Unclassified | place: USA... | reverse complement strand
ACTGCCGCAAGTAAGGCTCTCGAGGCGCTGACACTGAACTCCGGCATGGATGCCTTCCGCAAAAACCACGATTCACTGTTCTTCAGTACCACTGCCGCAAGTAAGGCTCTTGAGGCGCTGACGCTGAACTCCGGCATGGATGCCTTCCGCAAAAACCACGATTCACTGTTCGCCAGTACCACTGCCGCAAGTAAGGCTCTTGAGGCGCTGACGCTGAACTCCAGCATGGATGCCTTCCGCAAAAACCATGACTCACTGTTCGCCAGTACCACTGCCGCCAGTAAGGCTCTCGAGGCGTTGACGCTGAACTCCGGCATGAATGCCTTCCGCAAAAATTATGATTCGCTACTTACCGGTAACGCCGCCAGCAAGGCATTTGATGCCCTGACACGGAACTCTAGCGTGGCCACTCTCTTCACAAAGCAAAGAGAATTATTTACCGGGGGTTATTTCACAGCGAGTATTACTCAACAGTTAGAAAAATTAAATCTAACTGAAATCCAAACATTACAGGAAGCTGCTATTCAATTTTCGCGCTCACCTCAAGGTGCAGCCGTTATTGCAACTAATATCCATTCAATAGAAGAAAAAGAACCTGACGCATTAACAAGACTACAAAAACACATCGAAGAAAGCACTATTACTTCGAGCTTTAGGAAATTGCCATTATTATTACAACTTATCATCATTTATCTTGTAACTACCATTTACTCAGTTGGTGTAGATAAAAATAAAGAATTAGCAGTGTATTTAATAGGGCAAGCACAACAATATGTTAGCAAAGCAGAAACGCCAAGCCCTCATATTAAAAAACTGACAAAACAGTTACCTAGTGAAATTGACGTAAACACATTAAGACATATAAGAATAATTACTGGTGAAAACGTCCGCTTACGGAATAGACCATCAATGCATGGTGACGTATTGGTCACATTGGAAAAATACACACCTGTTATCGTTATCGATAAAAGTGATAGAAAATGGCTATATATACAACTATCATTTGGAGAACAAAAGATCTATGGTTGGGTCAACCGTTCCTATACCAAAGCAATAAATCACTAAGTGATAAAATTAGAATTTTCGCTTATTCCTAACAGATAAGCGCTAAATAATATTAGCCCCCGACCTCTAAGTTCAGATCGGGGGCTAAGTAGTCACGTACAAAATCGATTACGCTGCCAGCGCCTGCTCACGCAGTACCAGGTATTCAAACGCTTCCCGGGCAAAGCGAGCTGCGCGAAATACAGCGCGGTTGTCTTCTTTCAGCGTCTTCAGCCACGACGCTATATAGCTGTCATGCTGCAAGTCGCCATTAATGCCAAGTTCAGCACACAGAAAGGCCGATCCCATTTCCGCTATAAGCTCTTCAAACCCGTACACCGGATCACCAAACTTTCGCGAAGAGGAAACAATGCCTTCACGCGCCAGTCGCGAAGCGTGACCAGTTGAATGCACCAGCTCATGCAACAGCGTACTGTAGTAGTCTTCCGCCGAATCAAACTGAACGGCTTCCGGCATCATAATGTGGTCAACACCCGGGCGGTAATACGCACGATCCTGGTGACGTTGTATCACTGATACGCCGCTACAGGCTGCTATCTGTTCTGCCCGAGCAATGCGTTCCACGTCGGGCAAAACCGGTATTTCCGGGTAAAGGCTGTCGGGCAGGTTTTCACACTGCTCAACGTTGAAGAGGTGGAAGCTGGTCATAAAACAGCGATCCCGCATAACCACCTCGCCATTCTCATCAAACACCGGCTGGCCGCTGTTATCCGTAGCCTCTTTCTGGAACGGTTTAAACAGTGTTACCAGCGTCGATTTTTCACCTTTGCGGACATTACCACCGACATCAAGTGCCTGTTTGAACGTCAGCCAGCGATTTGAGTGATAACCCTTATCGGCGGCATCAATCCATAACAACATCACGTTAATACCGCTGTAGTTCCGGCCAGTGATCGCATTAGCAGGCAAACCCTCTTTTCCGGTTTGCCATGCTTTACGCCAGGGTGTCGTTCCGTTCTCCAGCGCCGTAATAATCTTGTCGGTTACGGTCTGGAACAAATCCTGCTGTGGGGCTGATTTGCGGTTGGTAGTTTTCTTCGTCATAGCCATTCCCACATTCCCATCAATAAAAAAAGGGGATGGCTCCCGGACGGGGAACAATCCCCGTTTGGGTTAAAGTAAAAAGTCAATCCATCGCAGCCATAGCTATTGATTCATCCAGACCGACCTTGAAAAAATGATCCCAAGTTCCCGGACACACTGTTCTGGCAAGCTCAATAACCTCATCGAAAAGAGCTTTACATGAAGGGTGTGCATAATGCGGTAAATCGCCAGCACATCCCCTTGCAAAAGTTCGGGCCAGACTGGCAATCGTCCACTGATTATCAGTGAAGTTATCCTCATCAGGTTGTGTTCCGATATCCAGACGTTCGAATGCAGCCACAACCAACAAATCCCCTTCAAGTTTTGCCAGCTCACATAAATCTTCAGCAGAAAATGCGTTGTTTGTCTGGTTTATCATCATGGTAAGTTCCTCAATAATTAAAAAGGAACCGTCCTCCCCACCGGGAAACGAGTTCCCTGTAGGGGTGATATGGATTTATGTACCCAGGCAGAAAAATTCCTATCCGGGTTAAAGTAAAAAATCAGTCTATCGCGGCCATAATTTCGACCGATTCAGAGTGATCCAACGCGTAATCACGCAATGCGTGGTAAAGCAGGATATCGCTGTCCTCTTCCGTCGTATTGGCGATCTGCCCGAGGGCAAACAAAGACAGCGTGATGCCAAAAGCCTCTGCCGTCATGGTGCCTTCATAGCCATTCCCGGCCACGCTGACGCCATAAGTCAAACGGGAGTTGGGGGCAAGATAGAATCCGTTATTTGACAACGTCCGACCTTCCCACCGGCTGGTTTCTTCATATTCATCACCCAGACGCTTAGCCCACGCTAAAAACGGAGCCACGCGACGTGGGGTATGCAGATATTTCAGAAGAACCAGGCCAAAGGGAACGGGCTGCATATCAATCATCATTACGTTATCCATGACATACCTCCCCGGAAGCCAGCACACTGTTAACGTGTTCCTGTAAACGCTTCCTGGCTGAAAGAAAATTTCGCCGGTCGCGTTCAGTTGCGCGCTTGCAGTTGATATCCGCTGTTATTTCCAGCGCCATAATAGACTGGCTGCGCCAGGAAGCTCGTTCATCATTCCCAACGCAAGCGTTGTAATGAACAATCGCCTGACGGAATAATCGCTCAGTAGTATTGCGATAGTCCGCAACCGGAAGATAAGTGTATTTCGATGTCATACTGGTTCTCCCAAAGTGACAACCAGTGCATCGTCAACATATCTGGCGACAAAGTTTTGCGTCCGTTCGGCGGTTTCGCCTCCCAGACGAACAAACAGTGTCAGCGAAAATGTCACCTGCTGAGTGTCGGGATCAGTACGGTGGTTCCAGGCATCCTGCGCGGCTTTAATCAGCGCAAATTGCCGACGTTCCCACTGGGAAAAATCAAACACTTCAATAGCGTGTTCCCAGGCCGGGAGCGTGATAGAAACAGGCGTAAATGCCAGAGATAAGCGATTAGTCATCGGTGTATTCCTTACGTAAAAAAGGGAACACCGATCCCCTGTGGGAAGCGTGTTCCCTTAGGGTGAGTGACAATATTGATAGCGGAGAATCCGCTGTGGTCAGAAGTGTACCTTCATCGCGAAAGCGACCGTTGTTTTCAAAGGCTAAACAACGTTACCGCCCGAAGGCGTCGTCTCTCAGGTCATGACGATTTTGGCTGGTAATCACCCGAAGGCGTCCCTCTCAGATTACCGGGACATTGGCTGTTGTCGGAGACAACGTGTTAGCGTTTAGATGCTATCGCTTATATTCCACATAGGCAAGTGGGTTTAATTATTCCTCGATATCCGGTTTATTATAGACACGTTCAATATAACGTCCCCGCCCATCACCGTGCCCCAGATCCATAGACACCATTGCTTTTGCCTCATCATCACTCATCCCCTTGCTTTTATGATATTCCATCGCTTCACCCGCCCAGGCATATCGCAGACTATGAGGCGCATATTTACCCACTAACCCAGCATCTCTGACAATATTTCGATAACGATCAATTGCTGATTTCAGATCCGGTTTATCAACCAGATTACCATTCTGTTGAGCAGCAACTTTCAGAGCATGATTAACAGCACTTAGCATTTTATCGCGATCTATAACCGTCGTATCTCTTGGCCGTCCTCCTTTTGTACCAAATACGATCCTGACACGATCATCACCACGCGATAATGCACGTTGCCAGGTTTTTAATGATTTCACAGATTGCACCGCTTCTTCTGTCCTCAGGCCAAAACAACGAGCAACCTGCATTGCAGCTGCTACACCAACATCTTGCTTATCTGAATAAGCGAACGCTGCGAGATAGCGTTCGCTACTAATTGCGACTTTAGTACCGTCACGACTGGCATCGGATAATCCGAGAGCTGAATTACTTAATTTTTCATGATTAGGATCGGCAAGTTTTGTTCGACCCGCAACAGTCAGCATATTTCTGATTGCGGCCATCTCATTCTGCATTGTTCTTTTAGATATCCCTTCGGCTTGGCGACTCTTCACATACAGCTCAATATGATTGGTTTTTATATGCTTCACATCCCGGATCTGAATATTTAATTTAGCTAATCTCTCCGCTACACGGGAGGCGATCTTTGAACGATCCGCGATAGTCTTGAATCCACCACCTCCCTGTCTTGCCAGCGTAACCAGTTGCTTACTTAATTTAGACATACCTGTCCTCCTTCACTAAGAAATATAGATCAAGCTCTTCTCCCGAAATATGGAAACGAGCGCGATCTATATTCTGAATCGTCACAAAGAACATGAGTGATACATCTGGCCCCGACGGCACGGTTAGGTTTTGCGCTTCCTGCGTCTCGACTGGTATCTGTGCATCGGGGTGACAATATGTTGAGTTTTTACGAGGTTCCCCAGCTCGCAGAGCTGTTCGCGGCGTATGCCGTCCTGACGTTAGTCAGACTACCTCCATACGTCAGCTTTCACTGACATTGCCATCGATACCGAGTCGAATTTTCTCCTGAAGTTGATACGCCTGCTCTCATGGTTTCTCCGTGAATGGATGCGTTCCGTGATAAGACGTTATGGTTAAAAAGTGTGCTTAAAGATGCTGTTTCCCCAGTCTGAACACCGTGACTACGTGTGCGTCAGACTGTACAGAGTGCTGAAAGACCGCATTCCGTCTGCTAAGACGGTGCCCTTTCGCGCAGCGTCACTTGGTATCGCTAACCGCTCTTACACAAGTGACGCTGCGCATATCCCACCGCCAAATGCTGCTCTTGCAGATGCCAAATGTTCCAATTGGCATAGCAACGAGCCGCAAATGTTGTCGGGATAAGCTGGACGTAAGTCCACAGGAAAACAGCTTTAAGGATGTTGGGCAGACGTTGTTGCCCTGCGTTGAAGTGTACCTTTATCGCTTATGCGATCACCGTTCTCAAAGGTTAAACGGTGTTATCGCCCGAAGGCATCATCTCTCAGATTACGACGATTTTGGCTGCGGCCACCCGAAGGCATCAGTCTCAGGCCGCGCTTCTTTCCCTATGATATTGGCTTGCGATCCCCCGAAGGCGCTTCTCTCAAATCGCTGGCGCAGTTCCGATTGCGCTGAAGCATTGGCTGTTGTCGGAGACAACGGTGTAACATGCGCAGACTATCGCTAATGAAATGAAATATCAAGGGACGTTAGAATTATTCCCTATTTTTTTATTTTGAACATTGAGAAATAATGACTATGTTAAAGAAACTACTGCCTCTAGATGAATTAAACAAATTGGCTTCTGGGCTAAACATATTCAATGGTGAAAAAAATATTCGCCAGATAATAAACACCATAAGAAAAATACGGCCTTAATGACGTATGGTTATACTGTAGACACTCCATTATGGAGAGCAAGGATATGCAACAATAAACATGATGGATTCAATAATATTAGTGATATAATTTATCCTCTTGAAAAATATGTAGTAAAAGCAGGCAGACTGAGCAATATAAATGAATCAATTTTTTATTTATCCACAGGGTATCATGCCGCTTTGTCAGAGGTTCATGCAAATGTGGGGGACTATATACAGATTACAGGATTCAAATTTAAGGAGAATGAATTTTTAAACTGTTGCTCGATTGGTGAAGTATCAAAATTTTTTAAATGGGGTGACTCCAGATTTGAAAATGAAATTCGTAATGCAGTGAACGAAACAGATCCTGCATCTATAGACAGTTTAATATTTGCAGATACATTCCTGGCTTCATTACTATCCGATTCAAGCGCAGTCGATAACAAATATATTTATACAAGAACACTATCCCAGTTAATATTCAAAAACAATAAGATTAATGCAATCTCTTATCCTGGAGTCGAGTCAAAGGAACAAAAAAACTTTGCAATTAAACCAACAGCGGCTGATGAAATTTTCGATATTACCAGAACGACAGTAATTAAGATCACAGATAAGTACCTATGTGGAATGTATAAATTCGACATAATCAAAGAAGCCAAAGCCATTGATTATAAGAATAGATTTATCCTTTGGTAAGGGCACAAAACAAAAAACATTGCCACTCCCATATAGTTATCGTATGTTAAAACTCTAGGGGAAATAATGCGGGCAATTTATATGAAAAAGGATAACGCTCCACCCAAACAATCAGATATCTGGACTATACTTTTCAATGGGTTAGTCGAAGCCATAAAGATGATATTCTCCATCATCATGGCTATTATTGTCGCTGGCAGCAAAACAACCGACTCCAAAACTCCATCAACAGAATCAGAAGACCATCATTCTGGTTTCCGTAATGGTCATAGCGGGCCGGGTTATTATGATAGTAACGATCAGAAGTTAAGGCACTTTGATGATTAACCACAGGTAGCAGGGCAAACCTACTACCTGTGTAGTCTTAATTATTTTTTCCCTGCTGAAGCACCTTTCGTAGCAACAGTTTTTACCACTTCACCTGCCACTCCAGGACCTTTAGCCCCCGCTTGTTGCGATCCCTCCGAGGCTTTTGCTATAGCAGACGAAACAACTGCACCTATCTGAGCACCACTCCATCCCACAGCACCAAACCAAAACATGGGCAACATCACATACATCGCCCCCAGCACCAGATTCATGATCCAACCATCCGAGCCGGTACTGGCAAGCCAGTTATTGAAACTGTTCGTGTATCCCTTATAGCTGGCGTACATCAGCGTGATGAGTTTGTCATCCAGCCAGCCGCCAAGCTCCCACCAGAACGGGACAAATATCAGCGCAAACATCGCAAAAGTAATGGTGACCACCACTTTCGGATCGTAAGCCCCAAACAACATGACCAGCGGGATACACACCACGATAGCCATCAGTAAAACGGCATGAACCATAGGCAGAGCCTGCCGCAGGGCATCAAACGCCGGGAGCTGTGTCACCTGAGCAGAAAGCGCCCCAAGGCCGCTCAACGCCTGCTTAATGCCGGTATCAATACCCGTTCCCTGCCCCTGCTGATTACCCATCATGTAAGTATCGCCCCCACCAGACAGGTGCGTGTTCTGTGGACTCACCAGCCAGCGCAACAGGCTTTCTTCCCAGTTACCAGGGGATTTTGCCTTCATCATATTGACCGTTCGGGTATCAAAGCTTTCCAGCAGACGGTTTTTCAGCCCCTTACTCGATGCGCTCCACCAGTCTTTACAGGTTGGATAGCCGCCACGGCCAACATTGGGGTATCCACTGTCCCGGCTTTCGCTATACGACCACGCAGATCGCGGTGACGTCGAGGTGTAATAGTCGTAATACCCTGAAGTATTGAGAAAATAATCGGAACCAATCCAGCCAACTGAATCAATCGTGGCTGCGGTCAGTTTCGGATTGCTGTTCTTCAGCTTGTAATACGACTTCGCATAGCACTGGCTGGCAAACTCCTGAACTTCCTCCCGGATAATGGGATCGATCAGCTTAGTGTGCTGAACTTCAAAACGTAACAACCGAAAGTCATTCCCGCATGGGATTGAGGCAATGGCCGCGTGCGTCACCCCTTTGGACAGCGAATGCACCAGATACCACCACGCCGGGATTTTCGCCGTCTGGCCGTTGAACTCTGCAATCAGCGGCCCATAGCCGGATTCATCCGGTTTAGGTACGTTCACGCCACATTGGGAAGAACGGGTACGATCGAACTTCATCGTTGTGATATCGATATCCTGTATCGGCATCGCGCAGAACATGATCACCACAAAGGCAACATAGATAACATGCTCCATTCGCGGCAATGCCAGCGCCCCCTTGTTCCCTTCATCATCCCCCTCTTCCCTGACTTTCAGCCAGACACCGGCGATTTTAAACGCCAGCGGAATAGCAAAAATCCCTGTGGTGGTAATAATCATCCACAGCGCGTTATTGATGAGCCAGCCCATAAAGACCAGCACCATTTCCAGATAGCTGTCAGCCGTCATCATATCCCCCAACGCGAACTGGTGATTTCAATCATCACGAACAGGCAAACCGTCATTATTTCCAGCCGATAAACCTGAAAGCGCCGGGTACAGTGACGCAGGAAATAGCCCCGGACACGGTGCAGCCAGAAAAACGTGATGACGGTATACAGCGCCAGCCGCCAGAACAGGAGCGGTGTTTTTATCTGAAGCAACCACGCCCTCAGTTCTGCTTCGCTGCCAACGAAATGCAACAGCGTAAAGCTAAAACCGCCGATAGCCAGCATGGCGACAATACAGAACAGCAAGACTCGCAATATTCGCAGCCAGAGAGGTTTACGAATAACGTCCATATTATTCCTCCACCTTCTGATTCAGGTTCTGCATGGCGTCATCATTCTGCTGCACCGGCTGACGCAGACCATGATCGGCCTCGCGGCTTTCCTGCCGCTTCAGCGTGACAAGAATGGAGTTGTTGCTGATCGCTTTGCGGATCTCCATTTCGTTCTTCAGCGCCAGCACCTCACGGTCGAGGAACTCCAGACGACGGTCGGACTCATCAAGCGCCATCGTCTGATCCGCCGCGTTCGGTTCCGACTGACCGGCCATCAGCATCCGGCGCATACCCAGCGCGGTAGAAATGGTCTCAGACATCGCCAGTTCGCTGGCAAGACGCTGTACCAGCGCAGCGTTATCCGGGTCATCTTTCAGCGCCTGAATAACGCCGCGAGATACGGCCAGATCACCCGTTTTCAGCGTCGCCAGATTAGTCGCGTTGGACGTCAGGTTCCCGTTAACCAGCTTCACAAGGATTTCCAGATTCTCCTGCGTGGTCTCTTCCAGCATCGGTGAAAAACCGACGCCGGCAGTTGATGCGCCAGGTTCGTTTTCCACGCCGCCGCTGCTGCAATCGCTGGCCTCGGAACAGGTACGAATCGCCCTGTCACCCAGCACTTTAACAACGGCTTCCGCCGCTTCTTCGCTGGTCTTATACTTCTTGCACAAAGAACCATTACAGGCCGATCCGCTGACGCCACCACTACTGGTAACAGATTGCTTATTCAGAATATTGAAGCCCGCTTTTGCCAGGTCATGCGTGGGTTTAATCGCAGGCTGACCACTGCCACCTCGTTTTTGCCCACCAATCCACTTTATCCCCTCTTTGCCGGTGGAGGTTTTTAGCTGGTTATCCGCCGCCACCGCATCCGGCGTGGTGGAGACGATATTTTTGAACTCTTCCCCTATCGCCGCCTGCGTCCACTGCTGGACATGGTGTAATCCGCCATTTTCTTCGACATGTTCTGACAATTGAGCTGGGCTTTATCAAACGAGACATTGGCCTGAAGCACACCGTTGGTCAGCAGTTCATACAGGCCCGGATTTGCCCGCTGAATGATCATCGCAGGCAAACTTGCTACCGCGCCGGTGGCGCTGCTGATCACGTTACTCATCATGTCCTTAAAGCCACTGGTCACGCCATTTAGCTGATTTTTAACAGTGGTGCTAATGTCAAAATTGCCGCACATCAGATCGCTGTTCCAGCTAATCCCCATGCCCAGTTTTTCCATATTGTTATTGCTGGGCGGCTGCGATATCACCGTCCCGCCACCAATGGTGTAAAAGAGATTATCGTTAACTGCACCTTTCAGACCTTTACTGGTATCGGAACTAATCACATCATTATCCAGATCGAAAACCGCCCGGGCCGGAAGGCTCAGCGCAAGGCATCCCATCAGAACGCCTGTGCAAAACACATATTTACTGGTCATATTCACTCTCCCTGTTATTGAAAATCGACGCTGTAAAGGAACGTCTGGCCGCGACGCTTGCAGCAGCTATAGGGTTGCCATAGCGCCCAGGCGTAATTGCCATCAGTTGCGATGGGATTGGGGCTGTCCGGAAAGACAGCACAGGATGTGGACAGCGACGGCGTGAGCTGCTGCCATTTGTGGTTGCGGGTGCCGGTATTTTCCATGACCGGCGAAGGGGGCCAGTAACCCGGGCTGGCTCTGGCCGTCATCGGTTGATAGACGTGAATTTGCCCGGTACGGGTGACAACATCCGCCGCACGCTGAGCGACGACCGCTGCCGCTTTGTAGTCATCGACCTGAGTAACAAACCCGCTGCGAGGATAGACGTTCCCCCACATATTGCCGCCGATTGTGGAGCCGATTTCACGCAACCCGGGCGTCAGCGCTTCCGGATAAAACGACTCTGGCAAACCTGAACGCCACATCACTACATCGAGGGTACTGAGGAGATATGGCATCATCACCGTGGCCGAACCGGAACAGGTATACCCCATCTGCCCCATAAACCGGTTGAACACCGGTGCGGCCAGCGCAGGGTGACCGATAACATCCGCATTCTTAAATTGCAGGTTATCTTTCCGCTCAGCGCGTTTTTGCGAGTTCGCGCCACCACCTTCGGCAATACCGGAAAGACCCGTTCCCAGAAACGACATCTCCGTCCAGGGATTGCTGCCCGTCTGGTTGTAGCTGGAAACCACGGCGTTGGGGATGTAATGGCGAACTTTGGTAGAAGTTCTGACGATACAGCTGTAGGGCGTGCAAAATAGCCAGTAACAGATACCTACGATCTTGTATTCCAGACACTGAGGGGACAACGCACTGGCGATGATCTGCGCGGAGTTAATCGCTCCGGCCGTAAAAGGTTGAGCTGCGCAACCCAACGCCAGCGCAATCCCCAGCCGGTGTCGTCGAAGCGGTTTCATCATCGCGCCCCCTGAAATTCAGCCAGGCGGGCTTCAGCCACCGCAACATCCGCCGTGCCATAAACCACATAGCGATCGTCAAACACCACGGCAGGATACTTCGCCAGCTTCAGGCTGTATGCCTGGAGTACGCCTTGGTATGCCTGCGCAATTCGCTGCTGCTTTTGCTGCCAGTCCGGTGACTGGATGATGGACTTTGCAACCTGTGCCGCCTGTACTGGATCAGCAGGCAACTCGCCAAACAGCTGGCGCTGAACGGTATCCGGCGCATCCAGGTAAACCACCAGGTTGCTGGCCGCATTCAATGGGGGGTGATGGCTATCGGTGTAGACAACGGTCGCTGCCGGAGCCTGAACAGCAACGGCCAACAGTGAGATCAGGAACTTTGAAGGATTCATAACACACTCCTGTGCTGGGGAAAATCACAGGATGCGTAGATTCAATGCAAGAAGCAGTAAACAACTAGAAATGGATTTTTTAAAATTTTGCAACTGAACTCGAATGACCTCAGCTAACTATAGTGACTTAGTCATTTTTTCTGTGCTAGCATCAAACATTAGTTGTTTATAATATTCAGACAGAAGGTAATACCGTCATAGGATTTTCATAACTATCATCACTCACCGTGAGTAAATAAATTGAAAACAATCAGTCATCATTAATACACTCACCAGCTTATAAGAATTATTAATCACTTAAAAACACGAGGTTTCTTCAACCCATCGCTAAAAAACATCACTTCAGAGCCCAAATATCTATCTTGAGCACTATAATTTATGCCATAGGACATTTTTTTACATGATTTATATAAATCATTGATCTGAGGGACATTATCATAACTTACAATCCACGGTACATTAAGTTCAGAGATCACTTTATTTGAGATTAAAGTGTGGTCATCATGCTTATAGTGATTTTCATATAAACCCTGACCTTTGATATAATACGGCGGATCTAAATAAATAAGAGAATCTCCAGAAAGCTTTACTACAACATAATCTAGAAAATCAACAGCATCCATATTCGTCAGGAATATGCTATCACTTTTTTTATTTATCTTTTGAATTCTATCCATTAAGTCTTTTTTATTATATCGCGCATCTAACTTCCAATTACCGTCTTGTTTTTTACCACCAATAACTCCGCCTTTAAGAATTCCAGAACGATTAGTTCTATTTAGAAAAAATGTTGAGAACCCTAATTCAAGAGTACTTACATCTAATTGCTTAGACATTATATCCTTTTGTCTATGCCACTCATCAATTGTGACACCGGTATCTTCAATCAAAGAGCAAAGCTCATCACAATGATTTAGCACCGAGTACCAAAATGAATAAACTGCATTATTAATATCATTGAGGTGTATAACCTCAGCGCTCCCTTTCATCAACAAATTTAGCGCAAGTCCAGCACCACCGGCATAAGGTTCTGCGTAATGAATTGATGTAAACCTATTTAATCGTAATAATTCTTCGACAAAATTGGTTAATTTTGCCTTACCACCAGGGTATCTTAAAGGGGTATTAAAACGCATAGTAGCTCATATAAGGAAATTTTGGCCATTATAACACAAAACATACAGGCATGGCCATTTGGAAATAGCCATGATTTTCAATGAATTAGCTTTGGATACGAGGAGTGACAAGTGCCACCTCGAGGCCATAACCACTAACTAGAACATGTATTAACCCAGAAATAAACCTATCCAAAAACCCCCCTGCTAGGTCAGGGTTTTTCTTTGCCCAATACCTATAAGGATTTATTGAAACTTTACCATCTACAACCTCTAGTATTTTTTCTTTCTTCGAGAATTGTTTAAACATTTCTCTAACTTGTCCTTTTTGATACTCAGGCCGGTTTCTAAATTGATCAATATAATTTTGTAAATTCACTTTAACTCCAGGAGTCACCGTGATGTTCAATTTATTATAAATATCAGATGCAGCTCGTTCAAACACCGCCTTTGTGAATCCTGTATCATTCTCCCAATAGGCGTCATCAGGTTCTAAATTACACAAAAATTCAAACAGTAATTGGTCAGGAGGCAAAGATGAAGGTAGCAAAATAACATTCTTTTGCTTTTGTATATCTTTATAATTTTTATCTTCCTTAACATCAGAATCTAGAACAATAATACTTTTCGCGGAAAATTCTGGGATTTTTCTTTTTACCAAACTAATTAAATCACTACAGCTAATATTAATATCCTTCAATGGATGGATTATTTTCTTTAGAGTGGACTTTGTAATTATAGCATTATACAAATCAAATCCCTGAAGGTCCTCAAAGTAAACATTCACCTTAGGGAAATAGTCATCTTTAACTTTTACAGTATCAACATGTAGATCAGCATAAATCTGCGGCCATGATAAATCGTTTTTTACTTTTATTTTTCCATATGTATCTGTCAAGTATATTGTTCTATAATCTTTAGATGCCTTACTTAATTTATATACTTCTTCGATCATTGTAGGTGAGTGAGACGTCATTACAACCTGTAAATTTAATTCTTTTGTTATCTTCGTTAATAGCTTGATAAACTCTAACTGAGCTGCCGGAAACAATCCAGCATCAGCTTCATCAATTAATAATATTCCTCCATGATAATCTTTGTATTCTTCCTTTAATTTTTTAAAGGATAATAATGCTTGTAATATTTGGCCTACATTATCCTCACCAACTGATACCGAATCTTGATCATAATAGTTCGCATGCCCTACTACAGATTTAATGCTACCAGAAGTAGCCGTAATTAGAGTAGACGTTGTTTTTATAAGAATTTTATTATTCAAACCCTTAAAATAATCAGAATTATTCCGTATGTACTCTTCATTCCTTACTGAATATTCTTTTCTCGTTGTTATTGGTTGCAAACGAGCAAGACTTAGATATATAACTGGATGAGTAATATTTCGACTAGTGTTACTAACCCCTTCAATTTTATTTCCTCTTACCACTGGACGAACTTTATCTCTATCAGCAACATCATAAACACGGAGTTTTAACTCAGATTGAGTTGTATCTGATGCACCGTCATAAACAACAAATCCTATATCCATTGAACCTGGTTCATCATGTTTAGAAAACCTGAAATGATCAGAAAAAACAGACTCAAAATTAACATCAGTTAATGTCTTGAATTTTAGATTTTCAGGCGGATTTGCTGAATAATCTTTTTTAAAACTAAAAACCTGAGCAATAATTCCCAATATAGTAGATTTTGAGGTACCATTTTTACCACAAACAATTGTAATACGATCAGCTATATCAAGAGATACACCACTTAGCCCTCTAAAATTCTTTATATCAATAGACTTTAATTTTGTTATTTTATTTGCCACGGCTAATAAATCCTTTAAGGGATAGTAAATTTTAGGTTATTGCTCGGGAAGCTACTAAGTAAACCTAACGCTTCTGCAAGACTTTTTCAATAATAATATCCAAGTATAATTAATGAGCTGATTCCACATTCATGATCTACATCACAAAAAGTATTATTACAACGATACATCGACCCAACATAGGTAGGTAATTCACATAAAAAATACCGACCAATACACATTCACCTACAGATTTTCGATTAGTTGATATCTACACATTTTCTAACTTCTCTCACTAAAAAGATCACATCCACCGCATCTGGCATATTAATATACCAGCGCACCCCATGCTCGTAATCCTCCGCCACCGGCCAGCGCAGACTGCCGGTTACAGTCAGCAGCATGTTAACCGTACCCAACGTCCCCTCCACCTGAACAGCCAGGCAGTTATGCCCGGCCACGCGGTGAGGTGAATAAGTAAATGTCGCCTTCTCCCCTACCCGCTGACGGATCTGGCGGCATAATTCCGTCAGTTGGGCATGATGGTGCTGGCTGATTCGCGGATTACCCTGTGGCGGCGCATCAAACAACACGCCAATATTGGAAATATTACCATCCACAACGTCCAGAACCGTGGATCTGAAGCGCATCATGCCGCCTCCTTCGTGGCAATACCACGGGCGATATCCAGTTGATGCGCAATATGCTTCGCTGCGTCCAGCTCGCTAATACCGTGTTCAACCATCAACGCCCGACGTGCCGCCTTCTCATCCTTCTCCGTCATGCCCAGCGCCAGATACAGGCTCGGCGGCACAGCCCGGAATAGCGCCTCAATACGGCTTGCCAGCACCACGCCTTCGGTATAGCAGCGCGGTGTTTTAGTCGCAGACAGCAGCATCGCTTTTTGCTCGGCAGTCAGCTTTTTAAACCGGGCGATCTCTTCCACCTCTTCAGGCGGCATCACCAGACACAGCCACCACTCAATCATATTGAGCATCTTCTTGGCCGTGGCCGGGAAGTCTTCCAGGTTCTGCGTTGCCAACCACAACCACGCGCCGAGCTTACGCCACATTTTCACCACCTTAACCACATACGGAGCCAGCAGCGGATTCGTGGTGATCATATGCGCCTCATCGGTCGGGAAGACGATCTCCCGATCCAGAAACTGGTCGCGTTCAGCGATATTGTTGATGGTGTTAACCAGCGAGGTATAGGCCACGGCCAGCGGCGCTTCATAGCCTTCACGCGCCAGCGTACCCAGGTCAATCAGCGTGACATCCGCTTCCGGCCAGTTCTGTCCGGGACGGTTAAACAGCTCGCCCAGGAAGCCCTGCATAAATACGCCCAGCGATTCCCCCATATTCTGCGCCCGAGCGCGGCGAACTTCAGGACGGGACTCGTCCTGCGCGAAGGAGTAAAACGCATCCTGAAGGTCGGCGGTGATCATCTGCCGGTCTTCATTCCAGGCTTTACGCGCACCGACCAGAATCGCTTCACGCATCATGCCCCGATCGGCACGCTCCAGCCGCGCCTCTTCTTTCGCTTCACCACCGGTGACCATCAGACGCGCCACAATCTCCAGCTCACCCAGGATATCGCGCTCTTCCTCCGCATCGCCGTCATCCGTTTCATCCACCTCGATACGTTCACTCAGCTCGCTCTCATCGATGTTTTTCACTGGCGTTTCAATCAGTTTGTACGCATCGGCAAACGGGGCCAGCGAAATACCACAGCCCGGTTTGATGCTGACCTTGTTCACCGACAACTCCAGCTCCGCGCAGTAGTCGGCAAACAGGCCAAACGAGTTACCCGCTTCAGCAATAAACAGACGTGGCCGGTGAATTGCCATCAGTTGGGCGAACAGGCTGTTAAGCGTCGCCGATTTACCCGAGCCGGTCGGTCCAAACAGTACCAGGTGCGCATTTTTGGAACGGTCGGCGCTGTTAAGTGGATCGAACGTCAGCGGCGCACCGCCCCGGTTAAAGAAGGTAAATCCCGGATGACCGGTGCCGGTGTCACGGCCAAACACCGGCAGCATATTTGCCATATGCTGAACAAACGTCAGGCGGGTGTACCAGTTCTTCTTGTCCAGCGTCGGGTTAAAGCACATCGGCAGCGCCCGGAGGTAGCCATTTAACGGCGCGACATCGTATTCCGGTTTCACCGGCTGCAATCCGGCATTCAGGAGAATGGCCGTCAGATCGCGCTGGCGGCTGTTGAGGATTTTCAGCGACGCCCCGGAGAGAAAGAAGGTCATGCTGGCACGGTACAGTTTATGTCTCTCTCCGAGATAGCTTTTCGCCGTATCGGCATCGGCCCGGACGCGTTCCGATTCGGTATTCTCACCAATGGCGTTTTTCGCCAGATGGTTAAAGCGCTCTTCCAGCACATCCTGCGGCTGCACGACCAGCGTCAGGGAAATCACTGTTCCTTCCGGCAGCAAATCCATCAGCGCGTTGATGTTCTCCCCTTTGCGGGTTTCGCCGGTAAGGTGGCCGACCGAGGGGGCGCGGCGGATGCGATCAATCGTCACCGCTTTATGGGGGCGTTCGTCGAACCACCACACGCCGTTCTCCACATCAGAGCGCGGCGGCGTAAACATCAGGGTTTCGCTGAAATCATTAAGCACGGGCAGCTCACCGTTGCGGGTGTCAACATGCGCAGCCGTGCTGTATAGCGTGTCCTTATCCACCCAGTCCGGCTCGGGATTAAACCAGCGCAGCAGCCAGGCATGGATCTGCTCGCCATTCTGTCGGGACGTCACGATCCCCGCCCCGGCCAGCGCGGAAGATAACCGCTCGCAGACCTGATTCAGTTGCTCTTGCGGGGAATACGGCTCAGAGACACCCGGATTTACATAGCGATAAATCACCATCCGGGTACGGCGCTGCTGGCCGCGCCACGGTGCGCCAGTGATGGCCTTGTCGATAAACAGACCTTTCGGTACGGCAATACCGCGCATATGGCGCTCCATCTCATGCAGGTATGCTGCGGTAAATGCCGTCCCCTGCGCCCATGGTTTGACATAGCCGCGCAGCTTATCGATGTATTCCGTCACATCTGTTTCATCCTGACAGAAGAACTGGACGACCCACGGATGACTGTCGCGCTCATCAAAGCTGTCCTGAAGCGCATCTTCAACGATATCTCGGATCTCTTCCAGACGTTCACCAGTGCGCCCTTCGGTTCCCACCGGCACCACTTCAAATACGGCACCCACCGAAATGCCGTCATCGAGCAGTACACTCTGGCTTTCCGGCAGATATTCCACCCACGGCAGATAATCAATAAACGAGGTGTTATTGGGATACAACGAGCGCACGCCGTCCTGCGTCAACCTGCCGCTCTTTTTTTGTGACGGCAGCACCGGTTCATCAGCCACCGGCTGTGGCTGTTTTTTGGTGAATAAACTGAACATCAGAGAGCCTCCAGCCGTTCGCCCGGCAGCGCATACTGCACCCGGCTGTAAAAAGAGAACACCGAGCTGTAGCCCGGCACCGGCGCAGGCTCACTTCCCGCCATATGCGGGTAGATATAAATCACCATATCCGGGTTCGGCAGGCGCGGGAAAAGCTGCTGGATCTCATTCTGAGCATCGCGGGTATAGCTCTCTTCCAGCGACTGACGGGTCGCCTGATCCGCATCCGTCAGCCCCCGGCGCAGCACGCTCCGCGCTTCTGTCGTGGTCCGGGTGCTGCTGGCTTTGTTCTGCCACATATCCAGCATAGTGCTGCCGCCGGGCGGCAGCATTTCATCTTTAGAGGTACTGCAACCGCTCAGCAACAACGCGACCAGCATGAATAAACCGTATCCTTTCATGGCGTCTCCTTAATCCAGCTCGTGTTGCTGGCTGACATCAAAATCGTATTTGACCTTGCGGCCCTTCTCTTCGTAATCAATCGGGATCTGGCGGGTAATATGCACAGCAACATTCGCGCCGGGAGAAACGTAAATCGCATCAAACATCTGGCCGTATCGCGCTTTCACCCATTCCGCCAGCTCGTTTGTGCCGCCGGATAACGCCTTGCCCAGCGCTGCCTGTCCGGCGCTGCCGGTAAGCGTACTGGTGATGGACGTCCCGTCAGTGGTTGTTGTGGTCTGGCTTTCGGACATGGCATCAGAGGCCGCACCGGCAGCAGACAGCGCAAATAACGTGGGGAGGTAAGTTGAGGCATTGCTTTTACGGTCGCCGGACAGACACGGAATACCGTGCTCATCGGACAGCCAGCCAATACTGCCGCCATTGGATTTCCCGTTGCTGCCATCGCTGGATTTTGCCGACTGCGGCACCGTGCGTACCGTACCGTCAGTGAAGACAAACGTAATAGAGTGGACTTCACCGCGTACGCAGGACAGCACCCAGTCACCGGTGGCCGTACCGGATACAATCGCGCCCTCAACGTCCGGCAGCTCGATACCGTTGGCGGTCAGGTTCTCTTTACCGATAAGAACCTTGAAGGGATAGGGGTCGGTCACTTTGCCATCAATTGGCACACGCCCCAGCAGGGCGGTCATCGCCTGGCTCCCGACCAGCGTGGAGTTCTCCGGCAAGGTGTAAACAGGTAGATCGGTTTCCTCAATGGCTTGCTGGTTTTTCGCGACACGATCAAGCTCAGCTTTCTGACGGGTGATCTCATTGTCATTCAGCCCACCAAACGCTGTCGGAAACTGGAATGTGCCGGTGCCATTGGTCGCAGCTGCTGCACCGGTCACCGGCTTACCGTTGCGATCCAGTTGCACACCATCCTGCGGTTCTATCCAGACAGTGCCTTGCGCCACCGTTTCGGCTTGCCCTGCATCTTCCAGCCCCAGCCCGACAGGTAAATCACTGCCTGCGGGAGTATTGCTACCCGCTCCCGGGCCGGGAACCGTATTTTTCAATGACTCCAGCAGACCAGCCAGCCGCTGCTGTTCAGCCTGAAGTTTTTGCTGCGCCTGGGTACTTTCCTGTTTGACGGCGTTAACAGCATCATTAATGCGCCCATCGACGTTGCTGCCTTTATTTTGCAAGCGGGTGTTTTCTTCAGCCAGCGCGGCATTCTGTTTCTCCAGATTCTCCTGACTGGTCTGGATCGTTTTAATACGCCCGACCAGCGTACGCAGCGTATCCTGCGGCGTATCGCCCTCGATGCCGAGAATGCGCAGTTCTTCCTGTGTCAGATCTGCCACGGCGGTGTTATCCGCCGAATCCTGCGTCTGTTTCGTACCACCGCAGGATTTCACGCCAATCACCACCGTCGACAGCAACACCACCGGCACAATGACCTTCAGCAGGGTATTCGATTTAATCTGCATCGCCCTTCCCTCCTTTGCCTGTTTTCGCCTTCACTGGCTCAGGAAGAAACGCGGCATCAGGACGCCCTTTGGTCACCAGATACACCGTCGTGGTGTCTTCCGGCGTGCCACTCGCGCCCAGCCAGCGATGCTGGAATGTCGCACTGTAAAAATTACCCTGAAGACGACGTGGATCGAGAACCACTTTCCCCGTACGCTGATTACGCAGGGTCAGCGCCACCACGCTGTAACCCTGCAATCCCCATGCGGCCAGCGGTTTAATTTCAACGGATTCTGACGGCAGCAATGAGGTCAGTTTGTCCGGCAGCGCCAGCGAAATAGAATGCACGCCGGGCAACGGCTCAATCGTTCGTGACGGTGCGTACAGACTTTGCGCGGCATAGCGGGTTAAAGCCACCGGCAGCGGCGTGGTGGATTTTTTCTCTTTCGGTTTCGATGTGGACTGTCGTTCGCCAGTTGTTGCGGTTTTATTGTCGGTCACCGCAACATCACCGTTCCCCGTCGAGCTGGAGACCTCCCCTTGATACACCAGGCTTACTGGCTCCAGAACGTTTTTCCCCTCTTCGGCGCTGATATCCAACAGGATCATCTCGCCGTTCTCCACATCCTGAAGGACCAGTCGGGTACGGGCAAACTGCTCCCGGGGTTGCAGGTACACCGCGCCGCCGGTACTTTGTACGCGCAATTTCCCCTTCAGTTCAGGCGGAAATCCCACTCGCACATTGCGGTTCACAAACACAATGCGCTCCTGCCCGACATGCAGGGATACCGGCAGCGGAATGCGCTCCCACTTCACCAGCTCAACCGCCTGCGCCGGTAAGGCGGCAAGACAGGCCAGCGACAGTAAAAATCGTCGTAAACTCATCAGTTAAACACTCCCTTTTTCTCTTCCTTAACCACAGGGGCCGCTTCCAGACGCTGCGGCGCTTCCGAGAGACAATCCAGCGCCAGACCAAACGGGTTAGCCTCCGGATTTTTATCCCAGCGCACCACTTTCAGCGGATAGCGCACCAGCGAGCGTTTAACCGGCTCGGAGTTAACATATTCGTCGGTAACCAAATCCAGACGAACCTGCCAGTTATCGCGGTCAATAATGGTGACGCTGTCATCCCGGTAGCCCCGTTCAGGGATTTCCGACACACCGCGTACGCGATCCCGCGATTCGCCCAGGTCCTTACGCTGCTTCGCATCCTTATGCAGTAGTTCCTGACAGGTCGGTGTCAGGTAGGCCGACAACGTCTCAATACGATAGGGATAATCAACGTCACCATCCTTCGGCCAACTGTTCAGTTGCTGGAAGATATAAAAGCTGAAGGCATATACCGTTGAGGGAGGGATCTCCCACCACGGACGGGAGCTGCCGGAGCGAAGATCGGGAGGATTGTGAATGGTCAGATTGCGCGGAGACATCATCCAGCCAAGCATGGACAACACTAACAGTACCAACATAACCCCACATGCGGCGCGGAGCGTCCGGATATGGTTATCGCGGGCATTCAGGGCATTTTTAAACTTACTCATGAACGGTCTCCTGACGGCGAACCACAGGACGCAGGCGGCGTAACGCCAGCACATGACTGTTTTGTACCAGCCCTTTTGTTCCCAGACCGAACTGGCTTAAAAGCAGATCCAGTCTGCGATAAAGGTAGTTTTCCGGCTTGCCGCGTTTAAAACGTGCCATTAATCTGCCGCCAAAAATAACAGTGACCAGCGGCATCAGCAGCGCCACGGTCGGAAAGGCGAGCCAGCCAAGAAATGGCAGAACCGGTATGGCGACCACGAGGCCACCCAGTACGCTGAACAGCGCGGTAAAGCCAAGTTCCGGCGTGGTGAATCCACGGAACACCACCGGCTCAGCATTCAACCTGTCAGGCATAAATTCGATAGTCGCCATAATCCATCCTTAGAGCAGAATTGTCGCGGCTTTAGCAGCCAGCCAGATAACCACAACAATCAGGACAACACCGACGACAACCAGCATCCCGAACTTACCCCAGCTCGATTTCCCGTCACGGACTTCGGAAAAGGTGGCAATAATGGCGTTACCGACGGCCAGCATGGCAACTGCCGCTAGGATTAACCCGCCCAGCACAATACCGTCATTGAGATAGCCGGAGATCTGACCGTAAAAAGAACTGTCGGTACTGCTTTTCGGGCCTTCAACGGTTGGCAAAGCAGCCCGGGCCGTAGAAATTCCGGTCAGAGCAACGGCCAGAACCCGCGCACACCAGAGACGAAAAGAAAAACGCAGAGAAGATAATGCAGAGCAAAACATGGTTATTTCCTTATATGAGAAGCCAGGCTTAGCTGGCGAAGAGATAGATAGCGATAATGATTAAAAGGATTGAGCGAATGGCAAAACGCACCAGAGCCTGCTCTTTAACGTGGCCTGCTTTGTACCCCCGATAAACATGCACAAAGCCCCATCCCACCCACAAAATCAGCAGGGCAATCAGCGAACCAATAAACAATTTGCTCAGCACTGCGGGATCGGCGTTGCCGCTTGCCGCCTTAAATGCGTTGGTCTGAGCATCGTTCACGGGCGACGCTCCATCCGGTACTGACCTGTGAGAGATGCCGAAGGCACTGGCTGAGCGCGGGAAGGTTCCAGGTAGATACCGATCCCCTGGCGAATCGCCTTGATGTCCTGCGTTGCCCGTAAGTAATCAAAATAGAAGCGCCCGTGTTGCCCATCCTGAACGGCGACGACGCGGGCACGCTCCAGCGCGGCCTGCACCTGATCCAGTTGCTTCATTACCAGCGCCAGCTCGTCAGACTCAGCGGCCTGAGCGCCCGAAACCAGCAAAAAACCCAACAGGCACCATGCCCGGGGCTGTGTCATGCACATATAAACCTCCTTCAATGCGATTGCATGTAGGGAAGGAGAGTGGCGAAAAGCGTCCTGGGGGGCAGTAAGAAAACAGAAGTGGAATTTTGAAAATTATGGAAGGGGTAAGGCATGGCTCTGAATGCGCCATCGGGGTTCTTTGCCACCCCGGCGCAAGCAGGCTTGCGCTCCCGGCAAGGCTCCATAAGCGCAATGGAAACAATGTTTCCATTGCGCTTATGGAGCTGAAATTGCCCCCCTGTTATACTGCGCCACTGCTTCCAGTCAGGTGAATAAAAGTGGGATTAATACTTCAGGGACATAAAGTTATCGTCGATCATGATTGTCGTGACTGGCTAATTACCCGTCCGCAGGGCAATCCCACCATAGAACACTCTGGCAATCTAAAAATTTACTCCGTCTTCAAACGCCAGTTGCTCTCAGGTAAACGCAGACGTAATCGTGAACAACGGCAACTTGGCGATAACTGCCCTTTGATTTATGCCCTGAAAGGAAAAGAAGAACTTACAACCGATTTATCCAGCATTAAGAGGTTGTACGAAAGCTTCGGGATCATCCTAGAACAAATAGCAAGGCAAGAGCCTGATGGATATCAGCTTATAATTTCCATGCCATCTGCTCATAATATCAGTCACATAATCGCAAGACGGTTCGCCAGGAGATTTGGATCTGTTCACGCTGCAAATCTTTTACGCAAAATAACGGTTGAAGAAGCATTCAGACTCTTAGATCGTGCAGATATTAGCGTCGAAGAGAGCAGAAGCCTCGACTACCGTATTAAGTTGCAGGCTAAAGAAGTTGGTTTTAACGGTAATTTCTCACTTAAAGGTATTCCTGCTGGTCTTCGAGATGCACTCCCGCCGCTGTCACTGAATGTTTTACCTGAGCTAAACTTTCGACCAATGCGGATTCTTCTCGTTGACGACCTCATGGCTTCAGGTACAACGTTAGGCACTGCTGCACATATCATTTCACAGCAATATCCTGACGCAACGATTCATGCCGCATGTTTGTTCAGTTCTATTGGAAGGTAGGTAGTACGACTTGATCAAAAATGAGCAAGCGTGTATAAAGGATGTATAGAGTGTGCTTGAGTCTCCCCGCTCTTTAAATCCAGATGAGACCCGCGTAGGCACCCTGACTGGGGTCGGCCTGTAAAAGGCAGATATCAGTTGGTTAGGCAGCGGCTAGCCCTTCAACAAAAAATTGTTGTCGTAGAGTGATGTTGAAAGGAGAGCGCAGGCTCTCCTTTCGGCTTTCTGGCATATCACAAATACTTCTTAAAACTCCCCATCGTTACCGAAATAGCCAGCCCCATCAGCAATGCCGCCGGTAGTAGCAGCAAATTCGGATACACTGCGAACGGCGCTGACAGATACAACACGCACGGTATATACATCGCTGGCTTCACTAAGCGTTTAGCATGATGATAAAGAAAACTCGACTCATACGCCGCACCGTAGCGGCGTAAATCGCGTCGTACCATCCCGTCCGCAATCCCGACAATAGCCACCAGGATAAATAACGGCACTGACAACACCAGAATAGTGACCCGCATCAGAAAGACCAGCGACACATACATTGTCGCCATCAGATATTCATATGCGACCTGTACCGCCCAGGCACTCCAGGCATTTAGCTCATCCGTGACGCCATTGCTGCTTCCAGCAGTCGGCATCTGAATCGACTGCGACCAGCCCATAAATCCGCTGTTCACAAACAGCCACTGATAGCCCAGCGCGATCCAGCCCTGTACCGTCACCACCGGCGATGACAGCAGCAAACTTTGCGTAAATCCCTCGGCGAAATAACCGCTTTCCGTCTGCATCACGGCGCGGCTATGTTCAGCCCCCTGCTCCGGCCAGAAGAACGCGATGCCGATGTATTCCACGATCAGGCTGAACAGCAGCGAAACCAGCAGCATCCCGATGATACGCCACGGCGTATCCCACAGCAGCACAGTAAAAAAACCATGCGGTTTTGGAGGCGTTGTGGATTGTACCGGGGCTGAAGACGTGTTCATCTGCGACATAACATCCCCTTAATGTACCGCCAACGACTCCATCTGGCAGTTCAGCAACATTTCCTCATTCCCAATAATGATCCAGAGGCTGGCGATTTCATTTTCCACATGAGACTGAGGCTCATATCGCGCCTGATATCCCAGCGTGTTTAGCCGCTCAATGATTTCTGGAATTTCCAGTGACGAGCAGATTTGCTCGCTTATCACATCCATGACATCACGCGGAACAGTGAGTTTATTTTCCCGACTAGAGGCCAGGACAGCTTCAACCCGATAACGTTGTTTCATCATGATTTCCTTTTCAAAAAGTGGCTGCATCGTAATCTCCCGGTAACGCACTGCCCGACCACCAGGCATCGCTGGTCCGGTAATTTCGCTGCATATAATCTGCAATCTGCCCAATACTATCCGGCATCAGGGCATCCGCGCCAGCAGCGGGTAAAGGCATACGGATCTTCCACAGCCGCCCTCCTTCCAGCAAGGCAAACGCCTGTCCTTTCGGCAGGTTAATCACGTTCGCAGCGGTAATGAGCGGCGTACGCACTGTGCTCACCCTGTCCTGGGTGTTCGAGGTAAAATCGCTGCCCATTTCCGGGGTCGAGATATCGGTGACACCGGAAACCAGCGTTTTGGTATAGACCTCCACTTCCGGTAACTGCTTCGTCATCAGTTCTGCCGTCTCGGTATGCCGCACCCGCAGCATCACCAGGCTGTTAAAGTTACCCACCACCTGCGCGGCTTTCGCCGCATTGCCCAGCCGCGCTTCAATATCCGGCAGCGTCTGGGTATAGGCCGTCACCTCGATACCCGCCCCGCCGCCTTTGTTAATCAGCGGAATAAACTCATCCCCCATCAGCTCGTTAAACTCGTCACAGTGCAGGCTGATCGGGGTCTTCTTGCCCTCGTCACCGGGCAGGCCATCATTTACGCCAAATTTGTAAATATGCCCCGCCACGGAGACCAGATCGGCAAACATCGAATTACCCACCGCTGCCGCGACTTCCGGATCGGACAACGCATCAAGGCCGATATAAACCACGCCCTTTTTACGGATCACCTGCTGCCAGTCGAAGATTGGACGCGGATCGGACATATCGGTGTAGTTCGGTGAGATCAGTTGCGCCGTCTTGCCGGAAGTCAGTTTCTCCAGCAACGGCAGGAGCGATGCCACAATCTTGTCGTAATATTTCTGGTCATAACGTACCGACGAACGCAGGCCATCGAGCACCGGATCGTAAACCTTCTTCCCTTCGTCGCTGTTCAGCACCTGCTCTATCGCCACCACCCGTAGAGAACGGCCTTCCATGTGCCGGGGGATATCACGCTCATCCAGAATTTGCGCCAGATTCTCCACCTGCTGCCACAGTGCTGGCGTGTGCTTCACCATCCAGGTTTCCGCATAGGTCTCAAACAGATCTCCAATATTGTTCACGTAACGCTGGATCAGGCCAAAGTCCGGGCGTTGCCCCAGTGCGACCAGCGCCCGGGCAATGATATTGACGAAACGCCAGGCAAACTCTTTAAACGCTGCGCTGTTACCTTCACTACTGAGCTGACCGGCGACACGCGAAGCGACTTCCGAAATACGGCCAAAGCGCCCGACGGCATTGTAACGGGCGCTGATATCCGGCCAGCCCAGATGAAAAACATGAAACTCACCGGCGCGGCCCGCCCGGTGCGCTTCGGCATACATTCGCTTCAGCAGATCGGCATCGCCTTTCGGGTCGAAAACAATGGTGACGTTGCCGCGACGAATATCCTGGGTGATCAACAGCTCGGCGAGGCGAGTTTTACCGACACGCGTGGTGCCCAGAACCAGCATATGCCCGACACGCTCACCCAAGCTCATCGAGACGTTGACCTCATCAGGTTCAATGCCATGCAGTGCCGGATGACCGCCGACCGGCGGCAATGGTCGAACGGGATTCAACGCCGAATCACGCGCCAGCAACTTGCACAATGCAGAAAAGCGATGCTCATAATGTTGTTCAAAACGACGTGCGGCCTGGTACAACGTCGGGGGATTCACGTAACCCGCCACTTCCGGACGCAGGGTATCGAGCAGACGTTGGGTATGCTTTTGCTCCCACATAAACCCCTTCCCCAGAAATAACCGCTGATTGCTCACCGGCACCTCGCTGCTTGTCACAACATAACGCGGCAGACGCCGGATATTGCGCCGGTAGCGTAATACCTGTAATCCCTGCTGCGTGCGTCGCACAGACAGCACGGCAAACCCTGCCGCCGTGACATAGCTGACTGAAGGTGCCAGCGCCACCGCCCACGGGGCCATCACGCAGATATAGCTGGCGCAGGCGGCAACAACGGCGGTGTTCAGCTCCACCGCAGGCCTCAGCATGGCTTCAATAACATAGCGGTCGCTCATTTTTTCCTCCCGTCATGCCCGGCAAGAAAAATTAGCCAAATCAGTAAATTCACAGCGACCAGGCCAATCAAAAGACTGATGTCATCCAGCGGTAATCCTGCCCTCATTGCTCCAGCCCCTTCTCGCTAATCAGTACCGGATAGTGAGAAATCCCCAGCCGAACGGCCAGATCGCTACCGGAAACCGGAAGCAACTCCAGTCCGTTAGCCTGGTGCTGCAAATCATCCCATGCCGCTTTGCTGGCGACATTCACCACATAGCCCACGGCATTAAGCTGAATAAGCCGATCGCGCCGCAAAGACAGCCAGCGCCGGGAAAGATCGTCGTCACCAATCAGGAAAATCGACCGCATTCCGGGCATAGAGAGAGAACGAGCTTCCAGCGGCCCGGGCGAAAGCTCCGGGGTGCGAATGGGTAATACCGATGCTTTGTCAGGTGTTGACAGTGTCAACACTTGCGAGGTGGATGGAGCTTCCTCCTGATTGTTAATACCGACAAAGTATTCAGCCGTTGACTGTCCGCCCAGATCGGCGACAACGGTCAGATCCGCCTGACTGATGCCCGGAAACAGCAGTGCGAGAACCAGCGGAAAACGCATCATCATTGTATTCCTCCCTGATTGAATGCCAGCGCCTGTACGGACGGCTGCAACGTGCCGAGGTGGCGTGACACGATGGCCTTATAGGTTTGTGCAGGTTTGCCGCCTGCCGGATGGTGATAGCACCCCGCAGCCGATATCCAGCTCCCGGGCTTGCGCTCGTAACAGGCTCGCAAAATGCGCGCCGCAGCTTGCAGATTGATATAGGGATCAAATGCTTCCCAGGTGGAGGTGAAATGATGGCCGTTCCAGCCCAGATTGACCTGCGCAATGCCGACATCGATACGCCTGAGCGGATAGCGCCGCATAAAGCCTAACAGCGCCTGATATGCCTCGTTCCGGGAGGCGTAGCGATATCCCTTCCCGGCAACATTGATTGTCCACGGCCACGGACGTACACCATGAGCCAGCTTGCGGGAGGACTCCGTCAGCGCCACGCTATACAGCGCCTCGGCGGGAACATTTTCCGCCTGAGCGACCCGATAATATCCTTCCGGCACAGATTGCGCGGCCAGGCATTCCGGCAGCGCAATGAACATTACCAGCCACATCAGTTTACGCGTTGCCATCCCTGCGCCCCCTGTTGCAATACAACCGGCATCAGCCCACTGCCATATTTCAGCCACATGCCATTGTCGTGGTTCAGCGTTACCTGGCGGGATTTCACCTTTTCAGCAGGGATATTGTGTTTCTTCGCCCAGGCTCTGACCGCCTCATCCTTACCGCCGCTACCGACCAGATAGATATCCAGCGACCGGTTTGATTTCATCAATTGAGCCAGCTTGCGATCGCAGGCCGGGCAGTTATCTTTCACAAACAGCGCCTGACGGGCGTTACTGACTTCACTCCGCAGATCCTGAACGGGTAGAACGCCGGGGTAGACCCGCATCCACGCACTGTTCACTTCTCGCTGAAATGCCAGCTCCGCTTCAACCCGCTGAAACTCCTGCTTCACCGCCAGCTCAGCAAAATGACGGCGTTCTTCATCACTACGCGCCTCGATGCCCAGCATCGTCAAAGGATCTAACCCCGGAGACAGCACGCCGCGCCGTCCTTTTTTCAGCGTCTCATAACGCTGCCACTCTTCCGCTGTCAGCCCCCACTCCTGTGCGCTCCGCGTCATTTGTTGCTGTTCCAGCATCTGCAACGAGGTATTCACCGTCTGGCTGTATCCCTGAATCACTGGCGATACGGCAAATGCGATTGTTGACACTGTCAACACTCCTGACAGCAGCACGACATTGAACTTTTTCATCCCGACCTCCTTATCGCACCGTCAACGTCCGGGTTTGCCCCGCCACACGAAACTGCGCCTGCTGCCCGGCGATCGCCAGCAGCGTCCAGCCCTGACGGGTTTCCCCCGGTTCCATTAATGTTATTTCTGTCAGTTGTGTTGCCGATTGCGGCGCTATCGCGGCAAAGGCGATCCCTCCCCGCCGTTCGATACCGGTGAGGACGAAGGGCGCAGTAACTGGCCGCTGCGTTTTCTGTGTAGGCTTTTTCTTTACCGCCACTGCATCAGACGTTACGGCAGGAGCAACGACAGCATTGGCCGGGCGCTGATTCAGAGCACGAACCTGCTCCTGAAGGGAAGACAGCCCAGTTTTAAGGGCCGCAGCCGAAGCTGCCTGCTCATTCTGTTGCTTATCCAGCACCTCAACCTTCTGCTGCAAAGCCGCAAATGCCGGTTTGTCAGCCATTCCTCCCAGTTGCATTCGTGACGCTTCAAACTGCTGTTGCAACGTTGTCAGCTGTGCCTGGAGCGGCGCGATATCCGGGCTACCCTGCAACGCAGTTTTAAGCTGGCTGACCTCGGCGGAAAGCACCTGGACGGACTTCAGGCTGATAAATGTGGTTCCGCCTAATGCAAACAAAACCAGCCCGCCTAAACCGTAACGGACTATCGCCCAGAGTTTGCTGCGTGCTGGTCTGACAGACTCTTTCATTTCCGGTATCTCCATGAAACTCGCAGACTCGTTCATTTCAGCATCCTCTGCGAAGCCGGAGCAGTGATGTTGACGGGTTGAGCGGGTAGCGGCACAGAGACCGAAGTGGCCGACGTTTTCACCGCTTCCGGCGGCAAACGATAACCATCGCGTAATGAATGGCAGACGATCCGTTGCACAGAATCAACCTCAAGCTGCCAGGCCGATCCGGCCAGGATTTGTAACGCCTGACTCAGGCGCATTGGCCCCAGTTGATAATGCACAGCAGGCAACATCTGGTTGTACAGCACCTGGTTCGCCGGTGTCGTACTGCATAACGAGTACCCGGACTGGCGCAGGGCATAGCGCATGGCATCCGCCACGGTCGGCGATAATGACGCGGGGATACGGATATCTATGGTTTGCTCCAGCGGAGCACGCTGTGCAGCGCTCGGGGAAGTATCAACCAGCAGATAGCGGTCGTAGCGTACAACCTCAGGTGAGGCGGCATAAACATCCAGTCGGGCTGGCTGGACGTTGCCGTTCAGTGCCGTCGGATGAGGTTGGGTATCCGGTTGCTGGAGCTTTTGCGCACAACCGGCCAGGAGACAGGCAGTCAGACAGACAGCCATTGGGATATGAAGATTCATGCAGGTTCCTTAGTCAGACAAAAGAGGTCCAACTTTGCGAAACCGGCGGTATGTCCTCAACGAACAACTGTTTTTACAACGTAAAAAAAACGCCAGAAAAATCTGGCGCTAATGCAACTCACAAGGAGGGTTATAACGTGGAGATTAGCTTATTTCTATTATCAATATGCGGAGTCGGCAGACTCAGGCTTTTCAGCTTTATAAACCATATTTTGCCCCACTTTGATAAAACTGATTTTAATCAGTCTGGCCCGCAGTGACGCTCTTGATTCACCCGCATGATCGCCTTTGGTCAAAGTAAACACATCGGCAGTCAGGTTACTGAGCTTAAAACCGATAAGTACCTTTTTCTCTTCATTCACCGCGTTCTGGCAGCGTCTGATTAAAGAACTGGTCTGTTTACCTGATACTGTGACATCAAAACGCGTGTATTCAGGTTTTTCAGTTGAGCCATGTAACGCATTAATCGTGCAGCTCAGGAATGAACCCGTAGCGGTGTTAATTTCGCGAATGTTGCTCAGGTAACCCAATCCATCAATATGCAAATTAAAGTAGCTGGATTGTGGTTTCGGTTGTGCCGGTGCCAGAGGTGCTGATTGAGCTGGAGTTGCTGATTCAGCAGGAACGGGAGCCGCGGCTTGCTTGCTGGCGCTGCCTTTTTTAGGTTTAGCGGTAGTGGTTTTAGATGCTGTAGACATGATGTTTCTCCTGGAAAAATTCGATAAACGGAGAAACATCCCAGCCGGGTGTTTTCCCGCTGGGGTGTCAGACAGATATACACGAATGTATGACGCTGACGGTCTGTGGTTGAAGTATACCTTTATCGCTACTGCGATCCCTGCTTTCAAAGGTTAAGCAAAGTTACCGCCCGAAGGCATCGTCTCTCAGGCTGTGACGATTTTGGCTGGCAACCACCCGAAGGCGTCCCTCTCAGGTTGCCGGGACATTGGCTGTTGTCGGAGACAACGGGGTAAGAGTGAACATTCTTCATTCAGATAACCGACGATTCAACAAATAACTCTTCCAACAACTGATAAATTATTATGTAGGACCTTTGCTTGAGTTAATTCTCTTAGCAATAGTATTAAGTCGACTTAGGCGAGGTTCATAAACCTCTTCAAGAACATGCTCTATAAGTTCATAAATATCAAGAACATCATCCTCTTGCGGTTTGACATCTCCATGATGACTACCTGCATTACCAATCCACTTCACGGCTTCGAGCATATCTTTTACATGAATATAAGCCTGAGGGATTTTTCCAATTCGTTCATGAAGAGGCATGAATGTTAGTCCACCTTTCTTCCCCAGCTTTTCTTTAGGAACATTAAGTTCAGTAAGCAAAGCTTCAATTGCAATACGGGCATTATTAGCCGAAGCAGAAAGGCTTGAGAAAAATAACTTAAACGATTCTTTTAGAGGTTCCTGAATAGATTCAGGACATTTATCAGGAATTGATAATAGAATTAACGCTGGCCCAAAATATTTTGGTTTAAACCTGTCGCCATATATAGCCTCATGACAACCATCGTCATCAACTTCATAACCTATGGTATCAATAAATCCTATCCCACTACTTGCAACAACCTCATTACAAGTGCGACATTTGAATAAACAGGAGTATCTATAGGAAATTTCTTCAGGTATCCACTGTTTATAATGATCACAAATGGCATGGGACTCAGGCGTTATTTCTTTGTAAAATGAAGTGTTATCTATAACCAACGAGCCAGTTTTGCAAGTCGGACATCCCCATGGAATACTCTCATTTAGAGAAAAATAAGATTTTAGCTTATGTCTGTCCACTACTAATGTCCTCTGCAAAAAAGGCCCGATCCCATCCTGGTATCGAGCCTCTGAACCTGTACCACGGGTTCATCGTCAATGTCACTTCTCCGGGCCAGAGCCTTTTTTGGCCGACGTGTAATCTCACGGAGGGTCACGCCTTACAACCTCATCCAGGTAACAAAATGGGTCGCTATACTGTCCAATCTTCCGCCTGTAGGTACGAAAAATCGGATTGCCGCAGTCGCGGGGTACTTCAAAGCCATCAGCAAAATAGCAAATTCACGCCACGCTTCCAACCAAAAACATAAAGCCAGTCAGACACTTTTCTTTGCCGGACCTTTCCGCCGACGAGCGGGTTTCTTCGCCCCGATATTCACAATCCCGTTGCAGTCAGGGTAGTTGACGCATCCCCAGAATGTGCCTGATTTCCCCGTGCGTTGCCGCGTTGTCCCACCGCAAACCGGACACGACGGAGAAGTCGGTAACGTGATCTTAACTGTCTGCTGCCGCCCTTTTGCCACCAGTTGCATTGTCCAGGCTGACTGCTTCACCATAAAGTCATCCAGCGACATCCGGCCTTCAGCAATGTCATCCAGCGACTGCTCCCAGAGCGCCGTCATACCCGGATCTTTGAGCTGTGCCGGTAACACCGCCATCAGGTCAGCGGCTATAGGTGTCGCCAGCAGATGCTTGCCTTTCTTCACCACAAAACCACGCTTCAGAAGCGTTTCAATCACGCCAGCCCGGGTCGCCTCCGTTCCCAGCCCCGCGTTCTCTTTGAGGATCTTTTTAAGGCGTGGATCGGTAACAAACTGCGCCGCATTCTTCATCGCGGCAATCAATGTCCCTTCCGTATAGTGTTCCGGTGGTTTTGTCTGCTGCGCCTTCGCTTCCGCGCCGGTGACCTGGCATACACTCCCTTTAGCCATTGCAGGTAACCGGGCCTTGTCACCGGCATCGCCTGCATCCTCTTCAGCATCTTTACCAAACAGACTCTTCCAGCCAGCAACGAGCACAACCTTACCGCTGGCCTTAAATAACTGCCCGCCACAATGCAACGAAACCCGCGTGGCATCCACTTCATGGTTCGGCAGGAACTGAGCCAGATAATGCAGCCGGATAAGCTGGTAAACGTTGCGCTCCTGCTCACTCATTTTCGCCAGATCACAGGGCTGCTTCGTGGGGATAATACCGTGATGCGCAGTAATCTTTTTGTCATTCCAGATGCGGGAAACATGCTGCACATCAAGCCGCGAGATGATCGCAGATAAAGCAGGATCGCTTTGCTGTATCGAGGCCATTACCTGCCCAGTCTCACCACGCATTGATGTCGGAAGATAACCACAGTCGGTGCGAGGATACGTCGTCGCTTTGTGGGTTTCATACAGAGCCTGCGCAATGTCCAGTACCTGCTGAGCGCCATAGCCGAAACGGCGGGAACAGGCTTGTTGTAGCGTACCAAGATCAAACGCCAGCGGAGCAGATTCCGTTTCTCTTTTGGTCTCAACCTCTGCCACCGTCGCCTGTCCGGTTTTCTGACAAAGCTGAACGACCTGCTGAGCCGCTGTCGGGTTAATACAGCGTTTTTCCTCATCACAATACGCCGCTGCTGGCATCCACTGAGCCTGAAATGAGATCCCACCCGCCGCCAGCTGCGCCACGACATTCCAGTAGGGCTTCGGAACAAACTGCGCAATATCGCGATCGCGTACCACAATCAGGTTGAGCGTCGGCGTTTGCACCCGTCCTACCGATAAAACGCTACCGTAGCCGTTCTCCCGGGCCTTGACCGAATATAGCCGCGTCATATTCATGCCGATTTGCCAGTCAGCCCGGGCGCGGCCAAGCCCGGCTAAATAGTAGGGTAAAGTCGTACTTCCAGGCTTTATCGCCGCCAGCGCGGCGCGAACGCTGGCCTCATCCAGCGCTGAGAGCCATAACCGCTCAACTTTTCCCTGATAGTGGCAATAATCGAGGATTTCCCGGGCAATCACCTCTCCTTCCCGATCCGCATCGGTGGCAATCACTACCGTATCGGCCTGCTTCAGCAGCTTCTGGATGATGGAGAACTGAGCCACTGCATCCGGTTTAACCCGCATTTGCCATGTTGTCGGCAATACTGGCAACACGTCAGTACGCCAGGGAACGCCGAACTGTTCACCGTAAGCATCCGGGCTGGCCTGCTCCAGCAGATGACCAAAACCCCAGGTGACACACACGCCATTTCCGGTCTGATGACCCGGCATTTTTTTTGTCGCACCCAGCACGGCAGCAATATCGCGCCCCTGACTGGGCTTTTCACAGAGAAAGAGCTTCATCGAATCGTCCCTTCCGCCACGCTCTTCATATTCTCAAACAGCTTGCTGGTATAAGCCGCCGTGGCATGAGAGGCCAGCCCGGAACGAAAGGTAATATACATGCGGCTACCGGAACCGTTTTTCTCCAGCTCGACCTGAATGCTGTCGTTGGTATTCTCGCTTCCCCAGTCGCGCCCCATTTTGTAGTAGCTACCGGGTTGCCCGTCCCATACCCATGCACCATCGGCTACTGAAGCGGCAGTCCACCCTCCACTTTGCGTACCGTTATTACGTAGCTGCGCTACTTCTTCAGCCGATATAAAGCGGTAGTAGCGTTTTACCCGCGCTGCTGCTGTATCAACATCAACGGGAACACGGTATTCCTGCGCGATTTTGTGGCTGGCCTGCGGTACGCCTTTCGACAACACTACCGGACCACTGTCTGCCGGTGCGGAACCGACTGAGAAGATCCCACCACTAATCTGGTTTATCGCACTGTTGACACTGTCAACACTCGCACACCCACTCAGACAGGAACTCAGGATGAACAATCCGGTAAAAGCGGTTTTATTGCTGATCATCCTGTACCTCCTGCTTTTCCGCTTTCTCTTTGCGTGACTGACGTTTGAAGGCGGCTTTCAGCGCCTTAATACTTTCGGCGCTTACTGGCGGAGAAAAGCGGGAACGGCGGGTTCCCAGCAGGATCGCTCTGTCCAGTTTCCCAAATTGTTCGATAGCCTGTCGGGCAACATCGTTATTTGAAGCTATATCCTGGCGGGTAACGGGATGAGAACGGTAACGCAAGGCCACCGAGAAAATTTGGCGAATTTGATGGCTACCACGATGTAGCCAGGCTTTGCGCTCTTTAAGCGACATCAGACCGTAATGATGCGCCTGAAAGACACGCAGAATAAGCTGATCGAATCCAACAAGGAGATAAACACAGCGGTATCCCAAAGGGGTATGGCTGTGAACGCCAATATTTAGCGGCGCGGTGGAGGCGACCCCGGAAATGGAAGCGTTGGCTGGCAGCATCGCCATCAGGGCATCAATATCATTCAGCCATTTCTGGAGCTGCTGGCTGGCAGTCTCCAGTAACGTTTCCACTTCCACCAGAGCCGAATCTGCCCACGGATTATCCGCCAGTGAATCGCGGTTAATCCGGGAAATAAGCCGGAAAAACAGCGGCATTCCGATAAGCGACGGTTTACCCTCCGAGGCAGGTCGCCCGCTCCAGGTATTAATTGCGTATTGGGTATGTAGCTCGATGCGCAGCTCAGAATGCAGCGCACCGGCTTTCTTTTCGGTCTTGTCTGACATGATCATCCATCCATAAAATCTAATGAGATGGAAATGGTCATGGATTGCGAAGGTCAGGAACAACAGGAAACTATTTATACAAAAAAAGAAAAACTGACCTGAACCAGCTTTAAGTCACTATCGCTCTTAATTTAGAATCATTCATCCCGTAAATATTTAAATGCTAATAGACCGAAGATAATCGTCAATACCTAAGTGATAACGGAGTTTTAAGAAAACACTAAAAACTTCTATCATAGATGTGTATTATAAGAAAAAAGAAACACCACCTTAGAATCGTTTGAATAAACAGAAAGAAACGCTCTACATGCCAAGCGCCGTCCCGAAACAATTCGACAGCAATAACATAAAAGCAACAAAACCCCACAATTATATTAAGATTTTTTGTATACACCCTTGTGTTTGTAATTTTACCCCCTATGTATATAGGGTACGTAACTTCGCGTTCAGTAGAAATTAAGCAAGGACATTCTAATGGCTTTTTATGCAAATCCAAATGCTGTAAGAAAAACTGGTACTGAAACCACTGCACAGTATGAACAACTTCGCAAAGTAGGAAGTAAACCTTCTAGCCCTGGCATTTACGAATGTCAGAATTGCGGGTTCGAAGATGTAATCAACCGCGAATGCACAAAATTACCACCGTGCAGCAATTGTCGTGAGGAAAGCCATAACTGGAAAATGATCTGCAAAGCCGTTGATGCAGACAAAAAACCCAATGGTCCAGCCAAGTAAATGAACACACAATTCAGGAAGAATTGAACTGTGTGTTTTTCAGCCCACTTCCACGCTACATCGGTGAACAGTGTTGACACTGTCAACACTGTTCACTTTATGACCTGAAATAATTCCCCCTAATCTCAGCCATCACACCAGACACAAACTCTCTTCGGGCGCGTTTGACCTCTTTTTTCCTACTGAATGGCGGCGTACTAACCGGTTTTTGCTTTGCAGGCAGATGCTCCGCACCCACGTCACCAGTGTTAAACTGCCCTTCCCTTGCCCGCTTCAGATTCGCCAGCAGGTAAGCCGTGACGTTCCTGACCTCTGTCGCTTTCATGCGACCAGCCAGATCGTCCAGAATCCGCTGTCCCAGTCCATCAGGTAGCGCATTAAGTTGCTGCTCCAGCATATCCCGGTCAGGTGTATTCAGTCGCTCGATTACCGCCGTCGGCCATGACAACCGACTTTCGCCCCCTACGTACGTATCTTTTACACTCTGTGTAAAACTACGTACGTAACGGTTCGATTTTCGAACTAAGCCGCCATCCCTTGATTTCCGGCTTAGTTCGGAATCCGAACTCGGTAAAATATCCCCCTTCAGAGCGCTAAGTTCGGATTCCGAACTCTGTGATTTTTGACCTGGTTCGGTTTCAGAACCGGGGTTACTCTTATGCCGCGATGACACCATTTCTTGCGGAGTCTGTGCAGCTGATAACCGGGCTTCGATCAACGCAACGCGTGAATGCCGGTGGCGCATACGGGTATCGGATTTGATATCCTGCAAAACAGCCAGCGCTGTCAGGCGTATCGTTTTATTGGTGTGTCGGCAGGCGTCAGCAACGGCATCAAGCCAGCCGGGATCGAAGTATTCCGTATCAAACAGCCCCAGCGGCTCATCATGCTGGGCATAGATATTGCCGCGAATACGCCCGGATTTATCCCTGACACGCTTGCAGAGGCTCAGCCACCCGGTAAGACGCAGCATTAACAGCGCCCGACTGACCGTCTCCCGGGAGGCTTTATCCGAATGAGGTAACGCCAGCTGGCACTGCAATTCGTCGTAGGTCGGAAAAACAGCGCCCTCGTTCTGCTGGGCGTACAGTCGGATCATCACCCACGCCATTTTATCCAGCGGCGATAACCGGCTATCCAGAAATAAACGCCGGGGAACGGCGTCATGCACGTTCCCCAGAAAGAGCAATCCGCTCTGCTCATTACTCTGCTCACCAGACTGCGTTTTTTGCTCAATCCGGTTTTGCATCTTCGCCAGCGTACGCTGGATAACATCATCGACGGGAACAACGGCCATCAGGTGGCACTCCATCCTTTGGTTAACGTCCAGACTGCGGTTAACGAAATGTCCTGCTGTTCAGCGATTAACATCATGGCCTCCAGCGCATCCAGCGATTCCAGGTTGTCAACGTTCGATGCCTTCCACTGCTGCCACACCGCCAGCTCCTGCTCTTCAGTAGGGATCTGGCTGCGCCCCTGTCGGGTCACAACACCGACCAGCCGTCGCCGGGAACTAACCTCCGTCGCCGTCAGGCCGAAAAAATGCTGCATCAGCTCGATAGAGCCACCCAGCGTTAACGCTCTGTCGATCCGTTGCGTCCGGGTCTGTTCACGACGGGCCTGCGCCAGCATGGTATTAAGGTTGGTATGGTTGATACGGAAGGTCAGAAGCGATACCGGCGTATTCACCAGATAATGCAGATCCTCGACGGTTAAACTGTTTAGCTCCTGAATCTCTTCCAAGGTCAATCCCATCGCCTCACAACGGCGGATATTGCCGGATTTCAGTTCCATCACAATCTGCGTTAACAGTGCATTCATTGCGCACTCCCTCCATAAATAATCGCAATATCAACAGCCCATGCCAGAAAACAAAACAGAATAACGATCCATGATGTGGCTTCAGCTTTCATCGTATCCTCCATATCCGACACGCCGCCGAAACTCGGCAATGGTCTGGCATTCAACGCACAGCCTGACGCCCGGAACAGCTCTGCGACGGGCCTCCGGGATCTCATGCCCACATCGTTCGCATTCAGCAGACGATATCGCTGGTGATATCAATGAAGAGCGAATCCGCTCGACCTGGCTATCGACCATCAGTTGGGTCACTTCCTGCGCCTCATCAACCCAGTCAGCTTTCATGCTGCGCCCTCCCCGAATGTCTGGCGTTGCAGCTCGCGCAACCGGCGCACAACCCTGATCAGCCGCAGGAATTTCACTGCATACACATCATTAAGTAAGGGTTCATCAAACGGGCTGGACGCACCGAGAAGAAATCCAGTTAATGTTGATAATGGGGTATAAGATCCGCCACCGCACAATGCGGCCAGCAGCTCACCGTTCGCATTTGGCGGGAGAGAATAGCCTGCGCCCAGGAGAGATTTATCTTCCTGAATAACATCTTCAATCCCCATAACCTCCGCCAGTTCGAACGCCAGGCGAAACGCGATGTCCTGTAGATACTCAACATCATCCTGTAACGCCGGGATATGCCAGATGTCAGTTACCGGCTCCAGCCCGTTCGCGGCAAAAGTAATGGGATTTACCGGAGGCTCCTGAAGCTGGCCGCCAGTACAATCACCAGGCTCTTGATCAACGTCCGGAGGAACGTCGGATAATTCAGGTGTTGAATCACGTGGGACATTCCCACCATAAAGATCCAGCTGTTCTTCATAGGGCGGTAGATCGATATGATCAGAGGAGTCGCCCCCGGTAGTGACAGGCTTTTTCCCCGTTGATCCGGAATCAGTGGTGACAGAGGGTGGCTCCGCAGCCGGTGGTGGTGAAGGCTCATCATGGGTTTTGTCTGCATCCAGAACATGCTGGGGAAGCGGCTCCGGCGCTCCAAACAGTTTGCGCCGGTTCTGTTCCTGCGGGTCAAGCTCAATCAGCCAGCTATCATAGGTCAGTTGCGGATCGGGCATTGCCTTCAGCAGGGCCGCAATCAGCTCTTCTTTAAAGATGTCGGCTGAGTAGTGATCCGGGTCGTCAAAGGCACGGCAGACACCGCCAAAGACATCATTAAATTCCTGCTCCGGCGGCAACGCGACGTTCTGACTGAAGGTCTGCCAGGCTTTTTCCGCCGCTGTTCGCAACGCGATAAGCTGGGTTATCTGGGGTCGTCCCATCCCAGAATTAAGCAGATTAGGCATCCACGGATAAAGATATTCTATCGTCGCGACCATACGGCTGATATTCGAATGGTGAACAGGATAACCCGCCTCTTTCAGCAGATCGGCCAGCTCGCGCTGACTCACTTCTCGCCCCAGTTGTTCCTCGTAGATAGCTCGCGCCTTCTCGATGCCAAAAGCTTTCTCAATAAATGACAGCTCACCACGCACATCATTCTCGGCCAGATGGCCGATAACGCACTGCAAACGTCCCGGCCACGGCTTCACGATGCACTGAACACGGCGAAAACGCTCATCGCCAGTCTCTGCATACAGTTCCGTCAGGATGGAATAGCGAGTGTTGCCACCGTCGCTGAAGATATAAACATCTTCGGGGCTTTCCGGATCTCTGGTGACTTTTGGCACCGAATCCAGCCCCCGGGCGCGGATCGACGCTTTGATATCTTCATACTTTGGATTGTGGGAGGTACGGGGGTTATCCGGATTGGGGCGTAGCTGCTCCAGCGTCAGAACCATCGGCATTTCATTCACTGGCAGCACTACAGCGGTGCTTTCAATGTTTGGGGTACGACCACGCTGGAGCAGCTTTTCACCCAGTTGGCTGGATTTCTTAGAAGTCATAGCGACCTCCGGTGAAATCTTCGAATCGGGTAATCTCCGCCTGATACTGTACTTTTACGGTGCCAATCGGGCCATTGCGCTGCTTGCCAAGAATAATCTCTGCCACACCCGGCTCATGCGTATCGGCGTCATACACTTCGTCCCTGTAGACGAACATTATCAGATCGGCATCCTGCTCCAGCGCCCCGGAGTCACGCAGATCGCCATTATTCGGACGCTTACCCGCCCGGCTTTCCAGTGCCCGGTTGAGCTGTGACAGCGCCACCACCGGACAACAAATTTCTTTCGCCAGCGCTTTGAGTGAGCGGGATATCTCCGCGATCTCCTGCGTCCGGTTCTCCTGCCCCGGGCAGCGCATCAGTTGCAGATAATCCAGCAGGATCAATGAGGGATGGCCGTATTTACGGATGTTTTTTCTCACACGGGAACGCAGGAGCGCTGGTGTCATATAGCTGGAATCATCAATTACCAGCCTGCCTTTCCAGTCTTCAAGCAGGACTTTCATTGCTTCGCTGACCCGCGCCCAATCTTCATCCTGCATATCCCCATTGCGCAGGTGTTGCAGAGGGACACGCCCCAGCATGGCGGTAAAGCGCATCAACAACTGCTCGGTAGGCATTTCCAGGCTGTAGACCTGCACCGCCATATCCAGGCGCTCGTTCAATGCCCCTTCGCAGAATGCCAGCCCGAGTGCGGTTTTACCCATTGATGGGCGACCAGCCAGTAGTATCAGGTCACTGGATTGAAAACCGCTGGTCATACTATTCAGTTGAGTAAAGCCGGTAGGTGTGCCGGTAATGAGATCTTCACTACCGCAACGTTGCTCTAATCGGTTGAGGAAGACTTCCAGTGAAGCAGGTAAATCAACGTCACCATCTGGGGATTGCTGTTCGGCAATGGCAAAGATGCGGCGCTCAGCTTCATCCAGTAATACCATCAGGTCACTTCTGGCATCACTGGCCTGCCCGACCAGATCGTACCCCAGCGCCAGTAACTGACGTTTCTGTCCGTAGCTGGCAACATACTCCGCATAAGCCACAATATTCGCTGCACTGGGCGTATTTTTGGAGAGTTCGGCGAGATAGGCAAAACCGCCGCACTGTTCTAATGTGCCCTGCTGCTCCATTGATTCGGCGAGTGTGATCAGGTCTATAGGCTTGTTCTGAAGCAATAACGTCTGCATGGCGGAGAAAATCACGCCATGTGGCCGCGAATAAAAGCGGTCAGCAGAAACAATCGTTGCAATATCATCCCAGCGATCATTATCAAGCATCAAACCGCCAAGGACGGCTTGCTCGGCGCTGATTGAATGCGGCGGCGATATCTGTTCGGTGTTATTCATGCTGGCCTCCGGCGCTACGACATTCGACCAGAGCTTTGTTCAAACGGGCCAGCCAGGACGGGGAGACAAGAAACAGCGGCCAGCCATCACGTTCGACATCAAGATAAACGGCAGAACCAGCGGAATAACCGACCTCAAAGAAACGCCACTCCCGGGGAGAATCAATCTCCATATCCATGCTGAGATCAACAATCTGGTTATCCGGCATCAGACCCCATACTTCGAGCTGGAATTCACTGCAATCCCACATTGCTTTCAGTAGGCCAGGGATTTTTTCCAGAGCGTCAGAATAGGTTTTGGCTTCAAAAAAGACCCATTGCTCATCAACTTTTACCCGACCATCGCGAGCTACGAGACTGTAATTTGCACGATAAAGTGTCATTACTTATCCCCCTTCGGTTGGTTTTGCAGTACCGCGCTAAAGCGGTCTCGCCATTCGGGGAATAATTCACAGGCCAGATCGTGCATGGTCTGCGCAGCTGGCAAACTTTTACGATCGGTATGGTATTCAAGGCGGTGAGCGGGTTGCCCCCGCGTATGGCCTAGCTTGTAGACCTCAAGGTCGTAGATTTGGGTTTCGAGCAGAGTGACAGGAGGAATATCCGCTTTGCTATACGTTCCATCAGCAATAATCGTGGTTAACGCACCCAGCGCTTCTTCAGCCAGCAGGGTGTAATCCATGCAGTTGACCAATATCTTCATTGGCGGCAACGCAATACCAAACCCGCGGTAGGGAAGCAGTTCTTCCATCAATCCCACCGTTCCTCGTAAGAATTCCCGAATGTCAGGCATTACTGGCTTCACAACTGCCAGCGCGGTATGTGTTGTCGCCAGAAGCATCTGCTCCAGCATGATTGAACGTGCGCCTTGTGTGTCACCAATAATTACGTCATAAGACGCAAATAATGGATGCTGTAGCTGATTACGTAATCGGATGCGCCCATCCGGCGCGTGCATCATTGCCGTTTTTAGTTGTCCGTGAGGATCGTTGGAAATTATCAGATCAAGATTTTCAATGCAGGTATGGGAAATTAACTGTTCCGGATGGTTAAGATCTACAGTCTGCATAAGCAGCTCATACAGACCACATGGCGCTTCATAACGAAGAGGGTAATAACTGGAGACGGTTGGCTGACGGTAATCGCCATCAAGCAGGAGTGTTTTGAGACCGGCATCGGCACATAAGCCTGCCAGGTTGGCAGACTTAGTAGACTTACCTTCACCACCTTTGGTAGAAATTACTGAAATTACATGCATATAAGTCACCTGTGTACGATTTACAGGTAACAAACGTTCTATGCGTGTTTGAATCAGGGATTGAAAATCCCCGTGTCCTTGGTTCGATTCCGAGTCCGGGCACCACTTTCACTTCTATGTACGTCTCCCAAACCCCACAAATCGCAAGCATAATCAACAAAATATATCATTTCCAAACAACACGCACTCCACTGACCTCAACCTTACTCTGTCTAAATCAAGTTGCATCCAGAAGCTTTTCAGGGGACTCCTTGTGTTCAATGAAAATTGTGGTTCCCATATGGCACTGGCAGCCCGGCAGATCGAGACTGCAAAGCCCAAAGAGAAGAATTATAAACTCTCTGGCGAGCGCGGCCTTTTTCTTCTGGTGACAGCCACAGGAAAACGATGCGGGCGCATGAAATACCGTATCGCTGGTAAAGAGAAAAAGCTATCTATGGGTGTTTATCCGGAGATTTCTCTGGCTGTATTGATTCCGTAGAGATACGACATTAAACCGGGACGGACTGAAAAGATACGGGTTTACATGGGAAGTAGCAATGACGAGGCTTCGAGGGAATGAGGACTTCTAATCGGCGCTCAGATGATGAGATACGACAAATTCAACAATTCAGGGATTTGGTTCACTTAAAGTGCGAATCCCTACAAACCTTCTTTAAAAACAACTCCTCTTTAAAACACCTTTAAAAGCGCTAACAGTTCAGGCTTACACATCTGACCACAATCAAAAACACCCTTACATAGCATTTATTTTATATGCATTTTAATAACTCGTTAGTGGTAGCCGCTTTGTTGGTTTGATGTTTCCATTCCTGTTAGCCTGTCTTCTTGTGTGGCCCCCCCGATGGTGCGACAGGGCTACTTCGTTCCGCGAGTCCATACTACGCCAAAGCCTCTTTACGCACTTCATCTGGTAATGCTTCGAGGGCGAGAGCTGTTTGCAGTGCACTCCTTGATACAGAGGCAATCTCTTGCTCTGTTACCGGCAACACCTCTTCCGGGAATATCCCCCGATTTACCTTTATTCTGGAACCTCCCGATAATAGCCGTTAGCTCATCAACTGATAGCGCTTTATAAATGACTTCCCACCAGAATATCCCATCGTTAGGCTTGTTGGACGATGTATTGTTCCTTCTGGAGCCGCAGGATCTCAGTCTGAGTATCTGGCTGTTCGTTGATGGTGGAGGAGTCCGGCCCGTACTTCTTTATCCAGGCGTAAAGGCTGTGGGTGGTGATATCAAGTCGTGCTGCCATGCTGGAAACAGAATGGCCTCGCTCAATAACCTGTTTGACCGTTTCAGTTTTAAACTCTTCGGGATAACGCTTACCGCTTATGAGGACATCTTTTTTAAGCCGTCTTAAATAACTCTGAGGTATCTGTTAAATTTGTGGCTCTGCTACCCAGAAGCGCACAGTTGATGTGGGGGTTAGATGCTGGTGCTAATGCGGGGATTAACTACTGGGCGGATGGAGCAATTGATCCAGCAAATGCGGTTATTGCAGGCTGGGTGAATATTCTCAGTATGGGCAATAGCCTCACGCCTCACGGGAACAGTCGGCTGGAATGCCGCAGGTGGTGTGCTGGGTAACTGGGTTGATGGCAAAGATCCGCCCTCTGGCGCTATTTCAAATGGTGTTGGTTCTACTACTGGGTATGAAGCATGACTTGGGGTACAGATAAAGTCACTGATACTGTCTGGAAATGGGTGACAAATGGCTGGAATCCTAAGTACGATCCATACATGGATAAAATATGCCGAAGTTAATCGTAACGATATCATTCAAGAAGGAATGAAACCGAGTAACGTTTCGGGGCTGCGGAAGGTTGGCTCGGCAATGCCGGCTACCAAATCATGAGATCAACGTTAACGGTTAATATCCCAATCATTAGAGATATATCACTAAAAGATGTTTCCCCTGATGCTGGAAATACTATCGATAGCGCCATAGGTTCAGCTACTGGCGAAGCAATAGCATAAGGATTAACTAGCATTCCTGTTTTTAGCGATAT
>Ga0308165_1000942_pt1 | contig 44804 bp, 46 predicted proteins | sample PhyWR2_FD_201032 | JGI IMG/M metagenome (GOLD analysis project Ga0308165, IMG submission 201032) | Phyllosphere microbial communities from UC Gill Tract Community Farm, Albany, California, United States - DLSLW.R2 | ecosystem: Host-associated > Plants > Phyllosphere > Unclassified | place: USA... | reverse complement strand
ATTATTCGCCTCGTTCAAACGATTCCTCTGTAGTTCAGTCGGTAGAACGGCGGACTGTTAATCCGTATGTCACTGGTTCGAGTCCAGTCAGAGGAGCCATATTTAAGAAGCCTGCTTAAGGAAACTTAAGCGGGCTTTTTGCTATGTGAATCTCAGAAACTCAATCCACTGAAATCCATATGGTTGCCCGCCATCCATTCAACATACACCCACTTTTGCAGGTTTTATCTTTCAAATACATACAAACCAACAAATGATGAAAAATCATCTATGTAATTCAAAAAAAATCAACGTGATGAAGATAAATCAATCAAATAAACCTCATTTTATTTTTAACGCTTTACAGCAGAATACGTACTCGCTATTATTCGCCCCGTTCACACGATTCCTCTGTAGTTCAGTCGGTAGAACGGCGGACTGTTAATCCGTATGTCACTGGTTCGAGTCCAGTCAGAGGAGCCAAATTCTTGTTTTCGTGCAGCTTCATTAATGCCTGTATGGTTTTAATACAACAGCTTAGCGTGAAAACTTCTCCTGATGCATTTTGATTTTATCCTCCGCATCGGGAAAAATTGGTGGTCAAATCTGGGGTCCGGTTCGTTCTATTATGGAGTGACCCCATATGTCTCTTACCGACACCAAAATCCGCAGTCTCAAACCATCTGATAAACCCTTTAAAATTTCCGATTCCCACGGTCTGTATCTCTTGGTCAAACCAAGCGGTTCACGTCACTGGTATCTCAAGTACCGTATTAAAGGTAAAGAATCCCGCATTGCACTCGGTGCCTACCCAGTCATCTCCCTCTCAGACGCCCGTAGTCAACGTGAAGGTATTCGCAAAATGCTGGTACTGAACACCAATCCAGCAGAGCAGCGAGCAGCCGAACGCAGTTCTCGCATGCCAAAGAAAGTGTTTAGAAACGTTGCACTTGAATGGCACAAGAGCAATAAAAAATGGTCACAAAATACAGCCGACCGTCTGCTGGCTAGCATGAGTAATCATATCTTCCCAGTCATTGGCACCATGTCAGTTTCAGAACTGAAACCCCGACACTTCATCACTTTATTAAAAGGAATTGAGGAAAAGGGGCTACTGGAGGTTGCATCCCGTACACGGCAGTATCTCCGGAATATCATGCGCTACGCCGTACATCATGGATTAATCGATTTTAATCCGGCAGCAAACCTTGACGGCGTGACGGCTCCACCAGTAAAACGTCACTACCCCGCTCTACCACTGGAGCGTCTTCCTGAACTGCTTGAGAGCATTGAGAGTTTTCAGCAGTGCCGTGAACTCACCCGCCTTGCCATCCTGCTAACACTGCATCTGTTCATTCGCTCGAGTGAATTGCGTTTTGCCCGCTGGCATGAAATTGATTTCGGAAACCAGGTCTGGACAATACCCGCCACGCGCGAAGCTATTGAAGGAGTGCGTTACTCTGGTCGTGGTGCCAAAATGCGCAGGCCTCATATCGTCCCCCTCTCACATCAGTCGATCGCGATTCTGAAAAAGATTAAGAATATCTCAGGAGATAATGCACTCGTGTTCCCCGGGGACCATAACCCGTATAAACCGATGTGTGAAAATACAGTGAACAAGGCACTACGCCTGATGGGCTGGGACACGAAAATGGAAATCTGCGGTCACGGTTTCAGGACAATGGCATGCAGTGCCCTTATGGAATCCAGTATATGGTCACAGGATGCTGTTGAACGGCAAATGAGCCACCAGGAACGTAACTCCGTACGTCAGGCATATATTCACAGAGCAGAGCATCTGGAAGCAAGAAAGGCGATGATGCAGTGGTGGTCGGATTATCTGGATACTTGCCGCAAATGCTATGTACCGCCCTACATACTGGGGAGAGGAAAAACGACGCTTCTAGCTGGCTAGTGATTTAATAGTCTTGATAAATCAAAGCCGTATCAGTGCAGACTGATGCGGCTTTTTTGCTTTCTCCAGCAAAAAGCAAAAACGCTGCGTCGTATATTCACTTGACGCATGCGGGTTATTCAATCAGAACGACATATTATAATTTTTAATACCAGTAGCTTCGTAAAGCCCGACTGGGCTTAAATCATAATCGCCCATTTCTCGTTCTCACCGCGACATTGGCTACCTTTCACAATGCAACAATAAATGATTCTTTCTGTATTCCGTTGTGTTCAAAATGACAACGTTTGACGGGGACGTGGAAATAATCGGCGAGGAGAGATTCTTGTAAGACACTCTGTGTAGTTCCAAAACAGTAACTATCTTTGCCCATTAGCAGACATTTATCTGCAATGTTATTTGCATGATTGATGAAGTGCGTATTCAGGATAATAGTAACATTTTTCTCCCGCGACAACGTGTGCAACCAATTGATAATGAGAGACTGATTATTAAAATCAAGATTTGATTCAGGTTCATCAAGCACAAGGATGTCCGGCTCTGAGACCAGCGCCTTCGCGATATAACACATCTGTAGCTCACCACCACTGATCTGGTTAACATCTTTGGTTGCAAGATATGAAGCACCAAGTTCCGACAATATTTGCCCCGCTTTTTCGATATCCCTCGCCCCAGGAGATGCCAGCATTCCGCCCCGTAATGGGCACCCAAAGGAGATGAAATCGAGTACATTGTAAGAAAAGTGAACACGTTTGGCCTGCGGGACATACGCCATACGAGCTTTCCGGTTTCCCACTCGGCCAATATGACATGAGCCACTAACCGGTTGATACAGACCGGTAACCGTTTTAAGCAATGTTGTTTTGCCAACACCATTCGGTCCTAATACGCACAGTACCTCACCTTCATCAATGGAGAAGCTGATATTGTTAAAGGCAGTTTTACTCTTTTTGAACGCGAACGTCAGATTATTCACTTCGATCATATCGGTTACTCATGATGAACAGTACAGCAAATAGAGGCGCACCAACCAGAGCAGTAAGTATTCCAATGGGGATCTCTGCGTAAGTCAGGGTCCTGGCAATGTTGTCGATGACCAATAAAAACAACGCACCACATACAGCCGAAGCCGGGATCAGCTTGCTATGGTTGTACCCGACCAGCGTTCTAACCAGATGCGGGATAACCAGACCAACCCAACCCACCACGCCAGCGATGGTGACTGATGCTGCCACCAAAATTGAGGCTGTGATTAGCAAAACTGCATTCAACAATTGTGGGTTCATTCCAGCAATTTTGGCCTCATCATTTCCCAGAGACAACACATTGATTTTCCATCGAAGTTTGTAGATAACCAGATAACAAACGATGTATAGCGGGATGAGTCCATAAACCTGCTCTTTGACCAAAGAAGCGAAACTCCCCATAAGCCAGAAGACGATAGCCGGAAGTTCGTCCTGTGGATCGGCAACATATTTAATGATTGATACAAAAGACATAAACACCGAAGCCACTATGATGCCCGACAGGATAGTCGTGAGCTCCCCATTGTTTTTCTTGAAATGGCAAAGTCCCATCACGCATAAAAGGCTGACAATGCCAAAGAAGAAAGAGGAAAAAGCGCTGAGCTGTAGTGGAAAACCTAGCAGTATGCCAAGTGCTGCGCCGAACGCTGCGGCGGAAGATGTACCGAGCACATCCGGGCTCGCCAGCGCATTTCGCAACACTGCTTGATACGTCACGCCTGCTACTGATAGCCCTGCCCCTACCATCATTACAGCAATAATCCTTGGCAACCGTAGATTGCATATAACCGAGAATCCTGCGCTCAAACAACGGCGACCATTATCATGTAATACCTCCGTCATTATTTCGGGGAAAGATAATGTATAGCGACCTATGAACAAAGAAATCATAGCCACAATCAGTAACAATACGATTGTAATCCACATTAGCATGCGGTATTTTTGTCTTTCCTGCATAACTAACCTTTCAAAATAAAAACCTATGCGCCGAATTATTTTATTACCGCTGTCTTAACTCATCGGTTAATAGCGCGTCCGGAATTTCATAATCAAATACTTTTTTATAGTGTAACCGCGTTGCAACTTTCAATTCTGCATCTGTTATATAGTCAGGGTTAAATTTATTAATCATAAACAATGGTAATAGCGCAGTCTCAGCAGACAATCCTCCCCAATTATGTAGCCCCACGGGCGTGGAAAATATTTTCCCATCTTTGAATGCTTTTACATTATGCCAGTCTTGCCCAGGATTTTTATTGTTAAGAATATCCTTCGCGCTACCAAAGACCACAAATACAATATCGGGATCCCACTGAATTATTTGCTCCATTGAAACATTAATGTACCTGCCAGCATCCCCTTTTACGACTAGATCACTTGCTACGTTTTCCATCCCCGCCATCTTAAGATAGGTATCACCATATGTTTTCGGCCCACTCACCTTGAGTTCTTTCCCATCACTCTGCTCAAGATACAATGCACGAATATGTTGTGATTTGATCTTCTCGGCATAGGGTTTTGCCTCATTAAGACTTCTCTTCCATGCTTCCGAAAATTTGTGACTGTGAGGTAAACCAAGCGTCTGGTTAAATTCGTTTTCCCAATACGTTTGCGTTACTACTGGCTCAAATTTCGTGTCACCACCAGCATCAAGATTAATAGTTGGGATCCCTGCCCGCTCCAGATTATCATTCTGACTTTTACCATAATAGTAAATAATATCTGGTTGTAAATTTAGTAAGGATTCCATATTTACAACATAGTCTTTATTAATAAAGTCAGTAGTGATACGGTCGATATCTGGCTTCATATCCTTGAGAAGTTTCATGTTTGAATGCAGAAAAGCCCAAGGTCCTACGCCCACAACATGTTTATATGCCAAATCATTTGCCATAATTACACCAAAGGGGCAATTACCGGTGATAATAATACGGTTGAATTTTATGGGTATTTCTTCAGTATTTTTCATATTTTGGTAATTTATCGTCTTACTCACCTCACTACTATTGGCATAGCTTGCCGTTGATAATAATATTATCGATGATATGAATAATGAGAATAATACTTTTCCATTAAGCATACTTAGCACCTCAATGAGTTAAATGAATTGTAATTTAATAGCATCACATGATTATTTTATTGAAAGATTTACATTACTTTCTTAACAAAACCAACGTCATGAGAAGCAGATTTATAGCGGAGATAACTCACCGCCAGAGACATAAATGAGAACAATGCTCCGGCGAAAAGACTAATATTTGTTACATTACGCCCAAAGTTATTAAAGAAAAACGCCACCAGCACAGAACCAATAATCTGCCCAATCAGACGTGAACTGCCTAATAATCCGCTGGCAATACCGCTATTTTCATGTGGGACCGAAGTCATAATGAGAAAATTATTAGGGGACTGGAATAGTCCAAAACCAAAACCACAAATAGCGATCCGCCAGAGGATCTGCAGATTCGAGGGTTGTACGGGCAGCCATGTCATTAAAAGAGTGCCTATCAAAAGTAGTAATAGTCCGGTAAATGCTACCAGGTTGGGCTCGAACTTTTTGATTAGTTCACCCGCGACCAATGACGTCAACATTGTCGCCAGCGGCCATGCCGTTAACAGCATGCCAATTTCAACGACATTGCGGTTTAGTACATTATGAAAATAAAATGGTAAGGAGACATATGCCAGTAACTGCGTACTATATGATAACAAAGACATTAATAACGACAGAGAAAATGTCCTGTTGCGAAATATCGCAACCGGGATCAAAGCATCAGTAACCTTTCTTTTTTGATTCAGATACAAAGTGATTGCCAGCACGACAAGAATAATCGAGCTTGGGATAACGTCTAACACGTTGTTCCTCGCCAGACCCAGCATCATCGTTGAAAACGAAGCGAACGTCAGGAAAACCAGCAACGCACCCGCTTTATCAAACCGGTTTTCGGTACTTTGCGTCGATTTGAACGATACAATACAGAGCAGCAATGAAATACAAGCGATCGGTACATTAATAGAAAACAACCAGTTCCAGTTCGCAACTGACATAATAGCTGAAGCAATTGACGGGCCCGCCGCTGCGGAAACAGAGACCACCATTACATTAATCCCCAATCCACGACCTAACAACCGGGCAGGATAGATCTCTTTAATCAACACCGCATTCACACTTAGAATGGCCGCAGCCCCAAAGCCCTGAATGACGCGAAAAGCCGTCAGCATCATCAGTGTTTCAGAAAGTGCACATCCTAACGAGGAAAGCGCAAAAAAAATCACTCCAAGAATAAAAATACGTTTGTTACCTATTTTGCCTCCCAATGCAGCGAATACCAGCAATGAAGCGACCACAGCAAACTGGTAAGCATTGATTATCAGGATGGATGCAGCTTCTGAGACGGCAAAATCTTTGCCAATAACAGGTAAGGCAACATTTGCGATAGTGCTGTCAAGCATCGCAATCACTGTACTAAGTGATACAGCCAGCACGGCACCAATGTTGAGTTTTTCTTCTTTGATATGTTCAGTTGACATAATTCCTCCCCAGAATAAGTCATCGAAAATGAATAGACTCATTCTAAATGTCGGCACACACTCAATTGTTACGTTATAACATCACCAATAGTAATGAGAGTAATTATCTTTTGAAAGGATCTATATCAATATGTTTCCAGCAGGAGTCCATTTTCCTGTTTGATAATTCAGGATTTAAAGTAAACAGATGGGACAAGAGCTAATCAGCAGTGCTCTTGCAGATTACGATCATACTTGGACACCTGATGTCATCATGATTCAAGCGATGAGAGGTCGTGATGGGTATTAAAAATCCAATTTATCAATACATTAGGAGCCTCGTGATTTTCCAATGATTAATATTAAGTAACCCGAAGCAACAAAAAATAACATTCAAGTCCTCGACCTTAAATAATTCATAACGTTATAACATAACAAATCAATCAGCATGAGGAGTCAACATTGAACACCAACATTACCCGGCGAAAACTTATTCTTACTGGTTTAGCGGCCCTCGCAGCCAATACACTGGCTATACCGCTGACATATGCAGATATGCGACCTCAGCTAAGTCATAAGCATTCCTCCCTCCCAACAAATGGGCGTAGCAAATTTACGATAATGTTAGATCCTGGACACGGGGGTATTGATTCCGGCGCAGTGGGTTGTGAGGGATCGCTGGAAAAACATGTAGTACTGGATATTACCTCTAAGATAAAAGCCATTCTCAATAGCCACGGTATTAATGCACTCCAGACGCGATCGGATGACACATTTATTCCACTATACGATCGCGTACAGATTGCTCACGCACACAAAGCCGATCTATTTATGTCCATTCACGCCGATGGTTTCGCAAGTCCTGCTGCCCATGGAGCTTCCGTTTTTGCACTTTCAACACGGGGAGCCAGCAGCGCTATGGCAAGGTATCTATCTAAAAGTGAGAATGCTGCTGATAATATTGCTGGAAAACGAATCATTCACAGAGACAAGTATCTCGACAAAATCATCTTCGATCTTGAACAGACTGAAACCATCAGGGAAAGTCTTTTACTGGGATCACATATAGTTCACCACATTTCTCCTGTCCACCATATGCATTCAAACCATACAGAACAGGCAGCTTTTGCCGTACTTAAATCACCCTATATCCCATCTGTCCTGGTTGAAACCTCTTTTATCACCAACCCACAGGAGGAGAAATTATTAGGCACAACAGCATTCCGCAACAAAATTGCATCCGCCATTTCTAATGGCATCATCAGCTATTTTAGCCATAAACAAAACGCTCCAGCATAACGATAATAATCTCATTCCATTGGATTTAAGCAATGAGCATATGTCGCGGTAAATTGTTCACCCTGCCACCATTCAGATGCTGAGCCATCTTTAGGGATGTTTATCATGACATTGCATTACTTACGCTATTATTTTATATCAATCACACTACTCTTCTCACCGTACTCTTTTGCGGTCAACGTTCTGAACCAGGACGGTAAAAGTCTCGATTTTTATGGCACTATTATTGCGAGACGTTTTACCAGTAATAACATAAAAGATGATGGCGATCGTAGCTATCTCTATTTTGGGTTGATTGGGAAGCATGAACTTACCCACAACTGGCAAACCTACGCACACTGGGAATATACGGTTAGTGCATCAGATGCCAGCAGAAATGCAACCCGACTAGCGTTTCTGGGTGTAGACAACCCGTACTGGGGAAGCCTTGATATCGGTCGGAACTGGGGGGTACTGTACGACGTTACCTCAATAACAGACCGCTCTCCCTTATTCAGGGAAATGTCCTATAACTACATTGACAACTTCATGCGCGGCCGAGCCCTTAATCTTATGACGTGGCGCAAAAAATTATCGGTCTTTCAACAGACTGTGAAATTAGCGATGCAATACCAGTTCAAAAGTAACAACGAAAATCGAGCCTTAAGACAACAGAACGGCAATGGTATTGGTACTTCACTGTCCTGGTTCTTTACGCCAAAGCTCAGTGCAATTTTTGCTGCGTCATCTTCCGAGACCACATTTTCACAGCAACAAAATGCCGGTTACAAAAAAAATATTCGGACTTTCGCAGAGGGGCTTAAGTACCAGAGCAAAAAACTTTATCTGGCCACTGTTTTCACGCAGAGTAATGATGCTATCAACCCCCAACCTCGCAATAATAATACCAACGCCTTCAGCTATGAAGCCCTGGCTAAATATATGCTGACCGACAAATTTCAGCCCAGCATTGGTTACACTCACCTGACACAAACAATCGCTGGCCAACGAACCCGAGTACTGGATTATGAAGAAATAGGCTTTAGCTACTACTTCAACAAAAATATGCAGATATTTTTAGATTATAAATTTAATAACATCAGAAATAGCCCTGCCGGGATTGACTGTGCAGATAAACTTGATACAGGGATAAGTTATCACTGGTGAAAACGTATCCAGAGTTAGATGGATTCTGACTCTGGAAAACAGAACATGGTTGGAATTAACGGATATGATATACACCGATAAAGACCCTTTCCCTTGCATCATTGGCGACTACCACTTACAAGCTATAAAGAAGATACATCAATAGGATAATTTATTTTTCTGAACCTCGCAGGTCTATAAACGCTGAGGTGTTTCTTACATTGATAGCAATCAATCAACATATGGCATCAGATAATTGCCAAAAAAAATAATTAAAGGAAAATCATTCATGTCCTGGAATAGCAATCTCAAGCTTATGGCAAAAAACTGGTTAACAATACACGAAGCTGTGCAAGTGATTAATGAGACATTCGACACTTCAATGACAGAAAGTACAATATACCGCTGTGCACTTTATGGACAAATCAATCTATCCATTTACTTCCAGTCTCCGGTGACATTACGAAAAATAACTAAAAATGGAGAAAAAGTAAAAATATCTATTTTGGACAATTCAGAACTAAAGAGACTCTGCTTTCTTGATAAGCAGTGTTTCATAAATAATAGGAACCTTATCATATCTACTGAAGGAGATTACTTTTCATCTCGCAGAAATATTTTTGATACTAACTTATTTGGATTTGAATACATTATCATTCAAAGGTATCTAGCAGACTCCCTCAGAATACCACTGCCTATTAACAATCCTGACACCATTAATTTTGGCATCACTGTTACGAGTGCAAATGATCTATTTTTGCTTTTCAATAAAATATCATGGAACGAACAAATTCAGAGCAAGATAAAATACTTACAGGATGAAACCACCTCTATAATTAAAGAGTCTTCCTTGCGGAATGAAAAGCGGGACTATGCGGATCCATGCTACTTTCCAATGCATGACTTGCCACAAGATGCTTGTTTCGTTATCAAATGTGTTGAAATTGAGAGATTAATAGAAAAGCTAACCAGTGACAAAAACCTCAAGTTATCTCCGACGAGAATATCTACGCCCTTATCTCGGCTGTTCTGGCTAGCCTGTCATCATAATGATGATATACGCCCTCTGGTGAAACAACCTTACAAACTCTTGTCTATATTTGAGGAATGGGCAATCTCTGATGGTATCACCGATCATCTCAGCGGTGATACGCTAAAAACGGCGCTAGAACGTGGCTCCCCTTTATCGTTTAAAACTACGGCGAAGTAGTACATCCTTCTTGTATATAGCTCTGAGATCCGTATTACGGGTGAATAATTTCGTGATACGGGTTCACTGCCTTTATCTAAACATCATTCTGTGTTCCTTTATGATAGCAATGCCATAAGCCCCTGGAGGAACAAATGCCATCTCATCAATTATTACGCCTCAGACAGGTCGAGCAAAAAACAGGCCTTAAACGTTCACAAATCTATCTGTATATGAAAGACAAGCGTTTCCCACTCTCAATAAAAATCGGCCCAGCCAGCGTAGCCTGGCTCGAGTCGGAGATTGACGAATGGATTAATCGTAAATTAGCTAACCGCTAAGACAAGAGAGATAACTTATGTTTCCCTCGCTGAATTATTACGTACTCACGGATGTAATTTATGCATTGAAGGATGGTGACTTATCTTACGGTGAAACACTTGGATTTACTCTTGAAGAAATTAATGAAATTAGTCAGTTACCTTTTAATGCATTATTAACCATCTGTCACTCTCCCGCATCATTTATTACAGTCAAAATTCACCATGACATTTTACGCAAACAGCTGGAAAAAGCACGTACTGAAACCCAGCATCATCAGCAAATTAATCGAGCGATCCGGTTAGGTGGATCTATAGCATTACTAAAGCATTATTTTGGTCTTACTTCCAACGATGTCTGTTTCAACCGCAGATTACAGGGCATATCTGTACCGTATGGACGCTCACCTCTTCCTGATGAAACCATGGATGCCACAATATGGTGCCGATGGAAGGCGTTAAAGGGGAAAAGTCCTGATGCTAATGAAGCAATTAACATCATGATGCAGATCACCGAAGAGTTAGCCTCAGAGCCCGATCACCCCTCACTCACTGTTGTGTGTAACCGAATCACATTTTGCGAGCAAGGAAGGACAGACAGGAGGACATGATATGCCTGACGAAGTTGATCGCGACCAGGAATTCAATGAGCAGCGTCTGGAGGAAATGATTGAACAAAGCCGTTTCAAACCCGCAGCAACGCCTTCCCTGTATCACTGTCAGTTCTGCGGCAGACCAATTCCTGAAAAGCGGAGGCGCACTCTGCCAGGAGTAACAACGTGTAGAGAATGCCAGGAAATGCTTGAGCGACGCAAACGCTAATATTAACAGCAAGACGTGCAGGAATTAACACCTCGCACGTCTTTATATTTCCCTATTAGTAAAAACACAATCACCGATTATATCCCCCCCCCCTACACTACTAAAATTCATCCCCAAAAAACTCTTAGCATTTCATTTTCACTTTATCATTCCAATTTATATTAATTAAATCCATCCTGATAGTGTTTCTGCTCATCGACCTGACAGTAAGGAATTTATTCAGCCTTAGTCAAGCACCGTTCTTTAATAATTTATATCAGGCTATCACACAACCTTAATTCAGTGTGCCGCTGAATGTTCTCGCTGACCCGTTGAAATCGGAATGCAGAATTGGGATGTGACCCGTTTATTATTATTTTGATTGGAGAACTATCCAGATAAAACCAAGTGACATATTTTTGTCGATCTGGAATTTTCAACTGATACGCTGAAATAAAACATCTACCGCAAAAATATTAGTGCAGCATTTATCCGAATCAAAATTCCTGTAAAGAATATCCCATGACACTCTTTATTATGGTTTCGGCAGTCCGGCGCAAAGCGCTCACAATCTCGAAACCACACATTTAACCCTTCAAGTTTCCCTCAGCATGCATGGTTCTTTAGCTATGTACGCTGCCCGCATTCCCGAGGCTACTATGCTTTCCACATCTGCCTTTCTGGCGGTGGCCATGCAGTGTGCCGCCAGCATTCATCCGTCCACAGCACTCGACGTCGTAAGGGTGGAGTCCAATTTTAACCCTTATGCGATCGCAGAAATTATCCCAAGGGGCTCAGGCACCTTCAGTCACAATAAAATCATTTCTCATCAGCCCACCAGCCGGGAAAGAGCAGAGCGAATCATACGTCGCCTTGTGGCGCAGAGCCGCCGTTATTCTGTGGGGCTGATGCAAATTACCAGCACCAATTTCCATCATTACGGTGTGACAGCCTCTGACCTGCTTGATCCCTGTACCAATTTGTCTGTTTTCGAATACATCCTCAACGACTGTTACCGACGCGGCGGCTCGCTGAAAAGAGCACTGAGCTGCTACTACTCCGGCAATTTCCGTACCGGAGAACAGCCGGAAGCGGCTTTTTCCGGAACCAGCTATGTGCAACGGATTGGTTACGCTGCAGCTCCCCACTATGCCGTACCCGGAACCCACGAGGATAAATTGACATTCCCGCCGTTCCTGAAGCCTACGCCTGCAGGTGACCAGTTACGTCCCTGCGTGATCTGGCCAAAGGGCGTGGTTCGTGGCGTCCCCCCAAAATTCCGCCAGAAGAAAATTGCCCTCGAAAAGATCTCTACGCCGTCATTGCGCCGGAGCCTCTCCCTGTCACCCCGTGAGGAGAAAGAATAATGACACTTTGCCGCATACTTAAGGCCGCTTTCAGTCCTGTTTCCGCATTTGCACTCATCGTCTGTTCTGTACCCCCGGTTTTTGCCGACGGCTTTCAACGCGCAAATACCGTGATGGAAAAAGTCGCCACCGGCCTTAATGGTCTGGCAGCCATCACCATTACCGTGGCCGTGATCTGGGTAGGTTACAAGACACTCTGGAAAGGCGAAAGCCTGTCCCAGTGCGCCTACATCATCATTGGCGGCATCCTGATTGGTGGAGGCAGTGAAATCGGCGCACTGCTGATGAGCTGAGAGGTTATCTATGGCAAAGCTGCTTAAGGCAATGAAACGTCCGGCGGCACTATGGGGGGTGCCGATGGTGCCTCTACTGGCTGTCACGGGTATCACCATCATCATTGCTGTCTGGACCTCCGTCGCTTTCCTTGCCCTACTCCCGATTGAATTTCTGCTGATGAAATCGCTCACCAGGAATGAACCCATGCGGTTCAGCCTGATAGCCGTCTGGCTCAGGGCAAGAGGAAAACCTGCGGCAAACCGTCTATTTAGCGCAACATCATTTATGCCCATTGAGCATGATGCTGTTGATATCACGGAGTTTCTCAACGTCATGAAACTGAATCAGAGTGCCACGCTCAGGAAATACATTCCGTATTCATCGCATATTCATCAACATGTCGTCCGCTCACCCAATAGTGACCTCTACTGTACCTGGGAACTGACGGGCACTCCGTTCGATTGTGAATCAGAAGAAACGCTCAATATTGACCGTAACCAGTTGCACGGACTTATCCGCTCTTTCGAGGGGATGCCGGTCACCTTCTATATCCATAACGTAAGGGAGCCATTTACCGATTCGCTACATAAGGTATCCGGCAACTCTTACGCTGATGAAGTCAGCCGTCTGTATTATGCCTCGCTGGAGGCTAACCCGTTTCGCCGTAACCGCTTGTTCCTGACTGCCTGCTACCGCCCTTTTGCCAGTCTGGAAAAAGCCGGACACCGGCGTATGAAAGACGGCCAGAAACTGAAAGAGCTTGACGGTGCGTTGCAGGAGATGCTGGAAATTAAAGGTACCCTCGATACCGCTCTGTCACGCTACGCCGCACACTCTCTTGGTACTTTCAGCGAAGAACAGGCGGTATTCTCCTCCCAGTTATCCTTTTACGAGTATCTCTTGACGCACCAATGGCGCAGGATCCGCGTCACCCGTGCTCCTGCATATTCCGTCATGGGATCGGCGGCGCTGTTTTTCTCCGGGGAGTCTGGACAGATAAACCATACCGGCGGCACCCAGTATTTCCGGGGTCTGGAAGTTAAAGAGTTCCCTGAAGAAACAGCGACTGGAATGATGGATTCTCTGCTTTATGCCCCCTGTGATTATGTCATCACACAGTCCTACACCTGCATGTCACGGGAAGAAGCCCGGAAGGCCATCAAACGCACCCGACGTCTGTTAATGAGTTCAGATGATGATGCGGTGTCTCAGCGGCTGGATCTGGATGTGGCGCTTGACCTGCTGACATCGGGAAAAATTGCGTATGGAAAACACCATTTTTCCATCATGGTGTTTTCCCAGACGCTGGATAGTCTGGTAGCCGATACCAGCGAAATCAGCAATGCCCTGAACAACCTCGGCATTATATCGGTTCCCGCCGCGCTTTCTCTTTCAGCCGGGTATATGGCGCAACTGCCTGGCAATTATCATTTTCGGCCCCGCAAGGGTGAGCTGAGCAGTCAGAATTTTGTCGAGCTGGCTTCGCTACACAATTTCTATCCCGGCAAGCGCGATAATGCGCCATGGGGGGATGCAATGGCCTTACTGCGTACTCCTTCAGGAGATGGCTACTATTTGAACCTTCACAATACGCTGGCGGATAAGTATGAATTCAACGAGAAGAATCCAGCCAGTACCTGCATTCTCGGTACCAACGGTTCGGGTAAAACCATGCTCATGACGTTTCTGGAAAACATGCAGCAGAAATATAGCCGTACGGAGAGTTTTTCTCCCGACGCAAAAACCAAACGACTGACAACCGTTTATCTGGATAAGGATCGTGGCGCTGAAATGAATATCCGGGCATTGCAAGGCCGTTATTACCGTATTACACATGGCGAGCCCACCGGGTGGAACCCATTTTCGCTATCGCCCACGAAACGCAATATCAGTTTTATCAGTCAGCTGATGAAACTGCTGTGTACGCGTAACGGTGCGACTATCACGCCCCGCAATGAGCGACGTCTAAATGACGCCATACTGGCGGTGATCGGTAATGAACCAAAGTACCGTATTCATGGGATCACCCGTTTACTGGAGAATCTTCCGGAGCCTGCGACCCGAGAAGCCCAGGAGAATGGCCTGAGTATTCGCCTGTCGCAGTGGGCGCAGGGTGGCGAGTTTGGCTGGGTGTTTGATAACGCATCAGACACCTTCGATATCAATCGCTGCGATAACTTTGGCATTGACGGCACAGAGTTCCTTGACGATGCGAATATCTGCGCACCGATCTCCTTTTATCTGCTGTACCGCATTACCAGCCTACTCGACGGACGTCGACTGGTTATCTTCATGGATGAGTTCTGGAAATGGCTACGTGATCCGGTATTTAAGGATTTTGCCTATAACCGGCTGAAAACTATCCGTAAGCTAAACGGGATGCTGGTTGTAGGAACCCAGTCCCCGGCGGAGATCATCAGGGATGAAATTGCGCCTGCCGTGATTGAGCAGTGTGGGACGCAGATTCTGGCAGCTAACCCCAGTGCCGACCGGGCACACTATGTCGACGGAATGAAGTTTGAACCGGAGGTGTTCGACGTCGTGAAAGCTCTGGATCCGCAGGCCCGTCAGTATGTAGTGGTAAAAAATCAATTTAGACGCGGCGACATAAAGCGTTTTGCTGCACGTGTGACGCTCGATCTTTCCGGTATCGGCAAGTACACAAAAGTCATGAGCGGCAGCGCCGACAACCTGGAAATCTTCGACTCTCTCTACCGTGAAGGGATGCAGCCCTATGAATGGCTGGATACCTACCTGGCTCAGGCACTCTGAAAATCCACAGGAGATTCATGATGAAACGGCGTTTTCATGCATTAATTATTGCGTGTGTGATCATCAGCCCGATGGCACACGCAGGTATCCCTGTTCTGGTGGATGCTGACCCACTACGTGAGCTCGAATGGCTGAAAGAGGCACAACGCTGGATACAAACAGCGCAGCATTATGAGAGCCAAATTCAGGCATATAAAGACCAGTTAGCAACGGCCACCGGTGTACGGAATATTGTTGATTTCGTTGATCAGGCGAAGAGTCTTAAATCAGATTTGGAAAAACTGCGTAAGCCGGGCCAGACACTCAACGACCTGCTACTTTCTGGTGGCATCGCCGGGCAGTTCGATGCGCTATACGCAAAGTACCGGGTTTTCGATACGTGCAACGCGGCGCAGTCCGGAAGCTATGCCGATATCTGCAAACAACAGGTTATCAATAAGGCAATTCAGTTTGAGCAGACTGACGAGATCCAGGATCAGGTCAGCCAGACATTGGGTGAGATCAATAATCTTTCAAACCGGATTGCACTCTCTAAAGACTCAAAGGAGTCGCAGGACCTTGCCAACAGTATTCAGTTGAAATCAGTGATGCTGAACACGCTCACTGATCAATGGGAAATGAGTGTGAAGGCGGCAGAAAAACGCGGGAAAGTGCTGGAGGATGAGCGTCTCAAACAGTGGAACCAGCAGCAGTTAACTGCACCTACCTCCGATTTAAACCGTTAAAGGAGTTTCACATGCGTTTATTAACCCTTTCGTTCCTGCCCATTTTATTCCTCATCATTTGCGGCTGCAGAGACGAAACCAAAACTACCCAGTGGTACAAAGATCATCCCGATGAGCTGAAAACAGTATATGAAAAATGCCTGAAAACCGGCGATGCCTCTGAAAACTGTAAAAATGCCAATGAAGCTCATTTTCAGATTCAACAGTTAAATGCCCCCACTCCCAGCCTGAATTCATAGTGAGGTTAATATGCCTGGTGGTGTATTTATCGGTGTTGAAAAACACCTGATAGGGGGAGTCACCGACGCAACAAAGGGACTGATGATGTCATACTCCGCCATGATGCTGGGACTGGCGGCAACGTCAGCGACACTTTATATCATGTGGCGTGGGTACCAGAGCCTGGCAGGTAAGTTGTCCACACCCATGGAGGACGTCATGTGGGACATCATAAGGATGGCCATCATCCTGTCCTTTGTGGCCAATGTCAGCGGTTATCTCGACGGGGTCATTGACGCTATCAATGGCTTAAAAGACGGCTTTTCCGGCAACGATAATATATGGCAACTACTGGATAGCTTATGGGATAAAGCGAAGGTATTAGGCAAAACGTTACACGACATGGATAATTCAACGTACATAAAAGACGAGGGCATCACAGCTCAATTTTATGTGTGGCTTGGGATATTCGTATTAATGACTATTACAGCCTTTGTTGCAATGATCGCAGAGGTCATGGTTTTGCTGCTCAGCATCACAGCCCCCGTTTTCATCTTTTGTCTCATGTATGGCTTTTTACGTCCCATGTTTAACAACTGGCTGCAAAATATTTTCGCCGCCATATTAACGGTTCTGTTTTCTGCATTGTCGCTACGAGTGGTCGTTATTGTCGCTACGAGTGGTCGTTAATTATTTAAACTCCCGCTTAGATATTGCCACACAAATATCTGCACAATCTAATATTGTGGAGCTAGGTGCTCAGGTCTGTCTCGCCGGGGTCTGCGCGGCAATAATGGTATACCTTTCCGCAAAACTGGCCGGAGCACTAGCCGGGGCGGGAGCGACTGTCTCCATGCAGGGACTGGCCGCCGTGGGTATAGGCGCAGCGGCGTTTGGTGCAGGGAAGCAGACAACCCGCACAATTCAGGACAATTTTCAGGGCTGGAGAGATGCCAGCGCAGATAAACCCGGCAGCGGCCCGGGATACAGAGCTGCTCAGGCACGTAAATATGCCATTGAGCAAATGATCGCCAGGAACGAGGCCCGACGACTGGCTAAATCAAGAGAAACAACCGTTCAGAAATTCCATCGTTAAACTTGTCATCCCTTGCATACTATTTCCGTCAATCCCCCCGGCGCTAACACTACCCTCTATCCAACCCACTGAGGAAACATCCCATGAAACGCTTGATTGCGCTGATTTTACTGTGCGCGCTTTACGGCTGTGCGCAGTCTCCCCATCCCCTGGCCTTTAGTGGGCATGGCATCCCGGTAAACACGCCTCAGATGATGGCGGAGTTAAACAATCATGAGTGAACAGTCAATCATTGCGGATTCCCGTAACTTTGAGCAGAAAATGATTGAGCGGGACAAACGCGCCACGAAGGCCGGGTTTATGGTTGGCGGCGCGGGCTTACTCATTGCCATACTGGCACTCACAATTGTGGTGCTGCTATTACCGCTGAAACAGACAGTTATTGAGCTGTACGCTGTAGATAATCATACCGGACGGGTGGAGCACGTCACCCGAGCGTCAAAAACGAGTCTGACAGCGGAAGAAGCTTATCAAAAGGCGATGACCTCAAGTTACGTCAGAGTGCGTGAACGTTACATTTACCCTGCCCTACAGGACGATTATTCAACGGTACAGGTTTATAACAGCCCTCAGGTTAATGATGATTATCTGGCACTTTATGCAGGAAAAGACGCCCCGGATAAGGTGTACCAGAATGAGGCCCACACCGTACATATCGACATCCTGTCTAATCAGATCACCGAAGGCACTGCCCCCGATAAAGTCGCCACCCTCCGTTACAAAAAAACTATCCGCCGCCTCGCTGATAGTAGTACGCGTACAGAATACTGGGATGCCCACCTGACATTCCACTCCGACCCAAGTAAGGAAATGAGCGATACAGAGCGGGAAGTTAACCCGTTCGGTTTTACGGTGACCAGTTGGCAGGCAGATCGTGAAATCAGAGGAGTTGAATAATGAAAATTATCATCCTTTTCGCACTGGCGATGTGCGGTATAGCCTGGGGTGCTGCAATACCACAAGCAAGCCGCTACGACGCCCGTCTCCAGCAGGTTGTCTATAACCCGTTTAACGTCACTGTCGTCAATACCCGACCCGGTTTCGTAACCACGCTCATCTTTGACAATGACGAAGCGGTTATCAGTGCTAAACCAGGTTTTGAGGACGCATGGGAAGCCACAACAGACGCAAACCGGGTCAGTATCCGCCCGGTAGCCCTGATTCAGGGGGCCCCCGGAGTGGACGGTAATACAGCGCAGGTGGTCATTCCTCCCAACAGTCACGACTGGCATACCAACATGCTAATCGTTACCACTCGGCGGCTGTATAACGTCGAGCTAAACGTCATCGATGAAAAATCATCGCAGCAGCCTGCTTTTCAGGTGAGTTATCGCTATCCCGATGAAGCACACGAAAAAGCGGGCCGTGAGGTCACAACCAAAGCGCGGGAACGGGAGCAGAAACAACAGCAGGCCGATATCCAGCAGGCTCTTAATGCCGCGCAGACGCCACGAAACTGGGACTATCTCAAATATCCGGGGAGCAATAGCACACGTATCGTTCCGGATTTCGCCTATGACGATGGTCGCTTTACGTTCGTGGGCTTCTCCCCGGCCAAATCCATTCCCTCTTTGACAAAAGAGCTAAACGGCCAGGAGCATGTGGTTAACAGTAGTGTCCGCAGGAAAGGCAACTTCACCGTACTGGTTATTCAGGAGGTTACCCCCCGTCTGGTCCTGCGTTCCGGTGGCGCTGTGGTCGGCCTGGAAAATCGTGGTTTCGGCAGGGTTCAGGTCGCAGATGGTGCCACAGTCTCCCCGCAGGTTGAGCGAGTGGAAAAAACCGCAACCCATTAACAGCTGAGGAACTGTACACATGAATGACGAACATCTGCATCCTGTGCCAGATGAATCCAGGTCCTGTCCGACACAGAAGGATGATGATATTGCTGCGCTTGAGCGCGAGGCCCGCGCCAAGCGTGAAGCTGTGCTTCACACCGGGCAGGATGATGACAATAACGATCCAATACAGCCGGCTGTCAATAAACTGAAAAAGCGCCAGCAGGGGAAAGCCACCGCTTTTCTGGCATTCGCTGCCGTTGCCCTGATTGCACTGGCGTGGGTGGGTTACTGGATATACCACAATCTTCTTTGGCAACCCGGTGAAGAAAAGCCTCAGGAAACTGTGGCCCCGACAGATCGGACCGATTCTCGACAGCGTACCGATCTGGGTACGCACTATATCGACGCGAAAACACCAGAACCGGCGGACAACAACCCTGGTAGTACGACACCCAACGGATCGGAGGCTCTGCCCGACTTAGATAAAGCCCGTTTTCTGGTGCGCCGGGAGGGTTCAGGTTCAGCGGTACGAAATCCGGTACGGACCCGGCATCAGGAAATGACGCAGGTATCCTCAGCCAGGCAGCCGTCAGGGACACAATCTTCTGATACCGGTCAGCCGCTAAACACCTCGTCGCCACAGCCGGAACAGTCCCCGACAGCAGTCCGGCGAATTCCTTATAATCCCGATCTGTACGTGCCGGAAAATACCGCTATTCCCTGCTCACTGGATTACCGTTTTGTCTCAGATCGGGCTGGAAAAATCCGCTGCACGATCGCCGAAGACATCTGGAGCGCCAGCGGTAATACAAAGCTGATAGAAAAAGGGACCACCGCCACGGGGATGTACCAGACTGGTGCAGAAACAGGAATGACGCATGGACAGGGACGCGCATTCATCATCATCACGAAACTGCGTACCCGCCAGCCCCCTTTCCTTGATATTCCGCTGGTCGATACGAATGCTGCCGGAGAACTGGGCGAGGCTGGCGTTGATGGCTGGATAGACTCGCATTTCAGGGAGCGATTTGGAGGCGCATTACTGGTCGGTATGATCCCTGATATTGGGGCATGGGCATCCAACAGCGCCGGTCAGAAAGATCGGAATACCGACTATACCGAAAACAGCCGTCAGGCTATGGCGGATATGGCACGTGCCACGCTGGAAAACAGCATTAATATCCCACCGACGCTCTACAAAAATCAGGGTGAAATCATCAACCTGGTCACAGGGCAGGATATTGATTTTTCAGGCATCTACACGCTGAGGATGAAGAGTGAGTAATCGAAAGTTTTTGTTTAGTGTTACGGCGACAGACGTCATCGTAAGGGACGATTTCAGCAACGCTGTCGTCAACGACTTACTGTCACACCTTACGGGAATAAGGAGAATAGTCATGACATGCTATCGTGCAAGCGGCGCATTGGCAGAGCTCAGTATTGACTCAGGAGAAGAGCAAACGTTCTGTATCACCATCAGTGAAGGCCCTTTGGATGCACTGCCGTTTTCCCCGGACGATATCCGGCTGGCACATAAGCAGATATCGCTGCCTGACGTCACCGATATACTCATTCTTGTGACAACATTAGCCCGCTACGCCGGACTTTCCTCCTCCGTCTCCGGCGATGAAGATTCATCTTCCCTGCTGGAGTTCAGCTCGTAGTAAATCGCCAGTTGACGCAGCTTTGATATTTCAAGGTTGATAACGCTTTTTCCTGTGCTGTTTTCCCGCTCGGAAACAACCGGATTGAGTAAAAATATACGGAAATATCTGACGTTTTTAGTGTCCAGAATCTCATCGATATAATGACCAAACCGTCCTTTCGCCATCAGATCTTTACTGACATACAGGCGAACAGGCTTCCCCTCATGTTTATCAAAGAAATTAATCAGAAAACCTCGACCATACCGATGCATTAGGGTCCCACCACCATAGATGACGCCCGAATACGGATTAGCCAATCCACGCTGTATATGCGTTATATATTCATGTAGATAGACCTGATCATGGTGCATGATCCTGAGTCTCAACGCCCGGAACTCATCCTGAGGCAGCGTTTCTTTCGCTTCCTGCCATGTGTCGATAAGTCGCTGAAGCTGGTTGGTTCGCGTGTAGCGACTCCAGCGGGGCTCTTCATTTGTACCCGTTTTATCATCATCCCAGACCGTTTTTCTTGTGTGAACAGGCGTAACAAGCTTCACGGGATCGGATGGTTCGCCATCAGGATCATCTATTGAAGGGTCAAAGCAGTTGATATAGTCCGTCAGCTTTTGCTTTGCTTTTCGTTCTGTGAAATCAGCCTCTGACTCGTCTGGACGTCGGTCCTGATCCGCATCCTCGGTGAATTCGAGCCATTCACATCCGAACTTGTGGGGATGAGGTGAACGGAAATGCGCAGCCTTGAATTTCTCACCATCTTCAGCTTTGACGTGATAGTTAACACCGCTAATGGTGACATCACAGTTGCGATCGCTACATGAAAAAGTGAACCGCTTCCTTTCTTCCGGCTTTCTGGAAAAAAATTCCGTTCGCGCTTCATCAATGGACAAACAGCGCCCGAGTTCATGGCAATAAGCGAACAGTACTTTCGTCTTCGACATACTCCCTCCTCGAATGTATCCGATACAAGGATATCACATGAAAAACATCTCTCTCGACCGCTATACACAGCGATTTTTTGGCGATTTTATTGCTCATCCTGGACTAACAGAAATCGCCGTCAACCGCCCGGGCGAGCTATTTACCAAAATTGATGGTGTCTGGGAGCTGCACAGTGTTTCGCTGGATTATGAGGGGTGCTACAACTTCGCCAGATGCCTGGCAAAGCATCACGGCGACAATATTGAAGATATCAAACCGGGGCTGTCAGCCACGCTGGAATCCGGTGAACGTTGTCAGGTTATTGTCCCTCCGGCCTGTGAGCGCAACACCGTCTCCATTACTATCCGAAAGCCGTCACGGGTACAAATTTCCCACCAGAGCTACATCGACGCCGGTTTTTATAACAGGGTAACAGGCGCAGAAACCACACAGACGCACGATCAGGAATTATTGAGCCTGTATACCGCCAAAGATATCCCGCGCTTTATGGAGAAGTGCGTGGAGTACGGTAAAACTATCGCGGTGGCCGGGGAAACCAGTACCGGAAAAACAACCTACATGAAGATGCTGATTGGTTTTATTCCTCGCCATTTGCGTATTACGACCATTGAAGATAATCCGGAAATCACCTTTTTTGTTCATAAAAACTATGTCCACCTTTTCTATCCGTCCGAATCAGCGGATGAAAAAGGCTCGATTGTGACGCCAGCCAGTCTTCTGCGCTGGAATTACCGTATGAATCCCGACCGTATATTGTTAACCGAAGTGCGCGGTGGTGAAGCCTGGGATTTTCTCAAAATAACCGGCTCCGGCCATGAAGGCAGTATGACTTCCCTTCATGCGGGTTCAGCAATAGAAGCGGTAGACGGTTTTATTACCCGCTGTTATGAAAACCCACAATGCGCCCGGCTGCCCTACACGTTTATGTTACGCAAAGTGCTGGGCAGTCTGGATGTTATTGTCAGTATTGATTTAGACGGCAACGTGCGCCGGATGAATGATATCTATTTCCGGCCACTGCACCGTAATGCCTTCTTCGAGGAGATGAAAGCATAATGAAAACCATCAATATACTGTTATTATTAATGATGCTTATCGGCTGTTCGTCACCACCCCCACCGGTATCTGTTGAATGGGATAAATCGGGCGAGTCAGTGAATATCAATTTATCGCAATGGAATGACAACACCGTTATTAATCCTTCTCCAGTCGTTAATGGGAAGTGGTTATTGTCCGTTCACTCAACACAGTTTAACGAGACACTCTGGACCCCCGACGTATTTTACGCAGTTGCGCATTCGACGCGTATTGTTGTTGCTGCACCATCAGGTACAGCATTCTTTACTGCAACAAGCTGGCTTCGCCAGCATGGCGCAAAAGGTGTTATTGAATATCAACCTGCAACTCAGTGCCTGACGTGCAGCGATACCTATATTTATTTTTCACATTAAATATACCGATATCCTGGTACAGACATTACGGTAAGGACTTCATCATGAAATACGCCACCATTACGACGGTAATGCTGTGCATTGCCATTGTGCCCCCTGTTTATTGCTTCGCCTCTGACCCATGCGAAGTCGTGCTTTGTATGTACGGGAAAGCGACCGGAAACAGTGGAGGGAGTGAGTGCCATTCAGCTGAAAAAACTTTCTTTAATATCGTCAAAAAGAATAAACACGGATTTTTACCCGGTCATACACTGAATGCCAGAAAAGCTTTCCTCGGAGAATGTGCCAGTGCCGACCCGGAGGCGGTGAATAAAATCCTGTCCAGATTTGGCAGACTCAGAGGATAATAAACCCCCAGCCATTATGTTAGTACGTTTTTTTGGGGAGAAATAAATATGGATAAAGAAAACCTTTTTATTTCCAACATCCACTCAATGCATCATGACAGAATATCGGTCGGAGCCGTGTACAGAAAGTTCTCTGAGGAAGCGAATCAGGGATGCGGCCTTTACTATGAGATCTATGAAAGTAGACTGATCAGTTTATTGCGACATCATCTTTCGCGTCTTAATGAACAGGATGCTGACAAACTCAGACGATACGCCGAAAATCAGGGAACGAAAGTCGATGATGAAACCTACCGGGAGGTATTAAAGGCTGAACAGGAATGCCGGGCTGAAATATATCGCGAACAGGTGTGAACCACCGGACATTACACTTTGCCTCACAGCGCCACAGACTGACAGACGGCGGGGTTGAGGCTGGCTAATTTCTGGCTTCAATTTCGGAGAAATTGTTAAGCCGTGAAATAAGCCAGTGGAACGCGGACAGAAAATTCAATTTCGCAGAAATTGTTAATTTTCAGGCACCGCATCCACCTGCGAACATTCGCCCACAGCGAATTAAGCAGGCCGGGGGAGCCGCAAAAATTTTGCCGCCCCAGCGAGCAAAAAGGCACGCCCACGTGCCGTTTTTTGTGGGGGCTTGCCCCGCACACCGTCAAGCCAGGTAATATTTCCCGCCCCAGCGGGGATATTACCGATCAGGCGCGACCAACCCCTTTAAAGCAGCGTTCCCGTTTTTTGGAGCTTGCGAGAAAAAACAGGCAAAACGCGCGTCTTAAAGGGGTTGGTCGCGCGTAGCGGGCGACGGTGTGCCGCCGTTGACCCTGGGGATTTTGGCGCGGCGTTCAGCCACGACATTACCCCCATGCGCCAGGCAATAAGGGCGTCCAGCCCGCATGAACTGGCGCACATCGTTTCGGGCCGGGATGTCTATCTACCGGCACATGGCTGCACCGCAGCCACCTCTGTTTGCCCCTGCTTTCACCCCAGCTTTTCGCCCAACACCGTGGGGCGAATTGAGGGGGCGATGTCGTGGGGCGAATGGCCGATAAAGGAAGCATTATGGTGTTAAATAAGCTGATCGTTTCACTATCACCGATAGTGGACGGCATGCTGGGACTGCTCGTTTTTATGCACCAGCATCAACCTATTTTGGCGCTATTCTCAGGGCTGACCATGCCATTCTTCGCGTCGATGAAAAGCGATGAACGACTCAAAGCCCCTTTATGGAAAAAGCTGGTGATAGTTTTTTCCATACTGTGCTTTTTGTTTGGCACAATAGCGCCCGTGGTGAACGAATTATTTCAATGGATATACCGAATAAAGATAGACACCAGCAATACTGTCCCCTCCTGGCTGATACTGATTACCTCTACCGCAGCCGGTTTTGTTTTCCATATTCTTCTGCGCAGGGTGTTAACACCTGAACTCGATAAAGTAAAAAGTCGGTTCGTGAGAAAAACCACTCTGGAAAGGGAATTACGTACTGATGTCCGAACGGTGAAATCGCTGCTACCGGAAACATTGCACTATAACCCGGAGGATTATATTAACCTGAGTAAAGGTATTTTTATCGGCATGAACAGAATGAAACAGCCGATGTACCTGCCGTTAAAAGACTGGCAAAAACAACATGCCGATATCATCGGGACCACGGGGGCCGGTAAAGGGGTGGCTACCGGGATATTACTTTATCAGAGTATTTTGGCCGGTGAAGGCGTATTTGTTATGGACCCCAAAGATGATGAGTGGGCCCCACACCTTTACCGGAAAGCCTGCGAGGATGCAGGGAAATCCTTTGCCCTAATTGACCTTAGGAAACAGGCATACCAGCTAAACCTGATTAACGATATCACCGCTGATGAACTGGAAGAACTTTTTGTCGCGGGTTTCAGTCTGGCAGAGAAAGGACAAGAGTCTGACTTTTATCGCATTGACGATCGCAAAGCAGCCCGAATAGCTGCACAATTTGTCGCCCGTAATACGACCTCAACCATTCGGGATGTGTATAACGGGGAATACGTCCAAAGTATCGCTGATAAGATAAAAGCCTTTTTCGGGAAAATTGAGGAGCTGGCCTTACTCAATGCCATCAATGCACCGGCAGGATTTTCCCTCAATACAATATTTGATAACGGTGGTTGCTGCTATGTGATTGGCTCGATGCGCAACAGCAAAATTATTACCGCTCAGCGCATGCTGCTGGTTCGCCTGTACCAGCTGGCAGAAAGGCGCGACCGGGTAAACCACACACCCCGCCCTATTGCTATTTACCTTTCCGAACTGAAATACCATTTATCCAAGCCTGCGCTGGAAGGCTTAGGTGCGGCACGGGATAAAGGTGTACACATTATTATGGACCACCAATCCATTGCCGATTTAAAAGATTGCCCGGCGGATTTGAAAAGCGATGCCGTGGTGGGTGCAGTTGTGGAGAATGCCAAATTCAAGCTGGTTTATCGTGTCATGGACCCTGATACCGCTGACTGGGTGGCAAGAATGTCAGGCACCATATTAGTCGATGATGAGGTCCGTAAAGCCAAAACAGATGCGGTGCTGACAGAGACTATCGATAGTGAACGCACCATCAGGCAGGCCGAGCGTTTCTTTATCGACAGTAATATGGTGCTGAACCTGCCTGATTTTGTCAGTTTTATCTTTACCACCAAAGCCCTCCCCTCTGCTTCACTGATTTCTCCCATCAGGGTTAAAAAAAGAGAGCTGGCGATCTGTGCCGTATCGCCCGCTGTTGCCGCCACCGCCGCAAGAGTCAATATTGCCCTGAATTTTGACGAGGAGGAAATGTCATCCGGACCGTCATCAACATCAGTTATCACGACAACACAACCCGATCTCTTTTTTGATAAGCCGGACGAGAAACACACAACAACAAGTGCAGGTAATGAGGATCATCCCTCGTTACTGAACTTTTAGAAGGGGAAATGATGCTTATCACCGCATACCGCGAGCGCCAGACCCGACATCGCGAGAAGATAATACGACTGCTGAATTTCCTGAAAGAAGAAACGTACAGTGATTTTAAAACACTGATGCTGCTGTTCGGCTTCAGGGATCATAAATCACTGTATTCCCTGCTTTCAAAAGTTGAGGGAATGGGGTTAATACAAAAACACGTCCTGGTATCACGTACGAAGAAAATTTCATTGTGGGGAATAACCAACGACGGGCTGGCGGTCGTAATACAGCCTGATGATGAAATTTTCCCGGCCCGGTTTGAGCCTTCAAAACTCACAGGCTGGACGCTGGAGCATCACCTTGATAATCAGATGGCGCGGATCATCCTCGAAAAAAAAGGCGCATGCGGCTGGATACATGGCGATCGCACAACTTTCCTGAGCCGTTATCAGGTCAGTCACCGCCCGGACGGGCTAATTGCCCTCCCCAGCGGCACGGTGATCGCCATCGAGACCGAGCGCCATCTGAAAACCAAAGCCCGCTACCAGTCGATCATCGCCAGTCATTTACTGGCCCGAACGCGTAAAGACTGGATCTACGTTTTTTATATTGTGCCAGACCCGCAAAAAAAACGCGGTCTTGAACGGCTGTTTGACAGCATCCAGTACGTCATCGTGAATCATCAACACATCCCACTGGAAACCCGCCATAGGAATGTGTTCCGCATCTACACGATTGACGAACTGCAACGTCTCGATATCGCTACCTCAATGCAAATTTAAATTTTGCTGAAGTCATGATAATAAGGGATAGCTCTCATTTTATGATTCTGTCATGCGCCTAGTATAAGGAACTATTGCATTCAGGGGTGATCAAGATAGCTTTGGATACCATTCTTCAGATGCAAGAAGATCTATTCTCTGAAACAGCATGTGAGAGAAGTTGCTCTACGGTGTGGTTGTGACTGTAGCCTATTTTTTCTCGGTTTCGTTCATGAAGAGGTCGTTCACTGGACGCATACTCCGGGCTGAAGTGAAGTCGTTTTTTGTGAAAAAATCATATGAATTACTTACAGTTAAATCGGTATTTTATAAAAATATCGAATGATTTCACCTGGCATAAAACTGGAACATAAAACCACTTTTAAAGTTATTGGATTGTCATGATTTTGTTAGTGGCATTTTGCAAAACATTATGATTCCTGTATTCGGAAATATGGGTATTAAAGGAGCGTTTAGTTTGGGGTATGAGTCATCAAAAGCTAAAGTGGTTCTTGGTTTACTGGGAATATCTCCGCATGCTGTAGCAAACCACCTGAGATACGTACGCAACCGTATGGAAGAGACTACCACTACTCAGGCTATCCTGGTCGCCCTTATAACCGGCGAATTCAGGCCCGAGAAAGAGAGTTAACACCAATCAACGAGGAATACGTAATGACAAATGATAAAAGTAAACATCCGAAAGTGGATCATGCTGAAGAAAACGCATTTTTCCCCTCTGACTATTCTCTGAGTCAGTTTACCAGCCCCGTATCTGACCTTAGTGACTACGACTATCCCAAACAGTGCATGGGAGGGAAGAAGGTGCTGGTCATCGCTGCGGATGAGCGTTACCTGATGACTGATAGCGGGGCTCTGTTCTCAACGGGAAACCATCCTGTTGAAACGCTTATTCCAATGTATCACCTGCATGCCGCTGGTTTTGATTTTGACATTGCGACAATCTCAGGTTACATGGCCAAGTTCGAATACTGGGCCATGCCGCATAGGGATGAGAAAGTTATGCCATTTTTCAGCCGGTATAGAGACAAGTTCCAAAATCCTGAAAAATTGTCTGATATATTGAATAGCCTGAACAAGCAAAGTGAATATGCTGCCGTGTTTATTCCTGGTGGCCACGGCGCACTGATTGGGCTGCCAGAAAGCAGCGCAGTAGCCGATACTCTTCGCTGGTTCATGAACAATGACCGCTTCGTCATATCCATTTGCCATGGCCCAGCAGCATTCCTTTCGCTGCGCAATGGTGAAAACCCTCTTAAAGGGTATTCTATTTGCGCTTTTCCAGATTCAGCTGATAAGCAGACGCCTGATATAGGTTATATGCCTGGCCATCTCACATGGTATTTTGGGGAGGCGCTTAAGAAAATGGGGATGAATATTGTTAATGATGATATTAAAGGAAGCGTGTACAAGGATCGTAAGGTACTGACAGGTGACAGTCCTTTTGCGGCCAATGCACTTGGTCAACTGGCAGCTAAAGAGCTACTTTCGGTTTATGCCTCCTATTCATGGTTAATTTGAATGCAAAAAATGGCATAATTTTTAGATAGTAATGCGTAATTGATCTGTCAGCGACAGTTTCATTGATACATGTTTCTGTCAGATCATAATTTAGTTTTTTGGCACGTGGCGGATTTGGTGGCCCTGCTTTCTGTCCGCTCCGTGCCAGAAGCGGAAGTTGGGGGGCCAGAGACTCTCTAAAAATTGATGGTTCGTTTTGCAGGGATACTTACAGGATAACCTACTGATAAAGTCAAAGCCACTCAGCCAAATATCGGATAATATAGAGTGCTGAGCAGATATCTTTCGGGCGTAAGGTAAAGTAAATGACAAAACAACAATCTATTAACTCTTACAAAGCTAAAGGTTATACAGCAATTCCTAATAATTTATCGGGGCTATACACAGATGTTTTAGTTAAAGGTTCGACCGTTGTTCGTATTGGAGATGATCCTGGTTATCCACACTTCGCTAGGCTTATTGTGTCTGCTAGCTCTGGCCTAAAAAATGTAGTTAAAATATTTCTTCATAGTGAGCCATTAGGAATTGTTACTAATTCAAATATTAACGGAGAATATTCAATCACAGAAACCGAACTACTAACTTCATTGTCTCAGCAAGAAAGTAACAATTATCAAACATGGGCTTTAACAGCTTTAAATGAAATAAGACAAGGAAAAAAACCTGCAACTAATCCTTTTGGTTTGGTTAATGACATAGACATACTGTTTGTATATGCCCGGAATAACAATCTATATGTTGATTTGGTTAACCCCAAAAATGTAATGAAGCGGGGTAACGATTTTATAATACTAGATCCATTTTTTTGAATGCATAAGAGGGAGGATTTCAATACAGTCTCCCACCACTTCTTTCGCTTATAGGGCAGACACCCAATCCTAACATCCGCTTCTAACTCACAGTGGACCCGCAGCTCTGTTAGCTTGTCTGCTCTGTGCCAAAAGCGGACAAAGGTTTCTTGAGTAATCTTGAACGGAACAGGTCTGAAACTATTTTTCAAAAAACGTGTTAATTTCAGTATTCAGCGATCCAAACCTCCAAAATTCAAATTCTCCAAGTATGCTCGAATATCAATGCCTGATTTGTCGCAATAAGTTTTTAACCAGAGCCATATATTTATATCGTACTCACAATCGTCAAGGCAGTTACTATATACATGCCTTTCAACCTCTGAGCCCCCATTAATACTTACCTCAGTAACAAGCATTAAGTTTTTGGCTACAATCTCGTCAGCGGAATGCCAAATTTCAACATCATTCATATTACGACCAAATGCTTTGCAAACCTCACCGAAATCAACATACAGCGAATCATTATCTATTCGATAAAGCCTAAGAGGATGATTAGACCTAGCTATCCCACAAGCGAACACCTTTCTAGTAAATGGTGTTAAATTTAAATACTTGCGAATAGAAGAGTTAAATGATTTTATAGCATCATCCAATTCATCCTGCCCCATCTTATAATCATCCCCCAAAATAGTTATAAATAGGTTTTTTAGATTTAATACCTCTTTGAATGAGTTGTCTCTTGTATAATCCTTTAAACTTAATAGCATCTTATCAACAACTAAATCTTCGGAAAAAAGACTCTCGTGGTTGTGCTTCATATCCTTTAATGATTTAACGTCGTAAGTTTCTACATCATCTGTTGTAATGTGATGTTCATAACATAAGAGAACTAAATTATCAAAACTACGTCTTTCTTCGTTTGACATATTCTTATTAAATCTTTCACCGCCAGTCATAGCAGCTTCAATATGGCAAACCTGACCTATAAAATCACCGGAAGAATTTATCATTATGTTATGGCAACCCCGGAAATAACATAAGTTTCCAGAGAGAGAAAATAATCGCCTTATAGTTTCTGGTGTTGGCGCTAATCGTTTAGGAACTTCTGACATACAAATCCTTTTATACAAAATTTTAGACTTTTAGATACTGCGACCATGAATACGAGTTTTTTATGTATATTCTTTTTTGTTACCTCGCCTCTTATCGACTGGATAACGATTCTCAAGCTACAGGTAAGGGTAGCCGAACAGAATTTAAAATCATTAAGTAAATCTAAAGTGATTCACAAATGGAGTCAAACTAAATCCATATCATGGTGTCCGCTCTTCGCTCTTCGCTCTTAGCAGCCTGTCATAGTTGATTGTGCACTGCACGAGAAAGCCGTCAGGCTATATGGGTTATACAATGGAGTAACCGTACATCAGTAGCTTCTTAGGGTTGTCTTAATTCCACTACAGGAACATGACTGTTCGGTGCTCGCTCTGCTTCACCAATATTACTAACTAAACCTTTACTGGTTTAGCACCCCAGCCCGCAAAGCCGCATTCCTTTGAGGGCTGGGGTGCTACTCAACTTTTATCCATCAAATAGCGATGTGCTTTCGATGCCGCGCTGGCGGCCTTGAAAATATAGCGTTTATCGTTCCTCAGTGCTTTAAGCCAGGAAGCGATATAACTTTCATGCTGAACTTCTCCAACTATCCCCAGATCCGCCATCAGGAATGCGCTCCCCAGCTCCGCGACCAACTCTTCAAAAGCATACCCCTCGCTGCCAAATTTCCCTTTTATTTCACGGCTCAGCCGACTTTTGCCCCACTCCAGTGAACGAGCTCATGCAGGCCAGTTGCGTAGAAATTGGCAGCATCGGCAAAAAGATACCGTTCCGGTAAGCGGATTTCGTCGGTTGACGGTGTAAAAAAGGCATTCTGTCCTTTTTCAATAATGGTTGCACCGCTACTATGAAAAAGTGCTTCTGCACGTGGTAATGGCTCAAAGGTCTCTGCCGGAAAAACGGCGTCATCATTCAGGGGCAAACCGTCAATTTGTTTAACATTAAACACAGTGAATGTTTTCAGCATCGGAATATAGTCAGTTTCTCCGTTATCATTTTCCTTTTCCAGCGTGGTATAGAAAATGGCGGTAGTGCCGTGTTCTCCCTTACGCACCTGCCCATCCACAGCTTTTGCCTGTTTGTAGGTCATCCAGCGTGAATCACAGAATCCCTGTTTTGACGCGCTGCACCAAAGCAACATGATATTCATTCCGCTGTAAGCCGTACCGGTGGCGTAATTGGACGGTAAGCCGGACATACCGGGAGTTTGCTGCCAAGGACATACCCAAGGTTTAACCCCGGTTTCCAGCGCCGCAATTATGCTGTCGGTAACAGTCTGATAAATGTCGGTTCTGGTCGTTGAACATTTCGTTTTTGAGGAGCCTGACAGATCCAGCGAGGATACGCTGGTCGCCGCTGTCGTGTTAGGGGCACTTATCTGGGTATGAAGGGAAATAGTCATGTTTTTTCTCCGTCAGTGGTGTGATTTTCGTCTTCGTATCGCCTGACGGTTCGCTTTCCCGGCATCGTTCCATCCCGCAAGGGCGCAGCATGCGTGCCATTTACCCTTGCGGGACGGGTTGTGCTGGGAAACGATTAACCGGAAGCAGATACATGAACGGAAATCACGCGGGAGAAAAAACTATCCCTGAATAGACAGATATAGAGCCCCTTACTCGCCAGCGGTGAGAAAGGGTTTGGGGTTTGGGGTTTGGGGTTTGGGGTTTGGGGTTTGGGGTTTGGGGTTTGGGGTTTGAATTTACAGGTATTAGTTCGGATCTGAGCTGCCGGTAAATTTGTTTGATAAAAACCACGACAATTATTTTTTTACCTCATTTCGGAGATAGAAACTTGATGTTAATTAATGTAATAACGTTTACGGAAGAACCACATAAAACCGGGCATTTTTAATTCAGGAAAACAAATAAAAAGAGTGACAAGCGTATTCTCTGGAGCGATGAATATCATCAGGAGATAAACAATGAATATCCAGAGTCCCCTTTTTGCAAGCATCATGCTCGTTCTGTCAGTGTTCTCTTCAGCACAGTCCATCCCTCTTGCCCGAGCGCTTCATCCTGAGGTTCCCATTCACCACCCTGCCGTCGTCAACTGTTCCGATACCGCAGAATTACCCGATGAGAAAATCGTCTTGCCGGTATCCCTGTAAGTATCCCACCAAAAGGACCCGTTCACTTTTAGAGGTCTTCCGACACACTGATAACGTTCCTGTGAGGAGATCGCCATGCGTAAAGCCCAATTCACTAAGCACCAGATCATCACAATTCTGAAGTCCGTCGAAACCAGGCGAACCGTCAAAGATGTTTGCCATGAGGCCACTATTACATCTATGGAGTACCTTCGTTTTGCAAGCACTGAATCAGTTTTTGGGTTGTTGCTTGCATCTATCCGGTATCAGGAATTCCTGTGCCTAAATGGGTAATCCGCACACAATCGCCTCAACAACTGGACGGCCTCAGAGGCCAATATAATAGTCACGTTCCGATTGTGCAGATGCAACCTGTCACCATTTTCAATACCCTGCAACTTTGAAGGTAAGTATTACATTACTGCGGGTCGATATTTTGTTCCGCTATGAAGAATTTACCAGATAGTATTGATTTAAATAGCTATCGATGTTGTTTGCAGCTACTCTGACGACAACACGGACACCATGAATAAACAGGGTCCGTAGATGCTTGTCGCTTTTTTAGCCATGTTCATGAGCACCTGTTGTTCCCCGCTTGAGTGCTGGCACAGATAAAACTTATGTATTGATAGAAACAAATAGAACGTTCTCCTGTTGGAAGAAAAGGTAAACCACGTAAGGGAAGTCCAGCGAGTTACCTCAGAACATAATTTATATTTATTCAGTAACTGACCTCATTCAATTGATAAAATCATAATTATTAAATATCGCATGCAATGCTAATTAAATGCACCACATAAAATTATATGGCGCGGCGTTAAAGACAAACACACTATTACAAATCACTCTTTCCTTTTTGTCATTTTAAAGACAACGGCACCAAACTCAGAGAACTTATAATTTTCTGTTTTTTCTTTACATTCAATTCTATTTATTCTTGTTAACTCTTCGTAATCCGTTAATTTTTTGATAAAAAGCTCATTGTCGTCATGATATCTAGTTACTGTTAATCTATCAGTATCTGTATCTGTATCTGTATCTGTATCTGTAATTAGTTGATAAATTGCACATATTTCAGTGAGATAATTACCTGTCACCTCACATCTGCCAGCCAAATATATTAACATGCCGCCCAAAAAACCAACATTTTTACGTTGAACACCATCAATTGCGATATTGAAATCTGATTTATTTTCACTGAACTCATGTTTTCTCAGTCTTGTTGAATGATAAACAACACCAGAAACATCATTAAATTGTAAAAATTCTTTATATATTCTAGTGATCAAAGGATAAAAAGCCTTATCCCTTGTATTTAGTAGCCTTGTTAGTTCTTCATTAAATAATGAAGATTTTTCAGAATCTCCAGGAACAATAAATCTCATGTTTTTTTTGAGAGTAAGATTCGAATATAGGACAAAATCACCGACTTTAAGGTCACACTCATGAATAGCGGTTTCTAGGCTATCAGCCAAGTAAATAACTCCATCACCTTCTTGATTAAATCTACCCAGCTTACTATTTAGTTTTGGCGAGTAAAACTCATCAACGCTGATATCATCCGATAAAAAATAAGCTCTACTTTCTTCATTAGCAATTTTTCTAACTCGTGTAAATGCAGTACCCTCGGGATAAATACTTGCATTGAGCGGAAAAGTCGAAACATTGATACTCGTATCTGTTGAATGTGGAAATAATAGTTCCCGAAAATATTTGAAATACCCATCAGTATCTATTTTTTTGTCAAATTGGTCAAAGTTCATACTCATGAGATAATAATCCTTGTGTTTTTTCATTTTTTTCTTAAGCACATACATCGAAATGATGTCCAATGTTGCAGTTCATTATCGCGAAGGGTTTCGGGGTACGGGGACACTCGAACTTTACCCCAGACTCCTAGATTTTTTCATGCATATCATACCATTGAAGTTATTTTCTTTTAGAGAAAATATCTCAAAACGTGATTGCAATGTTTTGATAGCATCAAGCATATTGCTTTATTCAGCGAGTAATGAGATTTACTTTCGGTTGGTTTTATACTTTATCCTTTCCGTATAGTTGGCTAGAATGTTTTAATGGCGCCGATTATATCTATTTCTTTTCAAATATTTCTTCTGAGCGCGATTGAAGTTTCACCAAAGCTTTGAGCATATCGTCTTTTCGTCATAGAATGCGTGCTATTTACCTTTACGGGATGGATAGTGTTGGGAAACGATTAACCGGAAGCTAACACGGTAACGGAGATAAAGCTGGAGAAAAACTGCCCCTGCATAGTCGGGCTTAGCCCCCTTACACAGCAGAGGTGAAAATGGGTTTGATGGGTTATGATTTACTGAAATATGTTTATACTTCAGACTGAGGTTCCACTTTTCTTATTATCCCCCATAAACGTTAGGTATTTTTGCTACATTTCTCAGTGTCATAAAAATGGCTCTAGGAACTTGGCTATTGTTCTGCCGACCTGTTCTATAATCTAGTTGAGTGACCGCCTGAGCGATCACTTTTAATAGGGTAGAAGTTACACCAAATTATTTACATGATCAGGAAAATACATCTCCAAAGAGTATTTACAACATCTCAAAAAAAATTATGTATATTCTATATTTTTAAATACAACAGCACCATCGATTAAATTTATAATATATGCTTTCATTTTATCTTTATGAGGCCCGGAATACTTTTCAAAATAAGTTTCACTACCATTGATTACAATAAATATTGCTAAAGGATAGGATAAATGCTCACACATTAAAGCCAAGCTCTGGTAATCAGCGGCCGCCTGTCTCTCAGTCAAATCACTACCAAGCTTTAACTCTATGGCTATAAAATTCCCCTCACTGCGAGAGTTATTATTACTATCAAAAGGAACATGGATTATTATATCAGGGCGAATTCTAATCCCATGTGGTTCAATTCTCTTTTGGTACTCCTGCTCAACAATTGCGCCATTAAGCTCTAAATCTGGCAATATTTTATTCAATTCGGAAACAAGAGCGCCTTGATAACCTCTTTCTGATTCGTAAAAACGAGGATGAGTAATACCATTAATTGCCGTCTCTAATTTTGGTATAAAAATATTTTCATTCACATTCATCTCTCCTCTATGAGTTGAATAAATTATACCCAATTTAAAAAATAATATTTTATTTATAGCCTACCCGTTTAAAAAATAGCTGTTAACCTGGAGTTTTCATCTAGATCGGCTCTGAAAAGTCTCCATGCACTAGGGTCTATATTTTTAGCACAAAATTGCTCTGCAATATCAGAAAAGCATTTCGCAACAAGCAATAAGTCATTGAGCATTTTTGTCACTTTTTCATCCTGAACATTTCCATAAGACAAAAATATTGAGTCACGCTCAAGCACCTTCCCTTTAAATCTGGTAAGGCATGACAAGAAACTGATTGTTAAATTACTCAAATGCGTATCCCTATACTCCTTTGCCTTATTAGTTCTAAAATTCAAAATACCTTGAGAAATAAATAATTCACTTTCTAATAGTTTATTTTTTTCACAATCAACATAATACTTAATAGTCCCGCTGAAGTATGAAACCAGTCCACCAAACGCTTGTTCATAATTACTAGCAAAACTATTCAACGTAAAAAGGTTTCCATTACGCAGAGATTCAATTTCATTTTTAACATTACATTCAGTAAGGTCTTTAATCTGTAGCCTGAAAGGCACCGGAATAAAATCAAATTCTTCGACTAGTTCAAACCACAATTTTTCAAGTTGAATTTCATTTTGTGGAATGATTCCGGTGTTAGATATCACCATAGCTCTTATTGAATTTAGAATGCAATCATACCAAGCATATACACATAATTTGCACACATCACTGGGGAAAGTAATATTTTCAACTATTGTATTTAATCCTACTAAGGAATGCTGTGCCATGAATAAGTATTCAAAAACTCTATTTTCATTAGAAATAGATAAAGAGTTAGCCTTTTCCTGTAACTCAGGAACAAACATACTCTCAACAGGATAAAAATCATTGCAATTATGAGCAAGACAATTTATCCAGTTAACTGTACCTAAAAATGCAAAATCCGGATTAAATGCATAATCCTCATCTGTTAGTCGAGTTTGAAGCCATTTTTTCATTAATATATCCTCTTATAAAAAAATGATATTTTTTTCTAATATCTTCAGTTCTAATTCACTTAATTTAAAATCATCAGAATAACTGCAGCATTTTATTTTATCAATCGCCTCATCGAAACTATCAGAATCTTTAACTTTCCAAACTTTATTAGCTTTAAGAGATATAGATATTGGTATACCATACTCTTCCAACGTCATAAGTGAAGGCGTGACATTTAAGCTTTCAACACGTAGTATAAAGGCTTTGTAATTCCCTGCTTTATATCCAAACTTAGTAAAAACATATTCCTGAATGTTATTAATAGCATTAATAATCACAGGATAGTAATGTCCAAGTATTTTACGTCTAAAATCAAAGTTTCTTAACACTGCATCATCTATTGTGAAATCATCATCATCTTCACTAAAGTATTCGTAATCCTGATCAATAATATCTTTTAACGTTTCATTTTTTAATATGGATACAATTTTTCTAGATAACTGAACATCACTTTTTACAGCACCAGAAGCAAAGCTTTTTATACTAAAGTATTTCTCAGCCATTTTATTTATATGATTCAATTGACCACTGTTTGGCATGTTATTCCAACACATTAACTTATGCCATGACTGAAAATTCTCCATTAAATCACTTGCGAATTCTAATTGCGCCTCTGGAGGTACCCCTGAATTTTTATTAATTACATCAATACTCAAAACATCCTGATCAAAATATTTATTAAGCCGCCCCATTATTTTTTCAGAGTAAGGTTCATCATAGTGAAGAAGCAACGAGTCGGGCACATTATCAGAATGTGAAATTATTGGTATATCAATTTGATTCAAACCATCTGTTGGTTTTTCACCGAAGAAAAATACATTTCCTACAAAATGTTCGAACATCCTGCCGCTTCTTCCAGCTATGTTATTATAAGTAAAAGAATCAAGCTGAACTCGTTTAGTTATGCAATCGTCATAAATTATGATATTTTTAGCATTAGTATTTACACCTTCAATTAAAGTTGATGTGCAAACTAACACATTAATACGTTTTTCATTAAAAAGATCAACAAAAAGACTCGCAATGGAACGAGGTAGTTTAGCATGATGAGCACAAATGCCATGTTGTATTATCTTAGACTGAGACCAATCGGGATGAAAAGTCTCTTTAAGCCAGTTTGATAGAGAATTGAGATCATGCTCTTTTTTTAGGGGAATAATTTCACTCAACAAATTAGCCAAAATACTGGCTCTTTTAGGAGATTTACAATAAATAATCGTTTGCTCTCCTGAAATATTATTTATTATCTTCTTTAAATACTCATTTCTCGTAACATCTCGCTCAGCATCATTTCCTGGAGGTATAGTAAAGGTATACTCATTCGTTGCTACAGTAATAAAATTAGACTCATCAATGTATCTACACCCTAACTTCGATAATGTCAATGGATTAATGTTTTTAATGTTAGGACCAAGCATATAAAAGAAACCACACAATGATAGTAATTTTTTAAATGCAATATTTAGCCGTTCACTTCTGTAATCGTCCATACCTTGCGGCATCAATTTGTAAAACTCATCTACTACAAAAAAATCTATTACAGGAAACCCTTCCTTTTCAATTACTCGTTCTTGAGTATAGAGAAAAATATTATTATTTCCATGCGCTTGATTAACTTGAGTTATAATTTTATATTTCACTACATACTCATCACTATCGACTGTGTACTTATGAAATTTCTTTTTAAGCTCATCAATAAGTGAAAGAGTGGGTACTACAATAACTATATTTGAAAGCGTTCTAGTTGCAATTAATGCCTCAACTAAAAGGGTTTTCCCAAAACTTGTTGGTGCACTTAATATAACACTTTTTCGTTTCATCAATAACTGATATACGTCAAACTGCTTGATATGGAATAACTTACTCCCACCCATCTCATTAATTAAAGGCGACGTTACTATGTTTTTCGTTATTTTATCCTTAAAGTTATCATCGAATTTTTTATATGGAAAAAGCCCTCTAGCCTCAAGCAAATAATCTAAAATATGGCCATATTCTTTAAATCTTTCCCGATTTTCAAGACACCTTATAATTAAATCTTGGACATTTCTCTCACTACTATGAGTGTTATGTAGCTCAACTAGATTTAGAAGAAAACTCTGTGGCTCAATAGAGCCAGAATTTAATTGCTCCCTTAAGACAACCTCTAATCCTTTTTCGGTAATCATGATAATTCCTCAATAAAACTTTCTAATATCTGTTGAAATGAATCCAAAGGGAATGAGAAGAGCCTTATATCGACTTTATCAATAAATGAATGCCTATATTTTTCAGTAAAACCACTTTGTAGCTCTAAAATTTCCTTTTTAAAAGCATCAGTGAAACTTCCTTCATCTTTATAGTCTTTGACGATACTAGCTTCATAACAAATAAAAACAGGCACTATGATTTTATCGACACGTTTGTCTAATGATAATGAGTTGTCACCAAGTTTTTTTAATTTCTCAAATAACGGCCATTCTTTACTGACATCATTGATTATTAATTTAAATCTCTCTGAAATATTGTCAGCGGTTATTAGTTTTAATATCGTGTCATTCACATTAGATATGGCATCCGCTATGTTCTTCTCATACCCAGAAACACCAAGCCATAACTCTAATCTACCACTATTTATCACTACATGAGAGCAGCTAGGTATAAGTTCATTACCAACTGTAAATATCTTATTTATTACAGGTATGGTCTTGAAACTTTTTCGTATAGCTATATGTAATAAAAGATCCAAAAATTCCTGTTCACTAACTTTAACAAAATGTTTTTCAGCAACTTTAACCGCGGCTCGCGTTCTATTCTCGTAATCTATTAATTTACTTGGTGATATAACATAATCAACAAGCCATTCAGATAATTCTTTTGAGAACTCACTCAAATTCCATCGATTAAAGGAAAACTGTACACTTAATCCTTTTGTAATTGGCGAGTTTGTATTTATCTCACAGACAAGGTTAAATGGCTCTTTAGGACATTTAGGTGCTAAATAATCAACTTCTTCTTCCGAGATAAGAAAATAATCCTTTCCTATATCCAATGATATTATCGGTATTATTTTCTCAAGTGATACACAATATAGTGTGTTATTTTTTTGCTGAAATAAAACAATACCTATTATGGTGCCTTTATATAAAAGTGGTGCGCCAGATACACCAGAATAATTTGTAATGGTATTTTTTTTACATTGCGTAATTTCATAGCAATAGATTGAAGTATCAATAGTCCTTAGATCAGTAACAATATCAGCGAAAAACAGAGAGGGGATATTTCCTTTCTCAGCAGCATAGCCGTTAACATAAACTTCAGCACCAACTGGAATTGAATAACCACCGATACTTGGAGTTAACGATAAGCAATTCCATGGGCATGTGAAAATTGCAATATCTAGTTCAGGTCTAATTTTTTTTAGCTCAACCACTTTTCCATTTGATTTTCCATAGTCATCAGGTGTCAAAAAAATTCTAAAAATACACCCTGGAGATTCTTTTATAAAATGGCTAGCAGTTAAGATGTTTTCATTATCTAAATTAAATGACGTGGCTCGAGAAATAATACCACCCTCAGAATCAAACTGAGCAATTATATAGCAACTGGTGTTTTTATTTTCAAAACTCATATTTCAATGGCTCCGGAAAAATTAAATGAAACCGTTTTTCCCGGTATAGAGTTCAACAAGTCATAATCCAGATAATCATGCTGATGATTGAAGTGGAAAAAAATCTCCTGCTCTGTCGAATAATACACAATTCTGGCTAAAGCTTCCATGTCAGGATGCTTATGTAACTTTCCATCTGTGCATATTATATAATTCTTCGTTTTTACTCTTTTTATCAATTCTTTATTTACGTTTTTTTTACTACCATGATGAGAAATTTTTATTGCATCAACAGACAAACAAGAAATAGCTTTATTATTCAACCAGTCGATCACTGTTTCACAGTTAGTATCCCCAAGCATCATAATCTTTTTTCCTGAAAAATCAGCAAGCAGACAGATACTTGATCGATTTGCCAGCGAGTCATCAGTATGATAAGGAGAGTTTGCTAGTGCATCCAAATTTTTTCTGACATTATATGAAATATCCCCCGAAAAATCCTCATCACTACATATATTTGACATATACTTTTCAAAAGACTGAGCGTGTATTTTGCTTAATATACGATTAGAGATGCGTTGTCTTTGTAATTCATTATCCCAATCGTTCTTCATTTTATCAAGAACGGAAATACTGGGACCTATTACATCAATTTCCATCCCAGATAATGATAAGCCTAGTGTGGTTTCTCGACAAAACTTGCCATTAGTGCAACCACGGTTTATTGGGTAACCGAATTCTTTGAGAAGATAGGACAACCCTGTACCTTCACTATAGCCAATATTTTTTTCCTGAACACTAGTATCGAAGTAAGCGTTTAACCGCAAAAATTCATTCTGATTTGAAATGTCATTGATGATTTTATCTCTTAGGACTTGTTCCACACCATTATAGAATACATCGCCTATTTCAATAAGATTAGGTGCTGCGTGTTTCTCATTTTCTTGTATAAGTTTGATTATACCGCTAATATGATCGTTATCGATGTGAGTAATAAATAAACCATCAATTTTTGGTAAGGCTAAAATTTCGTTCTTCCATTCTTTGTAAGAAGAAGCTGTTCCACCATCGAAAAGAAAAAAACTCGTTTCTGATGAGATCAATATACAGTCACCATTACCAGATGGTAATAACCGAATCTTAAGAGGATGCATCAGAGTCCCTTCAAAATTTTACATACTCAAAATTTAATCCAAAGTCACCTTCAAGTCATCCTAAAATTTTATTTTCAACCTCAAGCCTAAAAATTAAAAAAACAAACAAATTCAACACCCTACACACGACATCATCAAAATCAATCAAAAAAAGTCAATTTAGTAGACTGAAAAGGTTGATTAACGTCACATTCCTTGCTCATATCCACTCAGATAAGACATCGTTCGTTGCTTAATTCTGGCTTAAACCTAGCTACTCTCGCACTCACGTTATCATAACAATTGGTGGTCATTCTGGTGGTCTTGACAGACCTTGGATTAAGGTTTAGGTTACTTATTAGCCATTTACTGGCAAAGGCGATCCCAGTCAGAGGAGCCAAATTTAACGCCTTGCACTTCGAAAGAAATGCGAGGCGTTTTTCATTTCTAGAATTGAAATTTTATTGTTCACAAATTATATCTTGTGGAACTTGTATTGCATCCACACCATGCCGTCCTGCAGTGTTTCAACCGATTTGAGTTCCAGTGCCTGGCCTGCTGCTGGAAGTTCGTCTGCTTTTCCACGATATTCAAATATAGAAGACACCCCAGAAAGACCATCAATGCCTGGATAAATAAGCAAGCTCAGTGCATCTAATAGCCCTGCTTTCAGGAAGGTGCCATTGATCGTCCCACCGCCCTCAAGTCGTAGGTGAGTAAAACCAAAGTCACTGCCGAGTACATCCATCGCCTTCGACATATCTTGGCCATCAGAGCCTGCAAAAATCCAAGAAACATTGCATTCACGCAGGTGCGCTAAGTAACGATCGGAAACCTGCTTATTTAGCAAAGTGATAAAATGATAGTCAGAGTTCTTTTCATACATCACTTTTCCGTTTGGATCGGTAACGATGAAAATACGTTTATCTGAACGTGCCGCATTATAATTTTCACTGCTTTGCGTTGGCGCTTCGCCCCGATGCTCAAAGCTATTCAGTGACAGAAACTCTTGCAGAGTGACTCGTCCGAGAATAGTGGCTTCCCCACCCACTTTTTCTGCCACACGGAAATAGATATCTAATACTTCATCTGTGGTTTTGCCACTGAATGGCTGACTATAACGAGTAGTGACCAAACGTCCATCGACAGTGGCTTCCATATGAACAGTAATTTGCGGTTTCATTGCAGTCCTTATTTCATAATAATGGCACGCCGGTGCCTCACTGATTCTCTATTTTCTCAGCCTCCGGCTCTATAAAAATGTTCAATATCGATTGATACGAGCACTCTTAACGAAGAGAAATACTATCGTTCAGCGCTATGAATGTAATGCCTGATACAGGCAAATTATTGCCCAATTCTCTCACATCATAGTCAGAGCATTTGTATTCCGAATCAGCCGCAACTATGCTGAATACCTGAAATATCTTCGTGCTAATGTGATGAAAACAATTTACGGCCACTTAAAACAACAGCTGCAAGGTCTGCTTCCTGCTACAGGCAAAACGAGTTCATTAATTGATGGGCTTGAGCTTATCCGACGCGATCGCGCTGCACGCGATGAAAGCTGTATATACCAGCCAGCGATTGAGTTTATTGTGCAAGGACAGATGGAATCGCTGACCGGCAATGAACGGTTGGAGTATGGTGAAGGCCAGATTATGGTCACTGGCATCGATGCTCCTTGCACCATTAACGATATAAAGACCGCGGCAGATGCACCTTTTCTCTGCGTAGATCTCGTTTTGGACTTACCATTAATTACTGAGATATCGGTAAACATGGGAACAATTAACCCAAGTAATTCACATAAGGGAATTTGTGTAATTCCGTCCACACCAGAAATAGCCGATGCTTTTTTGAGACTAATTCGTCTGTTAAACACGCCACAGCACATCGAGATGCTTGCCCCTTTGATCATACGGGAGATTCACTATTACCTGCTCATTGGAGAGATGGGGGAATATTTACGCGCTCTAGCGACTGAAGGCTCTCACAACCAGCGCGTGGCGAAATCAGTCAGCTGGCTACGAGATAACTTTCTCGCCCCACTGGAAATTGAACAACTAGCCAACCTCGCTCATATGTCGGTCTCAACCTTCCACCGTCATTTTCGTAAAGTCACCTCTTTTAGCCCCCTGCAATTTCAAAAACGCCTGCGTTTGTATGAGGCTCAGAGGCTAATGCTAGTGGAAGAACTTGATGGTACTACTGCAGCGTTTCAAGTCGGATATGAAAGTGCTTCTCAGTTCAACCGTGAGTACAAGAGAGAATTTGGCAATCCACCGCAGCGTGATGTCGTTCGGATGCGCATAGCCAGCGTTTAACACCGCACAATCCTTGCTGCGATATTGAGCTAAACTGCAATTGCAGCACAACCCTGTACCATAACCTGCTAAAAAAACGACATTTTGCTGATTTGCTAAGCAATCAACTCGGATATTTGTTTTTGAGCTTTACAAGGTAGGGTAAGCTCGCTAATATTCGCCTCGTTCAAACGATTCCTCTGTAGTTCAGTCGGTAGAACGGCGGACTGTTAATCCGTATGTCACTGGTTCGAGTCCAGTCAGAGGAGCCACATTTAAGAAACCTGCTTAGGAAACTAAGCGGGTTTTTTGCTTTTTATTACACACCTCATATTCAAGCAGAATCTAAGCGAGCGTAGGATTTCACCAATAAATACGCTTGATGTGATAAGAATGGAACAACCTAATGGAGTGTGCAGGCAGAGCAGAGTGCCCTGCCTGTGGGATAGGATCTTACTTAGCTTCGCCTTCGCCCAGCGCTTTAAGCTTTTTAGAAAGCTCACGACGCTCTTTAGACAGATCGGCGTTCTTGATGATGTAGTCATCAACACGATCTTCGTAGTTGCCACGCATATCGGCAATGATCGCCTGAATCGCTTCAACACTCATACCTGGCTTGA